>Ga0256829_1000903_pt1 | contig 26325 bp, 30 predicted proteins | sample 131447metaG_FD_185979 | JGI IMG/M metagenome (GOLD analysis project Ga0256829, IMG submission 185979) | Hydrothermal vent microbial communities from Lau Basin, Pacific Ocean - 131-447 | ecosystem: Environmental > Aquatic > Marine > Hydrothermal vents | place: Pacific Ocean: Lau Basin | collected... | reverse complement strand
ACGGGAGTAGGTGAATGAGTGCCCGTAAACCGAACCGCCTGCTGGCGAGGGGTTAACTTGAACCCTCGCCGTTCACGACGGGGAGGAGGTCAGAGTATTCACGTTGGAGTACATGAGGTGAAACATTTAAAGTTCCCCCGCTTATTATTTCCGGCGATAGAGATGAGTCGAAAGATCGGCTTCATAGTCAACCCCATAGCTGGAATGGGCGGCAGGGTGGCCCTCAAGGGCACTGACGGCGTCGTGGAAGAGGCGATAAAGCGTGGTGCCAGGCCCGTCGCGGGGGACGTTGCGAGGCTCTTCATGAGGGAGCTTGAAGGATACGAGGAATTTGAGGATCTTGAGTTCCTCACCGGACCCGGCCCGCTCGGGGCGGACGTCCTGCGGGAATTCGACTTCTCATTTGAAGTTCTGGAGCACAGGAAGATAAACTATCGGAAGGTTAGGGACGCTGAAATCCCTGACACAACCGCGAAGGACACCAAAGAACTTGCCGGAAAGATGGTCGATAATGTCGATATAATCGTCTTCGCCGGAGGAGATGGAACGGCTAGGGACGTTTTCAGCGCCGTTGGGAAAAGGGTGCCAATCCTTGGCGTCCCAACGGGGGTGAAGATGTTCTCAGGGGTCTTTGCATCATCACCGGAGGACGCGGCGCGTTTGCTGGTCGAGTTCCTCAAGGGAAACGCGAGACTCGTTGAGAGGGACGTCATGGACCTCGATGAGGAGGCCTTTAGGCACGATGAGGTGAAGCCAAAGCACTTCGGGAAGGCCTTGACCCCCTACGCCGAGCTTCTCCTTCAGGGGGCAAAGGAACCAACGAGGACGGATGAGAGCGAGGATGTTCAGGCTACGGTTGAAGCCCTCGCGGAGGAGCTTGGGAATGGAATCTACTTCCTTGGCGCCGGTTCAACGGTAAAACGACTCAAAGATCTCCTTGGAATCGATGGGACGCTCCTCGGTGTTGATGTCGTCGAGATAAAGGACGGAAGGGCGAGACTCATCGTGAAGGATGCAACTGAGAAGGACCTCCTCAAGTTCGTTGAAAGGAACCCGAGAGTGGTCGTGACAGTCATAGGGGGTTTGGGCTTCCTCTTTGGCAGGGGAAACCAGCAATTCTCGGCCGACGTCCTCAGGAACATCCCGAAGGAAAACATAATTGTCGTCGCGGCCCCCTCTAAGGTCTCAAATGGCATTGTAAGGGCTTACACCGGTGACAGAGAAGTTGATGAGAAGCTCCGCGGTTATATAAGGGTCCGCGTAAGTCCATGGATGGAGAAGATGGTGAGGGTGGTTTAGAAAGCCGTTTATACTTCCTCTTCCTTATTCCCTTTTGGTGATGGTATGAAGTACTCACGCATAGCCGTCCGCCTCTTGGAGAGAGAGGGAGAGGACGTTTTCTACGACCCAGTTTACCACGGTAGGACCCTGAAGGTCCTCGGCATGGACAGTTATCCCCTAGAACTGCTGGAATACTTGGTCGGAGAATACAGAAAGCTCAGCTACTCCGCGGTGGTCTTCGACACGACCGGGGAGTTCCCGAAGGAGGGCTTTGACACGGTTATCTCGATTGAAGACGGAAAGGGAACGGGCCTCGATCCCATACATATGGGTACTGGGGGTTACTTCGACCCTTACATTGCGGCAACGATAGTACAGACCATCTACGGCCTTGACAGAACCCTAACAGACAGGCTCTACTCCGACATTCTGAGTGGGAAGATCAAAAGTGTTCCAGAGGCGGCTAAAGCCGGGGAGAAGTACTCGGAAGTTATCCTTGAGAGCTACACTCCACTTGACGAGGCGTTCTACTCCGGAAAAATCCCAAAACTCGGGAAGAACGTCCTCGTTGACATGGGGAAGGTCCACAACTCAACACTCGTTGGTATGGCCTTTCTAATCTTGGCGGCAGCACTTGAGAAGCGCAGGGAAACGGTCGTTGGAATCTTCGACGGCGCGGTTCTTGGATACACGACGGCTGGAAATGCCGCCCTCCCGCTCCTTACAAGACCACTGAGGAGACGCGTTACGGTTGTGGCGACTCAATACGCGGTGGATTCGATACTCAATCTCCCTGGCTCGACGCTCCTGCTTTATCATGATCCAGACGTGCAGGGGTTGGTTTACGAGTCGAATGGTGTCCCGCCAGGTCCCTCGCGGAAGTTTGTGGTGAAAGAAGGAGGGGCTTTCATAAAGCACACCCCCGAGACGGTTGAGGTGCTCCATGGCAATCTTCCGGAGGCGAGGAGGTAACTTTTTAACTCCCTTGCCCTAAAATTTAATGGTGAGTAAACCATGGCGTACATAGCACATGCCACCAATCCAGTGTTGTTTGGTATGCTTTTTGTGGTCTACTACTTTTCTATACCAGTCGCTCTGATACTGTGGGCGTACTTCAACAGGGAATATATTAAGAAGAGCAATTACAGGCTTAAGCGGCTCGCTGTTTACCTACTCGTGGCGTTCTTTTTCACTTCTTTCTCTGCTTACGAGATGACCTCGATATACTTTTACCTCCACTCTCCCACGGACGGCTCTCTCTGCCTCACCCCTTCCTGCGTGCTTCACTCCGTCCCACTGGAGAGGTATCATCTTCGCGGAGATGGCTTTGAGAAGCTCGGCCTTCCCGCAGTTGGCCCAATGCTGGTCTACCGCGTCTACGACGGTGGAACTAACGCAACCGACATGATGCCTGTTCTCATGAACTACGTGGCCATCATCAGGCCGATGGTGGTCCTCCCTGGGGCAGAGGTCAACGTCTATGACATCGGAGGGCATGATGCAGTTTCCCGTCAGAGGTTTTTCGTGTTCTGGCCCCTCTCTCCGGGAGGAGCTTTGACGAAGCACCTTGATGTTGAGTTTACCATCTTCATCATCTCGGGGAGTAGTAGGGGTCCAGGAGTTTGAATTTGAATATTTTTGTTTAACAAATTCTTTTCGAAGCCGGTTTTCATTTTCGCGAAAATTTATAGGGATGAATGTACAAGTAGTTCTGGCGATGTCCATGTATGGAAACTGGGGTAAATTTTTGCGCGTGAACCTCTCCACAGGGGAGGTTAAGGTTGAAGAGTACGACGAGGGACTGGCCAAGAAGTGGCTTGGGAGCAGGGGTTTGGCGATATATTTCCTCCTCAAGGAGATGGACCCGAAGGCCGACGCCCTGAGTCCTGAGAACAAGCTCATCATAATGCCCGGTCCGCTGAGCGGAACCAGTGCCCCGACCGGCGGCAGGTACAACATAGTGACAAAGAGCCCGCAGACTGGCTTCATAACCATGTCCAACTCGGGCGGCTACTTTGGGGCGGAACTGAAATTCGCCGGCTGGGATGGAATTGTAGTTGAAGGCAAAGCCGACAGTCCAGTCTACATCTACATCAACGACGACAACGTTGAGATTCGCGACGCAAGCCACCTCTGGGGCAAGATTGTGAGTGAGACAGAGGGGACCCTCAAGAAGGAGATAGGGAGCAAGAAGCTCCACATAGCCAGCATCGGTCCTGCTGGAGAAAACCTCGTTAAGTTCTCAGCGGTTATGAACGACGGTCACCGCGCCGCAGGAAGGGCCGGCGTTGGAGCGGTGATGGGAAGTAAGAACCTCAAGGCGATAGCCGTCGAGGGCCACAAGCGCGTTCCCATAGCCGACAAGCAGAAATTCATGCTTACCATCAAGGAGAAGATAAACAAGCTCAAGAACGATCCTGTAGCCGGCGGCGGACTGCCCAACTACGGAACCGCAGTTCTGGTCAACATCATAAACTCCAACGGTTTGTATCCAGCTAGAAACTTCCAGACGGGTGTGTTTGAGCTGGCCGAGGAGCACAGCGGCGAGGCGATGACGGCGAAGTACCTCATAAGGAACCAGCCCTGCTACGCCTGTCCGATAGGCTGTGGAAGGGTTAACAAGCTCATGACCATTGGAGTCACCGAAGGGCCGGAGTACGAGAGCATCTGGGCGCTCGGAGCAGACCTCGGTATAAACGACCTCGCTAGCATAATCGAGGCAAACCACCAGTGCGACGAGTTCGGTCTCGACACCATCTCGACCGGTGGAACTTTAGCAGCTGCGATGGAGCTTTACGAGAAAGGCCACCTCAAGGAAGAGGAGCTTGGAAAGGAGGCACCACCATTCAGGTGGGGCAACACGGAGGTTCTCCATTACTACATCGAAAAGATAGCCTACAGGAAGGGAATCGGTGACAAGCTCGCAGAGGGGAGCTACAGCTTTGCTGAGAGCTACGGACATCCAGAGTTCTCGATGAGCGTTAAGAAGCTCGAGCTTCCAGCCTACGATCCGCGTGGGGCGGAGGGACACGGACTCGGCTACGCTACCAACAACCGCGGCGGCTGCCACATCAAGAACTACATGATAAGCCCGGAGATACTCGGCTACCCGTACAAGATGGATCCGCATGACATAAGCGACGACAAGATAAAGATGCTCCTGCTCTTCCAGGACCTCACCGCGATAATCGACGCAGCCGGTCTCTGTGTCTTCACGACCTTTGGCCTTGGAGCTGGTGACTACCGCGACATGCTCAACGCGGCCCTTGGCTGGGATTTCTCGACCGAGGACTACCTCAAGATAGGAGAGCGCATCTGGAACGCCGAGAGGATATTCAACCTGAAAGCCGGACTCGACCCGCTTAAGGACGACACCTTGCCCAAGCGCTTCTTGGAGGAGCCGATGCCGGAGGGACCGAACAAGGGGCACACCGTCCGCTTAAAGGAGATGCTCCCGAGGTTCTACAAGATGCGCGGTTGGACCGAGGACGGAAGGGTCACGCCGGAGAAAGCGAAGGAGCTTGGCATAGAGGAGTTCCTGTGATTTCCCCTTTTCTCTTACTTTGCTATTCTTAACCTTCTTTTGAACAGAAAAGGTTTCCATGGGTATCTCTTAGAATGCTTTAAGATGATTATACAGTGTTAGAGGCATTTGATCAAGTTTTGTTTGACAAAGGTTGATGGAGACTACCGCCCCACTACAGAAAGTGTTCTCTTAAAACATTTGTAAATGCACATTATCACACAATATGTCTTATACCTGGAGTGCTGAACAGGCAAAGCCCTGCTTCACTCCCCATTTTTGTCCAGCAATCCTTTTAACACGTTTCCGTCAAAAACTGAGACCAATCAGGTGGTATTATGGTATGGAAGAACGTTGGTCAGTTAGGGTTGGATTTTTCATCCGTAGGGGGCGATGGGAGTGGCGATTAAGCCTGACAAGGAGTACACCTTCTTCCTCTGGGACGGAAAGGTCATGATAAAACCCAAGCTTGACATGAAATACCTCTACATTGAGGTCACGAGCAGATGTAACCTCAAGTGCGAGATGTGCTTCAAGCAGTACTGGGATGACACGGAGGGTGACATGAACTGGGACCTCTTCCTAAAGATACTCGACGACGCCGAGGAGTTCCCGAATCTCGAGATGATATACTTCGGCGGTATCGGCGAGCCTTCGGTTCACCCGCGCTTCATGGACATGGTGCGTGAGGTGAAGAGGAGGGGCTTCGCCATCGGCATAAGTAGCAACGGAACCCTTTTAACTGACAAGATGCTCCGCGAGTTCGCCAAGCTCGGTGTTGAACTCATGTACTTCTCTATGGATACCGTCCCCACAGCTCAGAATGCCATAACCCTTGGGCACATCGCCGCGGCCGCGACCGCCGACAAGATACGGAGGCTCGTGAAGTACCGCGAGGAATACGGAACGCACAAGCCAAGCGTGGGAGTTGAGGTCGTCGTCACGAAGGAGAACTACAGGGAACTGCCCGACATGGCACGCTTCCTTCTGAGCCTCAACGTGGACTCGATGCTAGTCTCGAACCTCCTCCCCCTGACAGAGGAGCAGACGAAGGACATAGTCTACGACGGGAGCGTTGACATGAAGCCCATCCTCGACGAACTTTACAAGATAACCCACTACGGCATCTACATCAAACTCCCCTACTTCGAACTGAAGACTGAGAGGCAATGCGACTTCGACGAGAACAACGTTGCCGTGGTTAGGTGGGACGGCGAAGTTGCACCCTGCTATCGCTTCCTCCACAGTTACTACGAGTACATCTTCGGAAGGAGGAAGAAAGTTAACGCCTACTCCTTCGGCAACGTAAGGGAGAAGAGCCTCGCGGAGATATGGACGAGCGAGAAGTACACCTGGTTCCGTTTCACCATGAAAAACTATATGTACCCTTCATGCACAGATTGTCCCCTCGTTGACGCCTGTGACTTCGTCAAGACGAGCGACATAGACTGTTGGGGCAATGAGCCGAGCTGTGCTGACTGTCTCTGGTCGCGCAGGATAGTCCAGTGCCCGATTCCCCAGCACAACTTTGGAAAGTTCTACTGAGCTTCGAGTTTCTTTTTTAAAATTAAAGTTTGAGAAAAAGGAAGATCAAACCTCAGCGCTCTGAGACACGTACTCGCTTGAGAGCCGTTTCTCAGCCGTCACTTCAACCGCACTGTAGTAGCTTGGCACGTAGAGGGAAGGCCCGCGCATGACGACGCTCTCGTCGACCCAGCTGATCTCGCTTATCCCCTTTGGTTTACCCTGCCTCACTATGTCCTCCCAGAGGCGCTTGTTGATTATGCAACCTGGATCGTCTCCAAGGAGGTCAATGGTGTAGTGATAAGCCCTCGCACGGCAACCTCCGCAGATGTTCCTGTAGGGGCAGGTCTTACACTGGCCAGTGAAGTTATCTCTGTCACGGAGTAGGTTGAAGATGTTGCTTTCCTCCCATATCTGTTTGTAGGGCTTCAGGCGGATGTTGCCAACCGGAAGGGGTAGGAAGACACAGGGGACGATAGTTCCGTCCGGCTCGATTCCTGAGTATATCCTCCCGGCGCCGCAACCGCCTATGAACTCGGCGAGCGTTTTGACCGCGTTGTTTTCGCCTATGTAGAAATGCGCTGGAGTGACGTTCTTGCCCTGGCTCTCTAGTAAAGTAACCCTTGCGTACTGCGGGGCCGTCGTTAGGAGTTCCAGCTTGCGCTTCTTCATCTGGTGGTAGACCTGTTTCATAAACTCCTCGCGTTCCTCCGGTGAAAGGTCGACTTTGAGCATGTCTTCGGCCCTTCCAGTGGGGACGAGGTTGAAGAAGATGACGCGTCTGACGCCTATGCTCTCGGCCAAGTCAAGGAGGTCATCGATCTCGCCATAAGTGTCCTTGTCCATCACAACCGCCATGCCGTGACTTATCCCTAGATTAACGGCGTTCTCAAGGGCCTTCGTCGCGTGCTCCCATGCCCCTGGGATACCGCGGAACTCGTCGTGCTTCTCAGGCTTTGCCGAATCAACGCTCACCTCGACGTACTTAATGCCGGCATCAACGGCCTTCTTAAGGTTCTCCATGTCCGCGAAGGTCCAGCCGTTTGTTGCCACGGAGGTGTGTATCCCCCTGCTCGACAGCTCCTTGACTATCCTGAGGAAATCTGGGTGGATGGTTGGCTCACCACCGCTTATTGCCACGGCAGCAACTCCGGCCCTGTCTAACTGGTTAACGAGATCCAGCTTTTCCTCGAGGGAGAGCTCGCTTGGCAGGGGTTTATCCGCCCTCTGATAGCAGTGCTTGCAGTGGAAGTTGCACATGTTGGTGAAGTTCCAGACGACGAGGAACGGCCCGGCAAGCTTCTGCGGAACGGTTATACCATACTTTGCTATTCCCTCAAGGACAACCCAGATACCGCGCCTTATGTGCGGGTCTCTGAGGAGGGCCTCCTTAACGGCTTCCTCATCGCCATGGGCCAGTTTTATACCGAGCTTGAGGAGAAGCTTTAGGGTTTCCGCCTGGAAACGTATCATCATTGGCTCGTTGAGGCTTTCCCCGGCGTAAACGCTGAGCGCCCAGTACAAAGCCGGTAGATCCCTGCCGTTTACCTCGTAGCGCTTGAGCATCGGTCTTAAGAGCGCCCTTGAGAGTGGGTTTCCAAGGATGAGTTTGAAGGCAGTTAGCGCCGTTGATAAATGGTTCCCACCGCCTTCTTCGTTTTCCTTTTTCTGAGAAGGAGGTGAATTCATAGCCTTTGGGAAGGGGTCCTGCATGACATCGGCGAGAGAGTCAATATCCTTATCAGTCCATCCGTCCATTTCCACCACCTTTATCATCTATGTCGCGAATCCATTTAACCATATTGTTATTTACCCCATAATACATTTAAACTTTTCGGTTGTGTCAGATATATCAACCAATACTGACATATCCGACATAACCGAAAGTGTTAAGTACTAGTAGGGCATAGTATACGGTAATGAAGGGGGTAGATGATTTCGGCAAGACTGGTTTCATTGGCACTGATAGAGATGCCCTTCGGTGGGAGTTTATGGACCCCTGGGGGTGATATCACTAATGGGCGCCACAAAGCTCAAAACCCTTTTAAGTTTTGTTTTTTCCGGTTTTCAGGAGGGAGTGAATCTTGGGGGTGACACCAATGCCGTCAAAGGGGGATTCAAAGAAGTTCATCCACATCGTTACCCAGCTTATGAACCGGTGGGGCTACAGCCACACTGACGGGAAGGTCTACGCACACCTCCTGCTCAAGGATAAACCAACTACCATAGCAGAGCTTGCAGAGGAGACGGGACTTAGCAGGTCCTCGATTTCAACGGCACTATCCCGGCTGGGCAGGGATTACATAGTAACGTACAGGAAGGAGGGGAAGACAAAGTATTTCTCGGCGGTTCCGGCTTTTCTGGAGAAGTTCCTCCAACAACCAAGGGAAATCTTAGAACACGATATAACCCCGCTGGAAGGGATTGTAAAAAGGTTCATGGAGGCATCACCCGAGGGAGAGGATCACTTCAGGGCTATAATGGAGGATCTCCAGCGACTGGAGTGCGTTTTGAAAAATGTGATAGAACTCGAAGAAAGGGGAATGGATTGTATTTAATGACCCCTTTCAAACACTATTCTCACGAGGATAAATGCCCATATCACCAACAGGGGCCACATGAGGATGAAGCCGAAGTGCTTCATCAGGCTGAGTCCAAAGACGCTCCCTATATCGAGGGTGGCGTTTGTGAAGGCCCCCAGAGGAAACACGAACGCCCACCAGACACCGCTGTAGGGAAGGCTCAGGTTTCTGATGTAATGTAACGTCAGCGCGGTGGCCATGACAAGCCACCAGAATCCAAGACCCCATACAAAGAAGGCGAACACCATAAAAGGCTCCTCTGGGATTGGTATCGTTGAGTTTCTTATGAGAGCGAAGAGGGCGGTTATGCTCGCCCCTATCGGTCCCAGATTCATCCATATAAGTGGGGCCATCTGGGGTGGCATGAGTTCGTGCCTTATGAATCGAAGCGTAACCACCGCGTAAAGCACTAGGTAGAGGAAGAACCCCGCACCCCAGCCGAGGTAGTTAACCGCGATCACGAACTGGCTGGTGTAGCCGGACGTTGTTTTCATAAAAATCGATCCGAATGGGAGAATAACGAGGGCAACGGGGGGGATGTACCAGGCGGGAGAAAGGTGTCTCAGGTCAACCTCACCCGCTATGAAGACCTCGTAGGACATCCAGAAGGCGAAGATGATGGTGAGGACAATCCCCCAGAGCCAGAGGTACCATGCCGCTGTCAGGTCGTGCAGGGTCATTATTAACTGGGCCGCCAGAACAACGGTCGCCGCTCCGATGGTTCCGTAGAAGTGTCCCTTTGAGGGATGCCTAAGATCCTCAAGGGCCTCTTTTCTGTAAAGAACCCACCTCAACAACCACGGGATGAGGAGGATGAGGTAGAGAGCAGCGTTGAGATACGTCAGCGCTATACCCAAATCCTTCAGGGGGCTCCAGTAGAATGAGTAACGGTAGGTTACTAACCCCACTGCACCGGTTCCCATAACACTCGCAAAGACAGCCGGATTGAAGTTCTTCAGCCTCTCCACGGACATCACCTCACAGCAGTCAGTGTTCATATGATGCTCCTTACATTAGTGTTAGGGCTCCTTAAAAATATTTTGGAAATGGAAAGGAGAGACCCCAGGATTCATATATGTCGGATAAAACCGACATATCAGATATAACCGAAAAGTTTAAATAGTAGTTGGGTGTAGGCATGATTGAAGAAACCTTAGGAGGTGTTTGGAATGGCCTCTGCGAAATCCGGTCTTTGGACGGCTTTGTGTGGGGCTTGTTTGATTTTGATTGATGGTATAGCAGTCTTGGCAACGGGAAACTTCTATGGCTGGCACTACGGAAGCGCAACCGCCGTAGGATGGATCGAAATAATCCTAAGCTTAATAATGATGGGAATAGCCTACTACTACAAGAAGAGCCCTGCGGCAGTGGGCTGGAGCGTAGTGATCCTGGCTTTCATAACGATGCCTTTTGACGGTGGTTTCTGGACCATTGGGGCATGGATAGCAGTCATAGGTGGAGCCATCATAGCCACCGCCAAAAGCTGAATTTCGTTTCAAATTTTCTTTTTATTGCCTTCGTTCATTGTCTCCCTCACCGGGGGTGATAACATGTCAGCGGTTGCAAGGACTGTCATGGCTGGATGGGGAGGAACCCAAGAGGACTGCAAACGCTTCATGGAGATAGTGGGAGCCTTCTTGAGAAGGTGGGGGTATGACGGGACGGATGGTAGGGTCTATGGACTTCTCCTGCTCATGGACAGGCCCGCTACCATAGCAGAGCTATCGAGGGAGCTGGGACTAAGTCGGTCCGCGGTTTCAATGTCCCTAAAGCGACTATCAAGGGACTACCTCATCAGGTACCAGAAGAGGGGAAGGGTGAAATATTTCTCGGCGGTTCCGGCTTTTCTGGAGAAGTTCCTCCAGCAACCGAAGGACATCCTCGAACGTGATGTAATCCCCCTTGAAGATATAGTTAGAAAGATGATCGTAAGGAGCGATGATCCTGCCAGAAAAGCAAACCTTGGGGAAATCCTAAGGGATTTAACGACCCTTGATTGCGTTCTTCGTAAGATAATCAAGCTTGAGTACGAGGCAAAATGCTTGGACATGAAAGAAAACGGGTGAGGAGACTCCTGATTCCATTATCCCGATCTGGTTGAACTCTTCTCCCTCCATTTCGGGGTTCCTTGGAACGTGCTAATTCTCTAGAAGTCCTCGTTATCTGAACCAAAAAACATTTAAGTAATCTCCCTCTTGTTTGAATTGCATAACAAAATTAGGTGGTCCTAATGAACTACCCGGAGCTTGCACTCGTATCTTTTGTTCTCAGCGTCATCTTCTCGATAGGTGGGGTCGGAAGCGCGATAGCGATAGTCCCGACTATGACGTGGCTGGGTATCCCACTGATGACGGCGAAGCCAACCGGTCTCTTCATCAACACACTCTCGATGCTCTCGGCAACGCTCAAGAACCTCAAACACGGCAAGCTCGACCACCGCTTCGGCCTTCCAATCCTGCTCGTTGCCACGGCCATGGCTCCCCTTGGAGCTTACGCCGGGAAGTTCATCCCCAAAGTCTACGTCCTCTGGGTCTTCGTTGCCTTTCTGCTCTACTCCGGAACGGTTATGGTATTCTTCAAGCCAAGAAGGCATCCAAAGACGGGCAACCATGTAGTTGAAGGCTCAATAATAGGTGGAATGGCGGGCTTCCTCGGCGGTCTCCTCGGGGTGGGCGGCGGTGGGATAATAAGTCCCGCCCTGATAGTCCTCGGCTACGAGCCGAAGAAAGTGGCAGCTACCACCGCCCTCGTGGTGTTCTTCTCGTCACTGAGTGGCTTTCTAACCTATGGGGGAATGGGAACTCTTGACTGGAGGCTTCTGCTGTGGGTATCAATTCCCGCAATAGCGGGCGGCTGGCTGGGAACCCACTTGATGCACTTCAAGATGAGCTCCGAGCAGGTAAAAAAGGTGATAGGGATTATAATCTACGCCATAGCCCTTAAGACTCTCTTGAACGTTCTGTGACACCTCATTCTTTCTTTGGTAGATCCTGCTCGGGCGTTGCCGTTATCTCCTCCTCACTCACATGGTTCTTTTTCGTGATCTGGCCTACTATCTCGAAGGCCTTCTTTGTCACCCTTGCTTTGGCCACCCACTTCTTGAGGAACTCCCTCGGTGGGAACTCTATGGCATCGCAGGGGCAGACCATTGAGCAGGTGTTGCAGCCTACGAGGCAGTTGTAGGGCCTCGCCACAACCGGCTTCCCCTCCTCTGGATCCCAGTCGAAGACGCGCCGTCCGCAGGTGACAAAGCAGATTCCGCAACCGGCGCAACGGTCGTAGTTTATCTTCGGGTACCACTCTATCTCTTTCCTATCAGCCCCCCACCAGGGGATGACGCTGAGATCCTTAACCTCCCTACCGAGTGCGTCCTTTCCAATAACGGGAGCCTCAACGTTCGACATCGCCCTCACCTCAGTTATGGCTAATAATATTTCATTTAAAATATTTTTCAAATGTATTGGTTCTTAACCATTGGTTCTGGACAGCCCTACCCAGAAAATTTTAAATTCAAATTCATGTGAAAAAGTATTGATGAAAATGCTCTGCCTGAGAAACGTTGAGTATGAGAAAAGCGGGCGGAAAATCCTTCAAAGAGTAAACATAACTTTCAGAGAGGGCATGAGTTACTCGATACTCGGGTCTAATGGGGCCGGAAAGTCAACGATAGCCAAGATTCTGATGGGCGAGCTGAAACTGACCTCAGGTCAGGTTCTCCTCGAAGGAAACGACATCACTGGGCTGAGCGTAACCGAGAGGGCAAAACTGGGCATAAGCATGGCCTGGCAGGAGCCGGCGCGCTACGAGGGGATAAAGATTGGGGAGTACCTCACCCTCGGCGGAAAGCTGAAGATCGGGGAGGACGAGATGAGGGAGGCACTCGAGCTTGTTGGTCTCCCTACGAACTCTACGCCAACAGGTTTATCGACAAGGGCCTAAGCGGGGGCGAACGGAAGAGGATTGAACTGGCCTCGCTCCTCCTCCTGAAGCCGAGGTACGTTATCCTCGACGAGCCGGATTCGGGCCTTGATATAACCGCGGGCGAGCTTATCGAGGAGCTTTTGGGAGGTTCAAAAAGATGGGAACGACGGTGATTCTGATCACCCACCACGAGGAAATCGCTGGAAAAACCGACTTCGCGTACTTCGTCTGCGTAGGCAGGCTCGTCAAGAAGGGCTTTTCCAGAGAGGTCGTTGATTACTACAGGAAAACCTGCGGAAGGTGCCTCTTCGTGGAGGGATCGCCGTGACGATAAAAATTGACCGCGTGAAGGAGTACGAGGCCCTCCTTGAGGTGTACGAGTGAGGGTCTCGATAAATCGCTCTTCGATAACAGGGTCGCGGCCATAATCATCAGCGGGGACAGGATAATCGGCCTAAACAACGTCCCTGGAGTTGCGATAGAGGGCGAGGAGATAGAAAACGGCGTAAAGGCTGACGTTAGGATAGCCGATGGGGTAGAGCTTCCCTTCCCGATCACCTCTGCACAGGCTACCTCAAGGGTAAGGGCTACCAGAGGGTTGAGTTCAACATAGCCGTCGGAAGGAACTCGGAAGTGAGGTTCACCTCCCACTGCATATTCCCCTACGCAGAGGACTTCACCCACGAGGCGACAGCGGGGATAACCGTTGGCGAGAACTCCACGGTGCTCTACGACGACGAACACATACACGGCAATGGGGTGAGATGATAAGCAGGACGGAGGTGGAGGTCGAGAAGGGCGGCCGCTACACTGGTAAGTTTTCCCTCATGAAGCACCGCGCGAGGGAGCTCAAGCTTGAGATGACTGCGAAGCTCGCTGGGAGGGCAGTTGCGGAGCTGACCTCGAAGATCAGGGCAGTCGAGGACGACTCGGTCGAGGTCAGGGAAATTCTCCTGCTGGAGGGTGCCCGTTCAAGGGGAAATCTCAAAAGCACGGTCATAGCCTTCGACAGCTCAAAAGTTAACGTCGTGAACGAAGCGTACGGTTTTGGAGACTACGCCAAGGGCCACGTCGAGTGCCATGAAGTAGTTAAGGGAAACGCGGACGTCCAGACGGTTCCCCTGCTGAGAGTGAAGAACGACAAGGCGGAACTTACGCACGAGGCCTCGATAGGCAGGGTAAACGAGACCCAGCTCATCCAGCTCATGGCGAGGGGATTAACTGAAGAAGAGGCGTCGGAGCTTATAATAAAGGGGCTTTTGATGTGGTAGTTCACTCTCTGTGCTTTTCGCATTCCCCTTTGTGCTCCTTCTCCCGCCTTATCTTCTCCTTCCAGTTGGGATCGACCTCGAGAACCTGCTCGATGAAGGCTTTAACGACCTCCCTGATTGGTCCGTAGGCACCTGTGACAACCGTTATCCCGAAGTCGTTGAAATAATCAACCGCCTTCCTGCCCATGCCGTAAGCTAGAACAACCTCCCCCCCGTGCTCTTTTATGAAGCCGGGCAAATCACCGGGTCCGTGTTCTTCAAAGGGAATCCCAACGGCCTCATAGCTTTTAATCTTGTTGTCCTCAACATCGACAAAGACGAAGTACCTTGCCCTTCCGAAGTGCCCACTGACGTTGCTCTCAAGGCCTCTGTCCTCCTCAGCAGGGATTGCGATCCTCATTTTCACCACCGTAGTTATGAATATCTTTTCAAATATAAACCTTGTGCGAATGCACGTTCATTCTTTGGATATCAGTAAAACCCTACCTTCACCACGTTACCCCCCAATTGCCTGTCCCTCTTTACACATATCTGACCCAAAAAGTTTAAAAATGGTTAGGCTCTCCGAATTAATTGAATAAAAATTAAGATGAAAAACTAAACAGGTGATAGGTCATGTTTAGGAAGGTGTTATTCCCAACTGATTTCAGCGAAGGCTCATATAGGGCCGCAAAGCGGTTTGAGAGGACAAACGAGGTTCCAGTGGGGGAAGTAGTCCTTCTTCACGTTATAGACGAAGGAACCATAGAGGACCTTCTCAACGGCTACTCACTTCTCTACGAGAGAGAGGAAATCGAGATCAAAGAGGTGGAGGAGAAACTGAAAGAGAAGATCATAGAGAAACTCCAGACAAGGATTGAAGACGTGAAAAAGGCCTTTAAGACGGACAAGGTCAAACCCGTTGTCCGTTTCGGCTTCCCCTGGGAGGAGATAGTGAATGTTGCTGAGGAGGAGGACGTCTCCCTCATAATCCTCCCAACCCACGGAAAGCTTGGCTTCTCCAAGGAACTCATCGGCTCAACCGTGATGCGCGTGCTGAAGAAAACTTTCAGACCAGTCATGCTCATAAAGCCAAAGTGCAGGTGCGGGGGGGATGAGGAATGAACTGGTTGAAGTTTAAGAACCACCTTGATAAGTACCTGCCGGTTTACGTTATCCTTGCCATGATAGCCGGCTTCTACGTGGGAACTCATACCAACCTAAAGCCCTACCACGAGACGCTCAGGACCCTCAACATGCTCGTCGTCATCAGCATGATCTATCCGATGATGATCAACCTCCGCCTCGGGGAGCTTAAGAACAGTGCAAAACTTGGAAAACAGCTTGCCATAGCCCTCGCGATGGGGCTTGTGATCTCCCCGCTCATCATGTACGGTGCGATATGGCTGACCGGCTTATTTCACCCGGTAAACCACATGCTCGCCCTCGGGCTTCTCTTGGCGGTAGTTGTTCCCTGCTCTTCGATGAGCATAGCCTACACCGGATTCACCAAGGGCAACATTGAGCTGGCGACCATTGTCGTTGCCCTCAGCTTCACCCTCGCCATAGTTACAGTTCCAGCGTGGCTGAAGATATTCGCTTCCAGCTATCACATCCCGATCTCAGTCTGGCTCCTCGTCAAGACCATCATCATCGTCGTCATAACGCCCATGATACTCGGAGTCCTCACGAGGGCCTATCTTATGGGGAAACTCGGCCCGGAGGGCTTCCTAAGGATTAAACCAGCGTTCCCTGCAATTTCGCTTCTCGGCATGTACACCATCGTCTTCCTAATCTTCATGGAGAAGGCGAGGCTCATAGCGGCGAAGCCAGAAATAGTGGGGATTGCCCTCATTCCACTGGCCCTTTACTACATCATTGCCCTCCTCTTCATGACCATCGTTGACCGGGCTACGGGGATACTCTACAAGGATCACATGGGTATAACCTTCACCTCAGTTGGGAAGAACGAGGGAACTGCAATGGCGATAGCCCTCGCCGCTGGAACCGGACTGATGGCCATAGCCCCGGCGGTGACCCCAATAGCCCAGATACCTTTCCTGGTCGGCTACGTCAAGATCTGGAAAGCAATAGCAGGGATGTGGAAGTGCAAACTCAAGGACGAAGAAGCCGTTCCTGAAGGGGCATGATTTAAATTTTTCCCTAATCCTTTTTACGCCCTTTGTTGTAAAGAACCTCTTGAGGGTGAGGAAAATGAGGGTGCTCCTTATTCTTCCTCCAACGGATAGTGCAATAAAGCGGGTTGTAGGAACGACGGGCCCTCCACTAGGCTTGGCCTATCTTGCCTCCATGGTTCGTGATGAACACGATGTCAAGATAGTCGACGGGATAGCCGAGGACTTAACCTTTGAAGACGTCATGAAGATAATAAAACACTATGACCCGGATATGGTTGGAATAACCGCCACAACTTCAGCTATGTATGATGCCTATGCTATTGCGAGGATAACCAAGAACTTCAACGAAAACATCTTCGTAGTAATGGGGGGTCCACATGTTACGTTTACGCCAGAACTGACGATGAGGGAGTGCCCGTGCATCGACGCAGTGGTAAGAGGAGAAGGTGAGCTAACCTTTAAAGAACTCGTGGATGCAGTTGATAAGGGCCGCCCCCTAAGGGGAATCCTCGGGTTATCCTACCAAGAGGGGAACGGTAAGATACGAAACGAGCCTCCGAGACCACTCATAAAGAACGTAGACGAAATTCCAATGCCCTCCTATGACCTCCTTCCTATGGGCAAATACGTCGCCGATAAAACTCCATTTGGCACTATAATGACAAGCAGAGGTTGCCCCTTCAACTGCGCATTCTGCTCCTCCTCGCTCCAGTTCGGGAAGCGGTGGCGCGGTCACAGCGTCGAAAGGGTACTGGAGGAGCTTTCAATACTCCGCTACGAGTATGGCAGGAGGGAAATAGAGTTTTTGGACGATACGTTCACCCTTAACAAGAAGAGGGCAGTTGATATCCCCGTAAAAATAAAAGAAGAAGGTCTCGATATAACGTGGACTGCATCGTCGAGGGTGAACACTTTCAATGAGAAGATAGCTAGGGCAATGAAGGCCGGTGGATGCCACACCGTCTACTTTGGGATAGAATCCGGCTCCCAGAAAACACTGGACTTCATAGGAAAAGGTATAACACCGGAGCAGTCAGTTGATGCGGTTAAAACCGCAAAAAAGGTGGGTCTCCAAGCCCTTGGGTCGTTTATAATTGGCTTCCCAGAGGAGACAAGAACTGAAGCCGAGACAACCATAAAGTTCGCCAAGAAGGTTGGCGTTGACTTCGCCCAGTTCACTATAGCGACACCCTACCCAGGAACGAGGCTCTGGACCTATGCAATCCAGAACAGCCTGCTCTTAACCCGGAACTGGAGGAGATACACAACGATAGACCCCGTTATGAAACTCAAGTACTTCACGCCAGAGGGCATATCCAAAATGCTGAGGAGAGCTTACCTATCCTTCTACCTAAGGCCAAAAATTCTCATAAAAGACCTCATCGAGAGGCATGGCTTTATCCTCAAGAGGGCCATCAGGGGCATTCTGAGCGTTTATTACGATACAAAAAGGAGCAAGGAAGCGAGTAAGATTCCCCTCAAGGCAGTGTCCTTTGATTGATCCACCCTCTTTTCTAAGTTCATTTTACAGATGATTTCTTGTCGTTTATGGGTCAGCATTTATTGCCCCAAGTTTTATCCCCAAAACTTGATGGACAGTCCAACAAGAGGGTGATCATCATCACAACGGCACCCTCGGTGTGATTGGATTAATCAGTTTTCCAAGGGAAAAATGGCAAAAAAGCTCAGAGCTTCCTACCGACTTCATAGCCCTCTTTGACGGCGCTCGCTATGTTCCTTACGGATTTTGCATCCCCTATAACGTGGTACTCAACGCTGTCTATAACGAAGGGCACGTAGGGCCTCATGCCAAAGGCCCCAACTATAACGTCGCACTTCATCATCTCCTTCTCCCCGGTTTTGGTGTTCTCAACTATTGCATAACCTTCCCCGGCACTCACGAAGCTCCTGCCGGTTATGATGGGGATTCCCCTCTCCTCAAGCTCCCGAAGGAGGTAACCGCGGGTTATCCTCTCGACGTTCGGGAGTATAGCGGGACTGCGCTTGATGATCCTAATCCGGTTGTTGAACTGGGCGAGGTAGAGTGCCGTCTCAATCCCTACCAGCCCCCCACCACCGATGAGGACATCCTTGTTCTCGATTTTCACCTCTCTGCGGAGGATCCTGTCAAAGGGGATTATGAGACCTCTCTCGCCGGAACAGGGAACTATTGGGTTGGCGCCGGTGGCTATGACGACGGCCTCGGGGTTGAGCTTTATGACATCCTCCTTGGTGGCCTTGCCCTTGTGGAAGTGGACGTTGGGCATCTCGGCTAAGACGTTGCGATAGTACTCGATGAGCCAGCCTATCTTTGCCTTCCCCGGTGGAACCTTCGCGAGGACGAGCTGGCCACCGAAGACCTCGTAGAAGAGGTGGATCTCGTGTCCCCTAAGGCCAGCTACCCTTGCCGCCTCAAGTCCGCCTGGACCTGCGCCGATTATCGCCACAACGCGCTTCCTTGGGGCATGCTGGATTTTCTCCTCGTTGCCTACGTTCGGGTTTGCACCGCACCTTATCGGCCCCTTCTCATCGTGGACTGCCTTGATGCACTCACTGCAACCTATGCACCGCCTTATGAGGTGCTCCTTTCCTTCCGCAACCTTCTTTACCCAGTCAGGGTCCGCTATTAAAGGCCTTCCAAGGATGACAAGGTCAGCCTGCGTTTCAAGGACCCTCTCGGCAACTTTCGGCTCCCTTATCATCCCCACTGCCGCCACCGGAACCGGGAGCGGCCTTATCTTTTCAGCAAGGTAGGCGCGCCAAGCCTGGGGATAGTACATGGGTTCGAGGCGCTTCTCCTTTGGACCTAGGCCAATGTCAGCCTGTATCATGTCGTAGCCGGCCTTTGCAAGTTCCAAAGCCATCTCGCGGCCCATGCTCAGATTTATGCCACCCTCGAGGAAATCATCAACCACGAGCCTTATCGTAACGGGAAAGTCCCAACCGCACTCCCTCGCTATGCGCTTCCTTACCTCAACCGCAAACCTTGTCGGCTCACCCCACTCGTCGTCGCGATGGTTAGTTAGAGGCGAGAGGAACTGGTTCACGAGGAGGCCGTGGGCACCCTGGATTTCCACCATGTCGAAGTCCGCTTCCATAGCCAGCCTCGCAGAATAGGCGAACTTCTCAAGGAGCTCATCCACCTTCTCGGTCGAGAGGTAGTCGACGCCTATTTTCTTCCACCCTTCGTGGGCAAGTTCGATGGAGAGCTTAACTCCCTCGTATCTGTGCACCTCGAATGCTAACCACTCCCAGTCCTTGAGGACGGCCTTTGAGTCTATCCTCGGCTGGAAGGGCATGTGCTTTCCCTCTGGGAAGTCGATGGACGTGTTTTCGACGATTATCAGGCCGACACCACCTCTCGCGCGCCTCTCGTAGTGTTTCACGAATTTCTCTGTCAGCCTGCCGTTCTCCAGGGCAAAGTTGGTGGATATCGGTGGAAAAACTGCCCTGTTCATGAGCTGGACCTTTCCTATGTTGATGGGCTCGAATAACTTAGGGTAATCTTCCTTCATTAGGCTCACCTAAGGTCACTTTTCCCAGACATATATAAGCTTTAGTTCAGTTGAAATGCTCTTTATACGAAAGATATTCCGCGCGGTGTCATCGACTCGAAAGGTTTACACACTTATAGGGGCCATCCCAACCTTTTTAACCTTTGAAAGGAGTTTCATTTAGGTGTAGAAGATGGAGAGAGCCATAGAAGCGGCTAACCTCACAAAATACTACGGCTCATTCCAGGCTGTTAAAGGCGTTAGTTTCTCCGTTAAGTCTGGAGAGGTCTTCGGCTTCCTCGGTCCAAACGGGGCAGGCAAAACTACCACCATAAGGATGCTTACAGGTGTTCTAAAGCCCAACTCCGGTGAAATATGGGTTCTCGGCTACGATATGCTCAACGAGCGCGAGAAGATAAAAGCCCGGGAGAAGACCGGTATTGTTCCTGAAATGGCCAATCCCTATGTCGACATGACTGCCATGCAGAACCTCCACCTTATGGGTGGACTTTACGGGATGTCAAAGCGGGAGATAGAGAAGCGCTCGGTTGAACTCCTTAAAACCTTTGGTATCTATGAAAAGCGAAACGTCAAGGTGAGGGGCTTCTCGAAAGGAATGAGGCAAAGGTTAATCCTCGCGATGGCAATGATAGCTGACCCGGAGCTTTACTTCTTAGATGAGCCGACGAGTGGCCTGGACGTTATAAGCGCGCGCCTCATAAAGGATGTGATTAGAGAGGAGAAGAGGGCTGGGAAGACGATATTCCTCACCACCCACAATATGGACGACGCAAACGAGCTATGCGAAAGGATAGGGATAATCAGACGGGGAGAGCTGATAGCGATAGACACCCCTGAAAAGCTCAAACAGCTCGTTAAAGGGCGCGTTTCCGTTGAAGTGAGCTTCGAGCCGATGCGCTTTGATCCCTCTATCCTTTCTTCGGCATTAAATGTGGAAACCATGGGAGATAAGGTGAAGATTTACACCGATAACCCGGATAAAACGGTTAAGGAGCTCGTCCGCTACGCGGAAGAGAAGAACCTCCACATAGTCAGCCTGAGAACACTCTCACCCTCGCTGGAAGACGTCTTCATGGAGCTGGTGGGTGGTAGGGATGATTGAGACCTTAAGACGCTCCTTCGCGATAGCAAAGAAAGACATGCTCATCTTCTACCTCAAGGGACCGGTTGTTATAATGGGCCTCATATTCCCCTTCTTCCTCTTCCTAGCTTTTCTAATTGGCAGGAACCTGGGCGGCGACCAGCTCTTCGTCGGCTTGACTGCCATGACTGCCTTCTTCACGGCCACGGCCGTTGGCCCCACGATAATCCCCTGGGAGTGCCGTGGAAGAACCTTTGAAAGACTTATAACGGCTCCAGTATCGCTCACAACCGTTCTTCTCGGCGATTTCCAGGCCTCACTCTATTTCGGACTCGCGATAACCTTCGCCATAGCCCTCCCCTCAATGCTTTACTTCTCACTAAGCGTGGGATGGATAACCTTCCTTATCGCTACTCTCCTCGCGGTCGGGACCTTTTCGGCCATGACAATACTCTTGTCGTCATACCCGCCGACGGACGTTCCCGCCGATGTGATGATGTTGACCTCTCTGGTGAAGTTCTCACTCCTCTTCATAAGCGGCATCTTCGTGCCCCTTGAGAAACTTCCCTCCTACGGAAGGCTCGTCTCCTACGTCTCGCCGCTGACCTACTACGTCGATGCACTGAGGCATTCACTCGGAGGGGGTTACCTTCCGCTCTGGGTTGACTTCGGGATGCTGGTTCTCTTTGGGATGGCTTTCTTCTTCACCGGCGTGACCATCCACAGGAAGGTGCTGGAGAGGAGGTTCACGTGAGTGGATACTTCCGTTAAAGTTAAGGTGTGGTGCTCCCACCCCTGAGCGGTGGGATCAATGTCGCTCCAAGTTGAGAACGTGGTGGCTTCCATTGACCTTCATGGGAACATTGACGTTGACAGGATTGCCAGTGAGCTTGACCCGGTTCATTATGACCCGTCGATATTCCCGGGGGCAGCTTACAAGATGGAATCCTTCGGTGTGACGTTTCTTATCTTTAACTCCGGAAAGCTCGTTTGTACTGGTGCAAAGAGCCTTGAAACCATAAAACAGGCCACCGAAGAACTCAAAAGAAAGCTCGAATCCCTCGGGTTAAAATTCAAGGGGGAACCGGAGATCAGGGTGCAGAACCTCGTGGCCGCCGGGGGCGTGGGGCTTGGCCAGCTGGAGCTGGATGAGATTGCCCTTACCCTGCCCAACGTTGAATACGAGCCGGAGATATTCCCCGGGGTGGTTTACAGGGTCAGCAACTCAAGAACGACCATACTCATCTTCAACAGCGGGAAAGTTGTCGTTTCAGGTGCCAAAACCAGAGAAGACGCCGAGAGAGCCGTTGAAGAGTTGAAAAGAAATCTGTACAAGTACGGGCTTCTGGAAGAAGAGGAATGGTAGTCATGCTTTTTCGGGCCTGACTATCTCAACTTCGCCCTTTATCTTCTCCTTTCCCACGGTGTTGAAAACGGTTCCATACTTCTCGGCCAATTCTTTGACGCGGAGTATCTTCCTCTTCGGTGCGTCCGTCACGATCTTAACCAGGTAGGTTATCTCCTGGAGCTGAGGCTCCTTGAGGTTCCTCCAGCCCCTGACCTCTATTTCCATCTCCTCGACGTTTAGGCGCATCTTTTTGATCAGCCTTCCCCAGTTTATCGTCAGACAGCCACCTATGGCGGTAAGCAGGTACTCGGCCGGTAGGGGTCCCTCGTTGCTTCCGTCAGTGTTTGTGTCTGTTCTCAGCCGAAACTCCCTTATCCTTGCGAAGCTCCCGACGTTTCCGTCCCACTCAAGCTCGGCCCTGTATTCGAGCCTCTTCATAACATCACCGGTGGGGATTTGCGCTACACTTAAAAATACTTTCATTCATTTTCGGCCGGTGATGAAAACGCTGGTCGCGGTTCCAACTTCAAAGGGCGGTCTCGATGATGAGGTCCACGAGAGCCTCGTTAGAGCGGAAACCTTCACGTTGGTCGAGTTTGAGGACGGAGGGGTTAAAGGAACCAAAGTGATCGAGAATCCCTACAGGCGGGAACCTTACGGGGCCGGCTCGAAGGTAGCTCTTTTCCTAGTAAACCTCGGCGTCAACGCCATCATTTCAAGGACGGACTGTCCGAAGGGGAAGATGATTCTGGATTCGGCTGGAATTAAGATGATTATCGTTGATGGCCCGGTGAAGGTAGAGGATGCTCTAGGAGAGCTTCGTTGAGATAACAATCTTAATGTTCAAAATCTTTTTAAACCCTTACTCCCGGCCCTAAGAGGGTGTTTGAAATGGGGCATCATCACCATCATCACGGCGAGCTTAAAGGACGGATGGTAATCTCCGTTATCCTGAACCTCACGATCACGATCGCCGAGATAATCGGCGGAATACTTTCCGGGAGCCTCGCTTTGCTCAGCGACTCCATTCACAACTTCAGTGACTCCATAAGCCTGCTCGCGAGCTACTTTGCGGTGAGGGTAGGCGAGAGGAAGGCCAACGAGAAGTACACCTTCGGCTACAAGCGGGCCGAAATCCTCGTGGCATTTATAAACTCCGCGGTTCTCATTGGAGTCTCGCTCTTCCTCCTCGTTGAGGCTTACAGGCGCTTTAAAAACCCCGAACCGATAGACGGCCCGTTGATGCTTGTCGTCGCCCTTATCGGCCTGCTAGCAAACCTGCTCTCGGTTCTGCTCCTCCACGACCACGCCCACGAGAGCATGAACGTCCGCTCCGCCTACCTGCACCTAATGAGCGATACGCTCTCCTCCGTGGCCGTTGTTATAGGTGGAATCCTGATAATCGAGTGGAACGTCACCCGGGTTGACCCGCTCGTAACTGTACTCATCTCACTCTACATCATGGGGGAGGGCTACGGGATACTGAAGGAGAGCGTTGAGGTCCTTATGGAGGCATCTCCGGAACTTGATCTCGAGGCGATAAAAGCAGAGATAGAGTCTATTCCGAGTGTTAGAAACGCCCACCACTTCCACGCATGGCGCATAGGGGAGAACGAGGTCCACTTCGAGTGCCACGTTGAGGTTGAGGACATACCGATAAGCGAGGCGCAGGGGATAATAGATGAGGTCGAGGAGAGGCTGAAGAAGTACGGGATAACCCACGTTACGATTCAGCTTGAGGTGGAGAAGTGCACCGATAAGGGGATAGTATGCCACGAAGAAAAGGAAGGGGACTAGAGTTCCGCCTCTCCAAGAAGCTCAAGCAGGTCTATCTGCCTCTGGTCCGTCACCTTCTCGACGTACTTGCTCACCTCTTCCTCCTCCATCTTGTCGTCCTTGAAGAGGGCTATCGCCTTAACCGCATCGAAGAAGTCTTTCATGTCCGGGAACGCGCTGGAGAACATGTCAATGTTCAGGTAGATCATCTCAAAATCGTCCTCAAGGAAGAGCTGCCAGAGGACGTCCATGAGCGAGCCGAAGGCTATCTCCTCGTAGTCTGTGCCCTTTGCGAAGAGCATGGCGTAAAGGCACTCTTGTAAGGTGGCATCGTAGTCTTCGTCCTCCTCGAATATCTCCTCGAAGCTTAGGTGGACTTCCACGATGAGGTCTCTCTTGTCGATTATCTTCGACAGAAGGCCCGCGAGCATCGCCTTGGCCTCGTATGTGTCGCCCGCCTCGAATTTGACGTAGGCGTGGTGTATCTGGACTCTGAGCAGGTCTTCCTCATCCCCAAGGTTCCTGAAGGCCTCCTCGGCCTTTTCCATGAGCTGAAGGGACTTGTCGTACTCCTGGAGTTCTTCATGTATCAGCGCTATGTTGTAGTATATCCTCCCGACGTGCTCGAGGTTGCCCTTTGCCGTCTCCTCCTCGAGGAGCGCCCTGTAAATCTCAAGGCTCTTCTCAAGCTCGCCTATCATGTAGTAGAGGTCTGCCAGTTGGAACTTTGCATCGAACGTTTCCCTCTCCTCAGCCCGCTTCTCAAACTCCGGTACCTTGTCGATTCCGAGAATTTCGTGGAAGTAGTAAGTGGTGAGCTTGTAAAGTTCGAAGTCTTCACATTCAATGGCCAGCTTCTCAGCCTTTTCGAGGACCTCTTTAAGCTCCTCATCCTCAAGTGAGTCAACCTTATTGTACAGAAGGGTCGCAACCTTTTTGCAGTCCTTCTCCTCGATGGCCTTCAGTATCTCCTGCATGTCAACACCTCGAATGACCTACCGCACCGGAGTATTTAACGGTTTAGGGGCGGGTTTTTAAACTCCCTCTCCAATCCACCTTCATGCTTAAGGTGTTCTTCCTAGGCACGGGCGGTATAATGCCCACCAAGGAGAGGAACGTCCCAGCGATAGCGCTCCGCTACAGAGGTGAGATAATCCTCTTTGATGCCGGCGAAGGAACGATTAGACAGATGAACACGGCAAAGCTCAGCCCTATGAAGGTTGATAAAATATTCATAACCCACTTCCACGGCGACCACTACCTCGGTCTCGGGGGTTTGATTCAGACGATGAACCTCTGGAACAGGGAGAAACCGCTCCACATCTACGGCCCTAAGTACACCTTCGAGTTGGTTCAGCACTTCCTCAACAGTGGCTTTTTCCGGCCGGGCTTCGATATACACGTCCACGAACTCGGCGAGACGAGGCTGAAGTTTGGTGACTACGAAATCTGGTCTTTCAAGGTCGAGCACGGGATTCCCGCTCTCGGCTACGTCTTCAGGGAGAGGGACAGACGGGGAAAGTTCCTTCCGGAGAGGTTGAGGGAATACAATTTGAGTGAGGGGCCAATCCTTGGAAAGCTTGAAAGGGAAGGAAAAGTCGAGTGGAAAGGCCGGATAATCCACCTCGAGGACGTTACCGGGCCAAGGAGGAAGGGTCTCAAGGTCGTCTACACGGGCGATACTGAACCGACTGAGAGGGTGAGGCTCTTTGCGGAGCGAGCCAACCTGCTGATCCACGAGGCAACTTATCTCAACCCAGACGACAGGGGCGGCAGCTACCACTCAACAGTTAAGGAAGCCTGCGAGACCGCCAAAAGAGCCAAAGTAAAGCTTCTCGCGCTCTTTCATAGGGCTTTTCGCTATACCTACGGGGAATACTCTGTCGAAGCGGCGAAGATATGTGAGGACTTCAACGTGAACTTTATCGTCCCAAGGGACTTTGATGTTATAACCCTCAAATCCGACTCATGGGAGTTAAGGAGCCTCCTGGAGGGAGGGAAATGAGCTACCTGCGCTACGTCAAGGTTATAGGCACGATGCACGTCTCGCCGGAGAGTCGGGAGGAGGTTCTCAGTACCATCCTGAGAGAGAGGCCCAACGCGGTGGCGGTGGAGCTTGACAGGGCAAGGTTCCTTTCAATGCAGTCCGGGGCGGAGATGAGCATTGAAGATGTGCTCCGTTTCGGCAGGAGGGGACTCATAAACTACGCCCTAGCTAAGGTTGAGGAGAAACTCGGTGACGAGTTCGGCATGAAACCTGGGGAAGAGATGAAGGCCGCGATAAGCGCCGCGGGACTCCTCGGCGTTCCGCTTTACCTCATCGACGAGGACATAAACGCCATACTCGGCAAGATAACCGCTGCCCCCGCTAGGGAAAAGCTCCTCA
>Ga0256829_1000902_pt1 | contig 26333 bp, 18 predicted proteins | sample 131447metaG_FD_185979 | JGI IMG/M metagenome (GOLD analysis project Ga0256829, IMG submission 185979) | Hydrothermal vent microbial communities from Lau Basin, Pacific Ocean - 131-447 | ecosystem: Environmental > Aquatic > Marine > Hydrothermal vents | place: Pacific Ocean: Lau Basin | collected... | reverse complement strand
TTGGGCACCCTGTGGGCACAAGGGTATTTGACTGGGCTGGTGCCCAACGCGGCTAAAGGTCATTTGGGGAGAAAAATAATGGCGCACTCTAGAGGATTCGAACCTCTGGCCTCTGCCTTCGGAGGCTGACACTCATCGGCTCTGTGCCCGCTTTGGCCAACACTCATTCTGGCGCAAAATATATGCTGTTCCATTTTTATGATGGTTCACTAGCATTCGCCACCGGATGATGCGTGTGGCTGATCAAAACGTTATCGAGTATCATGCATGATCATACAAAAAGTGTTTAATTCCAACATGTAATGAATGCACCCTTAGCTCAGCTGGATAGAGCACTGCCCTCCGAAGGCAGGGGCCAGTGGTTCGAATCCACTAGGGTGCACCATTTTTTTCCTCTTCTAATGACCTTTAGCCGCGTTGGGCACCAGCTCCATAAAATGCCCCTGTGCCCAAATTGTGCCCAAATTGTGCCCATATTGAATTCGGGATGATTTTTAACAATAGAGAATTGAGTGTATGCCACCGCGCCCGAGATGGCTGTGCCCATCTGTTTCAATTCACTGATTCCGAAAATCGAAATAGTTTCTTGTAATAGTTAGTGTTCAGTATATACTACACACCATGAAAGCATTTGGCGATTATCTCAGAGAGCGGCGCATGGCGTTGCAGCAGGCCAGGGGTAAGGCGTATTCGCTGCGGCAGGTGGCCGGGCGTATCGGCATGCAGCCTTCATATCTGAGCCGAATCGAGCGGGGGAAGGATATCCCGCCGTCGGAAGATAAGCTGGTCGGGCTGGCGAAGGAACTGGATCTTGATCCCGATATCGTACTGGCCATGGCCGGCAAGGTGTCGTCGGATCTGCAGGCGATTATTCGCAAACGCCCGCAACTGTTTTCCGATCTGATTCGCCAACTCAAGGATGTGCCTGATGAAGCCGTATTAAAAGTCGTGCGCGAAGTGCGCGACGGGGAGTGGTGATATGATTGAATTAAACGATGATGGTTTGAGTATCAGTTTCCCGGATGTGCATCCGAATGCGCGTTGCACGATCGATTTTATGCGCACGCTACGCATCCCTGATGACGGGAGTGAATACCCGCTGCCTGCCGGGTTGGGATCGTTTCCACTGAGTCATATCGAAGATTTTAATGATCGCATTCCCGATGTCTGGAACAAACGTGGCGGGGTGCTGATGCCCATGTATCAGGCTGAAGCGCTCTGGTTGAGTTTTGATGGAGATTATCCGATGGCAATCAAGGTAGCGGCAGGCAAGATCAATGCTGTGACAGGTGAAGCGTGGGCGGATGCGCTCACTGACGATCCGCAGGATTATCTCGTGTTGCCTGATCAACCCTGGCTGGACGGCTATCATGTGGAAAAGGATCTGATTCGTCAATTTGTCGCCATGCCGCTTGGCGATGGCTATTCGGCGGAAGAGCAGATCACTGGCAAGGCCGAATTCGGCGGATTGCAGATCATCGCATATCCTATGAAGCTGGAAAGCTATGAAGAGATGATGCGACAAAAGGAGTCCCGGCAAGTTGACTTCTATGATGATGTGTTCGCAGTTCCAACCTTTCTGCGAAGTGCCGCAGAAGTGTGTGAAGCGTCATCCATGGGGCTTGCTGCCGGCGGTTTGATGCGCCAGGAGATTTATGAGGATGAATACGGCATCGATGTCTGGGATACAGAACACTCCTCCCGCTGCTTTATCCATCTGGTGAACAGTGAATCCTATACATCCATCACCGGAAAAAAACCGCCGCATTCGCCGATGACGAAATGGACGTATGCCCGGCACGGTATCCCGTGGTTCGATTACTATAATGAGCAGAGCACACTCAGCGGCAGTAAGATTCTTGCCGGTCTGGACAGCCTGTCACAGGTCGCCGGCAAGATAGGGGAGAAAATATGGGATAACGACTCCATCCATATCGGTACGGTAAAATCAATAAAAGGTAAATCCGCGCAGACCGTTTCTGAGGGCGACTGGCGTGCTTGAGAAAATCATCTCCGGCGGTCAGTCCGGTGTGGATCGGGCGGCACTCGATGCCGCTATGGATGCGGGGATTACGGTCGGCGGCTGGTGCCCGCGCGGGCGCAGGGCTGTTGACGGGGTGATCCCGGCGAAATATCCGTTGCAGGAAACGCGAGGGAAATCATATCAAACGCGTACCAAATGGAATGTACGAGACTCCGATGCAACGTTGATACTGTGCCTTGGAGAACCTTCCGGTGGCACAGCCCTGACCATCAAACAGTGCGAAGCATTGAACAAGCCATATTACCTCTATCAACTTCAGGGGAACAACAGCACATACGTCGATGGCCCGGAAAACCCGTATGAGGTGCTGTGCTGGCTCAACTGCCATCAGATTCGCATCCTCAATGTCGCCGGCCCGAGAGAAGGAAAGCACTGCCCGGTTTACGATCATGCCTATGGATTCCTGACTGAATTTTTCATCCAACTCCGGCATGATCAGAGTGGTGATAAATTACGTGAACCTGCAACAATAAACTATTCCGCATTCGGCGATGTCTTGCCGTGCCCTGTTAGTTGAAGTGTGCATGAACTTCATGCACTGGCATTTTCCCGCTTACTGACTATCCTTGAAATCTATTTCATCTTCAGTCCGTGGGAGGGCGTATGGGCGTATTTCTATTGCAAAGGAAAATTGTTGGTGATCATGAGCGTTTTACTTGCAGGTTTATAGAGTTTGAATTCCAATCGAAATTGGGATCATAAAATGACGAATACCAAGGAAATTTCGTTTACTTATACAAATGACACAATAGGCATGCCAGACCATGCCTTTATTGACCCACTTAACAATCGACCGGCTGAGTTTATCTTGCGCAATGCCCTCTGCATGCGTGATCGCCGTCAAGGTAAAATGGCATTGAGTCGTCTGAAAAAGAATGCCTCTAATAAAATCATATCGATTACTGAAGGCAAAGAGCCCTTAATTGACTATTATGCAGATCCCACTTTCAGGCGCATGCTTTATTTCTCAGCTTGTGAAAAATACCTAAAAAAATTAAAGCAATCGAACAAAGTGAATTTGAGCCGAGTTGTGATGCCGAGCTGGGAGCTAATCACCTTTTTTGAATATGCTCCGGAACTGTTTACTGATAACACGGTATTTGAGGGGTTTCGTTTTCCAGTGGATACTGACCTGTTGGATAAAAAAAATGATACGGATGAAGTAGACCAAGAGTCACTGATGCTGGCATCTGCTATCGCAAGAAAGCTATTGGATGAATTACAAACAATTGATGACATAACTAAAGATCGCAAAAAGCTACTGTCTGATGCTGTACTGGCGTGTGCCACTGTGGTTAGCTCAGATATTTTCAATAAGGCTACTGCACTAATACCTGAGTTGCTCGAGATGTATACCTCACTGTGCAGTCTGGAGTACAACCAACTGTTGGCAGCAACTTCCAAAGAAGATCAATTAAAAATAGGAAGCACACGGTTTGATAATGAAGAGAATTTTCTGGATGCTATTGAAGCAAAGCTCGCAGAGTGTCGAGTAAAGTTAGGCAATACTGCGAGAGTTCATGAGCTTTCTTCACTGGTTGACGATTATGTTAATTGGCTTGATGCCCATCCAAAAACAAGTGTAGAAAAACTATTTTCGACGTGGTCAAAAAGCCTATTTTCGATGGGGAAAAGAGCTAAATTGCCTTTGTACACTACAGATGGTGAAGAATCAGTAATCTGGGATATCTTCCAACAAGTCTGGGTTGAACACTTCAAGAGTGAGGTGAACAATAATTCTATTGATAATACACTAGTTGAACAGTTTGAGAAGATTAAAAAAGCCATTCAGGAATTGCTGGCTTCCATTACCGAGATTGAAAGTCAGCTCAGCATATCTCAGAACGAGCTGAATGCCATGAAGTCATCGCCTGCTAACAGCGTACTGGCTCAACGCAAAAAAGATCGTGCGCTTCTTAATTTGGAAATGGCAGTATCTTCTAGGCGTTCAGAACTGCTTGACGTGCAAGACAAGGCAGCTCTATCCCTCCTGCCTTTTGATTCCAGCCTGGATATATTCGATCAGGAGTCAATGGGAAATGGATATGAGGTCGACATGGGGTTTGCCAGTGAAGATCTGAGCCGTGCCCTGCAAGAGTTTGCTCATTGGGCGGCAGAGTACGAGCCGGATTCTGAGCTCGAATTAGGCGATAGAGATAATGGCGATATCGCTTTGCCGACTTCGCCCCCTATTAGTGGAGAACCAGATGCTGAAAACGCACCTGCTACTGAGGGGCCAACTGCTGATAATACGGAATTAGAAAATGAAGGTATGGATGGTATTAGTAACGAAGTTGAAATAGTACCTTCATCCAGAGGGGAGCTTGAAACTGAAGAGTCAGAAGGTGAGGTTGAAGCATCCGGGAGTATCAAGGCCGGGCAAACCTTGTCCGATGAAATTGATGGCAGCACCTCTGACATCAGTGGGGTAGAAAGTGAATCTAAAGTGGCGAAGGAACATCTGGATTGGTGTGAGCTAGCGCTGGCCTGCAAAGCTGAGTTGGATCGGGATGTATTTATCTCCGGGAAGCTAGTGAATGAAGCACTGGCGACTTTTGTCCTCAATGGTCAGGTGGAAATGGCCTCTGATTTTTCATTTACACTATCCGATAGTCAGCTCAGTAGTGACCATTTACCTTACACTCTTTTTAAAGCTGTATATTACGGTATGAATACTTGGAATGATCGTGCTTGTTTTAATAAAGCTAGGCGATTGTTGAATGAAATTAGTACTGGAGATCTGGATTGTTGGGCAGAACAGCATCATGCAGATATAGTCCCATATCTGCTATTTTCGGCTTGCTTCCAGCCTGCAATTTTTGGTGGCAATGCTAGCATTGCAACTACATTACTACGCGATATTCCAGATATGGTGTTTGACCAAAATACTCGGTCACTGATTACGGAAACGATTGAGCTCGCGGATCGCGGTGAATTCGTGACTCTTAAATCTCTCAAGGCGAGTGGCAAGACGGATGGAGAAGTACAGAAATTTGATCTGACAGGGTTAGATCGCTGGACGCAAAAAATTCGCCAAAGCCGACGCGGTTATGCTCCTGTATTAAAAGCACAGAAATTCTGCCTTGAAAACGGTATTTTTAATGTGGTTGAAACGATATTAAGAGCAAACGAAAAGCAGAAAATATCTGAGATCACTCAATTTGTTGCCCAATATGATGGTATAGAAGCATCCACTGTGTTACTAAATGAAATACTAGATCAGATTAATTTTGGAAGTGAAATAATTACCCGAGTTGGGCTTCAGCGTTTTCACTCTAAGGTAAGTGACCTAGTCGATATCGCTCGTGATTGGATGGTGAGCATTCAGCCTAACCAGGGAAGCCATACTGAACAGTATTGTACTCGCTTTTCGACTCGTTTACAGAAGAGCATTGACTTTTTCGAAAGTGTAGCTAAAGAAAAAAGTATTCACTTGCCTAGACGTGCAGGTGCTCAGTTGGTTGCCAAACAATTAAATAGGCTTCAGAAAGCCATCTCAGCAGGAGGTAGCGGCTGGGCTTATTCGCGTACTAAAGGTTGGTATTACCACCCCCAAATGCTAATGCGTATCGATGGTGTGGCTGAGGAACCTGTAGTGCATCTGAATTGGCATCTCTCACAATTAGGAAAACCACTGGTCATCAGGAGTACCCTAAATAAAGCTATCGACGCCCAGTACATTCAATTAGCGGAGCTGCTTAGATTGAATTTGATTGATTCAGGAGTTCAGGATGTGCCAGACATTCAGGGGCATTTTCTTACGTTGAGAAGTGACCTGATATCTAGATGTCGCCAATTGGATGGACAGTTAGAAAATGCATTGCTGGCAGGGTTGATTGATGCTGCAAAAGCTGAAAAAGATGGTGTTGAACTTATTGAAATGCAAGAAACCTTGGAGCATCTCACATCGATTGAAAGCGTAGACGAAATCAAGGCAGCTCTTGATGATCTGGAATCAACATTGCGAGATCTGACGGCCAATACAAAACAAAACTTAGCACAACGTTACGAAGACCTTCTTGCACAAGTTTTATCGCGTTCGGGCGAAGGTGCTGTGCCAGAATCTTGGCGTGGAAATATGCAAGATGCTCTTCGTGCAGATAATTTGCCAGTTGTGGGTGAACTGATTGATGAGTTAGAGCGAGCCGCTGATGAAGGTGAGTCTATTAAAATAACGGAAGTGAAAAATGTCCCAGTATTACAGGAGTTTGTACAGCTCGAAGATGATATCTTACAGGGAATTAGGGGAGTTAAGAAACGTTCCGATTTATGGAGCAACGTCACTGATGGTGGTGGGGCATATGGACTAACCTTTAACGGAAGCCCCAAGGGTTTACGTCAAACGATTGAGACTCTTGAAGGGTGGAAGACTTCTGGTAAACCCCCATCTATTAGTCAAGAAACCTACAATAAGGTTGTGAATTTATTAGAGCAAATGGGAATTTACTCTTCTGATATTACATACAAAGGTATCATGAAACCAGCATTGAACTATCAAACAGGCATTGGCTTCTCTTCTATGTTAATGAAAATTAGGCATTCCGCTTCAACTCGCCCCTTTACCCTTTTTGGAAGTAGTCGCGTACATCCATTATCAGTAATTGTTGCATATAGTTCTTGGACTCCAGAGCAATTGAAAGATGTTATGGACTCTCATCATATTCATGATGAGGCAGTTTTTATTTCTTGCGTACCTATGACGCATAAGCAGAGATATGATTTTTCAGTGTTTAGTAAGAAATTCCGTAAAACACTACTTCATTTTGATTTGAGTATTGCACTGTTTCTTGCATCTCAACAGAAAAATGGCGCTGAAAATATAGCAATAAGAAATTTTCTTTGGTTGACTGCTCCTTACACTTATTTCAATCCATACTCTGGAACTGATGCTTCTAAACCGCCACTTCGTGAGATGCGTTATGGGCGAGAGCTTCAGATTGACAGCCTGCAAAAAATGAACAATGGAAGCGCAATTGTGTTTGGAGGTCGCCAACTTGGTAAATCAACTATTATGCAGGAGGTTCGAGCACGCTTTAATCGACCCTCAATCAGACAATACGCTTCATATGAAATGCTTGATAGAGATATGTTTGGACGAACTGCCGTAAGCCGTGACGATTTGAAGAAGGCGGAAACTAGGATATGGAGGCATCTTTATAGCTGGTTGCAGAATATTAATTTAATTAAAAACCCTCAGCATGGTCATGATATCAACGTTACCAAAGATGCCGTAAAGCAGGCATTCATTAACAATAAGGATTCCCGTTTTATCATGATATTTGATGAAATTGACCCTATCTTACATGTAGATAGCGCCCATGATTTCAGTATTTTTAGAGGCATCCGCAACTTAGTTCAAGACCCAGAGATTTACGGGAGACTCAAGGTTATTATTGGTGGATTAGCAAATGTTAAGCGTTTTGAAGATTTTCCAAATTACCCACTGACACAGTTAGGTGGCTCAATACAGGTTTCCATAATGCCTGCGCAGGAAGCAATACACTTGATAACTGAACCCTTAAGAGCTGCAGGCTATACATTTGATAATGATCTGGTAGTTAATCGTATCCTAGCCACGACAAATCGTCACCCAGGGCTTATTCAGATTTTCTGTTATGAGCTTATTAATCACCTCTCAAACAATAAACGACAGGAAATGGGATCCTGTATTATTTTTAATGAGGATGTAGATACTGTTAGTCGAAAAAAGACAGTTATGGGTCTTATCCGTGATCGTTTTGATATGACACTCAATCTTGATAAGCGTTATCAAGTTATTATTTACAGTATCATAAATGATGGCCGAGGTTCGCAGGTCTTTTCGCCGCGTTATGCCAAGGAATTATCAGAATGCTGGCTGCCAAGTGCTTTCAGCCATCTTTCTGATAGTCAATTCGAGGTTTTTCTTGTGGAGTTGGTTGGTTTGGGGGTTTTACGCCCTACTGATGGGATATATGCAATACGGAACACTAATATCCTAAAGCTCCTGACAGATGGTCATGGTGATGATGCAGCTACCAAGCTAGAGCGCGCAATTAAAGATTATATCAGTTTTGATCCATTGGATCGACACTCTTACAATCCCAATAAGCATTCTGCCCCTATGCCGATTACCTGCCGAGATGAGAAAGCTCTACTTGGAGTTGTTGAATACTCAAACGATGCATCACCTTTGCGGAAATCGATTGTGCGGCAGGTGACTACTACGATTATGGTCGGTTCCGAAGCTTTGGGACTAGGGCAAGTGGAAGGCACATTGCCAAGTCTGCTTAGTGAAGAATATAATTATCAAGGTGAGTTCTACTCCACACACGGTATATCTACAGATCAGTATCCAGATCCGGCCACCTTCAGTAGAAAGGTATTGAACCCATTGGTGACCAAATGCGCTAAAGAAGGCGCACAGATGATATTTATTACAATTGGCCAAAATACATCTTTGGCTTGCTTGCTTGGAATGCTGGATTCGGCGCATTTGTTGACTGAAGAGAACGAAAAGCTCAAAAGTCCTCTAAGAATAGTTTTCCTAATGGGAACCGCCAGCTACTGGCAATGGCTCTGCCATCCTGACCTCACTCGCTCGCGAGAGAGTTTGCAGCCATTTATTAAACTTGGGCCTTGGGCTACTGATGCAATCCGAACACTTCTTGAACGACTAGGTATGATTGATTCAGATAATGCTACAGAGGAAGTATGCAAAATGACTGATGGTTGGTATTTCTCTCTAGAAATATTAGCACGCGTAAGCCATGCGCACCCTGACTGGAAACATCTTAGTCAATTTTCTAGAAAGTTTACTGCCCTAACGGAACTACCACGGGCAGGGGCCGAGAAGTTTTTAAGAAAAACAGGTTTGCTGGATCACACTGAAGCCTTATCTATCCTTGAAGAGCTTTACAAGGAATATGGTACTAACCCTTTCAGCCACGAGCTGATTGAACTATATGCAGAAGAGATTGGTGCAGCAGAACTAGGGTCGGATAAAGCAATAGCATTTAGAAATTGGTTGATTGACACAAATTTACTATCGCATGTTCGAGGCAAAGATGCGACAGAGAAACTGTTTTGTTTGAGGCCAGCAATTAGCCACGCATTAGACCTTTGTACAGCAGATGAGTAAATGGGTAGAAGTGGCAAAAGGCTTCATCCCTGCTATTCCAGGGGTTTTTGCTTTAACTGGTGACAACTCAGTCGCACAAGCAATAGCTGCTGCTGGCTATCGCTTTAAGAATGGAGAGTCAGTAGTTCTATCGGCACCTTTTCTTAGCCCTACAGCATTACATATTGTTTTGCGCTACCTACATACCTGTCGGATTGAGGCTATGATGGGACAACTGCGAGCCACATGGCTAAATGGGCCACGGATGAATCAGTATATTGATTTGTTGGTTTGGACTCGTGCTTCCAGCCAATTTGCTCGTCTTAGACGGGATTCGGAACTAGGGGCACAGATCGTTGGCCTTAATCGATCTACTGGCCATTTAAAACAACAATTGCATCATGAAAAGCGACTATGTCGAACTATTGTTTGCCAGCAAGCAGACGACCTAACTCAATTTTGTGATCTGCTATCCAAGACAGTTAGACCCTTCGTAGTACTGATTGATGCAACACCGTTTGGCTATCGTGAGAATACAGGGGAGTTAATTGACCATCTTGGCGAATACTTCCCCAACATCCCCATCATACTACTAGGCACACTGGGTGATCAACAGATGGAGAGAGATCTACCTAATCTTGTAAGAAAAGGTGTGTTTTGGCGGCAACATCTAATGGATGATACGCCTGTTATGTCGGGTAAGCCGAGGGAGCGCCGTTTAACACTGGTTCACATTCCAGATCACCGTCTTAATGATCGGTTAGTACTATGCAGTGATTATTGTCGGAAGCTACATCTGATACTGGAGCATTACACCAAAGGGCGCAAAGATGTCTCTGTACCACTCTACAATATCCTCGGCTCCCTGCGATCTCTGGTGATGCCCATCGCCTTCTTCGAAACCATCCTAGACCGGCGTCGCCATGGTGGCCTCTACCCGGTGCGTCCCATCTCGGACTGGCTAGATTACATTGCTAGTGTAAAACTGCCGATTGGAGATGCTGAAAACTTGCAGGATCTCACAATTTCCGCAATTAGAGATTTGATAACGATGGTAGATACGGGACTTACGGGTAAAGCTCAGGCGTTAAACCATTGGTTGAATACCATACGAAACCCTAAAACGCCTTCTCTCATTGTTGCACGTTCTGAAAGAGAGTCCCAATACGTTACAGACTGGCTGAATCGCGATTTTGCCAAGGAAATCACCACTGGCATGTTGGCCGTTTTGGGAGCAGGTAGCGTGCGTGATTGCAACCGCACTCTGGACTCAAATTTTAAACAAGTGCTGGTGTTAGGTCAGTTATGGGACAGTGATCGTTGGGCCTTAATGTTAGGTGAAGAAGTTTATTGGCTGAGCTACCCCATGGAATCCCATTGGTTTCAACGTATTGGTCAATACATTACTCCAGCCTTTCAAAAAGAGGGGAACCATAAATCTGACTGGTGGGCCTTTGCCCCTTCCCCCTATCATGAGATACCTACACTGAAAGTCGCATTACCCGAGGAGGACTGGATAACCTGTAGTGGGCAATATGTGCAACGCGAGACTATCAAAATTGATCTGCCCACGGATCCTGACTGGCTTAGTGACTTAATGGCCAGCGTGGAGGATTTTCCGCAGCACACAACACAGAGTGGACCACCAGTGGCGGGTGAAGTGACGATAATGACAGATGGTGGTGCTTCTTACCGCTATGGAGAGGGTCAGCAAGTTTATGTGCTCCGTGAACAACAAGGAGCGGATACACTGGAGCATGTGGCAGCAGAAAATGTTGTTCAGGGCGATACGCTGGTGCGACTGAACGGAGATGATGATCGCTGCTTCTCACTGGTTGAACTGATGATCGACTATGCGGAAGCAAATACGTCAGAATACCACACATTGCTACCCTTGGCGGGTCAGTGGTACACCTATGTGGATCATGCAATGCATGCCTGTGGTAGCTTAGAGAACCTTCACCAGCAACTTCAGACTAATGGCCTCTCTATCACCCTAGAGAGTGTTCGTAACTGGAGTAGGTATATTGGAATTGGGCCACGAGAGAAAAAAGCAGTGTCTTTGATGGCACGGCTAGGGAAAATTAAATACATGGAGGCAGATATACGGGCGGTACAAAATGCCCAACGCAAGATTCGCGGTATGCACAGTCAAATGGGACGACGACTTCGGGCACTTGCCGTGGCTGCCAAAGTTGGCCATATCGATACGACGGGAACTGCTGCAAATGTGGTGTCACAGGATGACTTGGCCGAGGTGGTCTGTGTTGAGGAGGTGGTTTCGATTCGTCACCACCCGGTTGCCTCAGAAGTGCCTGTCGCCCCCCGTTCCATAGTAAATATTCTAGAGACATCGGTTGAACGAAGTGAGGGGCGATTGGTGGCTACATCAAGGGCGTTGAAGTCAGCGATTAATTCTCCTTATCAAAATTCGGAAAAAGTGCAGCAGTGCCTGCGAGTTCTTAGAGATGACTTCTACCGCGTATATGCTAAAGGCAATAAAATTAGGCTGGATCAGGCCATTGCCGCAGGGAAACAGTACCAAATTGTCTTCAAAGGGGATTCCTCCGAGGCTACCAAAGGAAAATATGCAGATATTTACCACCGGCGGTATAAAGGTGAGCTGATAGATATTGGAAAACATTTGGGCATTGGCAATTCGTATGCACCAGAGCGCTGTTTTAGATTACATTTTCACTGGGATGAGAAGGCACAGAAAATTGTAATTCATCATGCCGGCCGCCATCTACCAACCGAAACTGGATAATGACTATGGATTTGAGCTTTAAAGACAAAACTACACTGAATTGCTATCTACTGGATCGCCTTCGCTTGCGCTTGGTCGACAAAGAGGTGTCCGTCCTGGGATGGCCTGGCAAAACCTATGTTCAAAATCATCCAGCTGATCATTCTTTAATGGGCTCGATTGCCCAATTACCTAACCCAGAGTTCACAGGTGTGCAGGCACCGAATGCTATGGGCATGGTATTACTCGTAAAGCCTGATAAGAACGGATGTATTAGCATGGCAATCAGCGGGCAATTTGATGTCTTTTTTCGCCTAATTCCTAGCATTGACCTAATGATGGATAATCTGTTGCGTAATGATGGAGTACTGAATGCCAATCAGATTCCAGAGGTTGTTTTTCGACGCGTTACAGTGATCTTTGAGCAGGTAGGGATTATCCTTAATTTACCCAGTCAGGCTAATCAATGGCTGCGACCTGCCGACAGTAATCCACTGACGGTCGCGATGGACAGTCTGCGACAGGATTTGCTGGACGATCCAATGGTATTTCGTCGATTACAGAGTCACTCACCCGGAGTCCCAAAAGCCATTTTCCCCTGGGATGAAGATGTCATTGTGGATCAGGAAAGTCTAAATAAAGCCATTTCCAGCGGTTTGTTTGAAAGTTGCAATGAAGTTCTGGAATATCGACCTGTTCTGCGGGCACGGGCACGCCCTGCACCACCATCGTTAACGGAGCAGGTAGGGTTATATCTGGTGGAAATCTTTCTTGAGAACACCACGACACAGGATGAAGCGAATCAATTTGGCATTCGTAAAAGTGCCCACTTTCTTGATGCCCAGTTCCGGGTGGAGCTCAATGCGGGTGAAGCTGAAGACTTGCCTCATCGACTGAAGCCTTCCGATTACCGATATAAAGAACACAGCACCGTGCCGGGCTATGGTGTTACGACCTCAGTCAGAAAACTCAACGGCCAGAATTTCTGTACTGATGCCATGCCCGTCAGCAAGCTGGAAAAAATTGACAATCCTTCGCCACAATCGCTAGGCATGATATCTGAGCCTGAGTTCCAGTTACTCCAAGATGATCCGCTACCCATACTAGAACAATTGGTTGCCGCTATCGACCACTATGCTGATGAATGGCAGACTCAAATCAATGCACTTAAATCATCGGGTGGGATGCATGAAGCCGATGTGTCGAAATGCGAACGCAATATGTTATTGCAAGAGCGGGCTAATTTAGCTGACGGCATCATCCTGCTCGGTGAACACCCTCAATTACTGCAATGCTTCCAGTGGATGAACGAGGTGATAGGAAAGGCCTTTATCCATCAAGGTAAAAAACATATCAAGGCTTGGCGCTTGTTTCAGCTCGGTTTTATCCTAACCCAGATTCGCGCTATCTATGAACGGCATTGCAATGACGAAGAACTCACAGACCACTTGGATGTTGCAGAAGTTCTCTGGTTCCCGACCGGTGGTGGTAAGACAGAAGCATATTTCGGTATCATCATTATGGCAATGCTCTATGACCGACTAAAAGGTCGCTTGTATGGGCCTACAGCATGGATGAAATTTCCGCTGCGAATGCTTTCGGTTCAGCAGTTCCAGCGTTTGGCCTATGTCATAGCACAAGCCAACCGTATCCGTGAGCGCGAACAAGAGCGCCTTTCCGGCCACCCATATACAGTCGGTTATTTTACTGGGTCGGGTACGCCAAAAAACATCACCAGTTCTTTTGACACGGGAACCTTTCTTCCTTCTCTAGATAAAACTCAACTCCAGCAGTGGCGTTTTATCAATAATTGTCCTTATTGTGATGCATCAGATAGTGTGAGCGTGGAGAGCGACCTGATAAATGGCCGCATTAAGCATGTATGTAGCAATGCCCAGTGCTGGTCTAACACTACTGCCAGTGAGGGCTTGTATGGAGAAGGGACGAGGGGTGAACTAGGTATTTATATCTCCGATGAGGAGGTATATCGCTATTGCCCAACGGTCATGGTCGGCACCATCGATAAGCTAGCCACAATTGCAATGAACAAACGCTATCGATATTTCTTTGGAGGTGGTGAGTATTATTGTCCGCAGCATGGTTTTTCCTTTGAGGGGCGCTGTGTTCATAACGTCTTTATTCAGAAAAGTGATGGTTCGCATTCAACTGAGCGCTGTCCCAACAATACCCGGACGTCTGCTATTCGCACACTCCATTTGCAACCAATGCGCTCACCGGGAATATCATTCATTCTTCAGGATGAGCTACATTTACTGACGGAAAACACTGGCAATTTTGACGCGCATTATGAAACCCTGATGTCATCTCTTCAGGAAAGTAATGGGGGGCGACGCCCCAAGGTATTGTCTGCAACAGCAACCATTAAAGGTTATGGACACCATATCCATCACCTTTATCAGCGTCAGGCTCGACGATTTCCGGTGCCGGGGTTCAAGCGTGGGGAGTCCTTTTATTCCCGCATAGAAAGGGAAAACGATGGCACTCCGCTGATCCGTCGCATGTATGCTGGCATTTTACCACTGGGGACAGGCACTGTGATGGAACGTGCCTCAGCGATGGTGAGTACCCGTTACCTAGAGTTGATAGATAACCTGCGCGAAGCCTCTGAACAAGATCACAAAGGTTTCGCCCAATCCCTAGGGTTTCACCCAGATCAGGGTAAGGCACTGAGAATTCAACTGGATGACTACCTCAATACATGTCTGATTTACATCAATAGCATTCGTAGTGCCAGTAATGTGAATCGTCATCTGGAAGAAGATCAGATTCCCCATCACCCAGAATGGCGATGGCGACAGTTGAGTGGCAAGACATCACTAAATGAGATTCAGGATACCATTAATCTGGTGGAAACCAAGCAGCCCGGCAATCCAACGCGACAAATAATTGCTACCAGTGTGGTTTCACATGGTGTGGATATGCAGCGTCTGAATTTCATGGTCTTTGGGGGCTGGCCAAAATCCATGGCTGAATACATGCAGAGTTCGGCACGTGCGGGCCGAGTAGAGCCCGGCATCGTTTTAACTGTCATTCACAGTAAAAATATTTTCCAGAGCAATGTGTTTCTCAACTTTCAGGATTATCACAGATTCATGGATCGCATGGTGGAAACAGTTCCTGTTAATCGTTTTGCACCAAACCTGTTAGAAAGAACTTTGCCAGGGATAATCTCCGGTTGCATTGTCAACTGGGCTATCGGGCAAAGCTGGGGGCAGGATATGAGTAAAAATGGTGGCAAGCTCCGTGGAACCCTAAACACTGCCGGCTCCGGTGCCCGTGCATTACTCCAGGCTGAAATTATCAAAGCTTTGTCGGTACCCGATCACTTGGTGGTCATTGGGTATTTTGATATGCGCGTGGTGGCTGGCTTTAGGGCACAACTAGAGCGCGAAGTAGAGTTTGCCATGAGTCAGATGGAAAATATGCCGAAAAATTTGTCGGAAGAGTTTTTGTTTGAAGTTATAGGCCGACTGCTGGGTAATCGGCCTATGCGCAACCTCCGTGACATTGAGAGTCAAGTGATCATAAAACCCCGAAATAATGAGAGCCAACTATTACTCGAAGCTTTAGCGCGTCGAGATTAAGGGGTGATACAATGAATGATGAAACTATTACCAAGAGTACAATGTTTTATGAGGGGATGCTGCCTGGCAATATTTATCGCACTCGAGTGCGATCTTTTGGTCGCATTATAGGTGTTTCTAATAACGAGGAAGAAGCTCGCCAGATTGATAAGGAGCAGCTCTATGATGTGGCGCGCAAGATGTTGCGGGAATGGTCCAATATGGTTAACGCTGAAGTTGACCAAACACTGATGACTGCATTGGAACAGCCGGAGAGAATGTTGGAGGTGGCCGCTCCAGAAGCAGTCTATGTGGAACCGTTTCCGATGATGTTGCAGTGCGACCGTTGCGGCGTTTTGGACAATCACCGAGGCTTTTCCCGTTCTGATGAGGTCATCCAGAAAACGGCCAATAGGGTCAAAATACTGCATGGACGTCCCGTTCTTGACTGTCGGCGCAAGTGTGGCGGTCAAATGCGCCAGATTCGGCATATCTCCATACACCGCTGCGGAAAGATGGAAACCATTGCTATCCCTCACGGTGTGCGTGATGTCAGCAATCTCGGTTATGAAGACCGGGGTGGCACATTTATCCAGAGCCGGTTTATTAATGCCGACACAGGAGAAGCCGTAAAAATACCCTTCCAGAGTGTGTGCCGAGATTGCGCAGCCGATAATCCAAATGCTTTAGGAGTAAATAAACGGGGAACACCAATTGATAATCCGGAGAAGTTTTATGCACACAATATTCAGTATCTGTGTCTAAAGCGGGAAACAGGCCGACAAATTTCGCAAATCACCGATCTGGTGGGCGCACCCGGCGACCCCCTGACAGATGACTCACGGGACATTGCGGAAGCTGTAGCCAGTTGCCTGATCGGGCAATCCACATCGGATGAGCTGGCCAGTCACATCGGAGAGATGCTGGGCGGCGATGGCCCTGATCGGGAGCGCATAGAGGCATTGACCCATAAGCTAGGGGAAGAGCGGCGCAATCGAAGTAAATTAGTGAAAGAAATGACCGGTAAAATGAGCGCTGATTTGATTGCCATAGCGACCGCAGCATTGGATACCATCATCAAGGGTTTGGAAGAGCAACTCACCATCGCATCCGGGCGTTTTTCCTCTGTCCGTGACCTAATCAGTAGCGACCAGACATTGCAGAATATCGCTTCCCACCGACGCTCATTGGAAGCAACCCTGATGCCCTATGATTATGGCAAAGAGCGACTAGGGATAAAGGAGTTGATACAGGAAACCCAAGACTCAGTTCAGCGCGATAAATTGACCCATGACGCTAGTGTGCTAAGAACACAATACGGCATTGCTGATGTTGCTCACTACAAGGAAGTGAATGTGGTAATGGCAAGTATCGGCTATACCCGTGAACGCCTCACTCCGAGTGATGACCCGCCCGGCCAAGTCGTGCCGACCACGCTGGTGGGCTATGAGGATCTGATGATGGATCGGCTCCGTGGCAAGCGTATGATTTATGGCCTGCCTGCACGTACTGAAGCATTGCATGTGCGGCTTGATCCCTGTCGAGTTCTGCAATGGTGCGTGGATGCTGCAGGTTGGGAAGAGCCTACCGATGGCAGCCTCATCGATCCAGTGAAGGCGCGCGCCTACCTGCTGATGCATTGCCCTGCTCTATCAATGGATCCACGGGAAGTGATAGAGGAAACCCATCACCAATCCCCCTTATGTTCGGCGCCTTTTCACTTGCTGCACAGTGTCAGTCATTGTTTACTAGGCACGATTAAGCCACACACCGGTTATAACGAGAAGAGTGTCACTGAATACCTGATGCCAATGGACTTGTCGGTCATTCTCTATGTTACCTCGGTACAGAACTATACAGCTGGAGGTCTGCTCACCCTGTTTAAGCATTACTTGCGGGACTGGTTTGATGATGCAAGCAGGTATGCCTTCAATTGTATTTTTGACCCGATTTGTTCCGACAACGGTTCAAGTTGTAGTGGTTGTGTTCAAATCGTCCTTGGCTGTGAAACGTTTAATCATGGCCTCTCACGCAGTTACCTGCACGGCGGAAAGCTCGAGGGAGACCAGCAATTGATGGTGCAGGAAGGTTTTTGGCGGTGAGTGATCTGTTTGCTGATTTGGTGAGCGCGTTCAGTGATAGTAATCCTGAGGAATCCCAGTGTCTGGCTGGCGAGCTTACGGCAGCACTCAACGATGCCCTTTCCGGTATCGATCACAACCTTAATATTCCTGCACATTGGCCAGTCTCATTGCAAATTGCGGCTGGAAAAATGCAGTTGCAACCAGCCAGTCTGCAACTGCCGTGGCAGGCCTGTAACGCCTCGATACTATCGCAATCCCGTAATGAATGGGAGAAATTACCGGCACTGGAAGCCATATTGGCAACAGTTCCAAGTAACTATAGAATTGAAAAACCCCCGCTGATTGAATTTGTTGCCCCTTACGAAGGCTCCTTGGTGGCATTCCTAGCTAGTTTGATTAATGAGGCACAGGATGAACTTTGGGTGATCAACCCCTATTGGAGCACCCAAGGTGTAGAGCGGCTGCAGCGGCGAATGGTTCCGGGCTTTAAGGGGCCAACTTTTGTAAAGCTCCTAACGCCGGACAACATGCAGGCTGAGAGTAATGTAGGCTGTGAAGCTCTTAAGCAATGGCTGCGCTCATCAGGCAGTACAGTTGAACATTGGGTGCCACTGCCGCTCCCTGATGGTTTTATTCCTCAGGTGCATGCAAAAGTCGTAATCGCAGACAATAACCATGCATACATTGGGAGCGCAAATCTATCCGACAATGGCCTCGTCCGCTCTATTGAGATGGGTGTTGCTTTAAGAGGACAAGCTGTAAATCATCTAACAGATTGGTTCTCAAAATTTCAGCCTTATATTTCGAAAGTTGAAAGCTGAAAAAATGTTGTCCATGGAGATATGGCGATGAGTGATACCTCATCTGATAGGAAATGTTAAATATGACTGATACTGACTTGTTGAGCCTGCTTGATGAACTTCTGGCATTGCCGGCGGAAACCGAATGGGTGGAATTCAAGGAAGCAAATCGGAATTACGATTTCAATAAGTTGGGTAGATATGTGTCTGCTCTGAGCAATGAGGCAAACCTTAAAAATAGGGATGCTGCATGGTTGGTGTTTGGTGTTCATGATCGCCATGAGGTGGTCGGTTCGCAGTATCGACGGGATCGGGCAAGTCTGGACAGGCTAAAGAAGGAGATTGCGGACAAGACCTCCAACCGACTGACTTTTACCGAAATTCATGAATTGGATCACCCCAATGGCCGGGTGCTGCTGTTTGAGATTCCTCCTGCTCCACAAGGGCTTCCTACGGCTTGGGAGGGGCATTTCTTTGGCCGGGAAGGTGAGTCACTGGCTGCTTTGAGTCTGATTGAACTGGAACAGATTCGCGGTCAGGTATTGCCCGACTGGTCTGCTGGGATTTGCGCCGGTGCTACGCTTGATGATCTTGATCCCGCTGCGATACAAAAGGCACGACAGAACTACAAAACCAAACACCCGAAGCTGGCGGATGAGGTGGATAGCTGGAGTGATACCGTTTTCCTCAACAAGGCCAAGGTCACGATCAATGCCAAGATTACACGCACCGCGATTCTGTTGCTTGGGCGTGAAGAATCGGTTCACTACCTGTCTCCGGCACAGGCGCAAATCACCTGGGTACTCAAGGATGCGCAGGGAAATGACAAGGATTATCAGCATTTTTATCCGCCTTTTCTGCTTCAGACGGAAGCTCTCTTTTCCAGAATTCGGAATCTCACCTATCGCTATTTACAGGATAACACGCTCTTTCCAACCGAAGTGGAGCAGTACGATGCATGGGTGATCCGCGAGTTGTTGCATAACTGTGTGGCGCATCAGGATTACGGTTTGCATGGGCGTATCAATGTAGTGGAACAGGATGATGCCCTATTGTTCAGTAATCCCGGCGGTTTTATTCCACAAACGGTGGAGCATGTGATTTCATCGGATTCGCCGCCGGATCATTATCGCAATCCGTTCCTGGCTCAGGCTATGGTGGAGTTGAACATGATTGACACCATTGGTAGTGGTATCCGGCGTGTGTTCAATACGCAGCGCTCCCGCTTCTTTCCGCTTCCTGATTATGATTTAAGTGATGGCAGCCGGGTTAAAGTAAAGCTGTTCGGAAAGGTGCTTGATGAGAACTATACCCGGATGCTGATGCTTCAGGCTGATCTTGAGTTAAGTGATGTGATGGCCTTGGACAAGGTTCAGAAACATCATGCGTTGAGTGATACTGAATTCAGGGCATTAAAGAGGAAGCAGTTGATTGAAGGGCGAAGACCCAATCTTATTGTGGCAGCACATATTGCTGAGGCGACGGAAGAAAAAGCGGCATATATTCGTAACAAGACATTCAATAAACAACATTATAAAGAGATGATCATTGAATACCTGAGGAAATTTGGCCACGCATCGCCAAGAGACATCGACAGTCTTCTATACAATATGTTACCGGATATTTTGAATGTGGAGCAAAAGAAAAACAAGGTCAAAAATCTACTGCAGGAGATGGCCAAAAAAGATCAAAGTATTTACAACGCGGGCGGGCGGGCAGGCGGTGCCATGTGGAAATTGAATTTAGATTAAGTTTTAGCTTATTAAAGTCATTTCTTAGCTTAATGATGAAGCCAACCAATTGTTAATACTAAGTTTTTATAAGATAACTTATATGGGAAAATATCTTGGAAACAAAATGAGGCGAGATCGATATGCAGGATAAGATGATGCGGAACTATCCCCCCCCCCCTTGGGGATCGCCGTTTTACCCGGTGGTGAGTGACTGATGTTTGAGATGGCGATTGCGGATTTTTATGCGGCGAATGAGGCAGGGCTGGTGCGGGTTAAAGTCGTCGGGGATGACTACTACATCATCGGCGAGGATCAGATCGGCAGCGGTACAGCCTATACCCGTGAGGAGATCGAGTGGGCCGCCATCACCACGGTGTTCGATGTCGAGTACATTGAATAGGATTCATAACGTATGCAACTGATCCGATGTACGCAGAAGCTTCAAGAGAAGCTGCCGGTGGTGGCCAATGATGATGTGGACATACCTCCGGCATCGTGCTGGCATGCCAATCTGATTCGGATTGATCATTATGATTGTTTGCTGATTACCCACGATACGACGCTCTTTTCATTATTTGTACCGGATGTGACCAGGCAGGATTTCCAACATTTTACGCCGTTGTTCGGCCAGACATTGTTCAAAGCCATGCGGCATTTTAATTTCAGACAGGCTCAAATTGAATACATGCTGGATAATAGCAGAGAAATACAATTGTCGAAGACCAACAGTCGCAGCGTACTGGGATCGATGAATGATATGAAAAAAATGCTCGACTATACGGTTTATCAGCATGGCAAACTGGCCCATGTCGGCATGGGTGAGATTTTTCAATTGCTCAATCATACGCCATTCAAGGCGATTGGTTACAACTACTCGGAAGAAAAATTGCGGGAGATGCTGGGTGAGGTGTAAGCGTGAGTTTTAGATTCTGGCGCAGAGTTCGCATTGCTCCGGGGGTGACGCTGAATCTGAGCAAGTCAGGCGGTTCATTGTCGTTTGGGATGCGTGGTGCGCATTTTACTGTCGGGCCGCATGGCAAACGTGTGACTGCCGGCATCCCCGGCACCGGCCTGTTTTACACCAGTACATTATCGAAAAACACAAAACGCGGCGCTTCATCATCCGGCGATTCAGGTGATCGACTGACGTTGGGGTTCTTCAAGCGTCTTTTAACACCGGATGATGAAGAAGCCTTCGTCGATGGTTGCCGGGAACTATCGCAGGGGAATGAGAAGCAGGCGTTTCAGCATCTGCAGCAGGCCATACACCTTGCCGATGGCGCGTGGATGGCTGGTTTCCTGGCGCTGAAAGCAGAACGTCTCGATCTGGCTGAACAGTATCTCAAACGGGCATCAGAAAAACAGCAGAGGTTGGGGCATTATTTCTCCAAATATAATCTGGAAGCGTCATTGAAAATGTCTGTGACCGATGAGGTTTCTGCGCTGGTCGAACCTGATATGCGGGGCGTCTTGCTGGGACTGGTGGAAATCTACCAGCAACAGTCACGCTGGCAGGAAGCGATCCAATGTTTGAATCAACTGCAGGCCATAGAACCGGATGATGTCGTGGTGAAATTATCGCTTGCCGAATTGTTGCTGGCCGCACATCCGAATGATCAGGAGACCTGCAAGCAAATTGTCCGGTTTACTCAGGGCATCGACAATGAAACACCAACTCATGCCGCACTGCTGCTCTACAGAGCCAGGGCGATGCGCGCGTTGGGGCTGGCAGAGGCCGCCAAACAGGTGCTGACCATTGCGCTGCGCCGCAGGAAAGGGCGCAGCGATGAACTATTGCACGCGATCCGCTACGAACGTGCATTGGCATACGAACAGATGGGTCAGCACAGACGCGCCCGCAGCGACCTGGAGCGCATCTATGCCGAAAACCCGGATTATAGCGATGTGGCTGGGCGGTTAGGATTATAATCCTGCTTGTTCAGGCAGTGGTATTTATTATTTGGCAGTCAGTATGATCCTTAATTCATCAAGCATCATAGTGCGATAAGAGTGGTCGTCGCCACGTTCAAAACTGAATCCAAATTGTTGAAGAAGATGTTTATTCGCCGGAGTAGATAACGCGTTCAAACAAGTCGCTTGGCTGACAATCGAAGTATTCACATAGCGAATCAAGAGCCTCTATATCTATACGCTTAGCATTTTCGTAGTAGAGAGAAGAAATCATATTTCTGCTAATCCCGGTTTCCCGAGCAACATCGATGATCTTTACTTTTTTTTCACCCATTAGCTTGGAAAGATGACAGCGAATCAAAATTCCCTCCCTAGAATTCACAATATAGACGAACATTCTGCACCGGTAAGCTGCCACTTGCACACCTATCGTGCAATAAGCGCTTGACATATGCACGGTAGACATGCATAATGCATCCTATTAGCGCACATAGCGCATTAGGAGTGCAACATGATGAATTCATACTTAACGACAGAAGAATTATCTGAACGAATTAAATACGACCCACGAACAATCAGGGAGCGTTTGAAAGACTCGGTTCTGATTGAAGGTGTTCATTACTTTCGACCCTTTGGCGGCAGGAAGATCCTCTACATTTGGGAAGCGATTGAAAAAGATATGTTCAGCCATACCAGGGAGCATGATCTGGCAATCCCGATGGCCAATGGGGGTGTTTGTCATGGGTAGTATCCGATCCAGAGGAACTAATGGAAAGTTGTTTTTCGATTTCCGTTACAATGGCGAGCGATGCCGTGAACAGACTATGCTCAACGACACGCCAGCCAACAGAAAAAAACTACAGCAAATGCTGGATCGGATGGATGCCGAGATTACGCTCGGAGTATTCGAATACGCCAAATATTTTCCTGATAGCCCGAAAGCTGTGCAATATCAGCAGCAGAAATCATTGAATCCAGAGTATAGGGAAACTCCTTTATTCAGTGATTTCGCGGAACTGTGGTTCGATGAAATGAAAATTCAGTGGAGGAACACACAAATCATCAGCATACGCGGGGCTTTGGACAAATACATTCTGCCATCTTTTGGAGACAAGGAAGTTGGCTGCATCACCAAGGCAAACATTCTCGAATTCCGGTCGTCACTCGCCAAAGTTAAAGGCCGCAAAGGAGATCGTCTGTCAGCATCACGAATCAACCATATCATCACGCCATTGCGAATGATACTCAATGAAGCAGCCAACCGGTTCGAGTTTACATCCCCTTACCACGGAATCAAATCTTTAAAAGTTCCACGTACAGATGTTGAGCCATTTACGCTCGAAGAAGTGCAGTTGATTATTGAAAATGTCAGGCCTGATTTCAGGCGTTACTACACTGTACGATTCTTTACAGCTTTGAGAACCGGGGAAATTGACGGGCTGCAATGGAAATACGTTGATTTCGACAGGCGGCAAATTCTGGTTCGCGAGGCGCTGGTGAAAGGTGAAATGGTATATACCAAAAATGATGGCTCATTCAGAACCATTGATATGTCACAACCAGTCTATGAGGCGCTGAAAGAGCAATACAAATCAACCGGAAAGAAAGCCTATGTGTTTTGTAACTCGGTTGATAAACCTCTTCGTCACGACAATGTAACCAAGCGGGTTTGGCACCCTTTACTTCGCAGGTTGGGGCTGCGAGCACGCCGTCCTTATCAAACGCGACATACCGCCGCTACGCTCTGGCTCGCCGCCGGTGAAAGCCCGGAATGGATTGCGCGCCAGATGGGGCATACCACGACAGAGATGCTTTTTCGGGTCTATTCTCGATACGTTCCCAATTTAACCCGGCAGGATGGCTCGGCCTTTGAAAAACTCCTTGCCACGCATGGGTTGAGGGGGGTTGAAGTATGATGGCTGAATCAATGGTAGATGTTATATATCCGCAGTCGGATGCCTCACAAACTGAGAGAATCGTAGATTATTTAATTGAAGCACTGCGTATTCCGCATGGTGATCACCTAGTCGCATTTTTCGGATCAGGTACTGAGCAGTCAAATCGCGAAGCCATGATAACCTGGGTTCGCGGATTGGGTCACGAATACGAAGCTGATGAAGCTGAATATCGTCTGGCCAGACTGGTGTTGCATAGCCAACTGGCTGCATCCAATGATATGGAGGGCGCATCATGAATCGTATCTCAGATTTGTTTCGTCCACGTCTGTTTGAAGGGCAGTATCGGATCACATCCGTGCGTGCTTTGCATAGCCGTAGCGGACAGAAATTTTTGCAGCTTAAGCTGGAGGATAGTTCAGGATTTATCACAGCTTATGCATGGGATGGCCAATACGACGGGCCGTGGGATTTCTCTTATATGGTTGTCGTCCAGGCAAAGGGTCGGACAAGATATTATCAGGGAACGTGGGTTGCCGATGTCAGAACATTATACATTCCTTCGCAACTGTCAGTGTTATCTGCATCACTGTTGCCGTTCAGTCAGACACCAGCCAGTCATTTGTTGCCGCAGTTGGAGCAAATTGAGCGTCAGATTAAACACCCTGCGTTGAAATCATTTGTGGCATCGGTGCTTTCTGACATGAGTATCGCCATTCCATTTTTATCAGCACCGGGTAGTTTAAAGCACCACCATAATGAACTCGGGGGCTTACTTCGTCATAGCATCGAGTGTGCTCAGATTGCTGCCAGCATGCCGATGCTCGAAGAATTCCACCGTGATTTGGCTACCGCCGGAGGGTTGCTGCACGATGTTGGAAAAATCACGGCATTTAACGGCATGCAACGCACAGATATGGGTTACCTTGTCGACCATCAGGCAGCAACGCTTGAAGTGTGTGCATCCCAACTTCGAACTCTTGCGCAAAACTGTCCTGATGCTGCACTGGCAATTCGCCATATTCTGACTTGTCGATCAATGAAACGTTGGGGATATGAACCACGTATGGCCATCGCACACCTTGTTCAGTTGGCAGATAGATTCAGTGCTGAACTGGATATCGAAAAGCGTTCATTTTCGGGATTGAGCCAAAGACGGAATGTATCGAACCGCGTTACGAACAGAGGCATTACGAATTGGCGGCCATTAGTGAGACAACAGTGAAATCTCTGACAACTTGAAAATCGAAATCAAAGCAATTGAAAAACTCTGGGGGAAGCAGCCCCAGAGTTGATTTTGAAATTGTAATGTTTCAGCCAATTCATGATCGGTTTTTTCTCACATTAGTGTGAATTCACAGCAATGGTTGCGCGCACAAATAACGCGATGTAATAAATTGCATGCTGTGTGCCAAGGCACTTATCAGTTGAGCCTTTTTTTGTTGTTTTAGCAAACACACTGATCCATCCAATTTTTTGTTTTTTATTTTTGGAGGGTCGTGCTCGTTTATTTGGTTTGGTCAGGATGTTTTTTACTGAAATGCCTGTGGCTTTTGACCAATACTTCTTCTTTTCTTCACGATGTTTTTCTGAAAGATTTGAATCAGGATAATACCAAAAAAGTATTCGACTTTTAGGAACCCCAATTTCAGAAAGGAAAGCTATATAAGTTCTTACATCCTCCAGGCTTCCCATCTTAATTTCCCATCTATTATTGGGATCACCTGATAAGAACTTCTCTATGCCAAAACGTACACATAATTTCTTCAGATTTGAGTTTTCTGCATATGCCAAAAGACGGTCTCTTTCTTTCAATGCTAGATGGGATAATGGAGGCATAATCAATGGAAACCGCTGCTTGCCTGTCCTGGTTGTGAGTCCATTTAAATTTTCCGCCGCTTTCTTTATCTCACAAACATAAGCGGGGTCGATTAATAGTCTCGAAGAAATATCTTCGATATAAGCATCAAGGCAAAAGAATATCCGGCACACCTCAGCAACATTCAAGGGAGTCATATCCAAATAACAACGGTTTTTTGAAATTCGCTTTTTTAATGGTTTTTCAATTTGACTTAAAAGCGGGTTAGAATATTTTTGTATGAAAGGTTTTCTTCCGTATTCTAGGATATTTTCATAGTCCATATCTCCCGACCGAAGCTTGTTAATAACCTCATAACCATATGTGGTTCTATCCATGTCCAATAGAGAGATGATATGTTTCTTTGATAGCATAGCCATTCTTCGTGAGAGGATTCTATGGATGATCCAATCAAACAAATGCAAGTAGTTATTGGTTGTGGTCAAAGGTGAAGCATGCCCTACTGACATAGATAGTTGGTTAAGTAGTGCCTGAACGAAAAAGCGGTTTAATTGGAAAAAACATTATAGCCATATTTATATTATGTGGTTATTTTGTCTTGATTTTACAGATGGGGAG
>Ga0256829_1000901_pt1 | contig 26339 bp, 24 predicted proteins | sample 131447metaG_FD_185979 | JGI IMG/M metagenome (GOLD analysis project Ga0256829, IMG submission 185979) | Hydrothermal vent microbial communities from Lau Basin, Pacific Ocean - 131-447 | ecosystem: Environmental > Aquatic > Marine > Hydrothermal vents | place: Pacific Ocean: Lau Basin | collected... | reverse complement strand
GCTCTACCTTTACCTTGCCAACAGAGTACTGCATGAAAAGGACATCAACGGCAATGACCTGGTCAACCACGACTTCGTGAAGAACTGGACCAACTGGGATGAGTTGATGAAAGACAAAGAGCAGCTCTCGTTCATGGTTCAGGAAGGCATCATCAAGACGCTTCCTCAGGACGACAGCTACGAGAGCTACATCGAAATGATGAAAGAGCTCTATGCGCCGTACACCAAAGAGTTCGTTACCAAAGAGTGTAAAATCGAAGGGTACGAAGACAAGCTCGATGATCTCTTCGATATGTTCATCGACGCAGGTGACAGAGTGGCAACCTTCCTTTGGAGGGCAGGTACAATCGGTCACAGAGGTGGTTGGATGAACACACGTGCCGGCTTCCTGCCACTGGCACTCAGAGGTTCATTGCGCGGTGATGTGGGTGGTACAAGTTTCCACCACTGGTTCGTTATCTCTGTCAACGGCAAGGGTGACGCTGCGACCGTTGCAGGTAAAAGACCGCCAAGAGTTGACGTATGGAACGAAATTGCATGGCCGCCTGAGTATCCACTCAGTACCTATGAAATGGGATTCATGATGCCACAGCTGCTGATGGATGACGAGTGGAGAGCGAAGTGGAAGAAAAAGGGACTTGACAAAATTCCTGACAGACTGGCTGTCTGGATCCCTCGTATGCACAACCCTGTATGGATCAACCCGGACGGATTCAGATGGATCGAGGCGCTGAAGCGTGAAGACAGAGTGGAACTGAGCTTTAACCTCTCTCCAACATGGTCTGAGACAAACTGGTACTGTGACTATGTCCTGCCTGTAGGTCTGGCAGGTGAGAGACACGACCAGTCTTCCGAGTGTACAAAACCTGCAAGATGGCTGAGCTTCAAAAATGCCGCACTGCGTGTTGCACTCGAAAAGAACGGCTGGAAGCCGAAAGATCCGGCACGTGCGACACTCGAAGCGCATATGGCTGCGGGTCTCGGCGAAATCTGGGAAGAGGTAGAGTTCTGGGCGAACATCATGGTGCATCATGTAGACCCTGACGGAAGCCTAGGTGTCAGAAAGTTCTGGGCATCCAAAGAGGATCCTACCCGTGCGGTCACCATTCCTGAATGGTACCAGGCTGCATTCGACCTGCTGCCCAACCTGAGAAAAACAGCGAAGCTGAAGTACCCTGACTCGAAGTATCCTAACTATGAACTCATGAGAGACATGGGTACATGGCTTGAAGAAGACCATATCTACAAGCCTCAGGAGAGACCGCTCAAAGAGGTTGACGGCAAGTACATTGCACACGGTCACGAGTATGAAAAAGATGAAGTCGAGCAGGATGAGTTCGGTACACTTCTGGTAGACGACCATGTCTTCGGCGGCAAAAAGAAGATCGGTGTCGTGGTTGACGGTGAAGCAAAAGAGGGATACCATACACTCAGCGGTAAGCTGGAGTTCTACTCCAAGTGGCTGGGACAGTGGAAGTGGCCAGAGTATGCGGTACCGTTCTACCCGAGAAATGCCGATGAGCGTAAGAAGTATGTACACCTGGTCTCTCAGGTACACCATGACTTCATCGATCCGGCGAAGAACGAGTTTGCACTCAATACCGTCTTCAGACTGCCGTACAACATTCACACCCGTTCAGTGAACTCCAAGCACCTGATGGAGATTTCACAGAACCATAACCCGGTATGGATCAGTACGCCGGATGCGAAGCGTCTTGGCATCAAGCGCGGCGATGCGATCAAGGTGACCATTGAAGATACCGTTTCAGGTCTTGAGTCCGGGTACTTCATCGCGATGGCGGTACCGACAGAGGGTACCATGCCTGGCGTACTGGCATGTTCACACCATGCAGGCCGCTGGAAGCTCAAAAATGCCGTCGAGATCCCAGGCTTCGAACACAAGCTTGGTGTTCTTGGACTTGGTGCACCGCTGTTCGATATGACAATGGACGGCAAAGTGGGTACACTCAAGCCTAAGCAGGGAATCAAGGCTGGAATGATGGCACGTAAAGATACGTGGCAGTTCAAAGAGTACAACAAAGACCTCGACAATATCTGGTGGGATGGTCTCAGTGGTGCTTGGCAGAATGCCGTTGCGGCGCCACACCCGGATCCAATCGCGGGTAACCACGCTTGGCATCAGAAAGTACGCATCGAGAAAGCGGCACCGACAGACAAGATCGGTGATATCTATGTCAACTACGAAAACAACTTCAAAGTCTACCAGGCTTGGAGAGACAAGCTGACAAGACCGCTGGCAAAAGGCGACACACTCAGACGTCCGGTACACATCAAACGTCCGGCAGTACCTTTGACCCTCAAAGCGTACACAGTAGACATCAAAGCCTGACTCCGGCTTTGGTTTATGGCGGGCGCTGCCCGCCTTTACATACTCTTTTCCAAATAACCCAATGACATTAGCATTGATTTATTTTGAAAGTGGTATAGTTCGCTCAACTGCTTCTATGAAGAAGTGCGCACCCCATAACTGTCACAAAAGGTTTATGACACATGAATGACTTGAAACAAGATATTGACAACCGTATTGCTCTCTATGCACTGATCTCGCGTCTGATGATGCAGGAGGTCGACGAAACCTTTCTCAACCAGCTCGAATCGGATGAAGCGGTTTTATCACTGCTTCCCAACTACAGAGACTGGTCCAAGCGCAAGGAGCTCAGCCGAAAGGAGCTGGTCGACCAGTACTACAATGTCGACTATGTCAACCTCTTCATTATGCACCTGGTACCCTATGAGAGTTTTTATACACGTGATGACCAGATGATCGAAAGCGGCGGGGACAATCCGGTACTACAGCTTTATAACGCACTCGACTTCCGGGTGGAGCTTGAGAAGGCAAGGGTGGTCAGCCCCGACCATATCGGTGTGGAACTGGAGTTCATGTATATGCTCTGTGATGCACAGAAGAAGGCGCTTGAAGCAGATGACACCGAGGGTGTCTGCGAACTGCTCAGTGTACAGCACGGCTTTCTTAAAGACCACCTGCTGGAGTGGGCACCGCTCTTCCTGATCAACGCCAAAAGAGAGTCGCGCACGCCGCTCTACCATGACGGTACCGAGCTGGCGCTGGAGTTTCTGCTGAGCGACTTCGAGTATGTGACGCAAAAACGTCAGGAGCACTGTGACAGTATTGAAGCCGATGAAGAGGCTGAAGCGTAGATGAGACTCAACCTCGATGTCGCCCTCTGCGTCAGGGCGACAAGCAAACTTTCCGAGTGTACCAAGTGCGTTGCCGCCACGGACGGCAAAATACGTATCGATGAGCAGCTTCCGACCTTTGCAAAAGGTACGGGAGTAGAGGCAGCAGCCTGTGTGGGTGCCTGTCCTACCGAAGCCTTTTCTCTCTCGGACTTTTCCCTGACGGAATTCTTTTTTACTTTTGTCGAGAGTAAAGTGCGCCTTGTTTCAAGAAAACTCAATATTCCGTGTCTGTCGGTACTCAGTGTCGAGCATCTTATCTCCCTTGCACTGGCATGTGAAGAGACGGTTACACTGGATTTGAATGACTACGAAGAGGGATCGCACCTTTTCAACGTGATTGAAGAACGTGTTGATGAAGCAAACTTCATCCTCTCCAGCTTTTCGGACAAACGGCTTGAAGTGAATATCGACAATGAAGTGCCTGTAGCGTCTGAAGAACAGAGAGATTCGAAAGAGAGCGAAGAGGAGGTTTCTGACCGCCGTAACTTTCTGCGAAACACGGCCTCCCTCAAAGGGGTGGTCAAGCATAAAAAAGCGTTTGATGAAGCAGTCGAAGCCGATGAGCTCTACGAATTCGAGATCGATGAAGCGATGACGCAGAAGATCCGCGACAAGCATTTGCCAGACAAGCGAAAAATCCTCTTTACGATGCTCAAGCATACCCCCAAGCCCGACCACTACGAAGTGCTGGCTGAGGAGGATGTCTCTTTTGTTTCGCAGAAATTCGTCGATGAGAGCTGTACCAATTGCCAGATATGTTACCGCATCTGTCCTACAGGGGCACTCAGTTCCAACAAGAAGTTCTCGCTCATTCACTTCGATGCGATGCTCTGTGTCAAATGCCACCTCTGCCACGATGTGTGTGAGCCGGGCTCCATTCAGCTGCAGCCGGGCTTCGAGACCAAAGAGTTCTTCGAACCCACGCAGCGTACCCTGGCGACATTCAACATCAAACGCTGCAACGAGTGTGGCAACCCCTTCACCTACCTTGGCGGAGAGCAGACCTGCCCGCGATGCCTCATTGAAGAGGAAGAGGCGATCTTTTTGCATAAAAACGCTAAAAAACTGATGGGGGATGATAATGAGTAACGGAATAATTAGTAATGAGCAATGCCGGTATGCATTGCTGCACAATGCTTTTATCAATGTGAATACATTCAGTTACTCATTCCTTACCCCAAGGGCACTTGTCACTCCGTTTGGGCGCATTCCTCATTCCTATAAATCCAAAAAGAGTTTAGGTTTGGTCTCTGAGCCGAAAGGCGAAGCTTTAGTGAGAGGAATTTTCAATGGACTTTGCTCATTGAAAAGGAGAACTTTAATATGAAACCGCATGAAATAAAACCCGACACCCAGCTCTGTACGATTCTCGGCTACAATGCCCAGACCGGATATACGCGAAAGTATTTCAACAAGATACTCAAAAACAACGGCATCAACGCTACGGCCATTGCCCTCAACATCGGAGATGAACACTTCGACTTTACAATGAGAAACGTGGCGCAGTCGAAAGTGGACAGGATGATCTTCGATCAGGAGTTTCAGGAAAAGGCGCTGCCTTTTTGTGATGTGCTCGATGAGACGGCTAAGAGAGAAAAACGTGTCGATTTCATCGAAGTCATTGACGGGAAGATTTACGGCTACGCGCTTGACGATGCAGCCAAGACGCTGTTTGATAAACCCGAATTCCTCGATGAGCAGATCCTCTTTGTTGCCAAGATGATGCTGCTGGCAAACCGCTGGTACAATGCACCTGTCGATGTTGACACCATCCCGTTACTGATAGAAAACTAAGAAAAATGCAGGAGAAATGATGAACGATTTACGAAAAGAGTTTGAAGACCTCAATCTGGAGAACTTTGCAGGCGGCAAGCCCGCTTTCTGCCCGGATGGACAGTGTGAGGCGGATGAAGAAGCCGATCTTAAAGATTACCCATCCTACACCGAAGCACTCTACGCGCAGCTGATCGCACCGCATGTCAGCGGCATCTATATTTCACGCTGGGATATGAAAGATATTGCGCTTGCAGCCGGCGATTCGATGGCGATCCACCCGAGAAAGCGTATGTTCGAACTGCTGATGAAATATGCCACCAGCCGTGAAAATATGCAGGCAGTCCTCGATGCACTGGAGAACCATATGGAGGAGAAGATTGCCATCTACGAAGAGCTGATGCGCAACTTTCCTGCCAGTGAAGTTGTCTTTCAGCCAAAGATCGACAAGGCAAGAAAGACAATGCGGCTCTTCCCTGCAATCCTTGAAGAATACTTCCCTGAAGATATGTTTGAGGATGAAGAGGCGTAACAATGCCTCACTCCGCACATGATGCGGGATCCCCTCTATTGTATTACCGCATTATCCCATCGAAAACGGATTTCCGTTAATCTACTTGTAGTACACTTTCTTCTACACACCAGAGGATACGCATGAAAACACTTCTTCCTTTCTTTTCCTATGTATCGGTACTTCCTTTTCTTTTTAGCAGCAGAGGCATTATCGTAGTATGAAAAGTAGAAAAAGCAGCGTATCAAAAACGGGCGTGTAACGAAGATATACGTGCTGCAAAAGAGCAGTTTGAGGTGAAATGCGGCAGGCATTTTGGTGGCTAAACTCCTATCTTACTTAGTGTATAATAGGGGTATCTAATTATCATAAAGGTTCATTATGGGAAAAATCACAAAAGAGAAGGCACTGGAGTATCATATTGGAGGTAAAATCGGTATTGCACTGACCAAACCCTGCGATACGCAATTTGAGCTTTCTTTGGCATATACCCCCGGCGTAGCGATTCCGTGTGAGGAGATTGCAAAAGATGAAAATCTCGTGTTTGACTATACCAACAAGGGTAACCTTGTAGCAGTTGTTTCTGACGGAACGGCAGTTCTTGGACTGGGTGACATCGGCCCGATGGCGGGCAAGCCGGTCATGGAAGGGAAATCGGTACTCTTTAAAAAGTTTGCCGATGTCGATGCCTTTGATATTGAACTGGATGTACACACCATTGAAGAGATTGTGGCAACCTGTAAAGCGATTGCACCGACCTTCGGGGGTATCAACCTTGAAGATATCAAGGCACCGAAGTGTTTTGAGATCGAGCGTATTCTTAAAGAAGAGCTCGATATTCCGGTCTTCCATGATGACCAGCACGGTACAGCCATCATCACGACAGCAGGACTGATGAACGTACTTGACCTGACAGGCAAAAAAGTCGACGAGATCAAAATTGTTATCAACGGTGCAGGGGCAGCGGGGATCAGCTGTGCAAAGATGTACCAGGCACTCGGTGCGAAAAATATCATTATGTGTGACTCCAAAGGTGTCATTTCTACATCGAGAGACGACCTGAACAAATACAAAGCGGAGTTCGCTGTTGATACGGAGATGAAAACACTTGATGAAGCCATTGAAAATGCAGATATGTTCCTCGGACTGAGCAAGGCCGGGGCGCTGAGCAAAGAGATGGTCAAAAAGATGGCGCCTGAACCCATCATTTTCGCGCTTGCCAACCCTGTACCGGAGATTCTTCCCGAAGAGGTTGCCGAAGTACGTGACGATGTCATTATGGGGACAGGACGTTCGGATTATCCCAATCAGATCAACAATGTACTTGGCTTTCCTTTCATCTTCAGAGGTGCCCTGGACGTCCGTGCACGCAAAATCACCGAAGGAATGAAAATGGCGGCTGCGGAAGCACTGGCGGCGTTGGCGAAAGAGCCGGTACCCTACTATGTCAAAGCGGCATATCATAACGAAAATATCGCTTACGGAAAAGAACACATCATTCCGCTGCCGTTTAACAAAGAAGCGCTTATCTGGGTGGCTTCTGCCGTTGCAAAAACAGCTGTTGAAGAGGGCGTGGCACGGGTAGAAAACTTCGATTACGATGCCTACCGTGAAGAGTTGCGCTGTCTTATCTACGGATGCCCGGAGGAGAACGAATAGCCGATGCAGCTGAAACGCTACCTTGACCTCTATGCACTGTTACAGCAGGATCGCTCAAGCCGGGAGGAACGGCGGACATTTGGACTTTCCGAAGCAGTGAGAGGAAAAGATGCGGCTGAGCAGCTGCGTGCCTGGACAGAGGCACATCAAACTTCTCTACCCCGTCCTTTGCTCAGTGAACAGGTAGAAAGTGTGCTGTATCATGCCACGTTGCTGCTTGGCATTGTTGCATTTTTGCTTGGTATTGTCACGGCTGCAGGGCTGTTAAATTACAGCGGGAAGGAACCGGTCAATCTGGTCTATTTTCTTGCTGTGGCGGTTCTACTGCCGCTTGTGACAATGGTACTTGCCCTCATAGCAATGTTCCGTGCCAACCGGGCAAGGAATTTTCTTGTACATATCTCTCCTGCCTACTGGATGACCCGTATTATTGGATTTTTCGACAGAAAGGGGAGTATGAAGTTCAACACTGTCCCCCTCAATCCGCTGATTCTCAACTGGGTCATCATCCGACGTTCACAGTTGCTGGCACTGCTTTTTGCCATTGGTATGCTTCTGACACTGCTTGGTGTCGTAGCGACACGGGATATTGCTTTTGCATGGAGTACGACGCTGCAGATCGATGCGGCGCAGTTTCATGCCTTTATCGAAGCGCTTGCTTTTCCTTGGAGAGGGTGGCTGCCTTCTGCTGTGCCCAGTCTTGCACTGGTAGAGCAGAGTCACTATTTCCGGCTTGGAGGAAAATTGAGCGAAACAATGGTTTCTCATGCTGCAATGCTTGGGGCATGGTGGAAATTTCTTGCCATGGCAACTTTTGTGTATGCCGTATTGCTGCGTTTTGGCATGTATATGCTCGCGGGATGGGGGCTTTCCCGTGCCATACGCCGAAGCATGCCGGCTATTGACGGTGCGGATGTACTGCTGCGGGACATGAATGAACCGCTTATTACCACACACCCTGATGAAAAAAATCTCTCTTCCAATACGCTTCAGGAAAGTCTGTATACACGTACGGATGCAAAGCTGATGCCTTCATACGATGCCGTTGTGGGGTGGGCTATTCCGGAAGAGACACTGGTGTCTCTTTGTGATGCTTTTTCGGTGACGGCATCAGAATGCAGGGAAGCGGGAGGCAACCGGACACTTGAGGAGGACAGTCATACCCTGGAAACACTTCGCGGAACGGTACTGCTGTTTGTCAAAGCGTGGGAGCCGCCGACCATGGATTTTGCAGATTTTCTCGAAGCTGTTTCCAAACGTGTTTCCAAAGTGATTGTGGTACCGGTTGGCACACCGAAAGAGGGTTATGCGGCAGATGCACGCCATAAGGCTGTCTGGGAAAGGAAGCTCGCTTTGCTCGATTACCCCAATGTCTGGATGCTGCGATGAACCATACCGATTATCCGCGCTTTGCAGTTGTAGGACACCCGAACAAGGGGAAGAGTTCTATTGTCGCCTCACTGGCGATGGATGATGCCATTGCCATTTCCGATACGCCGGGGACAACCACCCGCAAGGCGCGTTATCCACTGAAGGTTGATGGGGAAACACTGTATGAACTCATTGACACACCCGGTTTCCAGCGTGCCAGACAGGTACTTGCCTGGTTGCGAGAGCATGAAACCGATGCCAGCAGACGGCATGAAGTCGTGCGGGAATTTGTCAATATCCATAAAGGCGATGCCCGTTTTCATGATGAGATAGAACTGCTCGAACCCATTATGGAAGGGGCAGGTATCATTTATGTGGTTGACGGTTCCAAGCCCTATGGTGAAGAGTATGAAGCGGAAATGGAGATACTGCGTTGGACGGGGCAGCCCTCTATGGCGCTGATCAACCGTATTGACGAGGAAGATTATACAGAGGATTGGAAACGGGCACTTGGCGGATACTTTCAAATGATCCGTACTTACGACCCGATGCATGCGACACTTTCGCAGCATTTGAAGATTTTGGAGAGTATGGCGCAGCTTCGGGAGGAGTGGACACCACAGGTCAAAGCTTCCATTGCACTCTTTGAGCGTTACCATGCCATGATGCGCGAACGCAGTGCCGCAGCGATTGCAAAGCTGCTTTACCGTGCACTCTCCCATGTCGAACGGCTTGCTTTGAAAGAAGGGGAAGCGGTGGAAGATGCCAAAAAACGCATTGCTTCACGCTACAAACAGCACCTTCGCAGTTTTGAAGTAGAGACCCAAAAGCGTATCGAGTATATCTGGAACCATCAGCATCTCAAGAAACAGCAGGAGCAGATGAGACTGGAAGGGCTGGATCTCTTTTCCAAAGAGAGTGCTTCGGTTTTTGGATTGACACGTAAAGAACTGCTGGTCACCGGTGCCAGCAGTGGAGCGGTGACAGGAGCGGGTATTGATCTCGCCTTTGCCGGGCACACTTTTTTTGCAGGGGGTATCATTGGCGCCGTGGTAGGGGGTGTGGGTGCCTATATGGCTTTCAATGAGTTGGCAGATATTAAAGTGCTCGGTCGGAAAATAGGCAGACGAACACTGCAGATGGGTCCGATGCAGAACCGTAACTTCCCTTATATTCTGCTTGGGCGCATACTGTTTCATACCACCACAGTTGCGCAGCTTTCGCATGCCGTACGTCACAGTGTCAATTTCGAGATGGACGAACATTTCCGTGAGCGCTGGCTTACAGATACACGCAGAAAGAAGCTTGAAAAGTATCATAAACAGTTCCGTCAGGCAAAGCGAATAGATGAAAATGTACTTGCAGAATATGAAGCACTGGTTCTGGAAATTCTTGATACACTGCTTGGAGAAGGATGAGAAGCAGAATAGGACGCTGGAGAGTTTTTGCAAGGCGCATGGGGCGAGGTATATCCGTGGAGTGGCGTGAGACCAAAGAGATTCCTCTGCTGCTGCGTCAAAAAGAGTTTAAAAAAGCCGGAGAGCAGGTACTCGATCTGTGTAAAATGGCAGGACTGGCAACAATCTGGGTCATCCCCGGCGGTGCAGTGATCACTGCGGTCATTGTCAAAATGTCACACAGGGCAAGACCGAGTGCCTTCCGCCCCAAACCCAAAAGAAATTCAGAAGAGCTTTGCGAGGAGTGTCAGAATCAAAGCGGCAAGCACACCTGATGCAATGCCTGCCACTGTATCAGCCAGAACAATACCCAGCCCGCCTTTAAGTTCTCTGTCCATCCAGCCAATGGTCGAGGGTTTTTTTGCTTCAAAACCCAAAAAAGAAAGGTAGGTCAGCAGCAGTGCCAGCGGCTGTACATAAGGCAGATGCAGGGTCGGGGCAACGGAGAGGCTGATCATCATAGCAAACCAGATGCCTGTTGCCTTGTCAATGGCAACAGTGGCAGATTCTCCACCGTTTGCAATAAACTTCCCGCTTTCAAATACGGCAATGATTGAAAGTACAAAAGTGAGCATGAACAGTGTTTGCATTCCTGCGGTGTATACAATGGCGGTACCGATACACAGTGCGAGCAGTGAACTGACTGCATCGGCATAGCGGCCAAGATTTCCTGTACCCAAAAAAGTAACGAACAGTTTCTGCATGGTCATTCCTTATGTCAGTGATGAGGTCTGATAGAGTTCAATGAGTTTAAGATAGAACTGCTCTTCACTCTGCTGCTCAAGCAATCCGGAACCCGGCATGAGTGAATAGTGCATCTCCTGAAGGTTTTCAAAACGTTCAGGGAAGAGGGAAGCAAGAATGTTGGCTGATACCTCTTTGCGCACCAGTATGGAGGGCGGGATGAGACCGCTTTGGATCAGCTTCATGATCGACTCACTGTGATAGTGGACATGGTGGTGCTGTCCATGCGGGCAGGTGGTGGTACTGACAAGTGTTTTACAGGTATCACAATAGACATACTCATCGACGGTTTTGATATCGATGTCAATGTTTTTGCAGTGGTCAAAGACCGAGTTGAGACGGTTTTGGTCATAGTAGAGCCCCAGCCCGCCGTGGTTTTTGCCTACGACAAGCTGGTGACAGCCATAATTTTTGGCAAGCAGTGCATCGAGAATGAGTTCATTGTAGCCGGCGAAGATATAGGTGTTCTCGAATGGAAGAATGAGTACCTTGTTGCGTGGAATGAAGTTGTCGATGAAGCGGCTGAGTGCTTTGTATCGGATGTCGTAGCGCAGACCTTTGTTGGTGAAAGGTTTTCTCAGAAAGATCACCAGGAGGTCAGAGTCGGTGATCGCCTGCCGGATCATACGCTCATGGGCACGGTTAAGCGGATTGGCGGCAATCATCATAGAACTGACAAATTTCGCACCGGTACGGGTAACCATCTGGTTGATACGTTTGATATTGTCTTCGATGAGAGGGTATTCGACCCGATAGGGACCTGAAACTGCCATTTCGCCCAGTCTGGAAATGGTATTTTTGACACCCGGATGGGAAGGGTCTGAGGTACCGTAAATATTTTGCAGACGCTGCTTGGGATCAATAGGGAATGTCTCTTCGACAGTAAGTTCACCGACTTTTTTGCCTTCATTGATGAGGTCGACAACTTCACCTTTTTTCAGTGTTTGGAGAACTTCTTTGTTTTTTTTGCCTCGTGGTGCGAGTACAAACGCAAAGGGGAAAGGTACGCCTTTGTAAAACTGCGTTCTATCCACTTCTTTTGCTTCTTCTTCGTTCATCAGACCTTCAACGGGTGAGATGAGCCCGGCCTGGACGAGTGCAAGTGTGGAGAGGGCTTCGGTATCGATATAGAGTGATTTATGTGCTGGCATGGATGATCCTTTTATCCCTATTTTTTCTTGAAGAGGCCGTATTTTTTACGTTTTTCCCACAGGCTCTTACGTGAGATGCCAAGCTTTTTGCTAAGCTCAGTGTCGGGAAACTTGTACTGGAAACTGTTGACGATGAATTTGACATAGTCGTCGATGGTGAGAATTTCATTCTGGTCATAGAGTTTTGAATCGGTATTGAGCTCAATGGTGTTGAAGTCACTCTCAAGCTCCGATGTTGTCGAGAGGATAAAATCGTATTTTTTGAGTTCGTCGAGCAGAAATTCCCTGTCGGCTTTTTTGAGGGTATGGATTTCGGTAATATAGAGCAGTGATTTGGGGCTTGCCTGCTCAAGTTTCTCTTTCCATTCTTTGTTGCCCAGGGGGATAAATGTCAGCAGCCGATCATTCTTGTGTGCATACTCAAAGACAATTTTGTCGGCAAGCCGCTGGTAGTTGGTCTGAATGATCAGCGGTGTGGAGAGTGTGTCTACATCGAAATCGGTCTCGATCTCTTTGAGAAGGTTCTCCATATATTCCTGATAGAGCCGGGTATGCTTTTTGAGCTCCTGGTACTCCTGGTAGTGTTCGATCTTCCGAAGCAGCTCTTCGATCATAAAGGGTTTGACAATATAGTCTTTGGCTCCCAGTTTAAGCGGTTCTCCTACAGTGTCATTGTTGATGTAGGAAACCATCAGAATAATGATCTTGTCTTTAAACTGGGTAATCAGCGGCGTAACGTTTTGCCCGGGGAGGTTGGTTGAGAGCAGGTAGACATCGCCGTTGCTTGCCATTGCCTCCTTGATAGAGCTGTAAATTTCCGTTTCAAAACCGTTTTCAGCAAGTTTTGATGCAATGCTTTGTGCCAGATAGAGTTCGTTTTCTACAATAATAATTTTCATGATAGGGTTCCGTTGAGTGATTTTTTCCAGTTGAAATAGGTCAGGGTTGCTACAGCATGTACCGTTACGCCCTCTTTGCGTCCGACAAATCCCATTTTTTCGGCCGTTGTGGCTTTGATGTTGACTCTGTTGGGCGGAATACCAAGCAGCGCAGCCAGTGTTGTACGCATCTGCGTCTTGTAAGGCAGCAGACGTGGTGCCTGTGCCAGAATGGTCATGTCTACATTGCCGATCTCGAAGCCGTAGGCACGGATACGTGAAACGGTATCGTCAAGCAGCTTTGTCGAGTCCGCACCGGCATAAGCGGCTTCAGTGTCCGGGTAGAGCTCACCAATGTCGCCCATACCTGCAGCACCGAGCAGTGCATCGATGAGTGCATGGATGGCGACATCACCGTCACTGTAGGCCTTGAAGCCGTAGTCTACATCGATGGGAACTCCGCAGAGTTTCATCTCTTTGTCTGCTTCAAAGGGGTGGATGTCGATGCCAAAGCCGGTCAGGGTACGGGAAGAGGGCGCTTCGATGCAAGGGAGTTTGTCGAGGTCTTCGATGCGTGTTAGCTTGTGTGCCAGAGGCGAGCCCTCCACAAAGGCGACACTGCCGCCCATGGCAGCGATGGCTGAACTGTCGTCAGTAAAGAGTGTTTCAGTGGCAAGTGCTTTGCGCAGCAGTGCGGTACGGCTCAGCTGCGGTGTCTGGATAATACGCACCTTTTCACGGTCAATGGGGGCATCATCCATATAAAGGGTATCGTTTACCGGAAGTACAGGGACAATGCAGTCTGCGCTGCCTGCCGCATGGAGGATACGTGTTACCATTGTTTCCGGTACGCAGCAGCGGGCAATGTCACTGACAAGGACATAGGGAGTTTCAACCGCCTCAAGTGCATTACGCAGCGAAGCTTGTCTGCTGTCACCGCCGGTAACGTAATGGAACGGAGCGAAATGTTTCATGTACGCTGTCTCTTCGGCAGTTGAGACAATAATGATCTTCGCAAATGAAGCCATACTCGCAAAGTGTTCGGCTACGGCAAGCCAAAGCGGTCTGTCACCACTGTAAAGCCACTGTTTCTTAACACTACTTTTAAAACGGGATGAACTGCCTGCACCAAGCAGAACAAGGGTCGTCTCAGCCAATGTATACCTCTCTGTGTATCAAATTGTAACGGATTATACTCCCAGGAAGCTTGATAGTTTCTTTAGTACACATTTATGCTTTTTTACCCACACTATCAGTATATTTTAGAAATGAGATGAAATTTATCCGAATTAGCCTAAAATTCAACCTCGTTTAAGATTGGGGTGGTATAACTCAGGTATCAAATTTCTATTGAGGAGTCAGTATATGACACAGGAAACCGTACTGGAAGCATTGAAAAATGTAACCTATCCGGGGTTTACAAAAGACATCGTAACCTTCGGATTTGTAAAAGATATTAAGGTAGATGGAAAGAACGTTTCACTGACGATCGACATCACTTCTTCTGCCGATGAGGTCAAAGCACAGCTGACTGATGAAGCGACAACAGAGCTGAAAAAAGCGGGCTTTGAGAACATCGACATTAACATTAAAGCGCCACAGCCGCCAAAACAGATGAGCAACTCTGTAAGCGGTAAGAACATTGCGCCGCATGTCAAGAGCTTTGTCATGGTCTCTTCGGGTAAAGGCGGGGTTGGTAAATCGACAACTTCAGTCAACCTTGCGATCGCAATGGCAATGCAGGGTAAAAAAGTGGGACTGCTTGATGCGGACATCTATGGGCCTAATATTCCCCGTATGATGGGTCTTGAAGACCAAAAGCCAGAAATTCAGGGTAACAAGGTACTGCCACTGAAAGCCTACGGTGTGGAAGTGATGTCCATGGGCTCACTGATGGAGCCGGGACAGTCTCTGATCTGGAGAGGTTCTATGATCATGAAAGCCATCGAGCAGTTCCTCAGAGACATCCTCTGGTCAGAACTCGATGTTCTTGTTATCGATATGCCTCCGGGAACCGGTGACGCACAGCTGACACTGGCACAGTCCGTACCGGTGACTGCGGGTATTACCGTTACTACACCGCAGGAGGTTTCACTCGATGACTCAAGAAGATCGCTTGATATGTTCCAGAAACTGCACATCCCTACAGCGGGTATCATCGAGAACATGAGTGGGTTCATCTGTCCGGAGTGTCATACTGAGTCTGACATCTTTGGTATGGGAACGACCGAGCCTGTAGCCAAAGAGTACGACACTGAAGTAATTGCACGTATCCCTATAGAGCCTGCCATTAGAGTAGGTGGTGACACCGGTATGCCTGTTACTTACCACAAGCCTGATTCTGAGACAGCAAAACGTTACCAGGATGCAGCAAACAAGCTGCTTGCATTCATTGACAAGGTACAGGCTGAAGGCGGTGCCAGCAACGAGGCGATTCAGCCTACAACCCCTCCGGGTGTGAGTGCATGCTCCACCGGTGCAGGTGCAGCAAGTGCACCACAGGACGGCGGACACAGCGGCGGCGGAAGCTGCGGCTGTAACTAACTCCTATCAGGTAGGGCATTGCGCTCTGCCGGACATTTTCTCTTTTCTCCAATATATTATTTAATTTTCTTTGTATATTTTTCGATTTGAAGTAATCTATTTTCTTTTGGCTGGTAATCACAAAATGCAACAAGATCAGCAACAGTGTCCATTTTTGTATAGTATGGATTCTTTTCTATAGCCTCATCGCTGATGCCGGCCCTTGCAAAAATACGCTCCAGAACGAATTCCAAATCTTCATCGTCGAGTTTTAGATCCTCTTTGAGATTGTCAGACGGGTGAAGCGGAATGGTTTTATCATAGGGTAGTTCGCTGTTGATTTCTTCATAAACCGCACGAATGATCCAGGTATCGGTATTTTTGTAGTCAAGTGATCTTGCGAAGGTGCCTATGTCTTCTCCTGCTCTTTTTCTGTACAGCACTTCGAAATATTTTGTACTATTCTCTACTGTGAAGTATCCAAGTACAAATATAATGGCAATGATGCCCACGAAAATGAATGCCGTTTGGGGATCCTGCCATATGCCATATCCCAGCCAAAGTAGCAGGAAGATGACAATGCCATACCCAATGCTTTTCGATTTCCATGTAAGTGTCTCATCGTATGTAGGCATACGGCGTGAGGGGATTCTCACAACTTCATCCTTTTACCGAGTGCTACAGTGGCTATCACCTCTCTGCCGTCGCCTGCAAACCCTTTACCGTTGGAAAGTATCAGATCTGCTTCGATCTTTTTTGCCATCTCCTCAAGATGCTGTGCGACCTCTTGGCTGCATACAAAGTTCTTCCTTATTGTTGCACGCATAAAGACTCCAAATATATAAAAAATTTTATGTATATATCGTAGCATATATTTTTTATGTAATTGTAAAAAGCAACTGGATGAGGCAGCTTTGCTTCTTTTTTTAAGTATAATACGAAAAATATTTTAGACAATACAAGGATTGTGATGAAAGTGACAGAAAAACTGCAGAACCTGCTTGAAAATGAGATTATCCCCGATTTGGAAGCGGCGATAGACGAACTCTTTGCCAAGATCGACAAGGCAAAGAACGCTTCAAAAACCGATAAAGACGATCTTGAAGAGATGCGCGATATGCGTACGGAGTGTTTCGCGATGGTCGAAGAGATCAAGCGCGATGAAATGGATGAGGAGGAGGCAGAAGAACTTCTTGAAGAGTTTCTCGATATGAAGACAGAGGAGAAGCCTGAATAAGTTCGGCTCTTGCCTTAATACCTATTAGGTTACCGTTGAAGCAGCCACTTCCATATAGGGATGATGACTATCTCTTTCTTTTCTATGGAAATGGTTTCATCTCTCTCTTTGGTTACCAAATAGCTTTTTTTCAAATGAAAATAGTCCATACCCTCCAGCAGTGCGTTTATTTCTCTTTCCAGCGTACTTTGCGATGCTATGTCGTAACTGACATTTACCAGCAGACCGCCGTCTATGTTGGCATAGAGATCAACTTCCTGCCTACCCTTGAAATAGAATACCTCGTCGGTCTCTCTTCTCAGGTGCAAAAAGGCCAGGTTTTCATACAGTTTGGAGTAGTCTTTGGAGAGAGAAGCATCGAAAAGTTTTTTGAATCCGTTATCTATGGCATACAGTTTCTTGGGATGTCTCTGCTCCTCTTTCACGGAATTTCTGTAGATAGGTGCTGTGAAGAGTGTATATGCTTCCTGAAGATATGAAACATACTCGTAGAGCGTGTCCTTGCTGAGTTTGTATCCAAGTGATTTATATTCATTGTAGAGTTTTGTGAAACTGATCAGTGTGCCCATATTGACAAAGAGATATTTGATAAGATGTTTGAGCAGGGCATGATTTTTAATACTGTAACGCTCAATAATATCTTTATAGACGATGAGGTCCATGTAGTCTTTGAGTATACGTTTCTGTACGTCACTGTTCTGATCGAAAGTTTCGGCAAATCCTCCCTCTACCAGATATCGGTTGAAAGCATTTTGTATATAGCTCAGTGATGATTCGGAATAAAGGTTGACTTCTATCTTTTTGTAACCCAGATATTCTTTGAAGGAAAAAGGGAAGATCTCATAGACGATGGTTCTACCTCTGAGTGATGTAGCAATTTCACTGGAGAGAAGTTTGGAGGACGATCCTGTAATGAAAAGCCGTATATTGAGCGTATCATAGATACGTCTTACAAAGCGCTCCCAGCCATCTACATTCTGTACCTCATCCAGGAAAAAATAGATCCTTTCTTCTCTTTTCTCCGGATAGAGTTCATAGTAGCCCTCTACCAAGCTATCCATATCTTTGAGCGTTATAGGGAAAAGTCTGTCATCTTCAAAGTTGATGTAGACGATATTTTCACGAGGAACAGTTTGCCGAAGTGCTTCTATGATGCTGTAAAGCATATAGGTTTTTCCCGATCTTCTGACACCTATGAGTGAGACGATTTTATCTGTGTCTGTGGGTATGTCATATTCGCGTTTTATTAACGAATCGTAGTGTCGTTCCTGTGATGAAACTATGAGCTTTTTGAATATCTCTTTCATATGACCCTCCAAATAAGGCTAATTATAGCATCTTATATCCTTTTTAACAAGGACATAAAATAAGGGTCTGTTCGGTGCTGTTTGGCACAGGAGAAATTTCCCGTGCGCTAAAAATTATACGCCAAGCTCCTCTCTGACGATATTAACCGCTTTGACCATGTTCTCCAAACTTGGTTTCACCTCTTCCCATTTTCTGGTCTTCAGCCCGCAGTCGGGGTTGATCCAGAGCTGCTCTTTTGGCAGTACCTCAAGCAGTTTGTGAATCTGCGTGACGATCTCTTCTACACTTGGAATGCGTGGTGAGTGAATGTCATAGACACCAGGGCCGACTTCCTGTTTGTAGCCCACTTCAGCAAAGATCTTGAGCAGTTCGTTGCCTGAACGTGCTGTCTCGATGGAGATAACATCAGCATCCATCGCTTCGATGGTACGGATGATGTCGTTGAACTCCGAGTAGCACATATGGGTGTGTATCTGTGTCTGTGGCAGTGCGCTGCTGACGGAGAGTTTGAAGTCTCGTACCGCCCAGCGTTCGTACTCGGGGATGTTCTCGCTTCTAAGCGGGTATCCTTCTTTGAATGCTGCTTCGTCCACCTGGATGATCTTGATACCCGCTTTTTGCAGGTCATCTACTTCGTCACAAATAGCAACAGCAATCTGCTTGCTTACTTCGCTTCTTGGCAGGTCGTCCCGTACGAATGACCAGTTCAAAATGGTCACGGGGCCTGTGAGCATCCCTTTCATAACTTTTTCAGTCTTACTCTGTGCGTAAGTGATCCACTCCACTGTCATTGGTTTTGGACGGCTGATGTCTCCGTAGATGAATGGTGGTTTGACACAGCGGCTGCCGTAGCTCTGTACCCATCCGTTTTGGCTAAAGCCGTAACCTTTGAGCTGTTCGCCGAAGTATTCAACCATATCGTTTCGCTCCGGCTCACCGTGTACGAGTATCTCCAGTCCACACGCTTCCTGAAATGCGACACACTCGTCGATGTAGTCTTTCATTGCTTTTACATAGGCTGCTTCAGTGATGCTGCCCTGTTTGAAGTCGCGTCTTGCCTTTCTTACTTCAGGTGTCTGAGGGAAAGAACCAATGGTTGTGGTGGCAAGCGGCTTGTATTGGAGTGCTTCATGCTGGAGTTGAATACGTGTTTCATATGTCTCATCACGTTGCAGTTTGGTGATGTTTGAAACCCGCTGCTGCACCGATTCATCGTGGATACGCGCTGAGGTACGTCGGCTGTGGTTGGCTTCTTGGTTGGATTCAAGTGCTGCCTGCTCTGCGGCGTTCAGGTTTTCACCAAAGAAACATTTGGAGACAAGGTTGAGTTCGTCAAGCTTTTCAACTGCGTAACTGAGCCAGTTTTTTATCTCACTGTCGAGTTTCTCTTCATATTTGAGTGTAAAAGGGGTATGCAGCAAAGAGCAGGAGGTAGAGACTATCAGCTTCTCTTTGGAGACTGTTTTTGCAATTTTATCAAGCTGCGCAACGGTTGTATCGATGTCACATTTCCAGATATTGCGTCCGTCGATCACACCGGCAATAAGGGTTTTACCACTGTTTGCAATAGCATCGAGTACTTCGAAGTTCTTTTTTCCATAAAGGAAATCGAGAGCAATACCCCATACTGGTGTATGTACCAACACTTTGACCGCTTCTGTTGCGTGTTCAAAGTAAGTAGCTACGATAATGTCAACATTGTCGGTCGCAGCACAAAGTGTTTCGTAGCACGGCTTGATAAGGCTAAGTACTTTTGGTTCAATGTCTTTGACGAAGATCGGCTCGTCAATCTGTACCGTAACCTCTGCATCCAGTGTGCTTATCTGCTGCAACAGTGCTTCATAGAGCGGCAGGATCTTTCCAAACAGCTCGTAGGTATCGCCTCTGTCGGTGCGTTTGGAGAGTCCAAGGAAGGTGATGGGACCGATGAGGTTGATTTTCGTTTTAATACCCTGTGCTTTTGCCTCTTTGTATTCATTGATCACTTTGGAGGCATTGAGTGCATAGCTGTCATTGGGGTGCAGTTCTGGTACGATGTAGTGGTAGTTGGTATTGAACCACTTGGTCATCTCCATTGCAACGGCATCTTTGGTACCGCGCGCCATACCAAAGTAAAGCGCTTCACCTTCAAGTCCTCTGAAGCGTTCCGGGATGGCACCGAGCATAACGGCAGTATCCAGCATGTTGTCATAGAGTGAAAAATCGTTGCTGGCGATCAGATCGATACCGGCATCCTTCTGGTACTGCCAATGGCGTGCTTTGAGTGTGGAAGCGGTCTTTTCAACTTCACTGAAGTCTGTTTTGCCTGCCCAGTAGGCTTCAAGGGCAAATTTGAGTTCTCTTTGTTCTCCGATACGCGGAAATCCAATAACGCAGGTGTGTGACATAGTTGTATCCTTTTTTTCTTATCATTCGTATAGTAGGCATGCAAAGCATGCAGCGAAACAGAACAGAAAACAGGCATACCGTCAAACAAAAATGTAGGGTGCGTAGCACGCACCAATACCCACATTTCAGGTGTGTGATATAGCGATAACGGTTTTGATGTTTGCCTGTTTTTAGAAAGAAAAAAGAGGAGGATGCACACCGGTACGTCTGAACGCAAAGTAGGTGTTGTAGTAAGGACAGCGTGGAATAAAGTGGTTTAAAAGCAGCACCAGTCTGGCTTTACGTTTGTAAAAACAGTTGCACAGACAGACCCGCTGCTGCAAAATAGGAGCAGACTGAATGGCATCGATAAGTCGGTTGACAAGTGGTTGCACTTCTGCTCCTTTTTATATGTTTTAACGCTGAATCAAGTTGCCATTATAACCAAAATAAATAAAAGAAAGTCAGTATAAGGGGTTTGGAAAATTTAGGAAAATGAGACCTCTTTTTTAATACTTGTATAATGCTATAATAGTAGAGTATGGGTATGTGGTGTCGGCTAAAAGCATTAAAACAGGGAAAAATATGTTAAAGAAATTGGTTTTTATGTTGCTTGTTGGTGTTAATGCCTTTGCCGATATGACGGGTTTTTACAAGGCTGCACTGAAACATTTGCAGTACAACAAAGTGTATGCGCTTCATGACAAAGCCAACCAGATTTCACAACGCGCCGTCACCTACTCAAAATATGCTAATTTCGGTGCAGATATCGCCTACTCGAAAACGTATGCAAAACTTCTGCCGACTGCACCGGGGCGTTTTGGTACAACCGATTTTGTGCTGCATGACACCATTGACCTGTTTGGGGAAAATGACTATAAGATCCGGACACTCCGTTTGGATACCAAGGTAAAAAAGAGCAGGCTCAACCTCAAAAAAGAGCAGCTTTTCATTGCACTTGCAAATATGGTTGCGCTCTACAATCAAACTGTTGCACAACTCAAAATACGACAAGCCCTCTATAGCAGAGAACATAAAATCTATAAGAAACTTGCAATGTTGGAAAAGAGTGGCAATATCACAGAGATTGAACTTTTGCGTTTTAAAAACACTTTGACTGCGTTGCAAACAGGTATTGTTGCTATGAAACAGGAGCGCTCCAATATGCAGGCGCAACTAAAGCTCTATGCACCGGATCAAAATATTCCAAAACTTATCGAGACAAAAATAGTCTATGGGAAAAAGGATTTTTTGCGCCATAATCCGCAAGCGACAATCAATGCGCTCGATGCACAAAAACTTTTCACAGCGTCAAAAGGAAAGCAAAATAGGTATATGCCAACCCTTGATGTGAGTGCTGCGTATCAAAGACTGGGTGATCCCACATCGTATGGGGACAACCATGCCTTTGGTGTAGCGTTGCATCTGCCTTTAAACGGCGGTGACTATCAAGAAGCCGAAGCACTCAAAGTCGCAGCACTCGGCAAAGAGACAGAACGCATAGAGGCGAAAATCCAAAGGGAGCAAGCCTATATCAAGTACTGCCAAGCCTATCAAAATGCCAAGCAACAGCTTGACGTTTTAGAGCGTTCACGCAGAGATTTTGAAAAAAGTGAGGCTGCCATTCAAAAAGCCTACCTCAAACAGTATGTCGATTTCAATACCTATCTGCAGGTTCTACAGCAACTGCTTGATGTAAAAGAGCAGATAGCAGCCATGAAAACCAAAGAAGCGTTGCAGGCTACTATCATCAATGCAATAGCAAGCGGAAAAGTGTATGAATAGCATCATCGTATCATGCAAAAACATTGTCAAAACCTTCAATGCGGGAGAAGCGGAAGTGAAGGCACTCCAAGGTGTTACGCTTGATGTGTATGAAAACGAACTTCTTATGCTCGTAGGTCCTTCGGGGTGCGGCAAGACGACTTTTGTTTCCGTTTTGAGCGGACTTTTAAGTTTTGACAGTGGAGCGTGTGAGGTGATGGGGAAAAACATTGCCGATATGAGCGATGAGGAGATCACGGCGTTTCGTGGCAAAAATATCGGCTTTGTCTTTCAGGCTTTTAACCTTCTTCCGTCTTTGACAGCCATAGAAAATGTTGCACTCCCTTTAACTGTAGCCGGGGAAAAAAGGACAAAAGCACTGAACCTGTCAAAAAAGATGCTTGAAGCAGTGGGACTTGGCAAAAAAGCGTATGTGAAACCAAGCGGATTGAGCGGTGGAGAGCAGCAAAGGGTCGCTATAGCCAGAGCATTGGTGCATAACCCGAAATTCATTATCTGTGACGAGCCGACAAGCAGTCTGGATCATACATCAGGACAGATCGTGATGGAGCTTTTGCAGAAAATCATCAAAGAGAAGGGTGCGAGTATGATAGTGGTGACACATGATAACAGGATTTACAAATATGCCGACAGAATCGTGCATATGGAAGACGGGAAAATCATAAAGGTGGCTTCATGAGGACGTTTTTTATACTTGTTTTTATCTCCCTTGTCGGTCTTGCTGTTGTGCTTGGAACCATATATTACGGCGATATGGAAAAGTCAGGCGACAATGTCTCTTTACCCTCAATCAAACTCCCCTACAGATCTTTTATCGCCGGTACAGGTATTGTAGAAGCCGGAAGTAAAAATATCACTATCGGCGCACAAGTGGCAGGCGTTGTCAAAAAGGTGTATGTGCAAAGCGGAGACAAAATCAAAAAGGGGCAACTCCTTTTTAGCATTGATGACAGCAAGGAGAGAGCAAATATAGCTGTTTTGAAAGCATCGATACAAAGTGCTTTGGCAAGGTTAAAAAGTGCCAAAGACCAACTCAAAATCATAAAAAATATGAAAAAAATCTCTACCGGTATGGTTACAAATGAGAAGTACATCAAGGCTGTAGATACCTACAACGAAGCCAAAGAAAATGTCAATCTTGCAAAGCAAAAATATGAAGCCCTGTCAAAAAAATTGAAACTTTACCAGGTCTATGCGCCGATAGAAGGCACTGTTTTGCGCTCCGATCTCACAGAAGGTGCCTACTTTGATGTTCATTCTAAAGCACTTGTTTTGGGAGATGATACCTACAACGTCAAAGTCAATATCAATGAGTTTGACACATGGAAGTTCCAAAAAGGTGCAAAAGCCACAGCCTTTATACGGGGCAACCCAAGTCAAAGGGTGCAGCTTGCGTATCTCTATACTATCCCTTTGGTTGCGCCCAAAACACATCTTGCAGGCAGTCCTACAGAACGCACGGATACAAGAGTATTGCAAGTCATGTACAGAATCAAAAAACAGCCCGATTTTCCCCTGTACGCAGGAGAGATGCTTGATGTGTTTATAGAGCGTGCAAAAGGAAAGTAATGTTTAGAGTTGCCGTAGAGATGCTGATGCATGACAAAACCAAGTTTTTGGGGCTTTTGATCGGGATTGTATTTACAGCATTTCTCGTTACCTTTGCAATGGGATATTTTGCCGGTTTTATGACGAGAGGTTTTGCACTGGTGAGTGAAAACCCAAGTGCCAAAGTGTGGGTGATGGATCCGGCAGTTAGTTCAGCCGAAGCCACCATCAATATGAGCGATTCAGCCTTGGATAGTGTGCGGGGTGTGGCGGGTGTGGAGTACGCCTCGCCGCTGTATCTGGGTGATGTCACAGCGCGTTATGCCAATGGAGATTTTCAATCGTTCCAGATAATAGGTGTTGATGATGCAACGCTCAGCGGTGCGCCGCTACCTGCCGATCTTTTGCATATCCCCAACAGTGTTATCGTAGACAGCGGGGGTACGGAAGGGAAACTGCAAACCCCCATATACAAAAAAGATATGTGGTCTTATGACGGGTCGCATTTACATGCTCCCACACGAGAGCTGCGTTATGGGGACGAGATGCTTGTCAACTCAAAAAGGGTCATGGTTGCCGGGATTTCTCATACGATTCCCCGTTTCCCTCCACGACCTTTGCTTTATACTACGGCATCGAATTTCAAGCGGCTCATCCCGGGTGAGAAGAGATATATCACGTTTATTATGGTGCATCCCGCAAAAAATGTGACTCCTGACGAACTGGCAAAGCGTATTACCCGGACAACACATCTTAAAGCAATCACAAGTGAAGCATTTAAAAAAGAGACGGTAATGTGGTTTATGATCAACTCCGAAGATGTCGGCGATATGGTCAATATGGTGATTTTAGCGATGCTTGTGGGCTTTGGTGTGACAGGGGTGATGCTCTATATGTTCACGTATGAAAATCTCAAGCAGTACGCTGTCTTAAAAGCGATGGGCGCCTCTACAAAACAGTTAAGCGATATGATCTTTACTCAAGTGTTTATCAGTGCGCTTGCAGGAAGCGGTATTGGTGTCGGGATCGCTGCGGTGTTAGAGCAAATAGTTTCAAGCCCGACTTTCCCTTTTCGGATGATGTGGTTTGCTCCTCTTGTCGGTTTTTTGGGTGTGATCATTGTAAGTATGACAGCAGCGTTTATCAGTCTTCGCCCTATTAAAACTATGGAACCGGCGATTGTGTTTAAGCTTTAAAACGCGTCACTGCATATTTGACATTGAATTGATTTAGCTTCTATTCCGTCTTTAAGATCACCAAAATTCCTCATCCTATTTAAGATAATTTTTATCTTTTTTAGACTATAGTGGTAGCTCAAACTCTCGGGGTGCTGTGCCAGACACAGCTGAGAAGGCCGCAAAAGCCTACCCGTTGAACTTGACCCGGACAATACCGGCGTAAGGAAGAGCTTTGTAATACTACTGTCGAGCATGAAAAAAGAGATATTTTTTTCTACCTCACTCTCTATTACTCTCTTCCCTACATACTTTTTAAATTCAATAATAAGTTAAAGGGAAAAACCAATGACAACCTCTATGAATACAACCAAATCACTCTTTGAAGCGAGTGAAGAGATCATCACGCGCGATCCGCTTCCGGGATCTGAAAAAGTATACGTTTCAGGCAAGATACACCCGCACATCAGAGTGCCGATGCGAAAGATCACGCTGACCAACGACGAGGAGCTGGTGGTGTATGACACATCAGGCGTCTATACCGACCCGAATGTCGAGATCGATGTCACCAAGGGTATCGACCCTATCCGCAAGGAGTGGATCGAAGCCAGAGGCGATGTGGAGGCTTACGAGGGGCGCATCATCAAGCCGGTGGACAACGGCTACAACACAGACGAGCAGCTTGAGTTTGTCACTGCCGGCAGCAAGGGGCTTCACAGAACACCGCTGCGAGCAAAAAAGGGCAAAAATGTCACACAGCTGCACTATGCGCGTCAGGGCATCATCACACCCGAGATGGAGTTCATTGCGATCCGTGAGAACCAGAAGCTGGCGTGGACAAAGGCATATCTGGCAGACGAAGAGCGTAACGGCAGACTCAAAGGGGAGAACTTCGGTGCAAACCTGCCCGAGGAGATTACCCCTGAGTTTGTCAGAAAAGAGGTAGCCGAGGGGCGCGCGGTCATTCCTCTGAACATCAACCACCCCGAAGTGGAGCCGATGATCATCGGGCGTAATTTCCTTGTCAAGGTAAACTCCAACATCGGAAACTCCGCAACCACCTCAAGCATCGCCGAAGAGGTCGAAAAGATGGTCTGGGCGACACGCTGGGGGTCGGATACGGTGATGGACCTGAGTACCGGAAAAAATATCCACACCACACGTGACTGGATCTTGCGTAACTCTCCGGTGCCTATCGGTACGGTGCCGATCTATCAGGCGCTTGAAAAGGTTGGCGGCGTTGCCGAAGACCTTACCTGGGAAGTCTTCCGCGATACCCTCATAGAACAGGCGGAGCAGGGGGTGGACTACTTTACCATCCACGCAGGACTGCTGCTGCACCACGTTCCTATGACTGCCAAGCGTGTGACGGGTATCGTCAGCCGCGGGGGTTCCATTATGGCGAAGTGGATGATCCACCACCACAAAGAGAACTTCCTCTATACGCACTTTGAGGAGATCTGTGAAATTATGAAGGCGTATGACATCACCTTCTCTCTTGGTGACGGACTGCGCCCGGGATCGGTTGCCGACGCCAACGACGAAGCGCAGTTTGCAGAGCTCAAAACGCTGGGTGAGCTGACAAAGATCGCCTGGAAGCACGACGTACAGGTGCTCATCGAAGGCCCTG
>Ga0256829_1000900_pt1 | contig 26339 bp, 22 predicted proteins | sample 131447metaG_FD_185979 | JGI IMG/M metagenome (GOLD analysis project Ga0256829, IMG submission 185979) | Hydrothermal vent microbial communities from Lau Basin, Pacific Ocean - 131-447 | ecosystem: Environmental > Aquatic > Marine > Hydrothermal vents | place: Pacific Ocean: Lau Basin | collected... | reverse complement strand
CCGCATTACGAATGCGATGCTCTACCAGCTGAGCTAACGCGGCTTACCGTTTTTTGAGAGCGCTCAGATACCGCTCACGGCGGCGCTCGGCAAGTGAAACCTTCACGCGATTTCGCAGACCTTAGTCTTCCGGCACATAGTCCAGTGGCGGTGTCACAACATCTGTGCGCGGCGGTTTTACGGCGTCTTGCTGTTTGTCCGGCGCGGGCAGGGCGACAGGGCGTCCGGCTTCGAGCTCTCGCTCGGACGTTTCATAGCGCGGGTGGATCAGCGTTCCAGCATCGCCAAACGCATAGACCATGCGGGCCCAGTCGCGATTGGCATACTGGAATGCGCCGCCGCGAGGATCGATATCAGACCATTCCGGTTCCCGCGCCGCGGTCACTGCCATACGGCCCCAGCGTTCAGCCTCTGTGAGATCGCCATATCCGCGCAATGCCTTTTCCAGCAGGAGGCAAAGCCGGGCGGTCGGCTTTTCTTCGACCAAGAGCGCGAGCGCTTTGACGGCGTTCAACCAGCTGCGTGATTGCATGGCGAGCTCGGCGCCCAGGATCCGGCTTTCGCGGTGATCCGGATTTGCGGCGACGAGATTTTTGAGCCGCCCTTCGATAATGCTTGGGGCAGCATTGGATTCGAGCCGGCGGGCCAATTGCGACAGGGCAGGGTGCGGACGCGCTTTCCAGCCAAGTTCCAATACGCCTTGCGCGGCTTTGATCTTTTCATCGATCATCAATTGCCGCGCGCCATGCCAGGCGGCCGGCGGGAAGGATGGGGCGGAGCGAATGGCCTCGGCGAGCAAACGCTGCGCCTCTTTGCGTTCATTGTGTTGCAGGGCAGCGGCGCGCGCGGTGTAGAGAACTGCGCGGCGTCGGCGCAAACTGTCGCCGCCAATCTGTCCGCGTTTCTCACCAATGCTGAGCGTTTGCAGCGCGGCCTCCCAATTGCCCTCTGCAACTTGGCTATCAAACAAGGAGTTAAACGGCCAATCAGCGCCTGATTTCAGCTCTAACGCTTCGCGGGCGCGGGCGACGGCTGAGACCGCATCGCCGCGTGCGCTGGCGGCAGAGGCGGCGCCCCGCAAGCCAGCAAGCTGCCCACCTGGAAGCCGTGTCAGCTGGCCCCATGCGCGCTCAGCGCCTGACCAATCGTCTGAGATTTCGGCGGCGCGCGCTTCGAGCAAGAGTTTCAGCCGATCATCCTCGGCAAATTGCGCGGCTTTCTTAGAGAGTTTCTTCGCGAGCTCTGCATCGCCCGCTTCCGCGGCCAGCAGGCCATCGGCCAGGGCTTTGTTGGCGGCTTTTACTTTTGAGGCGCGCCGCGACTTGCTGAACCGGCTGGGCAGTGTCACGAGTCCGGTGATCAAAGACCAGGCGAGCGCCAGTGCGGCGCCAATCAGCAATATCGCCAGCAGGGCCCAGACAATTTCGAACTCATACAGTGTGCCATTGCCCAAATCTAAGGTCAGGCCGCCGGGGAGTCGCGATGCCCAAAGGACAAAGATCCCGGCCAGGACGATCAGCAAAACGATCAGGAACAGGATGATCATGGGCGTTCTTCCGCAATCATAGTGAGGCGCAGCGCCTCTAAGGTCTCTTCGAGCAGTAATCTATCTTCGGCATTATCCAGCCAATCTGTGAAGACAGGCTGAAGATCTGCATCCAGGGCGCGGACAGACTGAATTGCATTGCTCAGATCTCCGGCCTGCAGGGCTGCTGCGGCGGCGTCGAGTTGATCAGACGTCGTCACTTCGCCGGATTGGCGCACTTGAATTCCATCGCCAAACAGGCCGCGCATCCAGCCGCTGGCGCCGCCCTCAGATTGCGCGTCGAGATCAAGCGCCTGCGTGCGCAGGGCTGGGAAAGCCGCTCGCAAATCTGCCACGGTTGGGATGGCCTCCGAGGCGATGCCGGACAGGCGCGCCACGGCCTGATTGCTCGGCATCGCGGTCGCAAGCTTTTGATGCGCGGACAAGAACGGGCGTCCGCGCCGTGCAGCGGCTTCGATCGAGGAGAGGGCCAAGGCCGCTTCGGTGCGGGCATTCGTGCTGTCCGCGGCCGTGATTGATTCGGTCTCGGCTTGCGCTTCGAGGTCGGCCAGACGCGTCTTCAGGGCTTCGAGCGTCGCATCATAGGTGCCGAGCTGTGAGACCAAGGCGTCTTCGAGTGAGGCAACACGCTCTTCAAGTGCCGTCAGATCAGGTGGTGCTGCAGTTGGCGCTGATTCCGCGTCCGTCTCTGCGTCTCGCGCATCTGCCAGGTTGGCGATGCGTGCGCGTTGTAGCGTGGAAATGTCGGCTTGCAGCGTTTCAATGTCGCGTTTCAGGGCGCGGATATCGGTGACAGTGCGTGTGCGGTCAGCCTGCAGACTATCTGCGCGGCGTTTCAAAGCTGCGATCTCTGAGGCATTTGCGGTGCTTGTGCCCGCCTGTGTCTCGTCGGTCGTTTTCAGTTCGACCAGCTCATTTTCCAGGGTTTGAACTGCGCCAGCGCCGGGTTTGAAACCTGGCACATAACCAGCACTCGCCGCGGCCAGTACAATCGCGACGGATGAAACCAAACCGAGAATTCCAAATGCGAGCCAGCCCGGACCGGATCTTGCCGCAAGTTTTTTGGAGTCGCTCGGCGCTGCGGGTTCGAATTCCGCGTCAATTGGTGCGTCATCTCCTGGAGACGGGGGCAGGGATGACTCGGTCATGTTGGGCGCTCCAAATTAAGGGTTTTCAATTCCGTATATTGAGTTGCTTCACGCCGAAAGTGTGGCGAGCGCGCCCTCTAAAGCGGCGAACAGGCCGTCTTCGTTCGGGGCATCTGCAATATAGATGGCGCTCAGATTTGCGTGTTCAAGCGGCGCAACAGCGCGCGCCGAGATTGCCACGCCGATGCACTGGCTAAGCGCGATCGTTTTTGTGAGCGCGGCAAATGCGCTGGCGCCTTTTTCAGAATGCAAAAGGAGGATCGTCTTGGCGCTTCGATCGAGGAAGCTGGTGACCTGCTCCGGCAGCATCTGCGCAGGACGCATTTCATAGATCGGGGCAAATACCGTGCGATAGCCCTCAGCCTCCAATGTCTCTTTCAAGGTTCCGGCGGCTGCTGAGTTTGCAACATGCAGGAGTGGGCGATCGGATGGAGCGCTTTTCGCCGCAATGAAATGCGCAAGATCAACAGCGTTTCCAGCAGACTCGTGAACCGTCTTGAAGCCTGCATGCTGCGCCGCTTGAGCCGTGGCGGGACCAACGCACCAGGCGGGTAGGTGCCGGTCACCGCGTCGGGCAGCATAGGTTCGGACGCCATTCGCGCTGGTGAAGACCAGACCGGAAATCTCCTCTGGGTTTCTCATCGGCGTTTCAGGCAATTCGCGTAAAGACAGCATCGGTGAGGAAACCGCGTTCAGCCCGCGTGCTTCTAGCCGTTTCACCGTTTCACTCGCGCCAGGTTCTGCGCGGGTCACGATGATGGGAGGATTGGTCTGCGTCATAGCGGAGACCTAGTCTTCAAACACCGGGAGATCACCGCCCGCTTGTGCGCGAATGTTCTTTCCAAGCTCGACGCCCAAAGCTGCGAGATCTTCCATTGAGGCTGATAAGAGCGCTGAGGCGCGTGCGCTCCATTTGCGTTGGCCATCCGGCGCAAGCACTTCGCCGACCAAATGCCAGCTTCCATCGCGATTTGTAAGTTGCGCCGCCATAGCCGTGCGGCAGGAGCCATCTAGCTCGGCCAGGAAAGCCCGCTCCGCCGTCGCCATCGCGCGGGTTGCCGCATCATTGATTGCATCCAGGGCTTGGCTAAGCGCTGGCGACAGGCGATCTGGCCGCGCGGCCACCGTGATGATGCCCTGGCCGGCGGCCGGTAGAAGATCGGTAATCGGTACAGGCGTGGCATGGTGGCTCAGACCCAACCGGTCGAGACCAGCCATGGCCAGGAAGGTGGCATCGGCCTCGCCCTTTTTCAGCTTTTCGATCCGGGTTTCGACCCGGCCCCGAAATGGAACGACCTTCAAGTCTGGGCGCAGCGCCAAAGCTTGCGCTTCACGTCTCAGGCTGGCTGTTCCAAGCACAGCGCCTTCAGGTAGGTCTTGCAGGCGGGTAATGCCATTCGTGGTCAGAAAGCCATCACGCGTATCCGCACGCTTTGGAAAGGCGACAAGCTCTTGGCCGTCCGGCAGGATGCTTGGCACATCTTTCAAGCTGTGCACGCCGAGATCGACAGAGCCATAATCTACGGCTTGGTCAATTTCGCGCGTGAACAGGCCCTTGCCGCCTGAATTGATCAGTCGCTCCGTGGTGAGCTGGTCGCCTTTTGTGCTGAAGGTGACGATCTCGCCTTTAAGAGCCCCGTCAGAAACTCTTTCCAGTTCACTTGCGATAAGCTCTGCCTGGTAGAGTGCGAGCGGTGAGCCGCGTGTCCCAATGCGAACGGGTTGAGCGCTGGTCATTCTGGTTCCATTCTTGCGATGAGAATCAGCTAAGGTTGAACGTGTATTGGTGCAAGGCAAAGCGAGCAGGATCTTGAAGATACGTTATTTAGTCGCGGGACTGGCGGTTGCGCTTGCGGCGTGCGGGCCCACGCGCGTCGAGCCATTGGCTTTGGAGTCCTCTCTACCCATCGCGGCCTCACCGATTTCAAAGTGTATCAATATTGGAAGCGCGCTGGAGGCGCCGCGTGAGGGCGAGTGGGGATATATTGTTCGCCAAGCCGACTTGCGGCGGATCAGAGAGGCAGGCTTCGATACGATCCGACTGCCTGTGAAATGGTCGGCGCACACGACGCTTGAGGCGCCTTATCAGATCGACCCAGCCTTTTTGGCGAGGGTGGATGAGATCCTATCTTGGGCTGAGCAGCTCGATTTGAAAGTTGTTTTGAACGTCCACCATTATGATGAGCTGAATGACGATCCGAGCGCTCATACGCCGCGTTTGGAAGCCATCTGGGACTTGCTCGCTGCCCATTATTCAGGCGCACCGGAAACGTTGATGTTCGAGACCATCAATGAGCCGCACACAAACATGACCACAGAGCTGACTGACGCGCTGAACAAACGTGTATTGGCGCGTATTCGCCAGGATCATCCCGACCGCTGGGTCATTCTCGGAACGGCGTTTTGGGGAAACCTCAGTGCCCTGGCGGAATCTCGTCCGGACTATGATCCGAAAGTCATGCTGACCTATCATGAATATTCTCCCTTTGATTTCACCCATCAGGGAGCGCCGTGGGCGGATGCGCCGGAGACCGGAATTCGGTGGGGTACGCGCCGCGATGTCAGAGAGATGATGGACGAGTTGGACGAAGCTGTCGCCATTCAAAACCGCCTGAGTATGCCAATCTTTGTTGGCGAGTTTGGGGTCTATGAAGGCGTGCCAGTCGAGCATCGGGCGCGATGGACGCGAACACTTCGCAAAGGGTTTGAGGCTCGCAACATCGCCTGGTGTTATTGGGATTTTGCCGGATCATTGAAGGCCTACGACACCGACCGTGAGGCTTGGCTTCCAGAGATCAAGGCAGCCTTGCTGGACGAATAAGGTTCCAAGTCTTGTATGAAGCAACTATATCGCGGCGATGGCTGCTCCTATTTGCGTTCTCGGAATAGAAACCAGTTGCGACGAAACCGCCGCAGCGGTGCTGCGCCGTGCGCCGGATGGGACGGTCACGATCCTCAGCGAAACGGTTCATAGCCAGATTGATGAACATGCGCCCTATGGCGGTGTCGTGCCAGAGATCGCGGCGCGGGCGCATGCCGACATTGCGGATGCGGTGGTCGCCAAGACCCTGCAAGACAGCGGCATCGAGCTTGCTGATCTGGATGCCATCGCAGCGACGAGCGGCCCTGGCCTGATCGGCGGGGTCATGGTGGGAATGATGACCGGCAAAGCAATGGCGCTCGCGGCGGACAAGCCGTTCGTTCCGATCAATCACTTGGAGGGACACGCGCTGTCGCCGCGTCTGGCGGATCCTTGTCCATTTCCTTATCTGCTGCTTCTGGTGAGCGGTGGGCATTGCCAGTTCATTTCGGTCACTGGCCTGGGACAGTATCAGCGGCTTGGGTCAACCATTGATGATGCCGCTGGCGAAGCTTTCGACAAACTGGCGAAAACACTCGGTATTGGATTTCCAGGAGGGCCCGCGGTCGAGCGCATGGCCGCCAAGGGCGATGCAAAGCGATTTGCGCTGCCGCGTCCGCTCTTAAACCGTTCGGGCCTCGATATGAGTTTCGCGGGATTGAAGACCGCTGCCGCCCGCGTGGTCGAGGCAGAAGCTCTCGATGCTCAGGGGGAGGCGGACCTTTGTGCCTCATTCCAGGCCGCAATTGCCGAATGCCTGGCTGAAAAGACCCGCCGAGCACTCAGCGCGTTTGCAGAAGAGCAGAGCGGTGAGATCCGGCTGGTCGTTGCTGGTGGGGTGGCGGCGAACCAGATGATCCGTTCGGCATTGAACCAGGTGGCTGAGGCTGCGGGCGCATCTCTGATCGCGCCGCCGCTGCGCCATTGTACTGACAATGCAGCGATGATTGCGCTCGCGGGTGCGGAGAGATTGGCAGCGGGCATGGTCAGCGATGAAGGGCTGGCATTTTCGGCCCGGCCGCGTTGGCCTCTGGATGAGGAACGTGCGAAATCAGCCCCAGCCTATGGCGGCGGCAAACGCGGCGCTAAAGCCTAGTAACAGTTTAGAATTTAAAGGCAGACCGCAAGCGAATGCCAGCTTCGATCTCTTGATCTTCCCAGCTATTGGCATCGTCGAGCTCTTCAGCACCGATCGTCAATTCCCCCCCGACAGAGATGCGGGGTGTGATCCGAAACTCAGCTTCGGCCAGCATTTCTTCACGTGGCAGCGGAGAATCGTGATCCCGAGACGTCAAATCGAGACTTAGGCTCCAACGATCGCCTTTGATCCAAGCAAGATTGAACGTCTGTGAAGGACGATCCTGCCAGATCGGGGCATTGAAGTCGGAATTGCTGAATTTGAACGATTGGAACCATTCAGGCTGCGCTTGATCAGTTTCAGCCAGTGTTGGAGCAGGCATTTCAGGCACGTCTTGCTGGGCCATCGCCGGAAGGGCGAAGCCACAAAACGCTCCAAGAGATGCAATCAGCAGACGCATGAGTTACTCCTGCGCATCAGATAGCAGCGAGAGTGATTAATAGAACCTTAATTTCCAGTCACTTGAACAATTTCTTGTGAGAGTGTGACTTCGAAGACAACACCGTGAGCTTGCCAGTTTTGCAAAGGTGACTGCAGGTCGTCATGCAGATATGCGACAGCTACGCGCGCATCGCGTCCGAAATTGCGACCGGCAGAGAGGCGCCAACCTTGTGATTCCAGGTCCGCGTTTCGATCTTCTGATTCTCCATATTCTGCTGAAAAATCAATATTGTACGCTTCTCTAAATAGGCCAGCTGACCAGCTGGAATAGTCGCCATTTGGCAGCCCATTGTCAGAATTCAGCCAAGATGCACCAAGGGTCCAATCGCCTTTTTCGATGCGCGTTCCGGCGGACCAAGTCTGCATATCTTCGTAAATTGGCGCCAAAACATCATTTTCGCTTCGCGTTGTAACATCTGCGTTAGACCACCCTAATCCGACGTCGAATCGCCAACCTGATTCGCGAAACCTGCGTGTTCCGTTAAGCGCCAGTTCGACAACATTGCGAGTTTTCGGCGCGATCCCGCCGGTTCCGGCGGCTGGGCGGCGGTCCAGTCCATCAGCGTCGGCTTGCGGTGTGACGCTGACCCCGGCGCGCAGCCCGATCAGACGCGGGCTCGCATAGGAAGCTTTGAGGCTTGGGCCGCTGACATCATGGCGCGTACGCGTCGCGCCAAGGCCGGTTGGATCCAGCAAGCTGCTATCCAGGCGCGCATGCGTCAGGGCGGATTTCGGGCCTTCAAAGAACCGGCCCGCAACACCGCGATCCTTCCCGACGCGAACTTCGCCATATCCACCATCGATTTGCAGATAAGCCGTTTCCAGTCGGCCTCGAATGTCATTATCTTCGTTCAGCGGAGCCAATGATAGCCCGGAGAATGCGCCGACGGGGGCGCCTTTCGTGTTTCCAAAACCGCCAATCCCGCCAGCCCGGCCGGTATGATCAGCTTGCAAGCGAAGCGTCCCGCGCGCTCTGACGCGTACACCATTTTCCAGCACGGTTTCGGCGTTTCCCATGACAGAAAATTCACCGAGGATCTTCTCAGCATCCACGTTTGCATCGCTATCTATATGCGGTGAAACCACGACGGTGCTTTCCACATCCAATTGCGCTTCGATCGGCCCTGTATCCTGCGCGAGCGCGGCTGGCAGGAGCATAAGAGGCGCGGCGAAAGACGTGAGAGTTTGCTTCAGCATGGGCTTCTTCCTTCGACGCTCCGCGATACAGCAAATGGGCACTGGTAGGCTCTGTATCAGGTGCTATAGAGACTATTAATCAACAAGGTCTTGCCAACGGGAAATGACGATATGAAGGCAGTTTCATCCCTCATCGCAGCAACATTCGGCGCGCTCGCGCTCACAGGTTGCGTCTTCGGTGGCGGCGACAGAACAGAAACCAGAGTGGTCGAAGAGATTTCTGGCGGCGCCAATCCGTATTTGTGGCGCGCGAGCCTGGACACGCTGCAGGCCCTGCCGCTCGTCAACGCAGATCCATTTGGTGGAACCATCATTTATGATTGGCATTCTTTCGAGGCTGCTGGAGATGAACGCATCAAGGCGACGGTCTATATTCTCGACTCGCGGCTGCGGGCTGATGGCGTCAAAGTGAGTGTGTTCCGACAGACCAATGAAGACGGCACCTGGACCGATGCGGGCGTTGACCCTGAAACTGGCATCCAGCTCGAGAACGCAATTCTCGTCAGAGCGCGTAATCTCAAAGCCGCCGAACTCGACTAATTTAGACATTGATGGGGGAGGCGATGGCCTCAAGATACAATCCGCAAGACGCGGAACCCAAATGGCGTGAAGCTTGGCAAAACGCTGAGCTTTTCAAAGCCAAGACACCCGCTGAAGCCGGCGATATGCCGAAAGCCTATGTGCTTGAGATGTTTCCCTATCCATCGGGGCGTCTCCACATGGGGCATGTCCGCAATTATGCGATGGGCGATGTCGTAGCACGGCATAAAAAGGCTAAAGGCTACAATGTCTTGCACCCAATGGGATGGGACGCGTTCGGGATGCCGGCTGAAAACGCCGCGATGGAAAAGAACGTTCACCCCGGTGAATGGACCTATCAGAACATCGCCGCGATGAAGGCGCAGTTCCAGAAACTCGGTCTGTCTCTCGACTGGTCACGCGAGTTCGCAACCTGTGATCCTGATTATTATGGTGAGCAGCAGCGCCTGTTCCTGAAATTCATGGAAAAAGGGCTGGTCTACCAAAAGAAAGCCAAGGTGAATTGGGACCCGGTCGATAACACCGTGCTTGCAAACGAGCAGGTGATTGATGGCAAGGGCTGGCGCTCTGGCGCGCCGGTTGAGCAGCGCGAATTGGTGCAATGGTTCTTCCGGATTACTGACTATGCCGAAGACTTGCTCGAAGAAGTTCAAAAGCTTGAGCGCTGGCCAGAAAAGGTCCGCACGATGCAGGCCAACTGGATTGGCCGGTCGGAAGGCTTGCAAATGCGCTTTGAGTGGGCGGCCGAGGCGCCGGCCAGTCACGCAGACGGCATTGAGATCTTCACCACCCGCCCTGACACATTGTATGGCGCGAGCTTTGTCGCTCTGTCCCCGGATCATCCTTTAACCATCGAGATGGCCGCGAACAACGCGGATCTGGAAGCTTTCCGGGCTGAATGCGCGAAGGTCGGTACGTCTGAAGCCGATATCGAGAAGGCTCCGAAAATGGGCTTCGATACCGAGCTCACGGTCAAGCATCCTTTCGTCGAAGGACAGACCCTGCCGGTCTATATCGCGAACTTTGTCTTGATGGGATACGGCACCGGCGCGATCTTCGCTTGCCCGGCGCATGACCAGCGCGACTTCGATTTTGCACGCAAGTACGATCTGCCAATCCTGCCGGTTGTGAAGCCTTCTGACAAAGATGCCGCGTCCGGCGCGTGGGTCACCTCCGGCCAGGGCGCAGACATGGATGCAGCCTATACCGGGCCCGGCTCGATCATGAATTCGGATTTCCTGGATGGCAAAGAGATCACCGAGGCAAAATCGCTGGCGATCAGCAAGATTGAAGCGATGGATCTCGGCACAGGGACGGTAAATTATCGCCTCCGCGATTGGGGCGTCTCACGTCAGCGTTATTGGGGCTGTCCGATCCCGGTCATTCATTGCGATGATTGCGGAATTGTGCCGGTGCCGGAAGAGGATCTGCCGGTCCGTTTGCCGGATGATGTCAGCTTCGATAGGCCGGGTAATCCGCTGGTGCATCATCCGACCTGGAAAGACTGCACCTGTCCAAAATGCGGAAAAGCGGCGCAGCGTGAGACCGACACGCTCGATACGTTTAACGATTCCAGCTGGTATTTCGCCCGCTTTGCGAGCGTCGACGATCCAGCCGAGCGCGCCTATTGGTTGCCGGTCGATCAATATGTCGGCGGTGTCGAGCACGCGGTTCTGCATTTGCTGTATGCCCGCTTCTTCATGCGGGCGATGCGCGATGTGGGCGAGGTTGATTTGCCAAGCGGTGAGCCATTTGCAGGCCTCTTCACGCAAGGCATGGTGACGCACGAGACGTACAAATCTGAAGATGGACGCTGGTTGCAGCCTTCAGAGGTCGAGCAGCGCGATCAGGATTGGTTTGAGCTGGGCTCGGATAAGCCGGTCACCGTTGGCGCCATCGAGAAAATGTCAAAGTCGAAGAAGAATACGGTCGACCCAGACAATATTATCGCCACGTTTGGCGCTGATACGGCGCGCTGGTTCGTGCTCTCTGATAGTCCACCGGAGCGCGATGTTGAATGGACTCAGTCTGGCGCCGAAGGTGCAGGACGGTTCGTGCAACGCGTTTGGGGCGTGTTCAACGCGCTGAGCGGTGCTGAAGCTGCAAACGGTGGCGCAGAGAGCGATGCGGCGACAGCCTTGCGCCGGGCGTCTCACAAAGCTGTGCATGCGATCGACAAAGCCATCGAAGAGTTCCGCTTCAACTCCTCCATCGCGACCATCCATGAATGGGTCAGCACACTGAAGAAAGCCGAGCAGGGCGGCGATGATCTGCTGTCTGCGCGGCTCGAAGGGGCGTCGATGTTGGCGCGCTGCCTGATCCCATTCATGCCGCACCTGGCAGAAGAGTGCTGGCAGATGATTGGCGGCGAGGGCTTGTGTTCTGCGGCGGCGTGGCCGGCGATCGATGAAGCGCTTTTGGTCGAAGACAGCGTGACAATGCCGATCCAGGTGAATGGTAAACGCCGGGCGGAAATCTCGGTTTCCAAGTCCGCCAGCAAGGATGACATTGAAGCCACAGCCATGGCAGAACCGTCCCTGCAATCCTTCATCGAAGGCAAAACCATCAAGAAAGTGATTGTCGTTCCGGGCCGGATCGTGAATATCGTTGTGTGATGAGACAGTTTGCAATCGCTCTTTTCGCTCTAACGCTATCCGCTTGCGGGTTCACACCTCTATATGCGGGCGGTGCTAGCAGTGGGAATGTCACGATTGAACAAATCGATGGTCGTGCTGGACAAGCGCTGCGCAAGGCGCTCTTGCAAGAGCTGGCGCCGGGATTGCCTGGACTTGAAACCTCGGCGACTCTCACAATCGATCTCGATGAACGCATTGGGCGGCTGGCTCTGCAGCCGGATGAAGCCGCGACACGAACCGATATTATCGTAAGTGCCCGTTACGTTCTGGCCTTCGATGATGGTGCGCTGTCTGGCAATAGTTCCGCAGAAACAAGCTTCCTTGTGCCGGATGCGCCATTCTCTGACATTACCGCACAGATCGACGCAACCGATCGCGCAATGCTTTTGCTGGCGCGGCGCATTGCCGACGATTTGCGGATCAAAATGGCCAATGTCGAATGAAGCTCCAGGGCACGAGCGCTGAGCGTTTTGCCAAGAAGCCTGATCCTGCCTGTTCGTTTGCGCTGATTTTTGGGGAAGACGAAGGCGTCGTCGCCGATACGGCGAATGCGCTGATTAAGGCTTGGGAGAAGGCCAACCCGAGCTCTGTCCTGACGCTGGAAGAAGATGACGTAAAGCGCGAACCAGCTCGCCTGTTTGATGCGCTGGAAGCGGTGTCCCTTTTGGGGGACGCGACCATCATCCGCATTCGGACCAAGGGTGAGAAACTATTTGCCTTGATGAAAGAGGTGCTTGAGCTTCCGGCTGAGCGGGTTGCGGCGAAACTGGTCCTGCAAAACGGCTCGCTGAACACACGCTCAAAACTGCGAACCGCGTTTGAGGCGGCTCCGAACGCGGCAGCCTTGCATTTGTTTGCCGACAGCGCGTCTGACATGTCTGATTTGGTCGGACGTTATCTGTCAGAGCGATCTGTCACGATTGAACCCGACGCATTGTCTTTCTTTGTCGGAGGCCTGCCTGGGCATCGCAGCCTCGCCAATGCGGAGATGGAAAAATTAGCGACCTACGCGCACAATCTGGGGCGGTCGGTCTCGGTCGCCGACATCCGTGCCTTATGTGAAACAAACGCAGATGAGAGCGCGCGGACAGCGGTTCTGAAAGCGCTCAGCGGCGATCCAGAACAAGCGCAGGCGGAAATGGACCGTGTCATAGATGCGGGGCTCTCCCCAATCAGCCTGGTGCGCCTGTTTGAAATGGAAGCGAGCCGGATGTTGGAGGCGCACGCACTGCAAGGCGATAGCGGCGGCGGCAATGTCGGGATGAAGTTGAAACCGCCGGTCTGGAAATCCGATTGGCCAGCATTTCAAACCCGGCTTCGCAAGTGGCCAGCGCCGCGATTGGTGCGCCTGGTTGAGCGCCTGCATGATCTCGAACTGATGGCAAAATCGCCGGGCGGGGCAGGGATGGCAGAAGCGGCCACGCGCGAACTTTTCATCTCGCTTTACAAAGCAGCCGCCAGAGCGGGATAAAACCGTTCAAAAAACAGTGACTGGATGTTTTTGGCGCGGTTTGCCAAACAGGCGCAGGAGGACGGCATGAGTGGTTCGCTGAAAATCTTGTTCTTACTCGCGGCGATAGCGCAGGTCTTTGTTCCGGTTTTACCACAAATGGGAATCGGGGAGGCTATCGGTGATCGCGCGGTTGCTGACGGGGTGCCGCCTGAGCTGCCTTTGGGGGTCTTTTTCTCGATTTGGGGTGTGATCTTCCTCGGTCTGTTTGCGCTGGCCTTGCGAAGCTTGTTGTCATCGGACGAGGGGCTTGATCGTCTTGTTCTGCCTTTGGCACTGGCCTCTTTTGGAAACATTATCTGGATGTTGAGTGCGCAAGGCCTCGGGTTCGTATGGCTCGATTTCTTGCTGCTGCTGCCCATCTTGGTTTGCACCTGGTGGGCGGCCTATCGCCAAGACAGGCTTGCGCGTTATGACGGCACGCTTTGGCGTATCTTGATCGGCATGACCACCGGCTTGTTTGCAGGTTGGCTGACCGTCGCAGTGTCGATCAGCGTGCCCGATCTTGGGCGGTGGATCCTATCGCGTGGACCAACAGATGCGGTCTGGGACTCGCTGTGGATGACGCTCGTGCCAGCGGTCGTTCTGGCGACGATATTCGCCAATCGCATCAGCCGGAACTTTTGGTATTTTATCGCCTTAGGATGGGGCCTGCTTGGCATTGTGGTGAACAATTGGGCCCGGACGGGCACGCAATGGCTCGCCATCATCACAGCAGTGATTGCGCTTTATGTCTTGTTCAGACGGTTACGCTTCGGCGCGAGCGGCAGTTATCCTGACAAGCTGTCGACTTGAGCATTTAGCGCTTCGATCAATCCCGCATCGATAATACCTGTCGTATCCAGGCCGGAGTCCGCTTGAAAAGCTCGAACCGCGGTCCGGGTGCCAGCCCCGGCGATGCCGTCCGGCGTGCCCGCATCATAGCCGAGGCCATTCAGGACGGTTTGAACCGCTTCGACTTGGGCGCGGCTTGAGCGGTCCCAGGTTTGCGCCCCGAAAGTGCCATTGGCGGGCCGGTTTACGGGAGATTGTGTCCAGCCAGACGCGCGGCGCAGGGCTTGTTGGGCCTGATCCAGCGGTAGGGCTTCGCGCAGGGTTGCAACATTGCCCGGCGCGCTGGCATCGCCGTTCATTGAAGCCACTTCATACCAATACAGCGCTTCGGTCTGGCTCGGTGAGATGCCGAGGCCGTTTTCGTAGAGGACGGCAAGATTGTACTGGCTGTCGACAATCCCGAAATCTGCGGCTTTGCGGAACCATTCGGCCGCTGCCGCATAGGATTGAGGTCCGCCTTCGCCATCAGCAAAGAACACAGCCAAATCGTGCATGGCTTTGATATTGCCGCCATTGGCAGCGCGTTCGGTCCAGCTGCGAGCTTCAACAAAGTCTCTCGGCACGCCCAGGCCGCGCTCATGCAGTTTTGCGAGGCGATACTGCGCGGCTGGCAGCCCTTGTTGGGCGGCGCGGCCAATAAAGTCGGCGCCCACGGCCAGATCTTGTGCTTCGAGGCGTGCTTCGCCCCACTGGAACTCAGCGATCGCGTTCCCGTTTTCAGCGGCCTGCTGAAGGGTCAGCGCGTTCGGGATGGTTGGAAGCTCGATCTGAACAGGCGCGGGTTCGGCAATCGGAGCCACTGGCTCTTCGATGCCAGCGGCGCTGCCTTCCTCTTCAAAGAGGGCGTCATCCAGGCCGGTTGTCGCGGTTTCAGTAAATTCGATGCCAGTCAGAGACGGCTCATCGACTTGCTCGGTTTGTGCTTCTGCAAGGCTCGATTTGGTGGCAATGCTTGGCGTGTCAGTCTCAGCGACGACTTGTTTGCCGCGCAGGGCGACCCAGCCGCCTGCACCAGCCGCAGCAATCGCAAACATAGAGGCAGCTGCAATCACTGGGATTTTCTTGTTAGAACCGCCGCCAGCTTTCGGCTGTGCTGAAGCTGCAGAGCGCCGTCCACGCCGCGAGCGTCCGTCACGACCTTGGTCGCTTGCCGCCGCAATTGCAGCGGTGCGGGCGCGGCTCAGATAGTCTTTCGCCTCTTCCGGATCTTCTTCGTTGTCTTCCTGAATATCCGGGTCGAAGGCTTCGGTATTGTGGGCAAGCTCTTCGTCCTCGGACTCCGGCTCGATTTCTTCTAAAACTTCACCATCAAACGCGAAGACATCCGAATCGCGGGCTTCGTCTTGAGTATCATCCCAGCTTCCGAGCTCTTGCAGGGGATCAGGCTCTTCTTCAGCGGGCTCTTCGAGAAGCGTTTCGAGAGGTTCGCTTTCGGACGGTGCTGCAAGATAGTCTTCGTCGACGTCATGGCTCTCGTCTTGGGTGTCTTCAGCGTCGAGCTCAGCATCGAGGTGTTCCCAAACATCGACATCATCCGTTTCGAACTCTGAATCGTCGGTCGCTGCGACCTCAGGCTCTTCATCGAAATCAGGCAGGCCAGCGATGAAGTCTTCGTCTTCTTCAAAGTCTTCGATCTCAGCTTGTGCAGACAGGGCCGGTTCAGGCTCTGGCTCGACAATCTCCTGAGCCTCTTCCTCGACCGGGATTTCGTTCATTTTCAGAGGCGTCGTGTCGATTTCGAGCTCTGGCATATCCGGCAGCTCTTCAGATACCGGGTCGGCATTTGGCGGGGTCGTGAAATCTTCTAGCGCCTCAAGACGAGAGGCCAGAGAGACGATTGCGCGCTGTACCGGCGAGACTGCCGTCACCGTTTGGTTTTGCATCTCTGCAAGACGGTCGGAAATATTGCAAAGCGCATCTGACAAGCGCGCTTCTTGGCGTTTTTCGGAGGCTGCAACGCGTTCGCTCAATGAACGCTGACCCTGCTCTTGGCGAGCCTGGACATGCTTAATCGCGGTCGCGACCTGTTCGCCTACTTGTTCGATGGCGGCAGCGCTTCGGCGTTCGCTTTCAACGACGCGCTGATCGAGGGATTCGGAAAGACCTGCGACTTGCTCGCCGACGCTTTCAATTGCGCTGGCGGTTTGTTGCTCTGCGTCTTTCATATGCTCGCTGAGCGATGCGACCTGGGCACCAATCTCGTCAATTTGCTCCGCAACAGGCGCGGCTTCAAGTGCATTCACGCGGGACTCAAGCTGGCCCATAAGTTCTGGGCTAGCGCCGGCAGCAGCGCGCTCAATCTCGTCGGCGAGTTGGCGTCTGGATTGTTCAACATTTTCCCGAAGGTCGGCCGCGAGGGCGTCGAAGCGCGCTTCCAATTCGGCTTTCCAGGCATCGGCTTTTTCCGGGCTCGCCATATCGGCGACGGAATCGATACGCTCGTCGAGGCTCGCAAATGTATGTTCCAGCGCTTTCAGCGCCGTATCAGTTGTCGTCTCTGCGCGGTGCAAGCGATCTTGGATCCGCACCAATGTGCTTTCCATGGATGTGATGGCTCCGGAGACATCACCTTCAACGGCTTTGACGCGGGCGTCGACCGTATCGACCTTGGTTGCGAACGAGGATTCTAGCGCGGTCACACGCGATCCAAGTTGGCGCGAGGCACCTTCAGATCTGAGTTCAGCTTGCTCGACAGCTTTTTCGACCCGCTGCGCAGCATCGGACAAGGTCGATTCAACTTTGACCTCCATCGACTCAACGCGGTCATTGAGTTCGCTGAAGCCAGATTCGACGCGGCCACGCATGGCGGCGTTTTCGTCTTGTGTGAGGCGCCCCTCTTCATAGACGTGTGAAGCAAGCTTTCCGAGCGCATCCTCGAACGCTTTCATCGCTTCAAGATTTTTTACATTGCTGTCGTCAGCTTCAAGTGTGCCGACTTTATCCTGCAGCGCCTCATGCGTTTCACGCAGCTCATCGATCATGCGCTCGACTTCTGCGGCCATCGCCGAGGTAGAGTTTTCGGTGTTTTCCAGACGGGCAAGGAGACCCAGAACAGATTGATCAATGCCTGTAATCGCGAGCGTGGAGCGCGCTTCAACGGCTTCAATCCGCTGCGCCAGTCCGTCTAAAGGATTGTGCCGCGGCGCAGCGCTTGGCCGCTCATACATGTCTCTCGGACCAGCTTCGCTGTGCCCTTCGAGCAGGAGATTGTTAATATAATCGCCGAGTGTAACGCCTTTCAGACGCGCCTTCTCTTTCGCGATGGCGCGCGCCCGATCGTCGACCCCTTTGACGCTCCATGACCCGTAGTGGCTCATTCTCGGTACTCCAGAACTCGGCGTGCGTGATTCGAAATTACACGCCTAAATAGCTATTCAACGAGAAGTGATGCCGCGATCGCTCTTAAGACGGAGTTAAAAAGGTAAACGTGAGAGATGAATTTCGAAAGGTTTGTTCATAGTTCTGCTTACGTAAACGTGAGCCTGACGTTGACGTTCGCGTAAAGACAAGGCATAGTTGCACACATGCCTGATACCGTAACTTCTCTTTCTATCGCTGACTCTCGCACTTATTCGATCTCAGAATTGGCCCGAGAGTTTGGAATCACACCGCGCGCTCTGCGCTTTTACGAAGACAAGGATATGCTCCACCCGGCGCGGGATGGCATGACGCGTGTCTACTCGCATCGCGATCGTGGCCGCGTTAAAATCATTGTCCGTTTGAAGCGCCTTGGCCTGCCGCTCGCCGATATTCGCGAGATCCTTGACCTCTATGGCTTGGAAGATGGCCAACGTGCCCAGATGCGCATGTCTTTGGTGAAGTTCCAAAACCAAATCAAAGAGCTCGAAAATCAGCGCGAAGACATCGAGATGGCTTTGCAGGAGCTCCATAATGGCATCGAGTGGCTGGAAGAGCAGCTCGACAAGATTGGCCCCGGTGCTGCCGAGGCAGAAAATCTCAAAGCCTATGACGCCGTCGCGCGAAAACAACTCGACGACGCGTAAGAGATTACAGTTCAGCCCGCATGAGTTGAATGACCTTTCCAAACCGTGACGCTAAAGCAAGCGTCACGGTTTCATAATAATATCTGAGGGATAACCAGATGCCACGTTACGACGCTCCGATCCGCGACATGCAATTCATTTTGCACGATGTGCTATCGATCCAGAATTACTCTAACCTGCCGGGCTTTGAGGAAGCGACACCTGATCTGGTCGACGCGATCCTTGAAGAGTCTGGTAAGTTTGCCAAAGAAGTCCTGTTCCCGCTGAACAAGGTTGGCGACGAGCAAGGCTGTATTCGTAACCCCGATGCGAGCGTGAAAACGCCAGACGGCTTCCCGGCGGCCTATAAGCAAATGGTCGAGAATGGTTGGCCGCTGCTTGGCAAGTCTCCGGAAATGGGCGGCCAGGGGCTGCCTTACGTGGTTGGCATGGCGACCAGCGAGATGACCTCATCCGCCAATATGGCATTTGCGATGTATCCAGGCCTGACCTCTGGCGCCTTCGAAGCGCTTATGGCGGGCGGCTCTGACGAGCAGAAGGCGAAGTACGGTCCTAAAATGGCGTCTGGCGAATGGGCCGGCACCATGAACCTGACCGAGCCACAGTGCGGAACAGATCTCGGCTTGATCAAGACCAAAGCCGTGCCGCAGCCGGACGGGTCTTACAAAATTACCGGTCAAAAGATTTGGATCTCGGGCGGTGAACAAGACCTGACCGACAACATTATTCACCTGGTTCTGGCCCGTATCGAAGGTGCTCCAGAAGGCATCAAAGGCATCTCTCTGTTCGTTGTGCCAAAATATATCGTCAATGATGACGGTTCCTTGGGAGATCGCAACGAGGCGTCTTGCGGCGGCCTAGAAGAGAAAATGGGCATCCACGGCAACGCGACCTGCGTCATGAATTATGACGGCGCCACAGGCTGGCTCGTTGGCGAAGAGCATAAAGGCATGCGCACCATGTTCGTGATGATGAACGAAGCGCGCCTTGGGGTTGGCATGCAGGGGCTCAGCCAAGCTGAGGTCGCGTACCAAAATGCCGTCGATTTCGCGAATGACCGCCTGCAGGGCCGGTCTTTGAAAGGCGTTCAGGCGCCGGACAAGCCAGCGGATCCCGTCATTGTTCACCCGGATGTCCGCCGCATGCTGATGGACCAAAAAGCCTTCATCGAAGGCGCTCGCGCGTTCACCTATTGGACCGCGCTTCACAGCGATCTGCACCACAAGTCGCCGGACGAAAAAACCCGCGAAAAGGCCAATGATTACATGGCGCTTATGACGCCAGTTCTGAAAGCCTTCCTGACCGATCGCGGCTTCAAAATGGCCAATGAAGCGCTGCAGATCCATGGCGGGTCTGGCTTCACACAGGAATGGGGTCTTGAGCAATTCGTTCGCGATTGCCGGATCACCCTGATCTATGAAGGGACGAATGGCATCCAAGCGCTCGACCTGGTTGGACGGAAATTGGCGGCGAATGGTGGCCGCGCTGTGTTCAGTTTCTTTGCGGAAATGGATGACTTTATCGGCAGCCATGAGGGCAATGCTGAGCTGGAGCCGTTCATTGAAGGCCTGAAGTCTGCGAAAGCGCAACTGCAAGATGGCACCAATTGGCTGATGCAAAATGGCATGACCGATTTCAACAATGCGGGCGCCGCATCCTCTGATTATCTGCAGCTGTTTGGCCTGACGGCGCTCACTTACATGTGGGCTCTGATGGCGAAAGTTGCGATCGAGAAGAAGGGCGATGACCCGTTCTACGATGATAAGTTGGTGACCGGGAACTATTATATCTCGCGCGTGCTTCCAGAAGCGGCATCGCATCTTGCGAAGCTGAAAACGGGCGCGGATCTGATGATGGCGCTGCCAGCGGACCGCTTCTAAGCATGGCTTTTTCCGTGGCACCAACGCTCGAAACCGAGCGCTTGGTGCTGCGACCTTACCGCCAGGATGATTTCGTGGCTTTTGCGGACTATTTCGCATCGCCGCGCTCGATCTATACAGACGGGCCAGTATCGCGGATGGCCGCTTGGGACTTGTTCACCGCAGGCGCTGGGCGGTGGATGATTGCGGGCCACGGCGCCTGGACGATTGAGCGGAAATCGGATAGCTGCGCCGTCGGCTTGGTATCTTTGAACACTGCGATCACGCTGCCTGACCCAGAACTTGGATGGATCCTATGGGAAGGGTTCGAGGGACAGGGCTATGCCTTCGAAGCGGCGCTTAACGCGCGCAATTTCGCGTTTGATATCCTGCAATGGCCAGAGCTGATCAGCGGCATTCATAAAGACAATGCTGCCTCGATCCGGCTGGCTGGACGGCTCGGTGCGGTCCGCGACACCGCTTTGTGTTTGGCTGAGGAGCCCGAAACCCTGTTTTACCGCCATAAAGCACAGTAGAAGACGGCGCCCACATGCAACTTCCCGTTACGTCACGACTCGTCAAAACACGTCTTTCTGCCTATATTGACGTGAACGTAAACGTCATAATCAAGTTCCAGGAGTTTGCTCATGTCTGATGTCCTCGATGTACCGCTGTCGCATTGGCGCCAGGACGAGGAAATTAAGATCTTTAATGAGGCTGTTTCACAATTCTTCGAAAAGGAATTGAAGCCGCATGTTGAAGACTGGCGTGAAGCCGGCGCAGTCCCACGGGATGTCTGGTACAAAGCGGCAGAGCAGGGGCTTCTGCTGGTCTCTGCGCCAGAAGAGTATGGCGGCGCAGGCGGTGATTTCCGCCACGATGCGGTGATCATTGAGCAATTGGAACAGCAAGGCATTGCCGGGTTCGGGATTGGCCTGCACAACGCAATCGTTGCGCCTTACATCATCCATTACGGCTCTGAAGAGCAGAAGCAACGTCTCCTCCCAAAACTCGCCTCGGGTGAACTCGTTTGCGCGATTGCGATGACCGAACCGGGCACAGGCTCGGATCTGCAGAACATCAAAACCACCGCGAAAAAAGACGGCAATGGTTATGTGATCAATGGCTCCAAGACCTTCATTACCAATGGTCAGACCGCGAACCTGATCCTGGTTTGCGCCAAAACCGACCCAAGCAAAGGCGCCAAAGGCATTTCGATCATGATGGTTGAGACCGATGAGGTCGAAGGCTTTGAACGCGGCCGAAACCTGAAGAAGATCGGCCAGCCTGCTGCCGATACGTCCGAGCTGTTCTTCAATGATGTGAAAGTGCCTGCCTCAGCATTGCTCGGCCCAGAAGAGGGCCAGGGCTTTATCCAGCTGATGCAGCAGCTTCCGCAAGAGCGCCACATTATCGGCATCCAGGGCATCGGCATGATCGAACGCGCCCTGCGTGAGACCGTGGCCTATGTCAAACAGCGCAAAGCGTTTGGCGGCACGATTATGGATTTCCAAAACACCCAGTTCAAACTCGCTGAGTGCAAAACCGAGGCGACCGTGGCGAAAGTGTTTGTCGATCATTGTACGGAGCTGCTTCTCAAAGGAGAGCTTGATGCGGCGACAGCGTCCATGTCGAAATACTGGATCTCGGACCTGCAGTGCAAGATCATCGATGAGTGTCTGCAGCTACACGGCGGCTGGGGCTATATGGACGAATACCCGATTGGCCAAATGTACCAGGATGCCCGCGTGCAGCGCATCTATGGCGGCGCCAATGAAGTGATGAAAATGCTGATCGCGAGGACCCTGTAAGCTTGCCGGATAGCCACCTCCTCACCGAAACGTTTCCGCAGCCTGCGGAGAGCTCAAAGTCCCTCGGCTTTGAGCTTGTCTCGCTTGATATGAGCAAGATGGAAACGCGTGTGAGGTTTTCGGGCAAAAAGGAATTCACCAATCCAGCCGGCTATATCCAGGGCGGATACCTCTCGGCCATGCTGGATGACACGATTGGAATGCTGGCTACTGTGAAGACTGGGACGCGTGCATTTCCATCGACAATTGATCTGCACACGACTTTTTTACGACCTGTGCGCGTCGGCGCGATTGAAGTCGCGGCCCGGCTTCGCAACATTGGTCGACAAGTGATTTTTGCGGAAGCTGACCTATATGACTCGCGTGGCAAAGAGGCTGCGCGGGCCAGAGCTTCACTCGCCATCAATCCCATGAAGGCGCCAGCAAAATAATGCGATTAACGAGTTAAAGACAGGAGACCCCTCCCATGACTGAAGCCTATATTTACGACGCTGTGCGAACCCCGCGCGGCAAAGGCAAAAAATCTGGCAGCTTGCACGAAATCACAGCGTTAGAGCTGTCCACTCAAACCCTGGAAGCCATCCGCGACCGCAACGATCTCGACACCAAATATGTCGATGATGTTGTGCTTGGTTGCGTGTCTCCAGTTGGTGAGCAGGGCGGCGACATTGCCCGGATCGCCGTGCTGAATGCAGACTATGCAGAGACAACGGCTGGCGTTCAGGTCGACCGCTTCTGCGCTTCTGGTCTGGAAGCCTGTAACATGGCGGCAGCGAAGGTCATGACCGGCGAAGCTGACATGGCGATCGGCGGCGGCATTGAAAGCATGAGCCGCGTGCCAATGGGCGCCGCTGGTGGAGCTTGGTCATCTGACCCACAAATCGCTCTGAAATCTTACTTCTCACCACAAGGTGTTGGCGCTGATACGATCGCGACAAAGTGGGGTTTCTCACGCGATGATGTCGACGCCTATGCCGTTGAGTCTCAGCGCCGCGCGGCGCAAGCCTGGGAAGAAGGCCGCTTCTCGAAATCAATTGTCGCTGTGAAAGATCAGATGGGCGGCGTTCGCCTCGATCATGACGAGCACATGCGTCCAGACGCTGACATGCAAAGCCTGGCAGCGCTGAACCCGAGCTTTGCCGGCATGGGCTCTATGGGCTTCGATGAAGTCATCAAACAGCGCTATCCAGAGCTGGAAGCGATCAATCACGTACACCATGCAGGTAACTCATCGGGCATCGTTGATGGCGCCTCTGCGGTTCTTTTCGGATCAAAAGAAATGGGCGAGCGCCTTGGCCTCAAGCCGCGCGCACGCGTCAAGCAAATGGCGTCAATCGGCTCTGAGCCAGGCATCATGCTGACCGGCCCAACCGACGTGACCCTGAAGGCGCTGAAAAAAGCGGGCATGGATGTCGGCGATATCGATCTCTATGAGCTGAACGAAGCCTTTGCGTCTGTGCCAATGCTGATGATGCACTTGCTCGGCATTGATCATGAGAAAATGAACGTCAATGGCGGCGCGATTGCGATGGGTCACCCGCTCGGCGCAACCGGCGGCATGCTGCTCGGCACCATGGTTGATGAGCTTGAGCGTGCGGACAAAGAAACCGCGCTGGTCACGCTTTGCGTCGGTGCCGGTATGGGCACTGCGACGATCATCGAACGCGTATAATTTGAATTGTCATCCCGGAAAGCTCTGCAGAGCTTATCCGGGACCTGGCCAATCTAGGTCCCGGCTCTGCGCTTCGCTCCGGCCGGGATGGCAGCTAAACAGTGGAAAAGTAAAATGAACCTCGAAACATTCTCTTTCGATATTGATGGTGATGGCATCGCGCACGCAGTCTTCGACGTGCCAGGGCGCAGCATGAACACCCTCACCGGAAAAGCGATCGCCGACATTATCGCGATCACCAAAGAAGTCGCGACCAATGACAAGATTACCGGTCTCGTGATCTCTTCTGGCAAACCTTCAGGCTTCTGCGCAGGCGCCGATCTTGGTGAAATGAATCAGCAAGCGGGTGGCGGCAAGCCAGAATCAGAAATGTCTGAAGCCGAGCTGAAAGCCATGCAGTTCGAGCGTGGTTTCTCGCTCAACAAAACGCTGCGCGAGCTTGAAACTTGCGGCAAGCCAATTGCGGTTGCCCTTGATGGCCTCGCTCTGGGTGGTGGTTTGGAAGTGGCGCTTGCGGGTCACTACCGCGTTGCTGCGAACGACAATCCGAAGATCCAGTTCGGTCTGCCAGAAGCCAAGATTGGCCTTCTGCCGGGTGCTGGTGGCACCCAGCGTCTGCCACGTCTGATTGGCGTTCAGGAAGCCCTGCCACTGATCCTTCAGGGCAAGAGTTTCAATGCTGAGAAAGCTCACAAAATGGGCGTCGTGAACGAGCTTGCGCCAAAGGCTGACACGGTTGCCAAGTGTAAAGCTTGGATCAAAGCGAACCCAGACGCGAAAGCACCTTGGGACGAAAAAGGCTTCAAAATGCCAGGCGGTGTTGTCCACCGTTCTCCAGGGGCTGGCCAAGTTGCGACCATGTCGAATGCGATGCTCGCTGCAAACACCTATGGCAACTATCCGGCGCAGAAGAACATTCTGTCATGCGTCTATGAGGGCACTCAGGTGCCGATTGATGCCGGTCTCCGCATCGAGACGCGTTACTTCATCAACACGCAGCAGCGTCCAGAAGCGAAAGCGATGATCCGCTCGCTCTTCCTCTCGATGCAAGAGCTTTCCAAGGGCGGAAACCGTCCAGCCGGATATGACAAGACAGAGTTCAAAAAGATCGCCGTTGTTGGCGCTGGCCTGATGGGCGCGGGTATTGCCTATGTCCAGGCGAAAGCGGGCATCCCAACAGTCCTGGTCGACGTCTCAAAAGAGAATGCTGAGAAGGGTAAAGACTATTCTCGCCGCTTGGTTGAGAAAGATCTGTCGCGCGGAAAGACGACCCAGGAAAAGGGCGACAAGCTGCTCGACCTGATCACCACGACGGACTCCTATGATGATGTCAAAGGCGCCGATCTGGTTGTTGAGGCTGTGTTCGAAAACCCAGAACTGAAAGCCAAAATCACCAAGATGGCGGAAGATGTGATCAGTGCTGATGCGATCTTTGGATCGAACACATCAACCCTGCCTATCACCGGTCTTGCGGAAGCCTCGTCTCGCCCAGAGAACTTTATCGGCATCCACTTCTTCTCTCCCGTTGAGCGGATGGGTCTGGTCGAGATCATCACCGGCGACAAAACCAGCGAAGAGACGCTGGCAAAATCAATCGATTACGTTCTGGCGATCCGTAAGACGCCAATCGTCGTCAATGATAGCCGCGGCTTCTACACATCGCGTTGCTTCGGCACATACACGCAAGAAGGCATGGCGATGCTGGCCGAAGGCATCAAGCCTGCGATCATCGAAAACGTGGGCCGTCAGTCCGGTATGCCAATGGGTGCGCTTGAAGTGTCTGACTCTGTCGGCCTCGATACCGCGCTGAAAGTTGGTCGCCAAATGGCGCAGGCGTCTGGCGTTGATTATGACTCCAACGAGCTTGGTCAGATGATGGCGTGGCTGGTTGAGGATCAAGGCCGCGTCGGCCGCAAAGCTGGCAAAGGCTTCTACGACTATAATGAGAAGGGCAAGCCATCGCGCCTCTGGCCGGATCTGAATAGCCGCATCGATGTCACTGTAGATGAATGCCCGCCGGAGCTGAAAAAGCACCTGACCAACCGCTTCCTGGTGCGCCAGGCTGTTGAGGTTGCGCGTTGCTTCGAAGAGGGCGTGATCACCGATGCCCGCGATGCCGATATCGGCTCGATCCTCGCCTGGGGCTTTGCGCCATATACAGGCGGCTGTGCCTCTTACATGGATTTGATCTGGGGCATTCCCGAGTTTGTTGCTGAGGCCGATGCGCTTGCAGAGAAATATGGCGACCGGTTCAAGGTGCCACAGCTTCTGCGCGACATGGCGGCCAATGGCGAGACTTTCTACTCGCGCTTCCCTCCAGGCGGCGTGAAGCAAAAAGCGGCGGCCTGAGCCACTGCTCCCAAAATCGATACAGAAAGAAAGGCCGGAGCATTTCGCTCCGGCCTTTTTGATCAGGCACCGCCTTCGACAATGGGCGTGAGAAGGATCTCGACGCGTCTATTGGCAATTCGGCCGGCCTGAGTTGCATTGTCTGCAATCGGTTGGGTCTCACCCATCCCGATGGCGCGCAGGCGCACAGACTGTACACCGCTATTTATCAAGTACGATTGAACCGATGCAGCCCGGCGCTCCGACAGTTCCTGGTTGTAAGCGTCGGGTCCATCTGCGCTTGCGTGTCCGACGACATCGACGGCTGTTTTCGGGTATTCCATCAAGGTCGAGCTGACATTGTCGAGCGGACCATAGAAATCACCTTTGATCGCCGCGCTGTTCACATCGAAGGTGATGCCAGAGGGCATGTTGAGTGCGATTTGATCGCCGACCCGTTGCACTTCGATGCCGGTCCCTTCGGTTTGACGGCGCAGCTCGGCTTCTTGGCGGTCCATGTAAACACCGACGCCCGCGCCAGCGAGGCCGCCGACAACAGCGCCAATGGCGGCGTTTCGTTTATCGTCTCCGCCAGCCATCATGCCGACCCCAGCGCCGATGATGGCGCCGCCTGCTGTCGTGCTCAGCGTTCGATTGGAGACATTTTGACAGCCAGCCAGTAAGGCCACTGCCGCAAGAATAGTGAGCGTGGTTTTCATCAGAGAAGCTCCCCAGTTTCGTGGCTATTTCGCCACTCGGAGTTGGAATTACCAAGTGAATTAAATGCAATCCCGGCGGATCATTGAGGCAAAAAG
>Ga0256829_1000899_pt1 | contig 26342 bp, 28 predicted proteins | sample 131447metaG_FD_185979 | JGI IMG/M metagenome (GOLD analysis project Ga0256829, IMG submission 185979) | Hydrothermal vent microbial communities from Lau Basin, Pacific Ocean - 131-447 | ecosystem: Environmental > Aquatic > Marine > Hydrothermal vents | place: Pacific Ocean: Lau Basin | collected... | reverse complement strand
AGCACAACCCCTCACTGGGTATGAAAGCGAAGCAGACCGACGTTGCTCAGGCAAAAGAGAAGCTGACCGATCTTGAAGCGATGCCCGACCCCTATGTCAAAATGGGGTATTACCACAGGGAAAGTTTTGAGGACTACGGTGCCCTCACTGTCGGCATCGCCGCACCACTTTACGGTACCGAAGCGCTCAACACCGAGATCGCGCGCAAAGAGCGTCTGAGTTCACAAAGCGACTACCTCGACTACAAAGCCAGACTCGAAAGCGAGATACGTGCCGAGTATGTCAGACTGAGAGAATCCTACCGCATCTACTACATCATCAAAGACAAAAGTCTGCCGCAGCTTGACCATATGCTCGAACTGAGTGCCGCCGCCATCGAGAAGGGTGCGGACCTCTTTACCTACACCAACATTCTCGAACAGAAACTCGCACTCGAAGAGGAGCGCATCGCCGCCGCTGCCGAATTCATGCGCACCAAAGCCAAACTCAAAGCCCTTACAGGAGAGATCAGATGAAACCCCTTACACTGCTGCTGAGCCTCACGCTGCTCAGCCCTCTGGCGTATGCCGAAATGAAATGCGAAAGCGGAAAGTGTACTTCCGGCAAAGCGACCACCGACAAAAAAGTACCGCCAAAGCCGGCACCGGCACCACAGGCTGTTTCAAAGAAGCGTTCCCATGCACCGGCGGTAACGCATCCCAAAAAAGAGAGAACGCTCCGCCCGACCGTCAAACAGCTCTTCAATGTCACTACCACACGGGTATTCAAAGAGACGGTCGCTCCCGAACAGGTAAACTACGGCTACATTGTCGCCGATGAGGCGAAGAGAACCGATGTCGTCGCCTGGTATAGCGGCTATGTCATCGAACTCTATGCCGACACGCGCTACCAAAAGGTAAAAAAGGGTGAAGCGCTGGCACTGGTCTATGCACCCGAGGTCTACAAGGCCAAACAGGACTATCTCAATTCTCTCAATTTCAATGCAAAACGCCCCTCCCCTGCCATGGTACGCAGCAGCCGCCTGAAACTGCAGCTGCTCAACGTCAGCGAAAAAGAGATCGACCGCATCAGACCCGGCGGCAGTGTCGAAAAATACACTACCCTCTACGCACCTGCGGACGGCTGGCTCTTTGACAAACGTATCGAGGCGGGTTCGGCATTCAAAAACGGCATGAAACTCTTTGAGGTCGTCGATCTTGGCACGGTGTGGATGGAAGCCAAACTCTATCAGGAGCAGCTTGCGAAACTGGACCGGTTTATACGCTTCAGCGTTGTTCCGGAGGGCTTCTCAACACAGTTTGAAGCACAAAAAGAGCTGCTCTACCCCAGACTCGACCCAAAGGAGGCCACGGCAACGCTGCGTCTTCGTATAGAGAACAAAAAAGGGCTACTGCTTCCGGGGATGTACGCGAAGCTCTACGCTTCAACCAGACCCAAAGCGCGTCTGCTCGTACCCCGCTCTGCAGTCATACGCAAAAAAGGAGAGTGGTACGCCTTTTTGGCTACGGAGTTCAAAGGTGAGTATGAACCGGTCAAGGTCAGGGTCGCACCGCTGGACAACCGCTACTTTGAAGTGCTTGAGGGCCTGAAAGAGGGTGAAGAGGTGGTCAACAACGCACTCTTTATGATGGATTCCGATGCACAGATCAACAGCATCTATTAACAGGGAACGAAGATGATAGAAAAACTTATCGCTTTCAGCGTAAAAAACCGTTTTCTGGTACTGATGGCCACACTCTTCATCATGCTGGGTTCCGTCTGGTCGATGAAGAACACGCCTCTGGATGCACTGCCCGACCTCTCCCCGCCACAGGTGATCGTCCAGGTGACATGGAAGGGGCAGAGCCCGGAGATCATCGAAGATCAGGGCACCTATCCGCTGGTCTCACAGTTTCTTGCCATCTCCAACATCGAGACGGTACGCGGCTTCTCCACCTACGAGAATGCGCTTATCTACATCATATTCAAAGAGGGAACAGACCTCTACTGGGCGCGCTCCCGTGTGCTTGAGCAGCTTGCATCCGTACAGAGCCGGCTGCCTGCAGGTATGGAGGTTACTCTGGGACCAGACGCATCCGGGGTCGGCTGGGCCTACGAGTATGCACTCACTTCCCAGACAAAAACACTTGAAGAGCTGCGTACGCTCCAGGATTACTACTACAAGTATGCCCTGATGGGTGTAGACGGCGTCTCGGAAGTGGCTACCATCGGCGGATTCATTCCGACATTCCAGGTAACGGTCAACAACGATGCACTGGTACGCTACAACCTCTCCATCAAGGATGTCGCGCGTACCCTTAAAGCCAACAACAACGATACCGGCGGGCGCATCGTCATACAGAACGGTTATGAGTGGATGGTACAGGCAAAGGGCTACATCAAAGACCTCGATGAGATACGCAATCTGGTCATCACCACCAAGAACGGTATTCCCGTCACCATCGCACAGGTTGGGCGCGTGGAGAAGGTACCCGCCGCTCGACGCGGTATGGCCGACCTCAACGGCGAAGGCGAAGTGGTCGGCGGTATCGTGATGCTGCGCTACGGTGAGGATGTCTACCGTGCGCTGGAGCGCATTAAGGAAAAGATGAAAGAGCTCAAGGTTGACGGTGTTGATGTGGTCACCACCTACGACCGCTCCGATCTCATCGGCAAAGCTGTCGGTACGCTTAAAGGAACGCTCATCGAAGAGAGTATCATTGTCGTCATCATCATCGGTCTTTTCCTGATGCATCTGCGCTCATCGCTCATCGTACTGCTGGTACTGCCTCTGACGATTGGACTTACCTTCCTGCTGATGAAGCTCTTTGGCATCGGCAGCAACATCATGAGCCTTGGCGGTATCGCCATCGCCATCGGCGCGATGGTGGATGCCTCCATTGTTATGATCGAAAATGCCCACAAGGCCATCCACAAACAGGAGGGGATACTTGGCAGGCCCCTGGAGAACAAAGAGCGCATCGCTGCCATAGTCAGCGCGGCACAGGTTGTCGGGCGCCCCATCTTCTTCGCATTGGCACTGGTAGTGGTCTCCTTTCTCCCTATCTTTGCACTTTCAGGCCAGGAGGGGCTGCTTTTTAGCCCTCTTGCCTACACCAAAACCTTCGCGATGACCGCGGGTGCACTACTTGCCGTCACCCTTGTGCCGGTACTGATGATCTACTTTGTCAGGGGCAAGATCACACCGGAGTCGAAAAACCCGCTCAACCGCTTTTTCATCTGGCTCTACCACCCTCTTCTGGTATGGGGGCTGAAACTCAAATACTTTGTCATCGGCATAGCAGCAGCCCTGCTCATACTCGCCGTGCCACTCTATGAGAAGCTCAACTGGGAGTTCATGCCGATGCTTGATGAGCAGACGGTGATGTATATGCCGGTCACCCCCTACGGCATCTCCATTGACCAGTCCAAAGCGTTGACGCAGAAGACCGATGCCATCATCAAAAGCTTTCCCGAAGTGGCCACGGTATTCGGCAAGGGGGGACGTGCCAACTCCGCTACCGACCCTGCACCGCTTGGTATGATCGAGACCATCATCACCTTCAAACCAAAGTCGCAGTGGCGTCCCGGTATGACCACCGAAAAGCTGATGGCCGAAATGGACAAAGCGCTGCAGGTACCCGGGCTTGTCAACTCATGGACCTACCCCATCAGAGGGCGTATCGATATGCTGCTCTCAGGTATCAGAACACCGCTTGGCATCAAGCTTTACGGCAAGGATACCAAGGGGCTCCAGCAGGTCGCACAGCAGATCGAAACGAAACTGAGAGACCTCAAGAGCACACAGAGTGTCATCGCAGACCAGGCGAGTGCAGGCTACTTCATCGATATCGACATCGATACCGAAGCCCTCAAGCACTACGGTATCAGCAAAGACCTGCTGCTGGAGTACACCTCTACCGCCATTGGGGGCAAGCAGTTGACAACGATGTACAAAGGGCTGGAGCGCTACCCTATCGCCCTGCGTCTGGAAGAGAATGAGCACCGCAATCTTGACGAGATACGCAACATTCAGATAAAGACACCGATTGGTTTCGTACCGCTCTCCACCTTTGCCAAGGTTGCTTACCGTGAAAGCGCCTCGGTCATCAAGAGTGAAATGGCCACACCGGTGACCTTCATCTACATCACGCCGAAGCTTGGTATGAGTGTCATCACCTATAAAGAGGAGGCGATCAAGGCACTCAAAGACCTTAAACTGCCAGCAGGCTACCACATCGAGTGGGCAGGACAGTCGGAGTACCTCGCTTCGGCAATGCAGAAGATCATCTGGATCGTTCCGACCGTACTGCTGGTCATTCTGGTACTCATCTACTTCGCACTCAAAGAGATGACACCGACACTCATCGTCTTCTTCACACTGCCGTTTGCACTGCTTGGAGGACTGCTCTATATCGACCTGCTGGGTTTCAATATGAGCATCGCCGTCATTGTCGGTTTCCTCGCCCTGCTTGGGGTTGCGGCGGAGACCGCCATCGTGATGATCGTCTACCTCAAGGAGAGTGTGGAGGAGGCAAAAGCACGTCTTGGCGAACGTTTCGACATTCAGGCGCTCAATGACGCCATTTATGAGGGTGCCGTACAGCGTGTCCGCCCCAAACTGATGACCGTCTTTGCCATCCTCGCAGGACTGCTGCCCATCATGTACACCCACGGTGTGGGCTCGGAAGTCATGCAGCGTATCGCAGCACCTATGATAGGCGGTGTTGTCAGCTCCGCAGTGCTCAGCTTGCTTTTGATTCCAATTTTCTATATGATGTACGAAAAGAGAAAATTAAACAATGTAGCGTAGGGTGTTGTCCCCCGACAACACCAATCATGCCACCATACTGTAGGGTGTTGTGAGGACACAACACCCTACATAAAATAGGAGAAAATATTATGAAATATAGACTCAACACTCAGCGCTCAGCGCTCAGCGCTCTGATGCTCATCGCATCAGTCACCATCATCACCGGCTGCAGCGACAAAGAAAAAGAAAAGTCCCTCACCGAGGGCGGTATGAAGTGCGGCGCGGGCAAGTGCGGTTCATCTATGGTCGACGGCTCTGCCGTACTGGTGAAAAAGAAACTCAACATCCTCAACCAGATGGACAAAGACGACTACCGACGCACCTGTGTCCTCGAAGCAAAAAGCACAAAAGCACTCTACAACTGCGTCCGTGATCCAGATACGGGAAGATTGATTTTAAAGCCAACAGAAACCAATACCAGCACATTTCAAAGCAATATCACTGTAGAGAAAAAAGCACCGACCAAAGAGAAAAACAGTACGATGAAGTGTCAGGCGGGGAAATGCAGCGGAGGAAAATAGGAATGAGGAATGAGGAAAACACATATAAAATGCAAACCAGATTGCCGTGGCTTGTCAAGGGGATATGACAAAAATCACGCGTTATCGTGTTTTCTTTTTTTCTTTGCTTCGTTTCTCTTTTTCTTTGTCACGGCAACAAAGAAAAAAAGAAATGAAGAGGAACGTTGAATATACTAACAACGTTAATATCTTGTATCTAACTTGAAATAATAAATGGCATACTACTCTAACATTCAAAAAGGATCATAGCAAGTAAAAATTTAATAATGAATTTATGAAATAAAGAAAGGGTTTAGAAGTGAGGATTCAAAAGCCCGAAGGCTTTTGAGAGGTGCGGATCTTACTTGAGACCTGCGATGTAGTCAGCAACTTCTTTGATCTGCTCATCAGAGAGAGAAGCAACTTGACCTTTCATCAGTGCACCCATTCCGTGCTGGTTCAGTGTACCTGCTTTGTAACCTTCAAGCAGTTTAACAGTTTTAGCTGCATCTTCACCTTTGATGATTGCAGATTTTCCAAGTGCAGATTTTTCTGCATTTTGACCGTGGCATCCTGCACATTTAGCGAAGATAGCGGCACCGTCAGCCATAAGAAGTGAAGAACCAGCGAAGATCATTGCGATTGCGATTTTTTTCATGTTTATATCCTTTTGAATAAAATTTGGCCTAAATTATAGCGACCATAATTTAAAGTTAACTTAGAAGGGTCACGCCCTCACCGCTTAACAAGATGGAACGTTTCCGGAATCAGAGGCGTACTCATGTGCAAAGTCGTAAACATCGTTTACATACTTGTCTTTGAGTTTCAGACCCGGACAGATCTTTTCAGCCTCTTCTTTGAACTTTCCGGCACCTTTTATCTCTTCCCACTCACTTTGAGTGTGTTTAACTGCAAACTTCGCACCGGAGAAACCGCAGGCAGCTTTCATCTTCTTCATGTAAATTCTCTTACCTTTATTAATATCTGCCATTGCAGAGGTAGAGAGTAATGCCATGCCAAGAAGTGCAGCTGCTGCAACTTTTGTCATCTGTGTCATTGTATGTCCTTTGTGTCGTTTTACAACAAGGAGATAATAGCATGAAATTGTGAATAAATTGTGAATAGAAGCGAGAAAGCAGTGACAGGAATAGCTCCACTGCTTCAGGAAGTTACAGATGGATGATGGCACCTTTTAGCATTTTGGTACAACACCGTCACTTGCATATTTATAGGAAAAATCATAAACATGCTTCCACCATGATTTTCTGATCTTTTTGACATTGAGTCTTGGACAGATCTTTTTTGCTTCCTCTTTAAACTTGCCGTCATCCCAAATATCTTCCCACTCTGACTGGGTATGGTTTCTTGCAAAACGTACACCGGAAAATCCGCATTTTTTACGAAATTTTTTCTTGAAAATCTTCTGACCTTTTTTTGCATTTGCCATAACAACAGTCGGCATCGAAGCAGAGACAAAGAGTGCAAGCGCCAAAATGGTGAACAGTTTTTTCATCTGAGACCTTCTATAACTATAAATTATCGCATAATATGCGACTCTGAAATATTATAACTACTTCAACTTATCAAAAACCTTAAACTTTTCCCAATAGATGTCAATTGCTTCATCAAGCTCCTTTTCAGAAAGGGTTGTAGGCTTTTTTACCCCATAGGTATCGAGAAAAAGTTTGGACATTTGCGAAATACTCCGTGACGGATACTTCAGATAGTGTTTGACCCCTGCCTTGACAAAGCGTTCGCTGCTGTAGACAAGCAGATAGTTCTTAAACATCTGCTCCAAAGATGTGGGCAGGTTCTGATGGCAGGGAACACAGTTGCGTTCATATACATTTTCTCCGTAAGCAAGAGAGACAAACAGCCATAACATGATAAATACCCGTTTCATACTTCATCCTTCCAGTAAATTGTGATGGTCATTCCTTTACCCTCTTTTGAGTCAACTGCCACTTCCAAACCATATTCATCCAAAATTTTCTTGACAATGCTCAGTCCCACACCAAAGCCTCCTTCACTGCTGTTAAAACGCAGATAACGGTCAAACATCAGCGGAATCTTCTCTTCCGCGATACCAATGCCCGTATCGCGTATGCTGAGCTTCTCTTTATCGAGCACAATTTCAATACTTCCCCCGCGTTTGTTGTACTTGATGGCATTGCTGATAAGATTGTCGATCACCCGCGTCAGTTTCCGCCTGTCCATCACAACCGTTACGGCATCGAGATCCAATTTAAACCCAATCTGCTTGGAACGTGCAAGTACCTCGAAGTATTCTACTCTGTCTGCTATCAGCCCGGCAACATCAACAGGCTCGTCTTCATTCTCTTTCTCCTGCTCAAGTGTGAGAAAGGTCAAATCTTTGTAGAGCGTAGAAACCGTACGCGCAGCAATATCGATACGTTCAAGCTTTTTGCGGTTCTTGTCGATCATCACCGATTTGTCCATTGTTTCGATATTGGCCAAAATGGCAGCAAGCGGCGTATTGAGTTCATGTGTCGTATCTTTGATAAAGCGGTCAAGCAGCATGATGGAATCCCGCATCGGTTTCAAAAAGCGTTTTGCCAGGTAGAGGCCAAGCAGCATAAAAAGTACAAAGGCAGCACCGCCGTAGAGTACAATATGTTTCCATGTTGTCACTGCCCATGTCTTGTCTTCGGGGATTTCAATAACAAGATAGCGTGTTCCCAGATAATAGGTATCAAGTCCCTTTACAAAATGTATGTAGCCGTCTTTGATAGATATTTCATTGTCAAAATTGTGCTCTTCCCGCTTGTTGAGTGAAAAAATTTTGTTGTATTCAATATCGTAAATAGCAGAGGTAAAGCTGGGATCCCGGGGATACGTAGTGCGTTCAGGAAAAAAATAATGCAGTACCTTCAGACGCTTGACCTGTACATAGGCATACTGTGCCATTGTTGCACGCTTGTCCGAAAGCATCAGTTTACGCTGGCTCTCATAGTAGTAGAGTGACAACAGTGCAATTGCGGCAAGCACCATCGCCACATAGAGTGTCAGAAACCGGTGAAGTGACTTTTTTTCACTTCTGAGTAATGAACTTGTAGCCCTGCTTCTTGATGCTGACAATGGTATCCTTCCCGACCAGTTTACGAAGATTTTTAATGTAGGTTCTCAGTGCCGAGTCGCTCGGCTCCTCCTCATAATCCCACAGATGGCTGTAGATGCGCTCATGAGAAAGCACTTCGCCACGTGCCGACATGAAGAGTTTGAGCATCTTTGACTCTTTGTTGCCAAGCATCACGGCTTCACCGTCAATAAGAAGCTCTTCCGTTTTGGGATTGTAGGCAATATTCTCAGTAACTGGGATCACTTCACTGACATCGTGGTAAAAATTGCGTTTCAGCAGTGTTTCAACCCGGATGAGCAGCTCTTTCATTGCAAAAGGTTTACGGATGTAGTCGTCACAGCCGCTTTCAAACCCTTTTTCCAGATCATCGACACTGTCCATCGAGGTAATATAAATAGCCGGCGTACCAACCCCCTCTTTCCGGCTCTCTTTGAGCAATTCAAGTCCGTCAATACCGGGTACATTAATGTCAAGCAGCAACAGGTCAAACTGTGTTTCGTAAAGTTTTTCCTGCGCTTCATAGCCGTCATAGACCGGCACTACTGTATAGCCGTTCTCTTCGAGAAACTCGGCAACGGTGTCGTTCAGGTTCGCATCATCTTCAAGCAGCAGTATCTTGCGCATTCTTTTCCTCATTACAATAGGTATGAGGAGATAATAGCACAACTCTCTTTGAAGTGTACTTCTTTAAATGTATCGGGATACCCACTGTTTTATCTGGTCTGCACTGAGTGCGCCACTGACACGGTCAACCTCTTTGCCGCCTTTGAAGAGTACCATAGTAGGAATACTTCGAATACCAAACTGACCGCCAAGCTGAGGATTGGCTTCGGTATTGACCTTCAAAAACTGTGCCTTAAGCGGCAGGCTCCGTGCAGCTTCCTCGAATGCAGGTGCCATCATACGGCACGGACCGCACCACGGTGCCCAGAAATCGACAACAACAGGCAGATCAGAGTTGGCAATAAAGGTATTGAATTTTGCACTGTCTACTTCAACAGGCTTACTGTCCAGCAGCGAATTTTTACAATTCCCGCAGTTAGCTTTTGCATAAGAGTCTTTCTTTGGGATACGATTCACTTTCAAACAGTGTGGACATACAACATTCACAGTCATTTTTTACCTCCGGAATTTATAATTTTCAGTCTTATTTCATATAGTGTAAGTATTATAGCACAGTATGAAGCGGTAGAATGTGCCTTTGGTTGCATTTTGTCGGCTTTTCCAATGATAATTGCAGGGTGCGTAACCACGCACCAAAAAAGGATGAACAATGGCAACAAAAGAGCTGATTGTGGGCGGCGGATGCTTCTGGTGTACCGAAGCGGTGTTTGAAAGACTCAGAGGTGTCAGTGATGTCGAGAGCGGCTATGCCAACGGCGAAGTCCCAAACCCTACCTACCGTGATGTATGCAGCGGCAGTACCGGATATGCAGAGGTGATCAAGATCACCTATGATGATGCAGTCATCGACCTTGATACCCTTCTTGATGTCTTCTTCGCAACACACAACCCGACCACCCTCAACCGTCAGGGAGCAGATGTGGGCACACAATACAGAAGCTGCATCTGTTACCAGAACGAAGAGGAGCTTGAGGCTGCCAAGCGCGCCATCAAGCGGGCACAAGCTGACTACAGCGATCCCATTGTCACCACACTTGAACCGCTCAAAAACTACTATCCGGCAGAGGAGTACCATCAGGACTACTACCGCCAAAACCCCATGCAGGGCTACTGTAATGCCGTTATCCCGCCAAAGATCGCAAAGCTGATGGAAAAATTTGGAGACAAAGTGGCAGAGTAGTTACTCTATAATGCCCTCTCTTTTCAGTATTCCCAATATCTTCTCATCAGAGACATTGGCGATATCACTTTTTGAATAGATAGACAAAAGATAGACTGTGCCATCTTGGTCTATATAGTAGTAGATGACACAAAATCCACCGCTTTTCCCGGTCGGAACAGAGCTGTTGGCAAGCCTTACCTTGTAACAATTATGAGTAAGAGCTATGCCTGCCTTTGGATTTTCGGAAAGTATACTCTTAAGATGCTTTATATCTCTGCCAATATTTTTGTAGCGTTTATAAAGTGTTTTCAGTTCCTTATTGAACTGATTGACACTAACTATGTTCAAGCTCATCGATCAATTCGTCCAGTGTTGTAAGTTGGGACTTGTCTTTTTTGCCATCAAGTATCTCTTTAAGCTCCTTGACACCCTTTTCAAAGTTTTCATAGAACATTTTCTCTTTCTGCTCTTGAATATATGATTTAATAGCTTCCATGATAATATCGGTACGGTTAACCGCATACTCCTCCGTAAAAGCATCGATCTCCTCAATAAGATACTTCGGCAGCCTCAATCCTACCTGCTGCTTTTCCAACTGTGATATACTATGCATATTTATTCCTCATACATATATTTTTCTATAGTATATACTATTTTATATCATATTGTCAAACAGATACAAATTTCTTGAAAAAACATATCACTCACTGTTTCTTGCTACTGAAAGCACTTTTTTTCACAATCTTTTTCTCATCTGACCGAAGTTTTCGTTCAACTTTTTTGACATCTTCTTCAGGGGAAAGCTCTTCAGGAACGATGCCTCGTGAGACAAGAGTTTCTCGGACAGCTTTGTTGTTAGTGATATGTTCATTAGATATAGCTCGTTCTGTATGCATTTGATGTTCTCGGGCATTATGTATCGTGATCTCAGTAGCAAAGTCTTTTGCTTTTAACAGAAGGGTGGGCATAAAATCGGCTAAAGGTTTATTGGTAATTCCCCATCTCTCTTTCATCTGCTGTGTCGTGTGATTGAACAATGCCTGATCCCCCTTGCTGCGGATCAACGCGAAACTATCATTGCCTCCCGTTTGTTCATAGATCACTTTAGAGAGTTCTTTTTCTGTTCCTTTGAGTTTCTCACGAGCCTGTACCCGCTCATATTCGAGGATTTTCTGCTCAATGATCTCTGCTTTACGGGTTTGTACGGCAAAATATGTCTGTGCAAACGCAATCTCTTGCTTGCTGCTGTCTCCATTTTGAGCAATGAGATAACAGGCATAACGCGTCAACATCATGTCTTCGATTTCTTTGGTTGCGCCTGAACCGATTTGAACCATTTTGTTGATCTCAACAAAATGGTCTTCGATGGGCTGGTTGCTTAGCTCGCAGGCTGTCTTGGCTTTTGAAATAACTTTATGAAAATTCCGCCACTCTTTATACCCCAATAACAACTGCAAATCTCTCGCCAACCAGAAAAATACCCCGTCTTCAGTGCTATGCGCATATGTTTCAAAATCCCGAGTCAATGTATGAATAATCTGTGTTTCCATTGTGGTATTCCTTGGTATTTTTATTGCATCATACCACAAAGGTACAGAGTGTGTTAAAAATATGTCAATTTGTCATACCGTTTCATCCTGAAACGGCTCTCTGCCCTCCACCACCGCGATCTCCTCTTCACTCAAGCCGTATAAGCTCATAGACCATACGATCGATCTTGGCTTCGAGATCGGAGGTCTCTTTGCCCTCTTTTTTGAGGGTAATGATCTGATCGGCAAGATCTATAAAGGGTTGTTGTGTTCCAGTTCATCCGTTGTCACACTTATTTTTGACAACAAAGGGCTGATAAACTTTCTTGGTTTTTTAATCTCTAACTTCAACATATAAAACTACTTTAGGATAAATTTTTTAACGCTATTGCCTGTAAAAGGTCTTTTGTCTTACCGTTCTCCCAACGGATTGTCACTCCGCTTTTTTGCCTTTCTCTCCTGCTCCTCATCTATCTGAGGCTGACTGAACTCTACCTTTCCGTAAATGATGCACCCTCTGCATCCTGGATCGCAGGGGTGGTTGAGTTTCATGCACCAGTCTTTAATGTCACCGTTTTTGCCAAGAAACTGACATCCCCATCCGCTTGCCATGGCATAACTCCTTGCTCATTTTCTCAATCGATGCGTGTTTACGCACCCTACATGATAATCTGTTGTCTTAATATCGGATTTCAAATCCATCTGTTTCTATCTCAATGCCATCGACAATCTCATACTCGACCTTCTCAACTTCACTCATAGGTGAGCCTTCTTCAAGGATTTGAACTACTCTTGAAAGCTCACTCTCTTCATCGGTAATGAAAACGACTGTCTCTACCGTACCGTCATCGAGGTTACATACATAGCCGTTAAAGCCCTCCCGCATCAGTGCCTGTGAAACAAACTTTCGGTAAAAGACATGTTGTACACGCCCATGTGAAACAAACCGGTACCACTCCATTACGCGTTACACTCCTCTTTAAGCCCCTGTAGAAATTCAATGATACGCATCTGAAAAAGACGTTCTTCTTCATCATCGTCGTCAATACACTCATGCAGCTGCATCAACAGACCAATATCAATTTTCTGGCAAAAGCGTTTTACCTCTTTGATCTCCTTGGCTACCTGCTGTATCAAATGTTCAAAATCAAGCCCGTTGTCGGTAATGATCTTGGTGTGAAACTCCTTTACCATATCGACAAGCAATTCTGCACGTTCCGGATTTTCCGAATAGATTTCATGTGCCACCTCTTTGAGTTTCTGCTTTTCACATTCACTCATCTCACCGTCAGACGAGACCATCAGTGTCAGTAGTTTGGCACGAAATTCCAGTGAACTGTTGTGATAAACCAGAAATTCACGGAACATTTTCATGAAACTGCGTTTAAGAGATTTGAACATAGGCTTCCTTGCTTGAAATTAACACTATTTTAACAAAAAAATACTATAGTTTGGTAATTTTTTACCGGAGGAACCATGAGCAACATTGACCTTCTCATCATTCTCAGTACAGCATTTCTTGGAAGTGTAGGACACTGCATCGGTATGTGCGGCGGTATTGTCGTTGCCTACAGCTCAAGCAAGATCGATCCGGCATCCTCATGGAGACGCCAAACCCTCTCCCATCTGGCCTACAATTTCGGACGTGTCACCACCTACACTGTTCTGGGTGCAATTTTTGGGCTCATTGGTCAGGTTATTGCTTTTACTCCCACTACCAAAGGGGTACTTTTTATACTCACCGGCGCACTGATGCTACTTGCAGGTATCTCTCTGCTGGGCAACCTGCCGTTTCTTAACTCTGCTGAGTTTGCAGTCTCCAAATACAGCTGGTTCCAAAAAGCTTTCAAAACACTCATTCAAAGCCGTTCCATCCCAAGCTTTTACATGCTCGGGATGCTCAATGGTCTCATTCCCTGTGGACTGGTCTACTCCTTTGCCATTTTTGCTGCCAGTACTGCAAGCCCTTTGTGGGGAGCGATCGTCATGGCTACTTTTGGACTCGCAACCATCCCTGCACTCTTTTTTCTCGGTACGGTCACAAAATTCCTGCAACGCGGCTCACTGCGTGGAACTATGATGAAACTAGCAGCCATGCTGGTCGTACTTTACGGGCTCATGACACTCTACAAAGGCTATAAATTCATTGCTCACCCACAGCAAATGCAGCAAATGATAGACAGTATGCACCAGGGAAGCGTCAAAAGCAAGCTGGAGGGCAAATGCGGCGGTACGATGAAATGTGCCCCGGGAAAATGCGGATAGCCTCATACCTATTGCCTGCTAAGTAGCACACTGCTGTGCTTACGCTATACTTCCGGTATGAATTTTCACAAACACTATGCTTACCCCCATACCCCTATCCGTTTCGATTTCAAACAGACTGTCGAACGCTTTTTTGTCGAAGAAGTTCCCCTTTACCCTTTTACCGGCAAGGGGAACTATCTTATTCTCAAACTCAAAAAACGAGACATGAGCACCCATAAACTGCTGACCGTACTTGCCAAAGCAACTGAACTGAACGAACGTGACATCGGCTATGCCGGTCTTAAAGACAAGAGTGCCACAACCATTCAGTACATCTCCATTCCCAAGCAGGCGGAAAAACTGCTCAACAAGAACCTCACAACCGAACGTATAGAGATTCTCGAACGCACTTATAATAAGGCTCCTCTTAAAATAGGCCACCTTCAAGGCAACCGTTTTGAAATCGTATTGCACAATGTAGAAAAGAAAGATGCAAAATTTTTCAACACAACCGCAAAAATGATGCAGAAAAAAGGGATTCCAAACTACTACGGCTATCAGCGTTTCGGAGAAGATGCAAAAAGTTATGAACAGGGAAAAGAGATCGCCCATTCAGGCAAACGCCTTAAAGGCAGCCGTGAAAAACTTCTGGTAGCAGCCTATCAGAGTTACCTTTTCAACCGTTGGCTCACATCCCGGGTAAAGCTCTCGGCTGTCCTTGCCGCTGAAAGCATAAGCAAGGCTTCAAAAACACTTGGCTACCCCCAACCGCTTGTAGAAGCGCTATCAAAGCAGCCCCAGTTTTTCAAACTCTTTCTCGGCGATGTCATGATGCCCTATCCGCATGGAAAACTGACATTTGTCAATGATATGATTCAGGCATCCAACCTTTTTTCTTCCGGAAAAATCTCTCCGACAGGACTGTTATGCGGGGAGAGGGCTATGCGGGCACGGAGTGATGCAAGACACCTTGAAGAGGCGTTCGATGATGATGAACTAAGAGCATTACGGGGAGACAGGCGTTTTGCATGGATATGGCCAAAAGAGGTTGAAACAGGCTATGATGAAGAAAAAAAGATACTTCATGTAGGGTTCTTCCTTCCCAAAGGTGCCTATGCAACCACCTTCCTCGAAGAGATTGGGAAGTTTCCGCTACATCGCAGCAGCCTGTAGGCTACTTCTCTTCTTTCTTTCTTGGAATGAACTTTCCACATCCTTTTTTGGGTGTACCCCCAAATGTTTTGACCGATGCTGCCGTTTTATTCATATAGATCTCTTTGCGGTGGCAGTTTGGTCCTTCTACGCATTCCATATTGTCACATCCGACATTTTCTGGTACTTGTGCCATTTGTTTTCCTTTTCTTTTTAATAGTGTGAAACTATACACAAAAAAAGTTAAAGCGTAAAGTCATGTAAAACCGTTAGGGTTGTTTTGCTATGATTTCCAAAATAAAACAGAAAAAGGCAGCACCATAAAACCCTTTACCCAAACCCGGCTTATTGTCATTGTATCCCTCTTTTTTGTGATCGTAGACAACTATACTTTTTTTAAAAATGTACTGAAAGTCTACCCTTTTGCAGAGAATGCCGGTTTTGTCCTCTCACTTGCCATAGTCCTCTTTGCCGTGACGGTACTCTTCTTCACACTCTTTAGTTCCCGATGGACTACAAAACCGCTGCTGATTGTTGCCTTGCTTGTCTCTTCTCTAACCAGTTACTTTATGAATACATACCATGTTATCATTGACGACAGCATGATCCGAAATGCCATTCAGACAAACTTTTCTGAATCAAGCGATCTGCTTACTTTTAAACTTGTGCTCTATTTTGTGTTCTTCGGTCTGCTACCTGCCTATTGGGTCTACCGTACCAAGGTAGTTTACCGAAACTGGAAAACAGAACTTTGGGAAAAAACAAAGACTATTCTGCTGACTATCATCATCATTACTGCATCACTCTTTACCTACAGCAAATACTACACTTCTTTCTTCCGCGAACATAAACCGCTGCGTTTCAGTATCAATCCGCTTTACTGGATCTTCAGCAGTGGAAAATATGTTTACCTGACCTACAACAGCGGTCCCATTGTACTCAAACCCATCGGTACCGATGCTACTATTCCCGAACACAAAGGGCCGCACAAACTGGTTATCATGGTTGTTGGTGAAGCAGCACGTGCCGACCATTTCTCTCTCAACGGCTACCCAAAAGAGACCAACCCGAAACTCAAAGAGAAAAACATCATCGACCTCTCCAACACCTACTCCTGCGGTACAGCAACAGCGGAGTCGGTTCCCTGTATGTTCTCGGTCTACCCCCGAAGTGAATATACCTACAAAAAGGGTATCAGTACAGAGAATGTATTGGATGTGCTCAAACACACCGGAAAGGTTGCCATGCTGTGGCGTGACAACAACTCCGACTCCAAGGGAGTAGCACTGCGTATTCCGTACGAGAACTACAAAACTCCGGCTCACAATACCATCTGTACCGACGGGGAGTGCCGTGATGTCGGTATGCTCGTGGGACTGGACACATTCATTGCAAAACACCCTGACAAAGACATTCTCATTGTGTTGCACCAGATGGGCAACCACGGGCCGGCCTACTACAAACGGTACCCAAAAGCCTACGAGAAGTTCACACCTGTGTGCAAAACAAACCAGCTTGAGTCATGCAGCCGCGAAGCCATTACCAATGCCTATGACAATGCCCTGCGCTACACCGATACATTTCTTGCCAAAACCATTGATTTCCTGAAAAAATACGACAATCAATATCAGACAGCCATGCTCTATATGTCCGACCACGGAGAGAGTCTGGGAGAAAACGGCATTTACCTCCACGGTCTGCCCTACTTCATGGCACCCGATGCCCAAAAGCATATCGGTGCCCTTTTCTGGTTTGGCCCTTCACTTGAAAAAAATACAGGGGTACAGTCGCTGAAAAAGCATAAAGATGCACGCTACTCACAGGATAATCTTTTTCATACCCTGCTTGGGCTTTTCAAGGTACGGACGAAAGTGTATGATAAGAAGTTGGATATGTTAGCCCAATAATTATTTACGCTTTTTCGTACGGCTGCCTGTACGATCATCTTTTTTGGAAGCATCCAAAATCTTAAACCCGTCCCGCTTGGTTGTTTTACGCTTTTTCCCCTTTTTGTTCAGAGGGGAAACAGCATTTTTCCTGGCATCGGGTTTCGGAGTTTGTCTGCGGCGCTGGGGCGGCTGCATAAGGTAGCCTCTGGACTTGACATCTTTAGGGGCGTAGTCTGGCAAGATCACCTCTTTGATCTTACTGCCAAGCACCTTTTGAAGGTCTTTGAGCTGTTCTATTTCATCAGGGCTTACCAATGTCATGGCAACCCCTTCTTTTCCTGCTCTTCCTGTTCGTCCCACACGGTGGATAAAATCATGCTTGACATGGGGAATGTCATAGTTGATGACCACGTCAAGGTCTGATATGTCCAGCCCCCTTGCCGCAATATCGGTTGCAACAAGGATCTGACAGGTTCCTTCTCTGAACGCACGCAGCGCTTTTTTACGCTCCTGGTGCATCCTTTCTCCATGGAGTATACCCACTTTGTAGTCCCATTCTCTCAATGCTTCCGCCACACCGTCAGCCAACTCCTTTTTTCGTACAAAGACCAGTACCCTTTGGAGGTTATGTGAGGAGATCAGCCAGGTGAGCAGTGCGTTCTTTTTGCTTTTAACCACAGGGTAAAGCATCTGCGTAACCGTATCGGCAATTTTACCGGGAGGATCGAGCTCAATACGCCGCAATGGTTGAATATGGGTTTTTGCCAGTTTCACCACCCTTGGTGTAATCGTTGCGGAGACAATCACCTTTTGGGAACGCTCCGTCATCATGGCAAAAATCTTTTCAAGGTAGGAAACAAACCCCATATCAAACATCATATCGGCTTCATCGACGACCAGATGCTTGAGCGCTTTTACATCAATATGGCGCGCCTCAATATGTTCAAGTGCACGCTGGGGCGTGGCGATGACCACATCGACACCCTGCTCCAGCTTTCTGCTCTCTTCGTTACGTTTGCCGCCACCTTGCAGCAGTACACTTCGAAAGCCCAGTTTACGGACAAAAGGCATACTGACTTCATAAATCTGCTGTGCCAATTCTTTGGTAGGAGAGAGAATAAAGAGTTTTGGATAGTGGTTGGACACAGGCAAGGCATCGGGGTTCATCTGCTGCAGAGCAGGCAGCAGAAATGCCAATGTCTTACCACTGCCTGTCTGTGCAGAGGCAATGGCACTTGCGCCGGAAAGCAGAACAGGAATGAGCCTTTGCTGTACAGGTGTAGGCCGTTCATAGCCCTGAGCTTCCAGTACTTCAAGCAGTGCTGTGTTAAGCTTCAGGCCGCCAAAGCCCTGCTGGCCATTCTTCTTTTCCACACGCTTTCCTTCGTAATAGCATTCAAATATATTTTAGCTGAATCGGGGTTACAAACCCAAATGAGAGAATCCCCTCTCTCAATGCAGATTGAGGTCTTTCTCCTGGCGTTTACGCTGCAGGCGCATCTTCAGTTTGGCAAGTTCACGCATATCCACATGTGCATCACTCTCATCGACAATCTCGACACCGAGAATTGTTTCGACACAGTCTTCAAGCGTTACAATACCCTCTACCTGATCATATTTGTCAAGGACCAGGAACATATGTTCCTTCTTCTCAATAAAGAGATCGAGTGCCCAGGAGACAGGCACCTGCTCGTTAATACGGTAAATATCTTTTTGGATACTCTTAAGCTGGACACTGTCATCTTTGAGCGCCTGGGCAAAGAGCTGTTTGGTAAGAATCATCCCGGTAATATTTTCAATATTGCCTTCAAAGACAGGAATACGGGAATATTTGAAAATATCTGCCTCATTCTTGACAATATCAGCAATTGTACGATTCCCCTCAAGTGCAAATACCACACTCCTTGGTGTCAGAATATCCTGTACTTTGATATCATCAAGTCTGAGTATATTTTCAATAATATCTGATTCCTGTTCGTCAAGTACCCCTTCATCTTCACTCAGAAGTGCACTCTCAAGCAGTTCTTCCTTACTTAGACTGTGTCCTTCATCACCTTTTTTAATACGGTTGGTCACAAACAGAGTCATAATAATGATTGGATAGGTGAACCAGATGAAGAATCGGATGATATAGGCTGCTACAGGTGCAAGCTGCTTCCAAAATGTTGCACCAATCGTTTTTGGAATAATTTCACCAAAGAAGAGGATGGCAAAAGTCAAGACAGCAGAGACCCAGAAAAGTGCCCCTGAGCCAAACACACGCTCTGCCTGCGCACCTACTGCGGCAGCACCAACGGTATTGGCAACTGTATTCAAAATGAGAATCGAAGCAATCGATTTATTGATGTTCTGCTTATGCTGTTTTAGCAGCAGCCCCGCTTTCGGCTTCTCTTTTTCCATTACCGAAATGAATGGCATCGTTACAGAGAGCAACACGGATTCAAGTACTGAACAGACAAAGGAGACAATAACCGCTCCAAGAAAATAGATGACTAACAAGTCCATGATATTTAACAATCCTTTTAAAGTAGAATAATGGTCGCAAGACCCAAAAATGCAAAGAAACCGACAATGTCAGTCACAGTGGTTAAAATGACGGTACTGCCAATGGCAGGATCCACACCGAACTTTTTCAAAAGCAGCGGAATGACAGACCCAAAGAAGCCCGCACTGAGCAGGTTGATAATCATTGCCATTGCAATCACAACTCCCAACATTCCTTTATCAAACCATACGGCTGCGATGATACCTATGATGACCGCAAACAACAGCCCGTTGGCAAGGGACAGAATGACCTCTTTTTTAATTGTCCGATAGGCATCATGTTTGGCAATTTCACCAAGTGCGAGCTGACGTACAACAACCGTAAGAGACTGTGTTCCCGCATTGCCGCCCATCGAGGCTACAATAGGCATGAGGACGGCAAGTGCAACATACTGCTGCAGTGTCCCCTCGAACAACCCGATCACCAAAGAAGCTGCAATAGCAGTCATCAGATTGACGCCAAGCCAGATAGCTCGTGACTTACCGGCTTTGATCAGATCATCGTCTTCTTCCGCTTCATCATCAACCCCCGCAAGATGATACATTTGATCCGTAGCATGCTCACTGATAACATCGTAAATATCATCCGAAGTGATACGCCCCAGAAGTTTGCCGTATTCATCGACTATAGGCATGGATCCCAGATCATATTCCTGAAACTTTTGTACGATCTCTTTGATATTATCGTGGTCATGCCCAATGATCGGTTTGTACTTTTCAGGATTCTCCTGAATATTCTCACGCAGTGTCTTTTCCGGATCAAAGACAATAAGATCATCGAGCCCTACACCATACCGTAAATATCCATCTTCATCCGTCACAAAAAGATAGTTGATATTTTCAAGTTCCCCTTCACGCTTGAGCTTTGCAAACTCTTTGATGACATCAGAAACTTTCTGATCCAGTTTGGCAGAGTAGACCTCCACCTGCATGTAGGCACCCGCTTCATCTTCATCATACTGTTTAAGCTGAAGAATGTCTTCCTGGTCTTCCTTGTCAAGCTTTTTAAAAACCGCTTTGGCTTTGGAAGTATCATGCTCTTCGAGTTCCTGAATAAAGTCGGTCTGATCATCCGACTCCATTTCCGAGAGGGACTCAGCAATCTCTTCAGGGGTGAAGTTTTCAACAATATCGCCAAAATAACGGTCGGGAAGTTCCAAGGCGACATCGGCAATCAACTCTTTGGGAATTGACTTTACCGCCTCTTCAAACTGGTCATCACTGAGATCTTTTAAAAGATTGGCAATCTCGGAAGGATGCAGTTCTTCTTCATGATGGGTATGGAGATAGTGTTCAAGCTTATCCATCAACCTGTGCTCCTAAAACAAATGCCGCATTATACTCGAAAATGGGAAAGAAAAAAAGAGACAAAAGTTGCATTTGTCTCCTGTATGCAGATTTATTTTTCAGGGATATCACACTTTTTGGTAATGATACAAAGAGGACAGAAGTTGGCAATGCCGGCAATAAGAGGAATGATACCCAGGAAGAGCCATTTCGACCACTCAGCATTGATTGTCAAAGCACCGATGATCAGTGCTGTTCCCAGAAGAATACGAAAAATACGGCAGAAACTGCGAATTTTATTATAGTTGATAGCCACTATATACCCTTTTGTATGTATTCAAGTTAATGATGGTGTAACTATACACTATCTTGCTTAGATTAAAATAAGAGGGAAAATATCTGAATTAAGAGGAGACGTCACAGGACGTCTCTGTTTTAAAGCTGCGGACCGGCAGAAGCAAAGTCGAACTTGCCGCCTTTGTCTTCATAGCGTTTGAAATTCTCAATAAACATACCTGCAAGTTTTGCAAGGCTTGCATCGTATTCTGCCTTGTCTGCCCAGGTATTACGCGGATTGAGAACCGTATTGTCCTGTACACCCGCCAACGCTTTTGGAATTTGCAGGTTGAATGTAGGCAGTGTCTCAAACTCCGCATCGTTAATAGAACCGCTGAGAATACCATCAATACATGCACGGGTATCTTTGATACTCATGCGTTTTCCGACACCATATGGTCCGCCTGTCCATCCTGTGTTCACCAGGTAGACATTCACATTGTGCTCATCGATCTTCTTGCCAAGCAGTTCTGCATAGACTGTCGGATGCAGCGGAAGGAAGGCTTCACCAAAACAGGCAGAGAAGGTCGCGACCGGCTCAGTGATACCACGCTCCGTACCTGCTACCTTTGCGGTATAACCGCTGAGGAAGTAGTACATCGCCTGCTCTTTTGTCAGTTTACTCACCGGAGGCAGCACACCGAAGGCATCGGCAGTGAGGAAGATGATATTGTTGGGGTGACCTGCCTGCAGGTCCGGTTTATGGTTTGCAATATGCTCGATTGGGTAGGAGACACGGGTGTTCTCCGTCTTGGATCCATCACTGTAGTCAACATTTCCGTTTTCATCTGCAACAACATTTTCCAACAGTGCATCCTTGGTGATTGCACCATAAATTTCAGGCTCCGATTTAGGATCAAGATTGATCACTTTTGCATAACAGCCACCTTCAAAGTTGAAGACACCGTGGTCATCCCAGCCATGTTCATCATCCCCGATAAGTGCACGGTTGGGATCGGTAGAGAGTGTTGTTTTCCCGGTTCCGGAAAGTCCGAAGAAAAGACAGACATCTCCCTTTTTTCCGACATTCGCCGAACAGTGCATGGAGAGTTTTCCTTCAAGCGGCAACCAGTAGTTCATCATGGAGAAAATTCCCTTCTTCATCTCACCGCCGTACCATGTACCACCAATAATGGAAACATTGTCTTCAATGTTAAAGACAACAAAAACATCTGAGTTTAAACCGTGTTCTTTATATTTTTCATCAACCGCTTTACAGGCGTTATACACTGTAAAGTCCGGCTCGAAATTCTCCAGCTCCTCTTCCGTGGGACGGATAAACATGTTTTTGACAAAGTGTGCCTGCCATGCTACCTCTACCACAAAACGGATTGAACGTCTACTCTCCAGACTTGCGCCGGTAAAAACATCCATCACATAAATTTTCTTGCCAGAGAGCTGTTTTTTTGTCAGTTCAAAAAGCTCATCGTAAATCTCTTTTTTAATAGGCCGGTTCACGTCACCCCAGGCGATATGTTCGTTTGAAGGCGGCTGATCCACAAAGTATTTGTCCTTGGGGCTTCTTCCGGTGAAGATCCCTGTATCGCACATGGCAGTGCCCGAAGTTGAGATCTTGCACTCACGTCTGTTGATCTCATGTGCTTGCAGCTCATCATAGCTCAGGTTGTAGTAGACTTCTTCGACGTCTGTCAGACCAAGCTTCTCAAATCCGTTGGGCATTCTGGTACTCATAGTATCCTCTTTATTTATCTTGTAGTTTCACTATGCCAAAGCATACGTCAGAAAAACCTGTTTCTCTGAGGTATACCTTTTTTTAAATGATAGAGCAAGCAAGCTTACCCTATCATGAGTTTTACTTAAAAATCGAAAGCAGAACACCGGCTGCAACCGCAGATCCGATGACCCCTGCTACGTTTGGTCCCATTGCATGCATCAGAAGGATGTTCCCCGGTTTTGCTTCGGAACCGACCTTACTCGAAACACGTGCAGCCATTGGAACAGCAGAAACCCCTGCCGATCCGATCAACGGGTTGATCGGCTCTTTGGAGAACTTGTTCATGATCTTTGCCATAATGACTCCGGCAGCGGTACCTGCAGCAAATGCCAGCAGACCGATAATCATGATCCCCAGTGTCTCTGCAACCAGGAACTTGTCTGCCTGCAGGGTCATACCAACACCAAATCCAAGGAAAATCGTAACAATATTGATCAGCGAGTTTTGCATCTCGTTGCTCAGTCTGTCAACCACACCGGACTCTTTGGCAAAGTTACCAAACGCAAACGCCCCCATCAGCGGTGCAGCGTCAGGCAGTACCAGTGCGATCATCATAATAACAACAACCGGGAACACAAGTTTTTCAAGTCTATGTACCTTTCTGCTTGTTTTCATCACGATCTTACGCTCTTCTTCCGTTGTCAATGCCTTCATTATCGGAGGCTGAATTACCGGAACAAGTGCCATGTAAGAGTATGCTGCAACAGCAATCGCACCAAGCATTTCCGGTGCCAATGCCGAAGCGATAAAGATCGAGGTCGGGCCATCGGCACCACCGATAATAGAGATCGCTGCTGACTGTTTCAGTGTAAAGTCAACAAAGCCCGTATATTGTGACAATGCTGCCGCACCGACCAGCGAACCGAAGATTCCAAACTGTGCCGCACCGCCAAGCAGTGCTGTTTTCGGATTGGCAAGCAGTGGACCGAAGTCTGTCATCGCGCCTACCCCCATAAAGATCAGCAGCGGGAAGAACTCATTGGCGATACCCATATTGTAGATGATTCCAAGCATTCCGTGCGGTCCTGTCATATTGGCAATCGGGATATTGGCAAGCAAACCTCCAAATGCGATGGGCAACAGCAGCAACGGCTCAAACCCTTTGGCAATGGCAAGATAGAAGAGAATGAAAATAATGATGAACATAATCACACGCCCCCAGCTCTGGGCAAACTTGCTCATCTCTTTTCCCTGTCCGTTTTTTACCCCTTCTTTAGGGTTTAGAATAGCATCCAGACCTGTCGTATGAAAAAAGCTGACGATCAGTTCACCCACACTTTTTTCTTTATAGGTCGCCTTCTCTTCAGCGATCAGCTGCTGCTGAGTCTTGAATTGTTTCGCTGTAGTCTCATGTTCACTTGCCGTTGCCGTACTGCTTAGAAAGGCAAAGGCGAAGAAAACAGTGAGCAGTAGATGTTTAATCTTCATGATTACTCCATTGTTGCGAGAAGTTGTCCGTCCGCGACTGCGTCGTTCACATTGACATTGATCGTTTTAATGGTACCTGCCTGCGGTGCTGCGATATCGATCTCCATTTTCATGGCTTCAAGGATCATAATCACATCACCCTCTTCCACTTTGTCACCCGGGTTTTTCAGGATTTTCCAAACGTTACCCGGAGTCTGAGAGTGAATTTCAATACTGCCGGCACCACCCGCAGCCGGTGCCGGTGCAGCTGGAGTTTCTGCCGCTGGTGCCGTATTTGCCGCCGGTGTGATCTGTACATCACCGCTTCCTTCAACTACCTGAACACTGTACTGTTTACCATCAACTACTACTGTATAATTTCCTGCCATATTTCCTTCTCCACAATCGTTTTCTTTACCTTTTCTTACCATCAACGGTGACTCACCCTTGAGGAACGCAATACCCTTCTTGTCACAAGATGCCGCAATGAAGATGTTTTCATCTGACACGTCAAGTCCTTCTTCTTCAAGAACCTTTTTCCAGTGTGCAATCGATTTTGTTTCATCTCTGTCGGCAATATCGAGCGGATTCTCTGTTGTCGGATCGAGTTTGAGCTTTTCGCTTGCCAGCTTGACAATTTCAGGATCTGGCTCAACCGGTGTTTTGCCGAAGTAGCCAAGTACCATTTTTCCGTATCCCGGAGCAATCTGCTTCCATGGTCCGAACATAACATTGGCATACGCCTGCTGCCAGTAGAACTGACTGACAGGTGTTACCGAAGTACCGTAACCACCACGTTCAACCACCTCTTTCATTGCCTTGATAACGTCGTCAAACTTGTCAAGATCACCATTGTCACGCATCATTTGTGTATTGGCCGTCAGTGCGCCTCCAGGCATTGGTGAGAATGGGATAAGCGGTGAAACCTGAGTCGCTTCAGGCGGTATCATGTAGTCTGCAAGGCACTCTTTAAGGCGTTCTTCATACTTGAGGATCTTGTCAAGCTGAAGATCACCAAGGTTGTAGTTGGTTCCTTTGGTTGCATGCAGCATCGTCAAAATATCAGGCTGGGAAGTACCACCGCTGACCGGACTTGCCGCCATATCAATACCGTTTGCACCGGCTTCAAGCGCCGCAAGATAAGAAGCAACCGAAACACCTGCTGTTTCATGTGTATGAAGTCTGAGGTGTACACTGTCACCAAGCAGCTTCCGTGCCATCGCGATGGTTTCATAAACTTTGTGCGGGTTGGCTGTACCCGAAGCATCTTTGAAACAGACGGAATCGAACTCGATTCCGCTGTCAAGAATGTTTCTGAGTGTTTTTTCATAAAACGCTACATCGTGCGCACCTTTACATCCCGGAGGAAGATCCATAATAGTTACAACAACTTCGTGGTTCATACCGTATTTTTTGATCATCTCGCCTGAATACATCAGGTTGTTGACATCGTTGAGTGCATCGAAGTTTCGTACGGTACTTGTACCGTGCTTGGCAAACAGTTTTGCAAAAAGCTCGATCATTTCACGGCTTCCCGTATCGAGCATTACTGTATTGATTCCGCGTGAAAGTACCTGAAGATTGGCGTCAGGACCTACAATTTCACGGAATTTATCCATCATTTCAAACGCATTTTCCTGCAAGTAGAAGAAAAGTGACTGAAAGCGTGCACCGCCTCCAAACTCGAAATGGGTGATACCCGCCTCTTTGGCTGCTTCGACTGCGGGGAAGAAGTCGTCCATCAGTACACGCCCGCCAAAGACCGACTGGAAGCCGTCTCTGAAGGTTGTATCCATTACATCAATATATTTTTTAGCCATGTATCAAACCTTGTTTATGATTTATTTTTACGAAATTCTGCGATAGCGGCAACGATAGCAGCAACATGGTGCGCATCTTCTGTCGTATCTGGTTGTGGAGAAGAAGCTGGCGCTTCAGGTTCTTTTTCAGGGAAGTATTTGTTGATGATGATCGCCTGCCATTTCACTACCTGCACCAGCAAGATAAGAAAGACAAAAACGATAAGCATTCCCAAAAC
>Ga0256829_1000898_pt1 | contig 26345 bp, 35 predicted proteins | sample 131447metaG_FD_185979 | JGI IMG/M metagenome (GOLD analysis project Ga0256829, IMG submission 185979) | Hydrothermal vent microbial communities from Lau Basin, Pacific Ocean - 131-447 | ecosystem: Environmental > Aquatic > Marine > Hydrothermal vents | place: Pacific Ocean: Lau Basin | collected... | reverse complement strand
GTTTTTTTACTTTTTTTATTTTTCTAAATCACCCCATAATTATTTTTTTTAAGTTATAAAAATTTTAGTTTGACTTGTTTTTTTTTAATAAGTTTATCAAACTTATCAAGTTCTTTTTCTTTTCAGGAATAATTTATTAAAATTATTTCTAAAGGATTTTGTTTTGTTTTCATATTTTTCTACATATTAAAAATTAAAAAATAAAAAAGTTTATTCAAATCTTATAACTTAAGTCTTCATAGTATAAAGACTTGTTAGCATATTTTTTTGGAATTTCTCAAAGTTCAGCAATTCTAGTCATTGCCTCACTTTGTATTCCTCTTGTAGAAACTGGATTATATTCTCATTCTCCAATAAAAACTGGAATATTATTTTTTATTCTATAAATCCAGAAAAAAGAATTTTTTTTATATTTTTTATTAATTTTTTTTATTATATAGTTTTTCATAATGTTTTTTATTATTAAATTAAATTAAAAAGCTTTCTCTATTAAAATTAAAATCAATTTGTAAATCTTGTTCTTGTTTTTTGTATTCTTCTATAATCTCATCTATTATTTTATTTGTAATTTTCTCTTGTTTTTATTTTCATAAAATAAATAATTTTAAAATGACATTTTGTTTCAGGAATTTTTTCAATAATAAAAGCAGGTTCCCTATTTAAAAAATCATTTCTATCAAGCCAAAAATAAGTAAAATTTACAGGATTTCAGCTTTCTTTTCAATATATAATATTAAATTTTTTAGCTATTGTATCATAAATTTTTTTATGATTTATTCTTTTAGTTTTCATAATATTGTTGTTAAAGAATTAAATTTCCCCCTCATTTGTAAAATCAATAGATTGTCAATTTCAAAAAATTGTAATCCATCTAATGTATAAATTTTCAGTTATTCAATAATTGATATTATAAATTTTGTCTCAAATTTTTATTTTATTATTTTTACTTTTTGATTTTATTAATCTTTCAAAATCATAAAATCAAAGGTCAGTAAATATTTTCCTTAATTGAAAAATATTTTTTATTTCTTTTATTAGTTCTTTTTCAGTTTTCATATTTTTTAAAATTATTAAATTAAAGTTCTAATTCTAAATCAAATTCGCCTGCAAACTCTTGTAGTTCTTTTACTAAAACATTTTGCACATCAAAAGCCCAAGCTCATCTTATATTTTGCATCAAATCAAATCATTTTTGATTTATTCACATTTCGTTTATATAGTCTTCAAATATATAATAGTTATCTTTTAGCCACTCTAACAAATCAACATTATATATACTTGGCACTCATTCTGAAAACTCAAATATTTTGTCTTGTAGATAGTCCTCATTTAGTAATTCCTCAAGCTCTTCTTTTGTGAATTCTTTGTTATCTTTTAAATTAAAGAAAAAGTAATCATTTAAAAAATCACCTAAATAATCAAATTCTTGATTATTTATATATTCTTTTATATTTTTTATTGTAATTGTATTCATATTATTAAAATTATTAAATTAAATTATAAAGTTTTTTAAAAACTCCTTAGAATAAACAAGCTTTTAAACTTATTTATTCTAGCAATCCTCAAACTTATAAATATATATTTATATAATGTTTTTATTTATTAATCAATTCTTAAAGGCATCAATATACTTTTTACTTGTTCTATTTCTCAATCTAAATTATTTTTATTAATAATATTAATCGGTTTTAAATTATCTTTACTATCAAATTCAAATATGATATTCATAATTCACATTGCTTTATACGTATTCAATAAACCAAGCAAATGGTCAATATTCATTCATACTTTAAAATCTATATTTGTATTGAAAAAATTTTCATAATCTGGGAAAGGTGATTGTATTCATCTAGTATTGATTACATTTTCTCTTTTTCAGTCATAAGTTCATAAACTAACTTTTGTTTTTCAATCGACTTCATCATTAATGTTTCATATTTGAATAACATTAAATTGTTTAGTTTTAGTCTTTGGTACTTTTAAAGCATTTATATCATCTGTGTGTATTGTTATATTTTCATCATTTTGTATTTGTTTAAATTTTTTTAATTCTGGTAACTCCATTTTATCTTTAGAAAATGTAACCTCCATTAATTTAAAGCTGTCTATTGCAACTGCTTTGTTATTTCAAAATTTTACTCAAGCAAGTGCTGGTCTAAGTATTTTATCTCAAGCAATTCTTTTAGCCATTTCTTGTATTCATTTATTTATAAACATATTATTAATAATTATTAAATTAAATTATAAAGTTTTTTAAAAACTCCTTAGAATAAATAAGCTAAAAAGTTTATTTATTCTAGCAATTTTTAAATTTTATCAAAAAAGCTTATTAGTTTTATAGCTTGTAAAATTTTTATAATTTTTACTAGCTATTTTTTGCAAAATTTCGCTATCATAGTTTTTGTAACTTAGTTCCTCAATAAGTGCATCCAATTTTAACATTTTATTTAAAATAGTTTTCTCTTTTTTAATAGTATTTTTAGCTTTTTTTAAAGCCTCTATTTTATAAGGGAGTAATTTTTCAAGTTCAATAATTGCCTGCTCAGGCGTAAAAACATTTACTCTTATATAATCAAAATTATTATATTGATGTAATTCTGAAAAATATTCAAATTTTATATTAAAAGAATTTAAAACGTCAAGACTATCTTTTTTAAAATAAGATTGTATATTATATTTATTATTAAAAGCATCTAATGTTTTAGGTCAAAAAGTTTTAATTTTTGCATCTTTTAATGCTTTTATAGTTTTTTTTATAGCGCTTACTTCACTGTTTATTCTATTTATTGTAGTTTGCATAATATTTTTTATTAATAATTAAAATTAAATTAAAGTTTTTTTATAATTCTATTAATCAATCATTAAAAAGATTATATTTAGAATTATAAAACAATTCCTGTTTTATAAGTTCGGCTCTTAAAAGAGCTTTTTTATTTTGTTTTTCTAGTATTTCGTTTTTAACTACTTTTATATTTTTAAAATTTTGCATAGTGTTTTTTATTAATAAATTAAAATAGTTTTTAAAATGGTAAAATATCAGGTGGTCTTTTTTCTAATTCTAAAACATTGTAATATATAAAAGCATCAAAATCATTTTTTAAATCTAATTCTATTTTTCAAGTAAAAAGTATATCCTGAAAAATATAATCAAGCATATCTAATATATTTTTTTTATTATTATTGCTTTTTTTATCTTTAAAGTTTTCTACTCTATTTTGATAGTCTTTTAATTTTTGCATTAAATTTTTATTTATTGTTATTAACATAGTATTTTAAATTATAAAATTAATATATAATCAAATAATAAAAATGTTTTTTTATTCTTATAAAATCATAAGGTCAAGCCAGATGCTTTTTTATATGTTTATAAGAAAATGTAAAATAATCTTTTGTCATTTGCTATACTAGCAGTATATGAAAAAATATATTATTGTCAAAGATTTAGTTTAACTTTTTTGTTTTGTTTTTTACTAAAAAGAAAGAAAATCCCAAAGATAAGCTAAAAACAGTCTAATAAAAAGAGCTTTACAAATAGCTAAAAAGTTAGTTTAATATAAGTTTACAAGTAAAAAAAAGTATTTTAAATATATTTTATTTATTAATCTTGTATAAATTTTTTATACAATTTATTTGACTTTTTTACTTTTTACTTTTTAAATACTTAATTTTTTTATTTTTTTTATTTTTTAAAGTTTTTTTTGTCAAAAAGTGTATATTTTTAGTTTATAAATTGTTATAAAGATTATTTTATTATTTTTATATATATGTGATTTTTTTTATTTTTTTTTTATTTTTAAAAATATATTATACCATTTTTTTATATATATTTATAAATTTATATATATATAAAAATAATAAAATAATCTTTACAATAATTTATAAACTAAAAATATAATATACTTTATAATAAAACTTATATTTTTTAAAAGTCAAACTTAAAAAACATTAAAAAACACTATAGACATTTGAAAAATATATTTTTTAATTAACTATCAAAAATACCCTTTTTCTTTTGTGTATCAAAAGAATAACAAGGAATTTTTGAAAACTTGACATTTGCTTTTTTTTGACAAAAGATTAGTTTATATTTTTTATATATGTTTTATATACTCTTTTATATACTTTTATTAAAAAAATCACTTAAAATCCTTTTAAACTAGCTGTCTTTTAAGATATAATACCCCAACTTTTAAAAATTTAAACAACCACCCATTAACTTTTAAAAATTTAAACAACCACCCATTAACTTTTAAAAGTTTAATTATTAATTTTTAATTTTTATTCACTGCCTATTATTTTTTTTGACCTGTTGACCTCTTGAAGGGTATGGAAGACTTTTTGTGTGTCTGTGTCTGTGTAATACCTCTTTTTACACCCCTATAATTTTACTTTTTGAGTTTTTAAACTAATCTTTTGTCTTTTTAATTTTACACCCCTATAATTTTACTTTTTGAGTTTTTAAACTAATCTTTTGTCTTTTTAATTTTACACACCTATAATTTTACTTTTTAATTTTACACACCTACAATTTTACTTTTTGAGTTTTTAAACTAATCTTTTTACACACCTATAATTTTCAATTCTCAATTTTTAAACTCATCTTTTGTCTTTTTAATTTTACACACCTACAATTTTACTTTTTGAGTTTTTAAACTAATCTTTTGTTTTATTAGAAAACTACATTTATTTAACTTATAAGATATTTTAAATTAATTAGGCTATCATATATCCTTTTTAACATTAAAATAATTCTAACAGCCAGAAAATCATTAAAAACCATACAATTTTAATTCACCAAACATAGAAAAAACTAAAAAATCAATTATACCCCTTGGATTTTTCCTTTTTTACAGAAATTCCCAAAAAAACTTTTGACAAAAAGAAAAAAATGAATATACTCCTTTCATAGGTTATAGAAAATCTTAGGGGATTAATATACTTGTTTAGTAGTCTTATATTCCAATTAGATTTTCTTAAGTGACCTTGTTAGATTAATAAATACTTGTAAGACCAGAACAAGTGTTTATTTAAAAGGTAAATACTTTTAATTAAAAGCAATTCATTCTGGTCGATGAGTTGCTTTTTGTTTTTATAAAACTATGACTGAAATAAAAAACATAAATAAAATAAATACTTCTATTTCTAAATGAACTTATCATAAAGCTAGAAAAAGAACTTTCTCTAAGAAAACTGCTGAAGAATTAAAAAGTCTTAGAAAGAAACAAAGAAGAAATATAGATATTGAAGTAAGTGAAGAGATTTTTAATTGAGATAGAGGAGTTTTAGTTGATTATGTTATTGATAAATTACCAGTAATTAATAATGTGAATTGAAGACATTTTGATTTTGGAGATATATTTTTCTTGAAACTAAAAGGGAAAAAAATTGAAACTTATTTGACTTTTGGAGTAAAAGAAAATTGAACTTTTGGTTTTATTGAACTAAGTAATTATACTATTGATAAGTTTACTAATAAACAAATAAAAGAATATAATAAAAATTGATTTACTGTTTCTTTTAAGATTTGAGAAGAAAAAAGAAGTTTTATTAAAGGTAGAAATAAAGAAGAAATGGCTGAATTAAGAAGTAGAATTAAAAATGTAAAAACTTGACTACAAACTGTAATTTATAATCTTAATACCAAAGAACAATTAGAATTTTCTACTAAACCTAAAATTATTAAATATATAATGGACTATCTTCACTCTATCTGAACTATCTGATTTAGATATAGACTAGAAAAAACATTATTGGAACAAGGATTAAATAGTAACACTCCTGTTTTTCTAAATCATTTTGTTATTGAAAAAAAAGAAAATTATATTGATAATCCTGAAGATTTTGAGAGAAAAAAGAAACTTGCTGAAATAGCTATGAGAAAAATTAAACTTATTACTCCTTTTGGTAGAGAATTAATCTTCTATAAACTTTCTAAAGTCGCTATGAGAATTAAAATCAAAACTACTGACCTTGCTAGAATGCTTATGGAAAGTGATGTAATTAAAGCTAAAGATTATACTATTACTTTTGCTTGAGATAATGAAAAAATTACTTCTAAAGAAGAATTACAATATCCTATTTGTGATATATGCTGATGAAATACTTGAAATTCTTTTTGAAGACAAGCCCCTAATAAATGTGCTAAATGTAGAGCTAATTGAATAAAACAAGCTCAAGCTGCTAGTAGAATTACTAGAAAAGGTTTTCTTTCTGAAGTTTATGATAGACAGAAATTTGCTTCTAATAATACTCTTAATTATTCAAAAGAAGATTTTATACATCATTTTCTTTCTAATGAAGAATTTAATGAACTTTTTGAAAAATGGTCTAATAATGATTATCTAAAAAAATATAGACCTAGAATTGAAAAAATTAAAACAAAACATTGACAAACTGAAAGAATACCTTACATTTTAGATAACTTATATTTGAATAATGAAGATTAATTAATAAACATACCATTTCTCTATGCTTATCAAAAAATGGATACCATCAAAACATAAAACTTTTCCTGATGAACAAAATGAAGCTCAAAATAATCCTAATGCTTTTCAAGAAAAATATAAATCATTAGCTTATTTTACTGCTGATATTGATGAATATTTTACTTCTATGAGTTTAACTGAATTAGAAACTTATAGAAATGAACAATTAAAAGCTATAGATAAAGAAATATCTATCTTACAAAAATTTGACCAACTTTCAGAAGCTTCTGCTAGAAGAATAAAAGAAATTTATGATAAATTTATTTTCTATAAATGACTTTATTTTAAATATCAAGACATTAGAGAGTTTATTGTTTGAGAACAAGCTAGTAATGTTATTATTGGAGATATAAAAGTTAAGCAACAAATTCAAGAAGAAAAAAAATTAGAAAATCAAATAGAAAATCAAGAGCAAGAAACAGCTATACAAAACCAAGAAACTAATCCATTGTTAAATAAATTAGAACAAGAAATTAAACCATCAACTAATAAAAAAGTTATTCAAATCAACAGAGAGGCTATCAGGAAAATAACTTGATATAGCCCCTATGTAGTTCCTAAATGGGATAAAGACTGAAAACCAGTTTATATTGAATGGCAAGAAAAATTATTAAATGATGATTGATATATTGTTATATTGGATAGCTCAAGGCAAATTTGAAAATCTTTTACAATTTCTGAACTTATTGTAGAAATAAGTTTTAGACCTTGAGAAGACACATTAGTTTGAGCTTTTACTAAAAAAACCACTGATGTTATTAGAAATTATGTATTAAAACATATAAGAAAATTTAGTGATGGAGTTTTTGAACACTTTAAAAGTGAGTGATATATATTAAATACAAAATCTTGAACTAAAATCTATTTTAGAACTCTTGATAATGGTTGAGAAAATGCAAGATGACTTACCTTGAAAAATATCATCGTAGATGAAGCTCAATTAGTAGAGCAATATGCTTATGAAGATGTATTAGAGCCAACACTTGCCACCACTAATGGTAGAATGTTTTTAATCTGAACAGCTAGTAAACATAAAGGTTATTTCTATCAAGAGATAATAAAGGTTAAAAAAATGTTAATTGAGGCTGGAATTAATATTAATCAGAATTTATATTGAGTAAGAATTGGAGATTATAGTTATTATAGATTAGATATTTATTCTAATAAAATTATTTCTCCTAGATTAAAAGAAAAAATATTAGCCAATAAAGACAAACCAAGTTATCAGAGAGAGTGGTTTTGTAATCATAATTCTTGAGATGAGAATTTATTTAGGTATGAAACAATTAATGATTTTCCAATAATAACTAATGACCAATACTACATTATTACTTTTGACCCTGCTAAAAGAAAATCTTGAGATAGGAGTGCATTTTGTGTAACAACAGTTATAAATTGAACAATTTATGTTTTACAGTCTTGATTTGTCCCAGATTGATTAAGAGAAAAATGGAGTTCTCAAATGAGATTTTATCAAAAATGAATATTAAAAGCATATTGAGAATTTGAGAAAGTAATCTATTGAATAGATAGAACTTGAATTTGAGATTGATTTGTTACTGAATGGAACCATACAATAAAAAAATCAGCCATAACAATATGATATACTTCTTGAGAAACACAAAGTATAGACTGATTAGATTGGAAAATAAGTAAAACAATTCTTATTTCTAATACAGTTGATTTAATGGATGAATGAAAAATAAAAATAGTGAAAGCTACAAATAAAGATTTAATAGAAGAATTAGACTTTATTTATGAAGATGAAGATAGGCAAGGGAGAATAGCTATGAAATCTAGTTTTTATGATGATATAACTAATTCATTATTAGTTGCTTGCACAATATCTAAAACTAGATGAATACTTAAAAGAAGTATGATTATTCAAGACAAAAAAGAAGAGAATTTTAAAAGCTGGTTAAAAGAAGATTTAAAGAGTTTTTGAGATAATAAAAAAATAAAAAATAGAAAAAAAGTATGGTAATATTACAAAATAATCATATAATACCATTGGAATTGAAAATAATCCAAAATGTAATGTCTATCATTGCTTTTCTAAATAGAATAGGATTATTTTTTATTTGCTTTTTTTAAAAAAAATGATAATATAATTAAGTATTTTATAAAATAATAAAAAATATTATGGCTATTTTAAAAAAAGAAGCTAAAAAAGAAGCTAAAAAAGAAATCACTCCTAAAGATTTAGTTCTAAAAACTATTGAACTTTTAGAAAAATGAAATAATCCTAGAAAATTAGTATTAATTAATGAATTAAAATCAGTTCTTTGAGAACTTTAATTTGATTTTTAATTTAAAAAAAGTATTATAGTTTTATATAATACTTTTTTATTAACCTAAAAAATGGCTGAATTAAATTTTTTAATAAAAAATCAAAAAGAAAAAGAAGAAAATATAGTTTTAGATTGAGAAGAAGCAGCTATTTATAAACAGGCTGAACAAGATTATAAAAAATCCAAAGAATATATAATGTCAAGAACTTTTTATATTTGGAGAGAAGCTTATAAATTATATCATTTATCTACAAAAGATAGAAAAGATGCCTTATGAGAAAGTTGGAGAAGTAATATATCTTCTTGAGTAACTAGAGCTTTTGTTGATATTATGGTATCTTCTTTACAAGATAAACCACTTTCTTTTTCAGTTAAATGAATAAATAAAAAATGATTTGAAAATAAAGAAAACATTAAAAATGTATTAGATTATATTTCTGATAAAACTTGATTTCATACTCAAATTAAACAAGCATACAAAGCTTGACTTCTTACTTGAAATATAGCTTTTAGAGTAGGATTTAAAGATATAAAGAAACAAGAAAAATATTACAATATAGTTTGATGACAAGCTATTGAAGAAATAATAGAAAATGAAGAGTTTTTTATGCCTTATGCAGAAGAAGTTTCAATATTTAATCTTTTTCCAGACCCTTATACTTGAAGTTTAAGATATATTACTGAAAGAAATGTATTAAGTTATGAAACTTTTATAGCTGTATATGGTTGATTAATAAGAGATACAGAAAATAAATCAAAATTTAAAGATGATAAGTTTTTAGAAGTATTACCTTTAAATAAAGGTTCTTGAGATATACAAGATTATTGAGATATAATTGAGCAAATTCATAAAGATAAAAGTGATGAACTTAAAGAATGAGATAGTTATGAAGCTCCAAAAGATGCTTCAGCTGCTAGTTGATTAACTTCTGATGATACTGAATTAACTAAATGATTAATAGAAGTTAAAGCTACTTGGTATAAATCAAGATTAGTTATAATAGCTAACTGATATCCAGTTTATATCTGAAAAAATCCATATTGATTTATTCCATATATTTATAAAGCTGCAGATAATTCAAAGGTAAGATTTTGAGAATGACTACCTTATGTTGTATGAGATGTAGATAAATTAAAAACAAGTGCTGTAAATACAACTGCTGATTGAGTAAGAGCTATTGCTAATCCTACTTTAGTTGTTCAAAAAAATCTTTTAATAAATGAAGATGAATTAGAAGACTGAACTCCTTGAGGAATACTCTATACAGAAGACACAAAAAATTGAAATGTTGCTTATGCTTTAAATAAATGAAATATTACAGATTTCTGATTAGCTAATCAGATGCAAGAAATTTGAATATTTAAAACTTGAGTATCAGAGTATAATATGTGAATTGCAGCACACGAAAGGACTGCAAGTTGAGCTTTAGCAGTTTCTCAATCAAGTGAAAAAAGACTAAGTCCCTATGTTTCAGCTTTTCTTGATAGTATTTCAATTATTGCTGAAATGTGGTTAATATTAATTAAAAAATACTGGACAAGTAAACAATTAATTTATATTTTAGATGAGGATTGAGAGCAAACTTGGAAAGATATAACTAATAAAAACTTAATTTGACAAGTTAATATTAGCCTTGCAGCTGAATGAATGGTATGAGTAAATGAAGCATTAAGAGCTAAAAAGATACAAGATTTATACAATACTTTAGCTCCAAGTGGATTTGTAAATGCTAATGAATTAGCTAAAGAAATGTTAAAATCTAATTGATTTGTCCCAGATAGATTTTTAACACAACCTTGAGAAGGAGTAAAACCAGATAATCATAAGGATATTTCTGCTGAAAATAACCAAACTTGATTACCTTGAGTAAATGCTCCTAGTGATACCAAGCAATTATGAGATGAATTAGGACAATGATTAACTCCTAATAATGATTTAGGAAACAAAGGACAAGGACAACAATAATTTTATATTTATAATTAAAATATTATGTTAGAATGAGTAATAGTAAAAAAAGAAGTAGGAGTAGAAACTCCTATGGAAGATAAAAAAGAAGCAGGAATAGAAACTCCTATGGAAGATAAAAAAGAAGCAGGAATAGAAACTCCTATGGAAGATAAAAAAGAGGAATTAGTATCAAAATTCCTTATGTTAGCTTATAAATTATGAGTAAAGCCTGAAACTATTAAATTAGTTCAAAAAGATTTAGAAGAAAAATCAGCAGATGATAAAATGAAAGCTCAACCAATTAAAACAGAAGCTCCTGAAAGTTGTGTTGAAGTTAAAAAAGAAGTAGTAGTTACTCCACAACAAATGTGAATACAAACATCTCCTATGGAAGCTGTTTTAGCACAAAGAAATGCTTATTAATTTTTATTAAATAAAATAAGACTTATGATATTTTTATGAATAATTATTTTATTTTTGTTAATTATTAATTGATATTTAATATATCAGTTTTTAAAAATTAAAAAAATAAATAAAGAACTACTTAATGAAGTAATTGAAGATAAGAAAAAACCTATAATGTTAGGGAAAGTATCTGCTTTTACTAATAAAGATTTAAAATTAATAAAAGAAAATCCTACAATACTTGATATTCTTATTAAAATTTTTGAATATAAAATTGCTAAGAAAAATGATGAAGTAAGGAGAGAAAAATGAATGGAGAATATAAATCAAAGAATTTGAGAACTTAATAATTTATATGACATACATTTATTTTTCTATAAGATAAAAACTAATGAGATAAAATAAATTTGACTTTTTTATATACTTAATATATATTATTGTTGATGAAAAGATTATTGAAGATTTTATAAGCTAATATTACATATTATGACAAATACAAATGAAGATATCAATACTACTGATGAAGTAGTAGAAAATGAAGATATAAATACTCAAGAGGAAGATACTCAAGAGGAAGATACTCAAGAGGAAGATACTCAAGAGGAAGATACTCAAGAGGAAGATACTCAAGAGGAAGATACTCAAGAGGAAGATACTCAAGAGGAAGAAGATATATCTGATGAAGAAATAGATAATATTTTAGAAGATATATTATGAAAAGAAACTCAAGAGGAAGAAACTCAAGAAGATTGAGAAGAAATGATTACTGAACCTACTTTTTTCCCAAAAGAAGAAGATGAAGTAATTACAGATGATGATTTACAAGTATTAGATGAAACTATTTGAGAATTAGAACAACAAGTTAATTCTTTAACTCAAGAAAAAGAAGGGTTAGTTCAAGAATTAGAAAATGTTAAATCTGATGAACAAAAAATTGCAGAAGCCTTAGATAGTTTATGAGAACATCCAATACTTTGACCATTAAATGAAAAAATATTAAAGTGAGAGAAGGTAGATATTCCTAATTACTTGGAAGAAATAGTAAAAAAGGAAGTTAAAACACTTCCAAAAACAGAAGAAATATCTAATGAACCTATTTGAACTGAAAAAGAACCTAACTTATGAGAATTACTTGCTAAAAAAAATAGAGAGCAAGTTCAATTCTTAAGAAGTTTTTAAATAATTTTATTTTATAATTATATAAATTATGTCTAATGTAACACAAGTTCCACAAACTCAAAATGTGGATAAAAATACAGCTTTAGCTTCAATAGCTAAATATGATAATAGTGATATAGATTTAATCTATATTGCAAGAGGTAGGGCGCCATTATTCCATACTATAGTTGATATGGGTAGAGGATTAAATGGTGGTCAATACACTAAAATTGGTTTAAATGAAAAGAAAACTACAAACTTTCCAAAATATGTTTGGCAAGAAAAAGATGAGTTTAATAAAACTTATGAAGTTAATGCAGCTGCTACTGCTTCAGTTACAACATTAGTAGTTGTTTCTTCAAATGGTCTTTATAAAGATTTAATTTTAAGAAATACTACTACTAATGAACAATTTAGAGTTATAGGAATTACAGATGCTACTCATATAACTGTTATTAGATGAGTTGGTACAGTTGCTGCTGCAGCTATGTCTCAAGGAGATAAAATAATGGTTGTTGCTTCTTCAGCAGGTAGAGGACAAGCTTCATTAAATGCTTTCTATACTGAAGCTCAAGAAAGATTTAACTATATTCAAAAATTCTTAACTACTGTTAGCTTTGATGATTTTGATAATCTTGCTTCATACACAAAAGGTAAAGAAACATTTATGTTAGAAGCATCTAATCAACATTTAGCTGAAATAGAAAATGCTTTATTACTAGGTCAAAAATCTGCTGGTGTAGATGCTGATGGTAAAGAAGCATACACTATGGAATGAGTAATTGAAAACTGTAAAAGAGGTAATGTTAATGATATTTCAGGTGCATTATCTAAACAAACTTTAGAAGAAGCATTATCATATCCATTTAAGTATACTAAAAATGGTAATACTAAAAAAATTGGTTTATGTGGTTCTAAAGTAAAATCAGCAATTACTGATTTATACACAAATATGATTAGAACAACTAATATTAAAGAAGTTGATTTAACATTTGATACTCTTAGAGTAAATAGATGAGAAATTGTATTTGTAGAACATCCAGAATTAAACGATGAAAGTGGTTATTGAGATAGATTATTTGTACTTGACCCATCATTCTTAAAAATTGTTTACCCTACTCAAAAAGGTATTCAAGGAGGAAACTTACCAAGTGTAGGTACTGATGGTAAAACTACATTTAAAGTTAATCAAGCTAAAACAAACTTTAGTCAAGTAGAGGGAAGTTTCATTAGTTATTTAACACTAGAAGCATCTAATAGTCAAAGTATGGCTGCAATTAAAATTGTTTAGTTAGCTTAATAAAATAAAAAAGAAGAGAAAAAGTAATCTCTTCTTTTTTATTTGACAAAAATACATATAAGTTATATACTAATAGTGCTTATTTTAAAATTTAATGAACTGTATTATGGCACAAGTACCTAGAATAAAAACTTATTATGCTTATTGAAATGATGGTAAGTTATATACAAAACCTTTTAAAATTGCTTCTCCTTATAATGTAAAAACAATAGGAAGAACAAAAGATGATGATAGATATGATAAAGTTATCTATATTGAATTTAAAGATTGACAATGTACTTTAGATGAAGAAAGACTTTGAAAAGTTTTATTTGAACAAAACTGTGAAGTATGTGATTTATATAATGTAAGAGGTTGATTTTTAACAAAATGGGATTGAGAATTAAAAGAAAGAAATTGAAAAATCCATTATAAAACTGACTGAATTATACAAGTTAGAAGTGAAAAAATAAAAGAAAAGAATAAAGAAGTAGAAATTAGAACTGAAACAAAAGAAATCCAAGTTATACCTGAAATAGTAGCTAATACTATGAATTTATCACAATTAAAAGAATTAGCTAAGAGTTGGAATGTTGAAATTCCTAAAGATATTATGGAAAGCTGAAAAGCTGAAATAATTAAAACAAAAATTATAGATTTGTTTAAATGAGCTGGACATATTAAATAAACTTGAAAAAGTATCTATTAATTATATAATGATTATAGATACTTTTTTAATTATAAAAAAATGATTGCAGTTTTAGAACTTAAAGTAGCAATAGAAAAAGAATTAGGTAGTTATTTTTCTACAGAAGCACATTCAGAAGGCTCATTAATTAGATATATTAATAGTGCAGTTAGAGATATTTGCACTCAAAAGAATTTTGATTTTAATAAATATATTAAAACTTATACAGTTTCTACTCCTTGAGTACCTGTGCAAATAGATTACAATATAGAAACATATTTTATAAAGAAGTGAAGTAGTGATGTAGCTTTTTATGATTTTGAACATTATTACAAAAACTGAAAACAGTGAGTATGTATTTATTGAGATAAATTAATATCTGAAACACCTTGAGATTATACTATTTATTTTAGAGGTTACCCTGTAACTCTTACAAAATTGGAGTGAAATCTTGATATTCCACAACATTTTTTTGATTTAATAGTAGTAAAAGCAGTATATTTTTGATTTGCTGACATTAGAGCTTATGAACAAGCTACTATAAAAGATAGTATTTATAAAGGTATGATATATAATATGGCTACCAGAACAACTAATAAGAACCCTCTTGTTAAGAAAAGATTAAATAATAATAATAATAAAGTTTGGTAATATGAGTATAAAAGAATGATTATCAACATTATCATTTAAAATTTGAGAATGAGCTACTGCTAATTTTGATATTTTACAAAATATAGATTTGTATAATAGAAAAACAGACACTTGATTTTCAGATTTTGATGAAATGGCTATTTGACCTAGAGCTTGAACAAAGTTAGTGTGAAATAGAATAACTTGAGGGACTTGATGAGTATATAATCAAGTATTTTTCATTGATTTTTATAAAAATGTTCATCATTTTAAAGTATATAATAAAAAAGTATATGAATTAAAAAACAATACTTGGACAGATATTTGATTAACTTTTAATTCAAATACTATTAATACTCAAATTTTTACACTTCCAATGAATTTAGATTGAAGTGTATCAACTACATACACTACACCATCAGATAGTTCAGCTTGAGAAGCAGTAAAAAAAGATAGTAATGATAGCTGATGAGCTTCCAATATATGAAAACAATTAATAATTACAGAAGATAACTGATGAAATCAAGCATATAGATGAGTATACTGATTAATACAAGATTATGATAGTGCTAATAATGAATATATATTAGCTTGAGCCTGAATAAAAACAGCTTTAAAATCTTGAGCTAAATATCAAATATATGATACTTTATGAGAGTATATTCAATTTTGCTCTTGAACTGATTTTGATAAATATGTTTTTTGAAAAGAAAACTGAGATTTAGTAGAAAACACTTCTTTTGAATGATTAGCAACAAAGTCTTTAAGAACTGTAAAAGCAATAAAGAATACAGAATTTTTGGTTAAAAATATTCCATATTATTGATATATCTGGACTTTTAATAAAAATACACTTTTTTATACTCAATGAATTCCTAATAATCCTTTTTATTATAACTTTACTACTGCAATAACTATACCTTGAAATATACCTTGAATTATAAAAGATTTATATCTTTTCAAAAGTAGATTAATTATCTGATGAGATTTATATAATGCTTATATACAATGACCTATATGACTTAATCCTGTGAAAATTATTACTCAAGATTACTGAGTATTACCTTGAACTTTAATTGATTTATGAGTAGATGCTTTTTATATTTCAAATACTAAAAAAATATACTCACTAAAACAAAATGCTTATTGAAATACTTTATATACTAATGATGAGTGAAAACAAGTAAGAAATTATTTAAGTAAATTTAATTATAATATTAGAGGTTGATTTGATTGAAATAAATTATATTATTATTGAGAAGAAATAAGCTGAGAAGCTTGAACAACAATAGTATATGATGTTCAGTTTAAATTTTGGAGTATATATAAATGACTTCCTATGTCTTCCATAGCACATAATGAGTGAAAAACTTATATAAGTGATAATAATAGTGATATAGTTAGAATATTTGACAATACTATACAAGATGACTTATGAACTGCTTTTAAACAAGTTATAGCAACAAAAACTATCTCTTTAGGTAAACCTTTTACTATAAAAACTTTATGAGATGTATTTTTATGGCTTGATAGATATGAGCAATCATTACAAATTGAATTATATTGAGCTTTGGCTTCTCAAAATAGTAGATTATCTATAAAAAAAATAAACATATCTCAAAATGAAGTACAAAATTCAGAAACAATTTTATGAGATAACACTATTTGAGAACAAATCATAGGTTGATGAAAAGCTATATCAGATAATATTTTATTACCTATACTTAAAAAAATAGCATACAAAACTGATGGAGCTTATTTTTGGAAGATATATTTAAGAAATATAAACTGAAAATATTTTTGGTTAAATCAATTAGATATATCTATTAAAAAAGAAAGTAATAATTATTTTAGCCCTAAAGATACTATATAATGAAATGAATAATACCAACTACTTCCATTTCTTTTAAAAGTTTATTAACTGATGAAGAAATAAAGAATTTTAAGCAATTGGCTAAAGAAAACAAATTAGATTGAAGAAATGGGTGGACTTTAGATGTTTTAGTAAAAAACACTTGAGCAAATACTATTTATCTTGAATTTTTTTATGAAGCTTCTATTAATAAATGAATATCATTAGAACCTTGACAATTTTTTAATTTTAAAACTTTTTTATTTGATAATTTATTTTTAATTTCAGAATGATGAGATTGAGAAATTAAATTTATAATTCATTAATATTATGCAAATACATTGAAAATCAAATAGTAATATTATTTCTTCTTGATATAATTTAAAAGATTTAGATATATTAATAGATGAAACTTCTGAAACTTGAATAACCTATGTTTGAAAAGCAAAAATAGGTTCTTCTTTGAGTGATTGAGTTTGGTTTATTATGAAAATAGATGAAACTTGAACAGAAACAAAAATATGATATGCTTGAAATTGATTATTTAATAATATTTGGGATAATAGAACAAGTTTAACATATTCAAAATAGAATTGATTTTTATTAAAATATATATAAGATATAAGTATAAACTTATATCTTTTTTAAAATTAATATGGTTAATAACACAAAAGAATATGCTAAAAAATATTACTGGGAGAAGTATAGAAACTTAAAAACTCTCAAAGATAAAGTAAAAAGACAACAAGCAAGGAGATTAATGGAGAAAAAATGACTTGTGAAAAAGTGAGATTGAAAAGAGGTAGACCATATAAAATGAGTAAGAGTTTGAAATTCTATGAAGAATTTAAGAATAATACCTAAAATTCTAAATAGAAAATTAGGACAAAAGAAGTGAGTAAAAAATAGATTATCTAATAACAAATAACTATGTCAAAAACTAGCAATTACATTTATATAGAGGATTATTATCAAACTATTTTACAGAATGATTTATCTGATAGTTGAGATTTAACTATACAAGTTACACAAGCCCCTATAAATAAAAAATGATTTCTTGTGTTATCTGCTGATATAGAAGCAAATAAGGAGAGAGTTTTTTATAATGATGTACAAGGAAATACTATTTATGTAAAAGAAATAGATAGGATAAACCCAAAATCTCACACTACTTGAGATAAAGTTCAAATTAATGACACTTCATTAATTTTTAAATATATCACTGAATTAGGTTCTTCTACTTGATATGTAGAAAAAACTTGAAATTTAGCAGTAAAAGTTTGGGGTTGACCTATTTTAAAATGAACTGAAACAATTAGTGTAGATGATAAGGATTTAACTTTAGATGATGATAATACTAATTATATTTATTATAAAACAGATACTAATGAATTTTTAAGTTCTACTTCTGAACCTACTAATTTTGCTATTATTTTATCAGAGGTTATAACAAGTGGTTGAAAAATAACTCAAGTTAAATACAGAAAACATTGATTATTTATTTGAAATTATATAGAAAGTATAAGTAAAACTTCTACTAGTTGAATAGTCGATACTTACACAATTACTTATACTGATTGAAATACTGATAGTTTTGATATTACTAATTGAAATTGAATAGTTGATATTCAAAAAACTTCTACTAATTGACTAACTGATACTTATACAATTACTTATGAAAATTGAACTACTACAACTTATAATGTAACTAATGGTAAAGGGATAGATAATATTCAAAAAACTTCTACTAGTTGATTAACTGATACTTATACAATTACCTACAATGATAGCACTACTTCTACTTTTGATATAACAAATTGAAAAGATATAACTTGGGAATGACCTTATGACAGCAATGTAGCTTATAAAGTAAATGAAGCAGTATGATACAACTGAAATAGTTATATATGTCATACAGATTGTCCAGCCGGAACATTACCAACAGACATAAATTATTGGGATTTAATGGCTAATCAATGATGACCTATTGATGACAGTGCAATTTCTTGAACTTCTACTTGGAGTAGCCAAAAAATAAATAATAATTTTATTCATACTACTTGAGATGAAACAGTACATTGAAATAAAACATTTACTTGATATATAATTTGAGATTGAAGTAAATTAACTAATATATATGCTGAAGTAAATTCTGCTTCTTTAAATATAATGTTATGAGAAGATTGAACAGCTTGACTTGCATATAGTAAAGTAAATTATGAACAATTAACTTGAACTACTGCAAATGATTTATGAACTACATCACAACCTTATGTAGCTCAAAGTTTTTACTGACAAACTGATATTACTAGTATTTCATTAATGGTTGCTACTGTTTCAAGTCCTAGTGATGATATATTAATAGAAATACAATGAGATAATTCTTGAGTTCCAGATTGAACAGCAATTTGAACTTCTGATGTAGTAAATTATTCTGCTTTAACTTCTACTCTAACTGAAACAGCTTTTACTTTTGCTACTCCAGTAACTGTTACTGAATGAACACTTTATCATATAGTAGTAAAAAGAAGTTGAGCAAATGATGATGTAAATTATTATTCAGTATGAAGTGCTTGAGCTGATACTCAAATTTGAACTATGAGCACAAGTGATGGTTCTACTTGGACAAATCAAACTGATGATTTATATTTTAAATTAACCTGATATTATTTAGCTACAAAAGGTTGAATGAATTTTATTTGAATTTTACAAGTAGATAAAACTACTTGAGGAATATGAAAATTCAATACACAATATGATAATCATCAAAGTTGATTAACTGCTTGAAATTATTATTGATATAATCAAACAACTTGAGCTATTGAAAGTTGAAATATGTTTTATGCTATAAGTGATACTGAATTAGATTTAACACAGAAATATAATTTAAGAAATTTATATATTTGAGAAAATACAACTTTTAATATAAATGAAAAATTAGAATTTAATAATTTAACTATAGTTAATTGAGTAACTGTTACATTTACTTGATGGACTGATTATAATGATAGTTTATTTGCACAAATTAAAGTATATTGAACTTTTGATTTAAAATGAACAATAGATATTAGTTGAGCTTATTATTCAACAAGTTGAGTATGAGCTGGTTGAAATGGTTGAAATTGATGAATTGGTTGAAATTGATGATGAGCAGGTTGAGCTTGATGAACTTGAAGTCAATTATGATTTGGTTGATGATGAGGTTGATGAAATTGATGAGATTTTCAATGACAGGTATGATGAGCAGGTTGAGCTGGTTGATATCCTTGATGAGTATGAGGAATACACTCATCTACTTGATGAACCAGTTCTTGATGATGATGAGGAAATTGATTAAGCTGGAGTTGATGAATTGGTTGAAATTGATGAGATGCTTATTCAAATATTTGAAATAATTGATTAAACTGAAGTAAGAATAATTGATGAGGTTGATGATGAGGTTGAGCAGGTTGAGCTGCTTGAAAACATTGATGAAATATAAAAATATATGCAACAAATATTACAGATTTGAACATATTATCTAACTGATGAAATGGTTGAAATTGATGAGCAGGTTGAGCTGGTTGATATTGATATAATTGAAGTTGATGATGAGGTTGAGCAGGTTGAGCTGGTTGAGGTTGAGCAGGTTGAAATGTAGAAGTATATTATGTAAATAGTGTATGAGCTGATAATATACAAGTAAATTGATGAACTTGATGAACTATTTGAGGTTGAAATGGTTGAAATTGATGAACTATTTGATGATGAGGTTGAGCAGGTTGAACTTGAGCAAATGCTTGATGAACTTGACAAACTTGAACTAAAACAATTACTCAAATATCTAGTTTTTAATTAAAATAAATATGCAATTAGAATGATTAACAGAACATCAAAAATGGCTTGAGAAAGAGTTTTGAGTTGTTCATAAATTAAACAAAGACTGAAAAATGTATTTAGAAGAAAATACTAAATACAAAAAATATAAAATAGAGCAAGAATTCCAAGATACAATTAAACAAATCACTTGAAAATACTCTCAGGCTGAAATAGATACTTGGAATACAAAAGTAACTGAGGCTAAAAAAGTATTATCTGGTTGAACATCAGATATACTTAACTCATTATTAATAGAATGAGAAACAGTAGAATACTTAGCAAAAGTTATAATTGAAAAAGCTGATGAATATTCAAAGATATATTATCAAGCTGAGAAAACAAAAAGAGAAAAACTAAAAGAATTAAATAATTTATAGAGAAGTTAAACACCTACAATATGGGTGTTTAGCTTTTCAATTAAGTTTATTTAATAAAAGAAAAATATGATAATAGAAAATCAATACTGAAAATTTTATGTTCCAGATGGTATAATGAATGATAAATCATTAACTGTTGATGATATAAATAAACAAGCTATACCATATGAAGAATATATAAAACAAAAAGATTTAGATAAGAATAAAAAAAGAATAGCTGAAATAGATGCTGAACTTTTAGATTTACAAAAAGAGCCAGATGAAGTATTATTTCCAAATGATAGTAAAATAATACAAGTGCAACAATTAGAAGATGAAAAAAATAATTTATTAACATTAATATAATATGAGTTTTACTTTTAATACAGATATTATATGAAGTTCTACATATTATGCATTTAATGCTGATGATAGTTTTATTTGATATTTATGAGGTAATTGAAATAAAACTTTTTTTGATTGAGGTAAAGCTAATGATTATGTAAATTTATGTTGAGATAGAGCAACTTGAACTAAGCCTAATAAGATTAAATTTACTATTACACAATGATTAGATAATTGATGAGCTTGATATAAGATAAAAATACCTATATTTAATAATGTATGATGAAATCTTTATAACCCTTGAACTATAGTTGAACCAACTATTATAAGTGATACTACAAATAACTTAACTCAAGATTGAATAATAGAATTTGAGATACCAGATGAATATTGAAATTATTGAAATCTTAGAGCAAAAAGTAGATGGTATTCTTGGCAGATTATATTACAAACATTATGAGATACAGTTACTCCACTTAAAGCTGATATAAGAATAATTGATTATTCTGTAAATATAATAGATGAGGGAACAGATTGAGATGAACTTAATTTTGAAAAGATACATAATTATTTACAAACAATAGATACTTCATTATCTAGTAAACATTTTAATCAATATTTCTTTAATTGCTGAATACATACAAAAGGTTGATATTTTAAAAGTGTAAGTGAGAATATTACATTTTGAAGAAACTTTGATATATATATAAAATCTACTTCAATACAATATTGAGAAGTTTCTGATTGATATCCAGTTAAATGATGTTCAATTAAGTTTACTTGTAGAAATTGAGATTTTTGATGAATGATATGATATACTGATGCAAAAATATATTGATTGCAATATGAAACAATATATGAACCAGATAGTTCATATAGTCATTGACATTGGTGAGGTTGAATATGAAGTTACAGCTGACAAGATTTAAGATGAATAAGCATACTTAATATGAGGTCTGTTAGTGTATATCAAACAAGTAATGTTGTTTGATGAGTTAAACTTATGTTTACACATTTTGAACCTCTGTGAGCTATATTAGTTGATTGTTTATCAGTGCATTATAATCAATGAATAAGAACTTGAAGCTCAAATCAAATACAATATGTTCATAGATTTGATAGTTCATCATCTTTTTCAAGGAATATTGAGAACCGGTCAAGTTGAAGATATGATAATATACATAATTATTTTGTAGACCAGAAATGGAATAAAAATATAAGCTATGCTTGATTTCAAATACACTCTACTTCTACTGATGAAAAATTATCACATCAACATCAATATATTGTTTATTCATTAGAATTATTTGTTTTAAATGAAAAAGCAGAAGCAATACAATGAGCAACTTGAATTATTAAAGATAAGGATTGAAATATAGTATTTCAATGAATTACAAATATAGATTGATTTTTATCTGATGTAACTTGAACAGTTACTACGGCAAGTTCAAATTCAATAGAAGATAGTAATAATCCATTTCCAGCTTATACTTGAGTTACTACTGAAGATGAAATGTGAATGTATTATCAAGAGATAACATCTTGAGATAATAAATGAGAAAGAAGAATTATTAAAAAATATAATACTGCTACTACTTGTATGCCACATATTCAATATCTTAAGACATTAAATGAATGAGATAATTTTAGTAAAGTAATATATATAAATTCAATAATAGTAACTCCAGATGTAGCTAATAAATTAAATAGTTCATATACATATTGAATAAATGATTATAGAGGACCATTTACTTTAGAAATAAATAAATGAGATTATATATATAAAGAAGTAATGAATATTGATTGACCTATTAAGAAAGATATAATAATAAAAAAACAAAAGAGAATAGTAAATTCTGATTTAGAAAACTTAAATTAATATTATGAGATATTGAAATAATGAAAGCACAAATATATTATCAAGATTTGATACTTGATTAAATATAACAATAGATATATATAATTTATCAGATGATAGTAAAATCATAGATAATTGAGCTTGTAGTGAAGTTTGAACTACTGGTATATATAAATATAACTTTAGTAATTCAAATAGTTCTAAGAGTGAATTCTTATGGATTATGAAAAGTTCAGAAGATACACATTCTGGTAAGATAGTATTATGATGAATTATAGAAGATAGATTTAAAACAGATGATAGAATTAAATTAAATAGTTTAGAAAATTATGATGATACTTGAATAAACACTAAATTAGATGAGAATAAAACTATTTGAGAAAAAGCATTAAAATTTGCAAAATGGATATTTTATACTAAATAAAGAAATAATTATGAAATTCACACAAGCAGTTTTACATAAAAACTGATTACTTAAAAAGATACCTAGAAGTAATAAATGGAAAGTAGAAACAGAATTTGTTTGGTTTATAGATTATAATACAAAAAAAGAATATGTAGAGATACATAAATGATTTAAAACAGATTTTGGGTCTATTCCTAAATTATTGCAAAATATTTTTTCTCCAACAGAATATATATCATATATATTGCACGATTACTTATATTCAAAAAATTGATGTGTAAAAGAAAAAGTATATGATTGAGAAATACATTTAAACTATACTAGAAAATTTGCAGATTTCATATTAATAGAAGCATTAAAAGTAGAATGAGCTAGTAAGATAGAAAGATTATTCATATATTTATGAGTAAGACTTTTTTGATGGAAATATTATAAAAAATAATTTGTAAATATATAATCTATAAGTATTATAAATATATAATATTATATCTTAAGAGAATAAAAATGGACACTAAAATATTTACAGATTTTTGATTAGCTTGATGAGCTTTTATTGTATTTATACTGCTTATAGCATATTGAATAAAAAGATTAATAGATTTTATTCCAAATGCAATTAAACAACATTTTGAAGCAATTTCAGAAATGCAAGATAAATTCTCAGAAAATTTAGACAGAATAACAGATAAGAATGCAAGTATAGCAGAATGATTTATTTGACAGTTAGCAAGTATAACTAAAGAACACGAAAAACAAAATGCTAAATTAGATGCAATACATAATGATGTTAAATTACTAAGAAAATAATTATGAAAAAAATATGAAATAATTATAAAACAATACTTAGTTATTGAGAACAATTCTCACAATTAGAAGAACAAGTTGAAGAAATAAAAGAACATATAATAGCTGGTCATAATGTAAAAACAGCTATTAATGAATTAAAAACTAAAATAGAAATTTTAATAAATATAGATGAAAGAACTAATAAGATGAAATGAAGCTAATGTATTTTTTTTTACTAATCATTGTGTTGATAAAATAAAACAAACAGAATGATTTAATAAAAATCATATAGCCAAAGTTTTAATATGACACATTGAAACATATAAAACAATAATTGATAATTTACTAGAAAATGAAAATAAAGATAAATAGAAAAACTTGTAGTAATACACCACATTTTCCTGTAGTAAATCAGTGAAATCAAAAAGATACTAGAATGTTTTGTACTATTTATGCACCATATATAACTTGGAGATATAATAGTTGAATATATTTATGAGATACAGAAGAACAAGTAGAAAAAGAAATAAAAAGAATAGCTAAGCAACAAATAGATAAATGATTACTTAGTGAAACTAAATGATGAAAATGAAGCGACTGAGTATGAGCTTGGGAAAGAGAGTATAAAGTAAATGTATTAATACTTAATAAATGGAAAGATAGACAATTAATTAAAGATTTATTATCTAAATGAATAGCATTAACTACTTGAATAAAGATAGATATAGATTTTGTATTAGATAGTAAAGATTGAGAATTAGATTGAACCTGGAATAAATATAGTGATTGAACTAGAACTATATGACATTTTACTACAATAGCTTGAGCTAATCCTGATGTAGTAAATATTAAATGATATAAATATATGTTTGTAGATAGTTATGCATTTAATAAAAAAGGTAGAGAATGGTTGTATAAATTCAATGATATAGATTGATTTTTAGATTATACAGCAATGAGTACTTTATATTATATATGGTAATTATATAAATTATGAAACTTAAAAATTTTGAAAAAGAAGTAAATAATATTTTAGAAAAATTTGAAAAAAAATATAATGTATACTTTGAATGGAAATATAATTTAAAAGATACGTATTCTATATGACCATTTCTTTTTGCAGATGATTATATTACTTTATCTGATATAATTTATATGCTTAAAAATAATATTGAACTAGATATGTATTTAAAATATTGAGAATATATAACTTGATTATGAACAAATGATATGAGCTTTAAATATTTTTATTTAAAATTATGAAAAAAACAATAAATGTAAATGGTATAGAGATAGATATGACAACATATAGAGTGATGGATTTATATTGATTATATGTATGAGATTATAATAATTTAGAAGAAATTAGAAAGGCTATTGATGAAGAAGTTAATAGAAGACAAGAAGAATACAAAAAAGCATTTTGAATGTATTGAATAGAGGCATTGTAGTTAAATTACTACTGCCTTTTTTATTTTTTGCAAAAATTAATTTTATAAGTATTATATTTATATAAATTATTTTAATAATATTAATAATATGAGTTATAGAAGTTGGTATAGAGCGCAGTTAGCTAAAAGAGCTAGAGCAGCTGTTAAAAAATATTGAATAGCAAAAGTTCAATGAGCAATAAAAAAATATTGAGCTAAGAAAGTTTATCATACTCTTATGAGAAATTCTTGAAATTCTTGAAGTTCTAATATAAGAAATACTTGAAGTTCTAATATAAGAAATACTTGAAGTTCTAACACAATTTGAAATACTTGAGTTTTATATAGAGGAGGGGGGATACATAGTTCTCATAGTAATTCTTATCATAAACCTATACCACCAAAACCAAAACCAAAACCAAAACCAATATCAATAACTACTGATGTTTTTAATAAACCTTGGAAATCTCCAGAAAGACAAGCAGTAGCAAAGAAATTTGGTATTAATAATTATACTTGAACAAAAGCTCAAAATCTTATTTTAAAGAAAAAAATACAAGAATATCAGAA
>Ga0256829_1000897_pt1 | contig 26347 bp, 24 predicted proteins | sample 131447metaG_FD_185979 | JGI IMG/M metagenome (GOLD analysis project Ga0256829, IMG submission 185979) | Hydrothermal vent microbial communities from Lau Basin, Pacific Ocean - 131-447 | ecosystem: Environmental > Aquatic > Marine > Hydrothermal vents | place: Pacific Ocean: Lau Basin | collected... | reverse complement strand
CCGATATGGTGCGGCAATTATCGGATGATATTGCACAAGGTGCAGCCGCACAGGCAGTCGCAACATTACGCCAAGCGGTGATGCAAGGTTATGGAGCTGCGGCATTGTTGCGTGCCTTGAGTGAACAATGGCATCAATTGGCATGCATGATGGTGGATGAGCATTTATTGGATGATGAACCTTCGGAACAAACACAGGCTTGGTTGCGGACGGCAGTGGGCGTGTGGTCTGCACAAGCGTTGGATATGCGTTATCAGGTGTTGTTGCATGGTTTGAAAGATTTGGCATGGGTGCATGAGCAGCATGGTGCGGAAATGGTGGTGATGCGTTTGTGTCATTTGCGCGGCTTGTTGGAGCCTCATGCTATGGATCATCAACCGCAGCATGAAGTACAGGAAAAGCAGCCTAAACCTGCTGTGCTGATGGAGCAAAAAAGGCAACAGGACTTGCCCAAAGCGCCTAAGAAACAGAATCTTGCACCTGAAAGCGCTGCGAGCTATGGCAGTTGGGAAGAAGTATTGGAGGCATACCATCAAGTTCAGCCGCCGATTACGGCGATGTTGGAGCAAGTGGAATGTCTTTCCTTTTCACAGCAACAGGTTGTGCTGGCATCCAATGCCCATCAGGCGCGTTTTTTGCAAGGAAAGCCGTGTGATGTGTTTTCCCAATGGCTGGGGATTGAAGTGGTTTGGCAGAAAAAAAAAAGTGACGAACCCAGCGGCAAGACAGTCGCTGAAGTACGAAAACAGCGAAAACAGCAAGCACAGGAGCAACGCTGGCAACACGCCGAGCAAGACCCTACGGTGAAGATGCTGGTGCAAGAGTTGGATTGCCGATTGTTGGATGTGCAAGCGGCGCAGCATATTGAAGACAATGGAGAGGAAGCGACATCATGATGAATTTGGGTAAAATGATGAAAAAAGCCAAAGAAATGCAAGAAAATATGAAAAACTTGCAAGAAGAGTTGGCAAAAGTGGAAGTTCAAGGTGAATCAGGTGGTGGCATGGTGAAGGTGACCATGGCAGGTGACAAACAAGTCAAACGCATTGCCATTGAAGATGAACTTTGGGCAGAACAGGATAAATCATTAGTGGAAGATTTGGTGGCAGCAGCAGTCAATGCCGCCACGCTTGAAGCCGAGAGCAAAGCCAAAGAAGAGCAACAAAAACTCATGGCTGGTTTGCCATTGCCTCCAGGATTCTCGCTGTAATGCTCCCCGTTTCTGGCATGCCCGTGCCTTTGGCGCGCGTGATGGAACAACTCTCAAGCTTACCAGGCATTGGTCCGAAGACCGCCATGCGCTTGAGCTTGAGTCTGTTGAATAAATCTAAAGCAGAGACGCAGGCATTATCGCAGGTGTTGTTTGATTTGCATGAACAGATGGGATTTTGTCCGCGTTGTGGGTGTTTTGCGGAAAAGAACCGCTGTATGTTGTGTGATCATCCCAAACGCGATGGGCGTGTGGTGTGTGTGGTGGAACAAGCGGTGGATGTCTTGATGCTGGAACGAGGGCATGGATTTTCGGGCGTGTATCATGTGTTGCACGGGCGTTTGAATCCGATGGATGGCGTGGGTGTGGCAGAGCTAAATATTGATGCTCTGGATCGGCGCTTGGCGGATGGCGCGATTCAGGAATTGATTTTGGCGACCAGTGCCACGGTTGATGGTGAAGCTACGGCACATTTTATCGCCAATCGTTATCAGGATAGTGCTGTTCAAGTATCGCGGATTGCACGGGGTGTTCCCGAAGGCGGAGAGTTGGAATATTTGGATGAATATACGCTGGCGAGGGCGTTGGAGCAGCGGGTGTTGTGGGATTCATAGCATGCTAAAACGCATGATGTCCAATAGTGCTATCTATGCTTTGGGTGATGTTACAGTACGACTTTCTGGGCTTTTGTTGATTCCACTTTATACACATTACTTAACGCCAGAAGACTATGGAATATTAAGTACAGCGAATACATGTACGGCAATTCTGGCTGTTTTTATGATGTTAAGTTTAATGGCTGCTTTTACGCGTTTTTATTTTGATTGTGATGTTGAAACAGAAAAGAAGAACTTATTTAGCAGTGTGTTCTATGCGACTGTAGCTTGGTCGCTGGTGTTGGTTGTGATCATGCTGTTATCAGGCGAGAAGGTTTTAGGTAGCATCATAACCATTGCTTTTTATCCCTATATGCAATTGGCTATTTTGATTGCATATGCGGGTGTGATTCCGCAAATGCTTTTATCTATTTTTCAGGTGGAGGAAAAAGCAAAGTCTTACGCGCTTTTCACGATTCTATCCTTTCTGATTACTGCAAGTTTAGTGATTTATCATGTGGTTTTTTTAAAACAAGGTGCACAAGGTAGTCTTGAAGGAACATTAACGGGTTTAACGCTCACGAGCATTGCGGCGTTGATTTTTTTGAAGAAGCATTGGCTGGTTCTGAAATTTGATATCAGCTTGGTTCAATCTTCTTTGCATTATTCGCTACCTTTGGTGCCTCATTTATTGCTGATATGGGTGATGATGGGTTCAGATATATTGATATTGCAACATTTTAGACCTATGGGTGAGGTCGGTATTTATTCTTTGGGCTACACTTTAGGTTTTGCTTTTTTTGTCATAACTGGAGCACTGGCTAAGGCATGGTCGCCAATTTTTTATCGTCATGCCGATAGCAAGCAACATCAGCATCATTTATCAAGGGTTATTACAAGCATGTTGATGTTGATGCTGTTGATTGTGACGGTTTCAATGATTTTTTTGAGTGAGGCTGTTCATGCGATTACAACACAAGCTTTTTATGGCATTGCTCAGGTTATTCCATGGGTTGCTTTATCAGCCATATTCCATGTGGTGTATATTAGCCATGTAAACATTCTTTTTTACGATAAGAAAAATGGCTTAGTAGCAGTCATATCGGCATGTGCAGCACTGTTCAATGTCTTGCTAAATATAGTCTTTATTCCTAAATATGGCATGCAAGCTGCAGCAATAAGCACTGCTCTGGCTTATTTATTACAGATGAGCCTAGTTTATTTTTTTGCAAGAAGGCTGCGGAAACTTGATTATAGAAAAAAAGATATATTGTTTGTAGGCTTGTTTTGTATGCTGATGTATACTGCTTCTATGTTTGTAAGTTTCTCGTCACTATGGTTGTTGATTGGCTTGAAAGTACTGCTTGTGCTTACTGTATTGCTTATGTTGCATTATTTTAAAATATTTCGCTGGAAGGGTGTTGTTGCAGAGTGAATGCGGTTGATTTTGTTGAAGAATTAGAATGTAGATGATGGGGAGGGGCTTGCTACTTTTGCAGCTTCTCGATGTACCATGCGGCGGTGGCTGATATTGCATCTGCATATATTAGGGGAGATGGCATGTTAAATGGAAAGACGCTTCTGATTACAGGTGGAACAGGGTCATTTGGTCATACTTTTATTCCAATGACTTTGGAAAAGTATAATCCTAAAAAGTTAATTATTTTTTCTCGTGATGAAATGAAACAGTGGGAGATGGCAAAATTGTATGGGGATGATCCTCGTATTCGTTTCTTTATCGGTGATGTACGCGATAAGGAGCGTTTACATCGAGCGTTGGATGGGGTGGATTATGTGGTACATGCTGCCGCAACCAAAATTGTTCCGACAGCAGAATACAATCCTTTTGAATGCGTTAAAACAAATATCAATGGTGCCATGAATTTGATTGATGCATGTATTGATCAAGGCGTGAAACGAGTGGTTGCATTGTCTACTGATAAGGCAAGTAGCCCTGCTAATTTATATGGGGCAACCAAGCTGGCATCGGATAAATTATTTATTGCAGGAAATGCATATGTAGGGTCAAATAATACACGCTTTGGTGTTGTTCGTTATGGTAATGTGATGGGCTCTCGTGGTTCAGTGATACCTTTCTTTTTATCGTTGCAAGGGCAGGGAAAGCTTCCTATCACCGATCAGCGCATGACCCGTTTTATGATTACGCTTGAACAAGGGGTTGAATTGGTTTGGCATGCCTTTGAAGATATGGAAGGTGGTGAAATTTATGTCAAAAAAATACCTTCCATGAGGATTACAGATATTGCTCAAGCAGTGAACCCTGATGTTGCATGTGAATATATTGGCATAAGACCAGGTGAAAAATTGCACGAGCAAATGATTAGTCCTGAAGATGCGCATTATACTTATGAATATCTCGAACATTATAAGATTTTGCCTGCAATACATCATTGGTGTGAGGATGCCATGCGTATTAAAGATGGGGTCAAGGTTGCTGAAAGTTTTTCGTATGAATCCGATAAAAATGAGCATTGGATGAGCGTTGAAGAGCTTAGGAAATGGATTGATACAAATCGTGATAAAATAGGTGTGATTTAATGGCTGATGTTATTCCTTATGGTCGGCAGACTATTTCAGAGGATGATATTCAGGCCGTTGTGGATGTGCTGCGTTCTGATTATTTAACGCAGGGCGCGGTGGTTCCTTCATTTGAGAAGATGGTTGCTGAATACTGCGGCGTTGATCACGCAGTAGCTGTGAATAGTGCGACATCGGCATTGCATATTGCCTGTTTGGCATTGGGCTTGGGGGAAGGTGATTGTTTATGGACATCGCCCAATACCTTTGTTGCATCGGCAAATTGTGCTTTATACTGTGGTGCATCTGTTGATTTCGTGGAAATTGATGCACGAACTTACAATATATGCATTCATGCGTTGGAAAAGAAATTGATTGAAGCAAAAAAGAAACAGTGTTTACCTAAAATTCTTATTCCCGTGCATTTTTCGGGTCAATCATGTGCGATGCGGCGTATTTATGAGCTGTCGTTGGAATATGGTTTCAAGATTATTGAGGATGCCGCTCATGCCATTGGTGGCAAGTATCTCGATGAGCCGATAGGGAATTGCCGTTACAGTGATATTACGATATTTAGCTTTCACCCCGTGAAAATTATTACATCGGGAGAGGGCGGAATGGCGCTGACACAGAGTCATGAACTTGCTGATAGAATGCAACTTTTCCGCAGCCATGGCATCACCAGTGATGCCTATAAAATGGATGATAGACCCCATGATGAGATATGGAATTACCAGCAAATCGCTTTGGGGTTGAACTATCGTATGACTGATATTCATGCCGCTTTAGGCATGAGTCAGATGACACGCTTGGATGAGTTTGTTGCTAAGCGTCATCAGATAGCAGGTTTGTATGATGAAGCATTGGCTGAACTGCCAATACAAACACCATGGCAGCACTCAGATACTTATTCCAGTTACCATCTTTATCCCATTCGCTTAAAATTGGAAAAACGCAACAAGACGCAACGCCAAGTTTATGACGCTTTGCGTTCGGAGCATATACTGGTGAATCTGCACTATATTCCTGTTTATAGGCAGCCATATTATCAGCAGCGTGGATTTGAACAGGGGTATTGTCCAAATGCGGAGCAGTATTATAGAGAAACTTTAAGTATCCCTATGTATCCGAGTTTAACGGAACAACAACAGGGTCGGGTGATTGAATTGTTACAGAGTATCTTGTAGACATGAATATAGCCGTTATCCCTGCCCGTGGTGGAAGCAAGCGCATTCCACGGAAAAATATTAAGATGTTCAATGGAAAACCCATGATTGCTTACGCAATTGAAGCAGCTAAGACAAGCGGCTTGTTTGAACATATTGTTGTAAGCACGGATGATGAGGAAATTGCAAAGATTAGCCAAGAATATGGTGCAGAAGTGCCATTTATGCGACCTAATGTGTTGGCAGATGATTATAGCGGTACAGCTCCAGTTATTGCCCATGCAATTGATTTTTTGCAATCGAGTAGGGTATGGGATATTGAATATGTGTGTTGTATTTATGCTTGTGTGCCGTTTATTCAAATTGAAGACTTAGAAGATGCTTTTGACCTTCTTTGTCGGAATAATGCTAGTTATTCATTTCCAGTCAGTGAATTTCCATCTGCTGTGCAGCGTGCGATGCGTAGACTTGTGGATGGAAGAATGCAGCCTATGTATCCAGAGTGTGAACAGATGAGAACTCAGGACTTGGAACCTGCATATTTTGATGCTGGACAATTTTATTGGGGGAAATCTAAAGAATGGTTGTTCAATAAGAGTATTCACTCAAATGGTGTGGGGCTTCCAATTCCATATTCAAGAGTAATTGATATTGATACGCATGATGATTGGAAAAGAGCTGAAATGCTTATGCAACATATGTGAATTTAGGGTGGGGAATATGTATAAAACAGAACAAGAAGAGTTTTGGGCAGGTGCATTTGGGGAGGGCTATATCGAACGAAACCAAGGAGATGTCATGATCGCATCAAACTTGAGTTTTTTTATACATGCCCTAAAGCAAACTGAAAAAATTTATTCGTGTATTGAGTTCGGTGCAAATATTGGTTTGAATTTAAAAGCGCTTAAACTTCTCTACCCAAACTTACAGGCGAAAGCCATTGAGATTAATGCCAATGCAGCCAAGGAGTTGGCTGGTTTTCTTGGAGAAGAAAATGTTTTTCATGGATCGATTTTTGATTGGCACGCAGATATGCAGGTTGCTCTTGCTTTAAGTAAGGGCGTTTTGATTCACATAAACCCTGATTTGTTAGATCTAGCTTATCAAAAGCTTTATGATGCATCCTCTAAGTATATTCTTATTTGTGAGTATTATAACCCAACACCTGTCGCTATTCCCTATAGAGGGCATGATGATAGGTTGTATAAGCGTGACTTTGCGGGTGATATGTTGGATAAGTTTGGTGACCTTATATTGCTGGATTACGGTTTTACCTATCGACGAGACACCGTTTTCCCTAGCGATGATATCACTTGGTTTTTGCTAAAGAAAAAATGAAACGAATCATTTTTCGTGTGGATGCATCCATTGTTCTTGGTTATGGGCATGTGATGCGATGTTTAACATTAGCTATGGCTATGAGAGAACAACAATCTGTAGATATAGTGTTTTTATGCCGAGAACTTGAAGGTCATTTGATTGCATTGATTTCTGGATATGGATTTCAAGTGCATGCGCTGCCTAACACTCATGCTGCCCTATATCATGGTTCCAAAAAACTTAGTAATCGCTGTTTGGAAGCGGCTTGGGGAAAGGATGTTGAGCAGTGTAAACCTTATTTGTCGCGTATTGGGCCTGATTGGCTCATTGTTGATCATTATATGTTGGGTAAAGATTGGGAACATGATTTAACTGATTTTTATGGAAAATTGCTTGTTATTGATGATTTGGTCAATCGAACGCACGAATGTGATATGCTGCTTGATCAAACGCTTGGGCGTTCGGAAGTAGCGTACCAAAATCTTGTTCCGATGCATTGCACAGTATTAACAGGCATTCAGTATGCATTGTTGCGACCTGAATTTTCAGCATTACGCGAGTATAGTCTTTCTCGCCGTTGTTCACGATTCGAGTTGAAGCAAGTGCTTGTCAGTATGGGGGGCATAGATCAGCACAATGTGACCCATGGGGTGCTTGAGGCTTTGCAATGTTCAGTTCTGCCAAGAGATTGCCATATTGTTGTTGTGTTAAGTTCACAATCACCTGCTTTAGATGCCGTGATAGAGCAAGCCAAGATGATGGCAGGGGAGGTATCGGTGAAGGTCGATGTGAAAAATATGGCGCAGTTGATGGCGGATAGTGATTTAGCTATTGGGGCTGCTGGAACATCATCTTGGGAGCGTTGTTGTTTGGGGTTACCAAGCTTTTTAATTGTTGTGGCTGAAAACCAATGGGATAATGCTAAAGCTCAAGTTGCAAGTAAGGCAGCTTTATTGTTGGGGCAAGGGGAAAATGCGCTGGCAGCGTTACCCGAAGCTATTGAAAAGTGTATAAGTACCAATCTGTTGGCGGAGCTTAGTGCAGAAGCTGGTCAATTGTGTGATGGTGCTGGTGTACGGCGTGTGCTGGCAAGTATGGAGGGTTGTGTATTGTGATGAAACAAGTTCTGGGTTTGGATAACTTTCGAGAGTTGGAGGAACAAGACTTAGAGCTTGTGTTGTCATGGAGAAATCATCCTGATATTCGCGGGTATATGTATCATCAGCATGAAATCATGATGGATGAGCATAGACGATGGTTTGAACAGAATAAGGCTAATCCTTCGAGTTTTTTATTAATGTTTGAAACAACAATACCACTTGGGTTTGTAAGCTTTAAAAAAACTGGTGCTTGTGTGGAATGGGGTTTTTATACCGCTCCTGATGCGCCAAAGGGTACAGGAACCTTGTTGGGAGAAGCAGCATTACAATATGCTTTTGAAAAGATTGAGGTGCATAAAGTTTGTGGGCAGGCATTGGGGTACAATCAAGCTTCTAAAAGACTCCATCAAAAAATAGGTTTTCAACTGGAAGGCGTGCTACGAGAGCAATATTTTGATGGAGAGCATGATCATGATATTTTTTGTTTTGGTATCTTACTGGATGAATGGCAGATGAGGCAGAAAAAAAGTGTGTAAGAATCAGGTGGTAAGCATTGCTGATAGGCTCATATCTTGTGAACACTCCCCCTATGTTATTGCAGAGTTGTCTGCAAACCATAATGGACGCTTGGAAAATGCTTTGGCGATTATAGATGCAGCGAAACAAGCTGGTGCCGATGCAGTTAAATTACAAACCTACCGTGCTGATACGATTACTTTAAATTGTGACTCTGAAGATTTTAAAATTCATGGTGGGCTTTGGGATGGTCGAACCTTGTTTGAGCTGTATCAAGAAGCGTCTATGCCTTGGGAGTGGCATAAACCGTTGTTTGAATATGCTAAGACATTGGGCATTACGATATTTAGCTCACCTTTTGATACCACGGCAGTAGATTTTTTAGAAGATTTGAATGTACCCGCATATAAAATCGCTTCTTTTGAGGCGGTGGATATACCATTAATTCAATATGTTGCTGCAACGGGTAAGCCGATGATTATTTCAACAGGTATGGCAGATTTAGAAGAAATTTCTGAGGCTGTTGAAGCTGCTTATGAAGGTGGTTGTTCCGAGTTGGCTCTTTTGCACTGCGTTAGTGGTTACCCTGCGCCTGCTGAGGATTATAATTTACGAACAATTTTGGATATGCAACGACGCTTTCATATTCCTATAGGTTTGTCTGATCACACCATTGATAATACAACGGCTATTTCCAGTGTGGCATTGGGTGCTTGTCTGATTGAGAAGCATGTGACTTTGGATCGTCAGGGGGGAGGACCAGATGATAGTTTTTCTTTAGAGCCTGATGGTTTGAAACATTTATGTGCGTCCGCAAAAACTGCTTGGTCGGCTTTAGGAACGGTGGACTACGGGCGCAAATCAAGTGAGCAGGGCAATGCAACATTTCGACGCTCCCTTTATTTTGTTAAAACAATGAAGGCAGGAACTGTGATTACTCAAGATGATATTCGAAGTGTCAGACCCGGCTTTGGGCTACCGCCAAAACATTGGGATGATGTGGTAGGGAAAGAGCTTTGCGTTGATGTTCAAGCGAACACACCTGTAACTTTTTCAACGCTTAAGTAGTCTATGACTGCGTTATATTTATATGATGAAAAACCAATAAATATTGAGAAAAACGCATTGGCTTTGCGTGAAGGTTTGGGGATTCAGACACTAAGCAGTTTGGATAGTCGATGTTACTACCTAAGCAATTTGGCGGAAGCAAAAGACATGTCCCAAAATATTGTAACACAACTACAACACCTTGATGGCAAGGCTCTTTGTCAAAAATATGCGTTGCCAGCGATTGCGCTAGAACGCATGATGTACCATGATCTGTTGGTACAGATTATTCCTTGTTTGGATTTATATAAGCGAATTTGTGATTATTTGGATCGGCATTCCATGACTGTCATCCATTATCTGGGTGGTGGCTGGAAGACCGATGTACTTGCTGCCATTTGCACACATCGTGGGATTCAACTGATACACCGAAGCTCTTGGCGTTCACGCTTAAGAGACTTTGCGGCAAGCGTAAAACATTGGGGCGTACATATACAATGGCAGTGGCGGGCTGCTGATAAAGTTGATGATTCGGCAGATTTTATATTTTTTATGCCTGCGGATCGTTTTGCCCGAGGCTTACCTGCGGTGATTGAAGCTCTTGAAAAGACGCATCGTGTGCAAATGCTTACTGAACAGACTGCAAAGCATTTAGGGAAAAGGAATATTGCAAGCTTGTTTAGCTTTACAACGCGGCAACGATTTTCTGTGAATGGTGTATTAGATGGATTGCAGATCAAGTCGAGGTGGAAAGCAGAATCAGATGATGTGCTGGCATGGGTATTAAAAAGACTTGTTGTACAAACTTTGCAAGAGCAACTGTATACAGCGTCTTGTGTTGCCCGTGTGTTGGAGAGATGCCCCAAAGCGGTTGTCGTTGCATCATTTGTTGGTGAGTCTTTATTGGAAGTGGCGCGTGCTATGAACAAAAAGACCGTTGTGATTCAAACATGTGGTACAGTGGAATATAAGGTGCATCTTGCTGGGGATAGTGTGTACATGCTCGCTTCGGAACAAGATAAGCATCATATTGTAGATACTTATCCGATACCTTCGGTAAAAATATGTGGTCATGTTGGCTATGACATCAAGGCTCCAATGATGGATGCGGAGAAAGCTTTGCTGCGTGAGCAACTGTCAGTTTCTAAACAGGATAAATTGCTTGTTTTTATTGGTAGTTATGCTTCTCCTGGGTTGATTGAATGGGAGAGTATTGCCGAAAGAAGTAAATATTTCTTACAGGCAGCAAGCACTTTAGAGCATGTTCGGATTGTGCTGAAACTGCATCCTTATGAGCATCATCTTGCCGCATACCATGATATGGTGAAGAAGCTAGATATGGAACAATATGTGATGGTAACACAGCACATGGATATTGGGAATCTAGTGCAAGTTAGTGATGCTGTGGTGATGCTTGAATCAACGGTGGGTCAAGAAAGTATTGTTTGGGGTAAACCGTTGTTGGACATACCTGTGTTAGAAGATTGGTTTGGTTATCATCGTAGTGGCGCGGCATTGGTAGCCTATCATATAGAGGATATTCGAGAAAAATTGAATCGTATACTGTACGATGAGACCACACAAAAAGCCTTGTGTGCAGGACGGAAGCGTTATGTGAACACTTATTTCCCCAAACAGGATGGGCAAGTGGTTGCGCGGATTTGTCATCATTTGAGGTGTTTGCAATGACTCTTGCACATGCGCCCATAGTTTTTGTACATAATAGCCTTCCTATTGGTGGGGCAGAGCAGCTGCGTTTGGCGATGTGTCGTGAACTGTTGGAGCGCAATGTTCCGTTTCGTGTATGTGCTTTGGAATGTCCAGGAGCCATTGGCGAAGAGCTGAAAAGCATGGGCGTACCTTTGGATGTATTGCATACCAAACAATGGGTGTTTGATGTGCGAGTTTGGTTCAAGCTACATGCTTATTTTAAACAACATCAACCATCTATTGTGCAATCATCATTGTTTGAGGCTAATACGCATTGTCGTTTAATCGCGCCATATACTTCAGTGCCAGTCTTGCTTTGTGAAGAGCATGGCTTGGATTATCGGCGTAGTCATGTGCATGGAATGTTGGATGCTTATTTGCAAAGTAGAGCAGATATTGTGTTAACAGTGTCTCAAGCGGTTTATGATTATATGCGTGTAAGTGTGCATATTGATAGAGCAAGATTGAAAGTGTTGCATAATTGTATTGATCCTGTGCCATTGTCATATGAACAAGTTGCTGACTTGCGTATATCATTGGGTATTGCTGCTGATGATTTTGTGGTTGGGCATGTTGGGGCATTGAAAGAGGAAAAAGGGCACCGAATACTTTTTCAAGCTTTTAAAAATTTCTGGAAGCAGCATAAGCAATCAAAACTTTTATTGATTGGTGATGGTCCAATGGATGTAGAGTTGCGGTCATATGCACAAGAGTTGGGCATGGAACAACAAGTTGTTTTTGCGGGAACTCGGCGTGATATGCAAGCTTGTTTTAAGATGATGGATATATTTGCATTTCCTTCTGTGAATGAGGCTTTGGGGATTGCTTTGCAGGAGGCGATGTTTATGGGGCTTCCCGTGATTGCATCCAAGCAAGGAGGTATGGAGGAGCTTATTGAACACGAGAACAATGGGCTGCTGATTCCTTTGCAAGATGTACATGCGTTGACTCAAGCAATGCTGCGTTTGAAAGATAGTGCGCGCTTATGTCAAACATTGGGTAATGCGGCACGAGAAGAAATAACACAACATTATTTGCCAAAACAGTATGTTGATCAGTTGTTTCAACTATACCGAACGATGTATCGACAAAAGAACCTATTGATGCCTGATTGGTTGAAGGAAATATAATATGTGTGGTTTGGCGGGTTTTGGTGGGAAAGGTGATGCTGAGATACTGGAGCAGATGGCAGCCACATTGCATCATCGAGGGCCTGATGCGAGCGGTGTGTGGCTGGATGATAGGGCAGGCTTGGCGCATGCCCGTTTATCCATTCAAGATTTAAGTGAGGCGGGGGCACAACCAATGTCTGCTGCGGGTGTGCATCTTGCTTTTAATGGCGAGATTTATAATGCACCAGCCCTTCGCGAAAAACTTGTTCAGGCAGGGCATGAGTTTCGTGGGCACTCGGATACAGAAGTGATTCTTCAAGGCTATGTACAATGGGGAAAGGGTGTTATTGCGCATCTTTCAGGCATGTTTGCCATTGCATTGTGGGATGAGAAAGAACAATCCTTATTGCTGGCAAGAGATCGCGTGGGCATCAAGCCGTTGTTTTATGCAGCACATGATAAGGGTGTGGTGTTTGGCTCTGAAATAAAAGCTATTTTTGCTCATGTAAGCGTAGAAAAGAGACTCAATAGGGACATGATTGATGCCTATCTAGCACTGGGTTATGTGCCGCGCCCACAAACCATCTTTGCAGGCGTGCAAGTATTGCCACCAGCGCATTGCCTGATTTGGCAGCATGGGGAATTTCATATTGAGGCTTATTGGCAGTTGCATGCTGATAAAACAGTGCAAGGCAGTGAAGAAGATTTAGCCGATGAATTGGATGCGCGTTTGCATGATGCAGTGGCATCGCATTTATTATCGGATGTAGATATAGGTGCATTTTTATCAGGTGGCGTGGATTCATCGCTTGTTTGTGCTATAGCCGCCAAGCAGATGGATGTACCACTAAAAACATTCACCATTGGCTTTGATGGTGGCGGCGATGAACGCGGCTGGGCGAAGATAGTCGCTGAACATATTGGTAGTGATCATCATGCGCATGTGGCGGGCTTGGATTTAATCGAAAAGCTACCCATCTTTTTGCAACACCTTGAGCAGCCCTTATTTGATAACTCGATTTTACCTACTTATTTGGTATCCAGTGTTGCCAGTGAAAAGGTCAAGGTGGTGTTGGCTGGCGATGGTGGGGATGAGCCATTTTTGGGTTACGATTGGACACGGCGCGCGTTAAGCTTACCACGCTTGTTGCCAGAGTTGCCATATTCAGGATGGAAATGGGCATATCGCACAGGCAAGGCAGGCTTATTACAGCGGGCTTTGTTTGATGTATCGCATGATGCCGCTGCGCGTTATTTGCGGCGTATGACAGTATCGCAGTCGTTTCGCCATGATGTATATACGGATGATTATCGAAACATTTTGCAGGCAGAGCCAATAGAAATGTTGGCGGAATCATTGTGTCAACATGCAGGTGATACGCGCTTTTCTTATGCCGATTTGAACTGGTATTTACCTGAAGATGTATTGTTTAAGGTGGATCGGATGAGTATGGCACATGGTCTAGAGGTACGCGTACCGTTGCTGGATCATCAGCTTCTTGCATGGGAAATGAGCCTACCCTTGGCGATGCGATTTAGAGATGGCCATGGCAAATATTTATTGCGTAAGGTGGCCGCACGCTATTTACCTGCGGATATTCTAAAACCGCGCAAACAAGGTTTTACGATTCCCATTGGTGCATGGTTGCGTGGTGAGTTGGGGCAGTGGTCGGAAAGCCTATTTACATCGAATCGCTTTGCGCAGCGTGGCATCTTTAAGCCTGAAAAGGTATTGAAATTATTGCGTTTGCATCAAAGTGGCAAGTATGAGCTTGGGCATCGTTTGTGGAGCTTGATTGTACTTGAGATGTGGTTTCGCGAGTGGATGGATTGATGCGTCTCTCTTGGAAAGTCGCAGGTTTATTATTGCTAAGTCTCATCCTATGGGAGCTGATTGTTCGCTACTGTGTGGTTTCACCAGAACAAGAAGTATTCGACCCAAATTTGGGGTATATACATGCTCCTTATGCGAATATTTTACAAACTTATGAAGGTTACACTCGATTATCATTGGATCAGTTTGGGTTGAATAATGATGCCTTATCAGATGTGCCTACGACGCGCGTGTTGGTGCTTGGTGACTCATTTGTTGAGTCTTACCAAGTGATGCGTGAAGAAAATTTCGTACATGTGCTGATGCATGATTGGTCAGATACCTTGTTATTTAATGCTGGTGTTGCAGGAATTGCTCCTGATGTGGCGTTAAGTCTCTTTAAGAAGTTAAAAGATAAGGTTCGACCGACACATGTTTTGCTTTGTATTAATGCTGCCGATTTTAAAGAACTTTTGGAAGCTCGTGCCAGTTATGATGAAAGTGGTCGTGTATCATCATTATGGCGGGTATATGATGATTTCACAGCATTCAAAAGAATAAAACTATGGATTTATGATCATTCATCATTGGTTACACACTTAAAGTGGAAATATGAAGGGGGGATTCGGGTATTTATAAAAAAAATGATGTTTCAAGATCAGCCCAATAGCGTGCATTCGATGGATAAGATGGATGTTCATGAAGGGATCAAACGATGGCTTTTTGTCCTGAATGAATTGAAAAAAGAGGGAAAACCTGTCACGGTATTGATAATGCCTGATATTCAATATCTACCAGAAGGAAAAGCAAAGGGCGTTCGTACGACAGCACGAGAAATTTTGACGAATGAAGCTGAGAATATAGGCGTACCTGTGTTGGATGCTAATGATGTGTTTGTTCATGATTTTCAAGAAACCTTGTTGCCAGCTAAGGGCTTCCTCAATAATACTTATGGTCAAGGGCATCTTAATATTCATGGTCATCAAGTTCTGGCACACTGGCTGGATAGCAAACGGGCTGTGATTGTACGATGATATTTTCCAGTATTGATTTTCTACTGTTTTTTGTAGCTTTGATTGCGGTTCTGCGCTTTGCTCCGAAAAAACTGCATAGCTGGGTATTGCTGATTTTTTCCTATGGTTTTTACGCGGTATGGGATGTGCGCTTTACCCTACTTTTGATGTTTGTTTCGCTGGTGGGTTATGGCTGCGGTCTGGCGATTGAACGGCATCATCAGGATATGCTGCAAAAGAATCGCGCCTTGTGGCTGGGTATTATCAGTATGTTGTTGGTGTTGGCGTATTTTAAGTATGCGAACTTCTTTATGGATAATCTTTCGGCATTGTCGGGGCAGGCTATGCAACACTGGAACATTGTGCTGCCTGTGGGCTTGTCCTTTTTTACTTTTCAGGTGATTTCTTATCTGGTGGATGTTTGGCGCGGTGATATTCGTGCGTGCGGATCGAAAAAAGAGTTTTTCTTGTATGTGGCATTCTTTCCGCAACTGGTGGCAGGGCCGATTGTGCGTGCCAAGGATTTTTTACCGCAATTGCAGCAGCATGTTGGGGTCAACTGGGATTATATCTATTTAGGAGCGCAGATTTTTGCTTTGGGGTTTATCCAAAAAGTATTTATTGCTGATAGACTGGCAATGTTTTGTGATCCCGTATTCGCGCAGCCAGCACTCTATGATGCTGCGACACTTTGGTTGGGCTTAATCGCCTATGCGGTGCAAATTTTTTGTGATTTTTCAGGTTATTCGCATATGGCGATTGGCATCGCTTTGGTGTTGGGATTTAAACTCCCTGAAAACTTTCGCATGCCCTATCTAGCGACATCGGTTGCGGATTTTTGGCATCGTTGGCATATCTCTTTATCCAGTTGGTTGCGTGATTATTTGTATATTCCATTGGGTGGTAGTCGCGTTGCGCCGAGTATGATTTATGTCAATTTGATGGTTACGATGGTGTTGGGCGGTTTGTGGCATGGCGCATCGTGGAATTTTGTCTTGTGGGGTGGTATGCACGGGTTGGCATTGTGCGTACACCGTCTATGGAAATCATGGGGTGGTGCTATGCCAGCGATATTGGGCTGGATATGCACACTGGGCTTTGTTTTGCTGACTTGGATACCGTTTCGTTGTGGTGATATTGCACAAACCATGCTGTACTTTTCAGGGCTTATTTCTGGGGATGGTATTCATTGGATGATGCCACAGATGCTTGGATTGCTTGCTTTGGTGGTGGTTGTACATGCCGTGATGGTGTGGAGACATATAGATGCGTGGCATGTGGCTTTGCCCGTATCAGAAAAAGAAAAGCTATGGCATATTGTGGCATGGGCTTGGCTGGTTTTGGCATTGTTGGTGTGGTCACCGACCCATAGTTCACCATTTATATATTTTCAATTTTAAGTTATGGTGTCTTATCATTTTTAGCAAATACTGGTTTATATAGAGGTATGGATATGAAAATTAGCGTTGAAAACTTGGGAAAATTAACAAAAGCTGAATTTTCATTGGGAGATCTTAGTATTATCTGTGGCGATAATAATATGGGAAAAACATATGCGACATATGCACTATTTGGCTTTCTTCATACTTGGAGAAAACACATGGACTTCTATATTTCTGATGAAAATATAGCATCCTTATTTGATGAAGGAAGCGTTTCTATTGATTTAAGAGAGTATTTAGATAACGCTCCAGAAGTACTTCAAAAAGCTTGTATGAATTACACAAAAAAGTTGCCAGATGTTTTTGCCACAAATGCAAAACAGTTTAATGATGCAAAATTTCAATTGTTTTTAGATGAATCTGAGATGCATTTATCTAATGCTTTTCAGCGTACTATTCGAGCTGCAAATACTGAGTTGTTTGTCTTAAACAAAGAGGCAGAAAGCACTCTTTTACTTGTGACATTAGTGATGGAAAAAGAAGTTCTACAAATTCCTCAAATAGTGATTAAAAGTATTATTTCTGAAGCAATTGTTGAAATTATTTTTGCAACACATCTACCACGCCCATTTATTTCCAGCGCAGAGAGAACTGGGGCGGCTATTTTTCGCAATGAATTAAACTTTGCTCGTAACCAGTTGTTAGAAGAGTTACGGCAAAGAGATACAACTATTGATCCTATGGATTTGCTGATGAAGTCATCTCGAGATTATGCTTTGGCTGTTGAGGAGAATGTTGATTTCACTAGGAAGTTAGAAACAATTTTTAAGCAAGATAGTGAAATCTTAAATACTGCTCCAGAAGTGTTGGATAGTTTTGCGCATATTATCGGTGGTGCGTATGAAGTAGATCGAAATAATAATCTTTTTTATAAACCTAAAGGGTCGAAAGTGAAATTGACAATGGATGCAAGCTCCAGCGCTGTGCGCTCATTGTTGGATATTGGCTTTTATCTTAGGCATGTTGCCAAACCAGGAGACCTCCTTATGGTCGATGAACCTGAGTTGAATTTACATCCAAATAATCAACGACTTATGGCGCGTTTATTTGCAAGCCTGACAAAGGTAGGAATCAAGGTTTTTATCACAACACATAGCGACTTTATTGTGAAAGAAATCAATACATTGATTATGCTTCATCAAGACAAACCATATTTAAAGAAACTTGCTAAGGAAGAGGAGTATTCCGAACGGGAGTTGCTTTCATGTGATCAGGTTAAGCTATATATTGCAGAGGTTGCCCTTATTAAAGTGAAAGGGATCTCACGGCGAATAAAGCGCCCTACACTGGTTGAAGCAAAGGTTGACCCAGAGCTTGGGATTGATGCTCGCTGCTTTGATACAACTATTAATGATATGAATCGAATTCAAGATGCTATTTTGTGGGGAGAGCCTCTATGAGTGTAGCGGCTTTGAGTTGGATTATTTGTGATACTTGTCTTGTTTTTCCTGATAAAGCAAAGAAAGAAATAATATTATCTGAAAATAAAGGAATATCGTATCAGTTGATTATTCACAATGTTCCAGAAGATATATTTGCGATTAAGGCAGATGACTTTCCTGATACACGCGCTTTTTTTACTGGAGATAAAAATAAACGAGCTGATTATATTATTATTTCCAGTTCTCTTAAACTGATTGTGTTTCTTGAGTTAAAGCATGGTTCTGGTGGTTCTGAAACCGATATTGTTAAACAACTTAAGGGTGCTGAATGTCTGTTAAAATATTGTGATTTATTGCATACAAAGATGAGTAATTCTAAGAGTACATTGCAACACTATAAATTTCGTTTTGTTTGTGCATATTTTGTAGGAGCGAGTAAAAGACCTACCCGCTATCAAGGCAGTTCTTTGCATGATGCTCCAGAAAGGATGTTAAAACTTAATAATCCACATCGTTTATTTCTTAAACAGTTAAGGGGACAAGTGCGAAATAAATCTTAGTCACATGTGCGTAAAGGATTTTTTAAAAGAAGCTTATTAGATGCTTGGTTGGGATAGCCATCAATGTTACTATGATGTTAAGACTTGATAGAGACTGTGCTTTTAAAGCCCAATACGCTGTTGGAAGAATGGATTTAAAACTTTGTGGATTGGTATAGGAGTGATTGTGACGCACGATTTTAGAGCATTGTTTGCCAAAGCGGACTGGTTTAAGCCTGAATTAACACGCGATTGGGTGCGCTATCGCAATGATGAGAACCCGACGGGGGTGTGCTGGCATGTACCTTCTGAAAGTGAATTACCTATACTTTCGGTGATTATTCCAACCGCCGATGCCGACCGTGGTGGCTATTTCATCAAATTGATGGATTCCTTGACGAGTCAGGATGTGCAAGATTTTGAGTTGATTGTGCTTAAAGGTGATAAACGCCAAGGGCGTGGTATCAATATCTGTGCGGCGATGGCAAAAGGGAAATATTTACTCACAGTCGATGATGATTCTTCACTGCCTGATGCGAAAACATTCACAAAAATGATTGCGGCGATGGATGCCCATGTTGATATTGGTATGGCAGGTGGCAATAACACTGTGCCTGATTGGGCAACGCCTTTTGTAAAACGCGTGATGATTCAAGTACCACGCCGTAGCTGGGAGCCTGTTTCTGAAATTGTAGATTCGGATTTGGCAGAACATCCATGCCTCATCATGCGGGCGGAATTGTTTCGCAAGGTGGGCGGTGAAAATGAGGTGATTCCACGGGGGCTTGATCCGTATTTACGGCAGATATTTCGTGAGGCGGATACGCGTGTGGTGGTCTTACCTGATATTATTTATCACCATTTACCCCCAGAAACATGGGGCGGATTATTGGGTCAGATGAAGCGCAATGGTTATCAAGCTGCGGTTGCCAATATCCATTCGCCAGAATGGGTGATTGAAACACCTGCGGAACATGGCGCGTTTGTCTTGCGCGTGCCGTTGTGGAAGCGAATCTTGCGCTTTCCTTTGAATATGTTGAAAAGCCTGTTGCAAGGTAAGTGGCTTTGGGTGTTGTGTGAAATCTGTTATGCGTGGGGATTTTTGCGCGGTTGGGTGAAGGAGAAATGATGAAGCAACAAGAAGACTGGTCACAGGCAGAGAAGTTTTTTTCGCGTTCATGGTCGCATATTTTTTATTTCTGGAAATTGCGTCAGGTGATGTTGGCGAAAACAGTGAAGACATTGTTGGAGCAGCGCCAAGCCCATGAGGAGACGCGGGTGGTCGATTTGGGCTGCGGGCCAGGGACAAATTTATTCGATGTTTATGATGTGTGTGCAGACTTTAAGCGCGTGCAATGGTTTGGTTTGGACTTGAACCAACGCGAGGCAGCGATGGGGGCTGGGCGTAGTCGTTATCGTGTACAAGAACGCAAGATGCAAGCCTTACACTTTATGGCGGGTGATATTTTTAAGCTTCCTTTCGCCGATAATAGTGTAGATATATTGATTTCATCGGAAGTGGTCGAACACTTGCCCGACCCGCGCCCTGCAATTGCAGAGATGCAACGCGTGTTGAAGCCGAACGGTTATGCCATGGTGACCACACCAAACCCCAGAAACTTGCCCGAAATGCTGGGCTATGCCTTGGATAAGCTGACATGCGGTGCCTTTAAGAAATTTTACTGGAAAGGGCAGGATGAAGTGTCTGCGCCGCCGTTGGATGCAGAAGTGGGCTTTGGTCATGTTTCAGTACATCCTTTTCCTGTATGGCGGGGCTGGTTTGAGCAGGCTGGCATGCCTGTGGTGAAAAAAGTGCGGGGGCCTTTGGTATTTGGCAGCCCTTTTTTTGACAGACAGCGTTTTTTACTTGGCATGTTGGTGATGCTTGATCCGATTTTGGATCGCTTGCCTTTTCGATTTTTAACCACGACCAATCTTGGGATGTTGTGTCGGAAACGGTGATTGTATATAGTATTTCAAGTTAAAATGTGCCGTCATACCCGCCTTCGCGGGTACGACGATTGCAGCGCTAACTTAATACCTGAACCACTATAGGAGAAAGATTTACAGGCATGAAGTCGGCAAGCCTGAAAATTATTGTGTGATATAGTGATTCAAGTATTGAAGTGCCGTCATCTCCAAATGCTTTTATTGGAGATCCATGATTGAATGATACGCATTAATGGATACCCGCCTTCGCGGGCATGACGATCAAATGGTAATTCAATGCTTGAATCACTATATGCATAAGTTTGAAGATGAACGACTCTTGTCAGCTATGTGATGCAGGTTCTTTGCTATTTAGGAGTGTGGAATGTCATTAGTTTTTAGAATGGTTCGTTGTTTGTCTGTAGTGTTCATTGTATTGCTTTCGGCTTGTGTAAAGCCTGCTTATATCATGGATACAGAGAAATCTCAGCCATCCGTTGTGAAGTGTTCTCAGTTTTTTAATCAGCTTGATACGGCGATAAAGCATGAAGGGGTGCAAGATGTGCAAGCTTCGCGTGTTGATGGCTTGCCATTTTTGCGGGCGAATCGTTTTTTAGCATCGTTTGCCGATGATGATATGAATGATGCACAGTTTGCGACATGGTTAGAGAAGATGAATGCTTTGGCAGTTGAAGGCTATAGTCTTGAATGGAAGAACCTATCAGAGCAAGGTAAACGGACTGTTTCTTATACATCCTTTTCATCTTTTGCCAAAAAACTTTCATATTGTTCTGTAGTGTCGGTGCATCATTTGAAAGAGATGCCGAACAGTAAGGTTTCTCTAAAGAAGACGGTGCATGTTTCCGATGATTACCAACTTTGGAAACGAACTTTAGGATTGTATCCGATTTCAGCTTGGGCTTTCTTGCTCGGTATTCATGATTGGCATCAGCAGACGAAGCAAGTTTTTGCACAGTCGTTAAGCAAGCTTGAGGTGAAAGGCAAAATGTATCGTTATGCTTCTAAGTTTGTTGGGGCATCTCATATAGATGATTGGCAATGGGATGCCTTGAACATACCGATATTGTCCGAGTCCGTTAAGCAGCAATTATTTGAGAAATTTGCGCCTAATCTAGAGGTGGATGTTGGGCAATTGGATGATGAAATCGGTCGTGTACGGCGAGATGATGCTGTCTCTATTGATGTGCGTCATCCCGTTGTTTATCAAAAGCTTTCGTATACGCGCTTTCATGGAGAAATACTTCCACAGTTAAATTATATTTTTTGGTTTCCTTCGCGTCCCAAAGCATCGGCACTTGATATGCTGGCTGGTTCTGTGGACAGCATTATGTGGCGGGTGACATTAACGCCAGATGGTAAGCCTTTGTTGTATGATGCCATTCATAGCTGTGGTTGTTACCACATGTTTTTTCCGACTGATAAGTTATCATTATTACCCCAAAACAAAATTTTAGATGAAGGTGCGTTGGTTCCACAAATGGCACCGAACTTAAAGGCTGGAACGAAGATAACGCTTCGTATTGAACAAGGGACTCATTACATACAAAAGATTTTCCTAAGTGATGCAAACCGTGCTTCTGATAAGCCTTATATGATGTTGGATTACAATGAGTTGCGAGCCTTACCTCATAAGAACGGCTTTCATAGTGCGTTCAATCATGAAGGTATCATGCCCCATACAGAGCGTTTGGAAGCCTACTTCTTTTGGCCGATGGGCATTGCAAAGCCAGGGTCTATGCGTCAATGGGGGCATCATGCAACGGCATTTGTAGGTCACCGTCATTTTGATGATGCTCATTTACTGGAGCGTTATTTTATACTGAAGGAATAAGGCTTCCTATAGAGCACTAAAAACAGAATCGTGGATGGCTTATGAATGTTGCGATTGATACACATGCCGCAACCAATGTTCAGCACTCGCTTCATCATCGAATAAACCATCCATTTGTGCTTGATACGCCGCTTGAATGATGATGCCCATGCCTTTTCCTGCTGGAATACCTTGTTGCATCAACCACTTGCCTTGAATGATGGGAGCGACTTTGCGTTGATGGCTTTGCAGGGCTTGGGCGCGTTCTAGCCAGTGTTGGGCGGGTCGGGATGGTGGTGAAGGGTGACGACCTGATGCGTCGGCTTCGACTAGCATTTCCCATAATTCAATGGACGAAGGTTCAAGTCGATGCGCTAGGCGGCGGATGGCTCGGGCTGTCGGGTCGCTGCATAAATGGGTGATATGATCATACACCAAAGGCAATACATAAGTTGCGATGCGTTGGGGTGCGGCGATGCGTTGCAGAAATTTGCGGCTGGGTTCGATGCCTGCCTGACTATGTCGAGGTGAACGAATATGCCCGTGTTCATCGGTAAAGGTGGTGGCTGGTTTGCCCAAATCATGACACAGCGCGGCAAAGAGTAGGTGTTCGCGGGTGTGTGGGTCTAGCTGTTCACGCGCTGCAATATGTGCGGCTTGATTGCAGACTTGTTGTGTATGAATCCACGCATCGCCTTCGGGATGCCAGCGTGGGTCTTGTGGACAATCGGGTAGGGCAGCCAGTTCGGGATATAGATTAAGCCAGCCTGATTGTTGCAGTACATGCAAACCTTGGGCGGGGTAGGATGCATGCGCCCATTTCTGCCATTCGCACCAGATGCGTGAATCGGGCAAGGTGTCTGCTTCGTTTTTTAAGCTTTGGCATAAATCTGCGGTATCACTGGCTAAGCTTAGGTTGAAACGCGCAGCAAATTGCATGGCGCGCAATACACGCAACGGATCTTCAGCAAAAGCAGGGGAGACATGGCGTAAGATGCTTGATTGCAGATCGTCCAAACCATGAAAAGCATCCAAAAATGTTCCCGATAATGGCTCAAGCATCATGGCGTTGATGGTGAAATCTCGGCGGGATGCGGCGATATGTGGTGGTAAATGAATATCGGGCACAATATCGAAGCCGCGATGTCCTGCATGGGTTTTGATTTCTTTGCGTGGCAATGCCACATCAATATCCAGACCTTGGGTGTGCAGCTTGAGGACACCAAATTGTTTGCCGACATGGATGGTGCGCCCCAATGTTTGTGCGACACGCATGAGCGCATCATGGGGTAAGCCATAGACTTCGACATCCCAATCTTTGGGCTGTTGTTGCAGACACAAATCACGAACCGAGCCACCCACCAGCCAAGCTTGCCCGCCTGCCTGTTGGATATGTTGGCAGAGTTGTTGCAAGGGCTGGGGAAGTTGTTGGCATTGCGTATGGCTTGGGCGATTCATGTGCCTATTGCATCGTCGACAAGCTGAAAAAGCAAGGCTATGTTCGTGTATCGAGACTACCGCACCATAGTGGATTTTTGAGTAAATCAAGGCAAAAATAGCACTGAAACCGCAGTGTGCTATAGTGAATCGAAAATAGAATTGCGTCATCCCCAAAGGCTTCTATTGGGGATCCATGAGTGGAAAGGTCGTATGGTTCATGGTTCCCCGCCTTCGCGGGGATGACGGTTCGAGAGTAACTCTATTCTGAATTTACTATATATGCACATGAGGATTGAAGGGCTGTTTTTAACGCAGATGCAGGCAAAAAGACGCATGATGAAGTGGTCTCGTATCGTGATTCAATTTTAGGAGGTTGCTATGCGTTGGTCCAGTCGTGAAAACAGGCATCATCATACTTATTTTAAACGGAAAAAACTGACGGTGGTGGGTTCTGGTAATGTCGGCGCAACGGCGGCATTTCTGGCAGCACAGCGAGAATTGGGTGATGTGGTCTTGCTGGATGTGGTGCATGGTGTGCCGCAAGGAAAAGCCTTGGATATGTATGAGGCATCGCCGATTTTGGGCTATGATGCACAAATCACAGGCACGCAACTGTATGAAGATACGGCGGATTCAGATTTGGTGATTATCACGGCGGGGATTGCGCGCAAACCTGGCATGTCGCGTGATGATTTATTGGCAACGAATGTAAAGATTGTTGCCGAAGTGACCCGAAATATTGTGGCGTATTCGCCTCATTGTGTGATTTTGGTGGTGACCAATCCGCTGGATGCGATGGTGTACACGGCGAAGCAGGTTTCGGGCTTTCCTAGAGAACGCGTGATTGGCATGGCTGGGGTGCTGGATTCGGCGCGGATGCGCTCTTTTATTGCAGAAAAATTAAAGGTGTCGATTGCAGATGTGTCGGCTTTTGTGTTGGGTGGGCATGGCGATACGATGGTACCTTTGCCGCGCTATGCGACGGTGGCAGGGATTCCGATTACAGAAATGATGCCGCAACAAGAGATTGATGCGATTTGTGAACGCACCGCACAAGGCGGCGCAGAAATTGTGCAATTATTAAAGACTGGCTCGGCATTTTATGCGCCTGGTGCGGCAGTGGTGGAAATGGCAGAGGCTATTTTGAAAGATAAAGGGCGCGTCTTGCCATGTGCAGCTTATTTGGACGGCGAATATGGCGTGGATGGCTATTATATGGGTGTGCCATGTCGTTTGGGTGGTGGTGGTTTGCAATCGGTGGTGGAGCTGGACTTGACCCAAGGTGAACAAGCGGCGATGGATGCTTCTTTGGAGTCGGTGCAAGCATTGGTGAAACAGGTGGATGGTTTGGGCGTGTTTTGAATTATCATTTTGAATGGGATTCAGTGAAAGCTGAAAGTAATGTAAAAAAACATGGTGTGCGTTTTGAGGAAGCGATTGAGGTCTTTAACGATGCATTGCATTTAAGTATGGCGGACGATGCCTGTGATGAGGAAGAACGCTGGATTACATTGGGTCAGAGTAAGAAAAGTTTATGTTTGGTGGTTCATACCTTTGTGTTACATCAAGGGAATCATGTGAATATTCGTATCATTTCGGCGAGGCGAGCAAGCAAACATGAACGACGGCAGTATGAGGAGTGATGATGAAAAAAGAATATGATTTTTCTCAAGCAAAACGGGGGCGTTTTTTTCGGCAGGATGCCGTAATGAATGTCCCCGTGTATCTTGATGAAGATGTGAAAGTATGGATTGATGAACAAGCAGAATCGCAAGGTGTAGACTTTCAGAAGTTGGTGAATGCTTTGTTGCGTCAAGATATTGCGTTGATTCAAGAGGTTATGGGGCGTTAATATATGAATATCCATGAATATCAGGCAAAAGAAATCTTGCGAGATGCTGGTGTTGAATGAACCCATGATGAGTAAGTGGCGATGGGTGCATGGGTGAAACTGTAGATTGATATGAAGTATAAGAAGAATTTGGGGCGATACATGAATAAAGTGTTTGATAACTCGGATATCACAGCAAGTAGTAAGCACATTGAAATGTTGAAAAAATATTTTCCGCAGTGTTTTGACAAGCATGGGGCTTTTATACCTGAGAAGCTGCAAGACTTGGTGTGTGCAAGCGGCTCGGAGCTTTCCAAGGAGTCCTATGCTCTGAACTGGCTGGGGAAATCCTATGCAAGGCTGCTTACCAATGAACACCCACGCACCCTGTTATCCGAAGATAAAGAGCATAACGCCAAGCCTGAAAACAAAGACAGTGAGAACCTGCTGATTAAGGGTGATAACCTTGAAGTGTTGAAACATCTTGTGAACGCCTACAGCGAACAGGTGAAGATGATTTATATCGACCCACCGTACAACACTGGCTCCGATGGCTTTGTGTATCAGGATGATCGAAAGTTTACGCCGCAACAGCTTTCACAACTGGCAGGCATTGATAATGATGAAGCCAAGCGGATTTTGGAGTTTACCCAAAGAAAAGCCAATAGTCATAGCGCATGGCTGACCTTTATGTATCCCCGCCTTTATGTGGCACGGGAGCTACTCAAAGATGATGGTGTGATTTTTATTTCCATTGATGATAACGAAGTGGCGCAGCTTAAAATGCTTTGTGATGAGATTTTTGGGGAGCA
>Ga0256829_1000896_pt1 | contig 26362 bp, 29 predicted proteins | sample 131447metaG_FD_185979 | JGI IMG/M metagenome (GOLD analysis project Ga0256829, IMG submission 185979) | Hydrothermal vent microbial communities from Lau Basin, Pacific Ocean - 131-447 | ecosystem: Environmental > Aquatic > Marine > Hydrothermal vents | place: Pacific Ocean: Lau Basin | collected... | reverse complement strand
CAATGCAAAAAACATAATTTTATTTGCATCTGATGGAGCATTTATGAGTTTTACATTTTTATATTTTGCTATCTGTTGTGCTACATCATAATAACCATTAAACATTGATGCAGAATACTTTCCAAGAACTTCACCAGGTTTACTTTTGTTTGCTAAAAGAGGCAATATTGTTCCACCTGAATCACCACGCATGTCATTAAAGTCATCCCAACTTCTAGCAAATATAACTGCCATCGCAAAGGCTTGAGCTTCTGAAGCTACAGGGCTTAAAACTTGTTTTTTGTTAAAATATTTATATAAAGATTTATCATTTGCAATAATATCAACTTTAGAGTTCATTTCAGAAAATGTCAATAATACAGTAGGAGTTTTAAAGTTTTGTAAAACTTTTTTTTCATACTCTGCTATACTTAGACCAGCTGGTAACTCTTTAAGCATCAAAAGCCTTAACGATACACCTGTTTTTGTATAAAGTTCTGTTCCAAGTTTATTTACTTCTTTTGTAAATTTTGGATTTGAAATTATCTCATCTTTATATAAATATTCAGCTAATAATTGTGATTGAAAAAAAATTATGAGAGTGAGGGCCGCAAGCCCTCTTGAAATTTTCAATGAAATTTCCTAAACTACGACTAAAATGTTGCCAGTAAAAACTGCATAAAGAGTATATGCAGCCATTACTATAAGACCAATTGTAATTATCTTTTCCATTCTTAGCCCCTTATTTCACATCAACGATGTGTTTTGCGTTATCAATACTAATTCTTTGTATTGATGTTTCATCTTTTATATCATAAAAGTTTGTTGCATTTGCACTTTGAACCATTATTGAGTTATAAACTAAAAAACCTAAGATACTCAATAGTAGTAAAACTGCAACTAAAAAACCACCAGCACCATCAAGAGCGAATACACTTCTATTTTCATTCATCACTAGCTCCTTATTTGCTTAAGCTAGTGATGTATGCACCAACAGCTTCTTTTTGTTTTTTGTTAAGTATTTCAAATTTAGGCATAGTACCAATAGTACCTTTTTTACCGTTATTTAAAACATCAATAACAAGTTCTGGAGTAAACCCAGCAATATCTGGTGCAACACCAGCCATACCCTTACCATCACTACCATGACATGAAGAACAAACACCAGCAAATACATCTGCACCTGCACCACTCATTCCATTTGCAACATAAGAAGCAACACTATCAATCTCTGCATCAGTAATAGGTGCATAGTTTTTGTTTGCATTCATAAGTCCACTACGGTCTGGCATTGGCATTTCCATACCAAGAAGATGATTGTTAGAACCATGTTCGATTACATACTTAATAGACTTAGCTTCAAGTCTTTGATTTAAGTTTGCAGCTCTTCCATCATTACCGTCAGCATCAAGACCGTGACATGCAATACAATTAGATAAGTAAACAGATTCACCCATATCTACAAGTCTATCACCTGTAAAAGATGCGTATTTCTTGTCAAATTTTGCATTTAGTGTAGCAACTTCTTCATTGTACTGACCGATTTGTGAAAATGCATTAACAGGATACCCTACTAAAAAGTACCACATACCCCAAGCCATAACTCCTAAAAACATTACAGCCCAACCAAAAGGAACATTATTGTTATATTCACCAATACCATCCCACTCTTCATCTGCCAATTCACCAGTAGCAGTATCAACCTGCATCTGACGAACATACTTAATAACAACAAAAACTGTAATAGCAACAAGTGCCACAGCAGCTATAACTGTCAGAATATTAATAATATCCCCGTTTAAGCCACCCTTAGATCCAAGTACTGATACATATGTGAATCCAAGCATTGCTGCTACGATTATAATACCCCAAAGATAAATCTTATTCATATATCTCTCCTATTTTTTAGACACACGCGACACAGGAGTGTCGTTTATATCATCTTTTAAAGCCAGATTACTATACTCTTCATAGTCATGTCCATCAGAATCTTTCCTTTTAGAATATAGGTGGTAGATATATGCATATGATATAACTACCAATAAACCCATTGCTCCAACATAACCATAAGCTTGTAATTCAGCGATACTCACTATATGTCCCTTTTATTTAAGACTATTCAAATATGCAATTAAAGCAACGATTTCAGGAATCTTTCCTGCTTTAATCATATCTTTAACATCTTGATCTTTCATATCAGCTGCAATAAGTTTTGCATCTGCTAAAGCATCAGCTTTTGCACCTACAAGTGAATCAGCTAATTTTATAGTCTTAGTTGAACCATCTTTCATAGGAAGAGGTTTATTATAAGGAACATCAAAGAAATGTCTAATTGTTAATTGTTCAGCATATGCAGTATCTACATCAGCTATATTTTTATATAACCAAGTGTATTTAGGCATAATAGAACCTGGAACAACAGCAGCAGGGTCTTTCATGTGATAATCATGCCAGTCTGTAGTTCTATAGTTTCCTACACGCATCAAGTCTGGACCAGTTCTTTCTGAACCCCAAAGAAATGGTCTATCATAAGCGTACTCTCCACTTACAGAGTAGTGACCATAACGATCAGTTTCTGACTTAAATGGACGAATTAGTTGTGAATGACATGCATTACAACTATTTTTAATATAAATAAGACGACCTGTCAACTGTAGTGTTGTATATGGTGTCGTACCTATTAGAGGACGAGATTGTTGAGCAAAACTCGGAACAATTTCAACTAAACCAGCGAATGCAACTGTAACGAACACTAAAACCGAAAAGAAGAACGGATGTTTTTCTAACCAATGAAACATAATATACCCCTTTCCTTAAGCGCCCATAGGCGATGCATTAACTAACTCATCTTCTTCAACAGGACGAGCAGACATAGTTTTAAACATGTTATAAGCAAACATAATAAAACCTATTAGGTACAAAGTACCACCAACAGCACGGATAGTATAATAAGGATGCAATACTGTAACAGTATCGATAAATGAGTAAGCTAAGTTACCAAACTCATCGTGAGCACGCCACATCATACCTTGAGTAATCCCTGCAATCCACATAGAAGTAAAGTAAAGAACGATACCTAAAGTTTGAATCCAAAACTGAGTACTCATAAGTGACTTAGAGTAAATCTCTCTTCTAAATACACGAGGAGCCATATGATAAAGTGCTGCAATAACCATAAATGCAACCCAACCTAAAGCACCATCATGAACATGACCAACAATCCAGTTGGTAAAGTGAGCAATAGCGTTTACTGATTTAATAGCTTGGATAGGACCTTCTAATGTTGAGAACATATAGAATGTAGAACCAAGAATCATAAACTTAATAAGTGGAGATGAAGCAACTTGTTGCCACTCACCCTTCATTGTAAGAAGCATATTGATAGCTGATCCCCAAGATGGTAAAATTAATACTATTGAAAAAACAGAACCCATAGTTTGAATCCAGTCAGGAACAGTAGAGTAAAGAACATGGTGTCCACCAGCCCAAAGATATACAAACATTAAACCCCAAAATGAAAGTAAAGACAATTTATATGAATAAATAGCTTGACCTGACTCTTTTGGTAAAAAGTAATAAATAAGTGCAATAATTGGAGTTGTAAGAACAAATGCAACTGCATTGTGACCAAACCACCATTGAACCATAGCATCATTAGAACCTGCATACATAGATACAGAGTGATACCAATGTCCTATTCCACCAGAATAAAAGTAAGTTGGAATTTCCATATTGTTAAAAAGGTGAAGCATAGCAACTGCCAAGAAAGTAGCTATAAAATACCAAATAGAGATATAAATAGTTTTCTCACGACGAATACCAACTAAACCAGCGATACTAATTCCCCAAAGCAACCAAACTATCGTTATACCAATATCCATTGGCCACTCAAGTTCAGCATACTCTTTAGAATCAGTAATACCTAGTAAAAGAGATACAACAATAACTACTGCTGCAACTGCATAGACATAAAAGTGTGCTTTACCTATAAACATTAAGAACTTAGACTCAGCCATAGATACTTTTAGAACGCGTTGCCCTATATAGTACCATGAAGCCCAAACTCCACTCAATACAAAACCATAAATAATACTATTTGTATGTAATGGTCTTAGACGACTAAAGTTAGTATATTCTGCAACACCACTACCAAACATTGTATTTACACTAGGAAATGCTAATTCCCAAGCAATCAAAACACCAACAAGCATACCTGTAATGCCAAGGAATATTGTTGCCCACATAAACAGTTTAGTAACTGAATAGTCATATTCTAATGGACGATTCTCCATATAAACTCCTCAAATTGAAATATAAAAGCTTAGATTAACTACACCTTAAACTAAACTTTTAAGTTCTATAGTTTATCGCTTAATATATTTAATGAAGCTTAAGAAGCTTATATGAGGCTATCTTTTGTCCTTTGCTATAGCATTTAGTAACTCTTTGTTATCTTCTTGCATCTTCTCAAATGCTTTTAACAAGGACTCATGCAAAGATTCTTCTGACTGTTTTATATCTTTTATCTCACCATAATACTTATAAAAGTCATTATATGGAGTTATTCCTTTTGATATAACTAACTTTAAGTCTATCCCCGGAAAATACTTATTCCATGATGGCTCTATAGCTGAGACAACATCATTTTTAACTTTCCATGTAATAAAAAACACAATTATCATAACCAAAGACATAGATACTATATATGCGACAATAGCAGTTGCTATACCTAATATGTGAAATATATATGGATTGAACAGTAAACCATAAGATATAAGAGGAAGAGAAAAGAAGAAAAGCGTTACTATAGGACTACCCAAACCACCTACTGGTGCTTTATTGAAAATACTTCGTCTTTTTCCATTTGTTTTTGTAAATGTTGCAAGAATTGTTCTAAGATCATAATCAGCCATACATACTCCTATTTATTTTAGGAGTAGTATAACATTAATATGAATAATAAAAGGTTATAATTTTTTTATTTATGATAAAGGTTGGAACTTAAAATATTCATCAATACTGACTAAAATAACAGTAGTCAAAAAGGCAAGATTTATCTGATAAAATATCTTACGAGCATCTCTTAACTGAAAACTTTTAGACACAAGTTGTAAACTACTAGCAAAACCTAATAAACCAGTAATAATAAGTAATACAAATATTGTTGTGCTATCTGTTTTAAAAACACTCACCATAAATATACCAGTCTGAATAGTTAGAACTAACCAAACAAAAGTTAATTTTTGTAGCGTAACTCGTCCAAAAAGTTTCATAGCAGTTGGATAACCACCATCTTTATAATCAGAATGAAACAGCATAACCAAAAGCCAAAAATGTGGGACTTGCCATACAAAATAGAAAAGTCCAAGTGCAAAGAACTTAGGTTCACCGAGACCATGCCCAGCTGCAAGCCATCCTATAGCAGGAGGAATAACTCCTAATATAGCACCTGGTACTACAGCTAATGCACTCTTTTTCTTTAATGGTGTATATACGATATTGTACCAAATAAAGGAAAAGAGAAACAAATCAACCCCTATCATACCGATTATGTTATATATCAAAATCAATGAGAGTGCTATTAGTATCGATGCAATTACAATACCAGTTAGAGGTGACCATTTGCCTGAAGCTATTGGTCTATGTTTTGTTCTATCCATTTTAGAATCTGATTTGTATTCTTGTACTTGATTGAGTGTTGATACACCCATTGCTACAAGTAAAACAGCAAAAGTTGCTAGGTACATATCTAAGCTAGTTTCACCCTTTGCCATTATGTAGGCAAAGAGAGCCGATAGGCTCACGGCGAAAGAAAGGACGAACTTCGTCAGAACTATAAAATCTTTAATCATTATTTAGATTTAAGATACTTAACAAGTTCTTTTAAGTCTGCATCACTTAATGTGAATGGAGGCATTACATCTGGACTAAATCCAGCTGGAACATTTTTATTTGGTGTTTTAATAGCATCCATCAAATAATTTGTATCTCGTTTAGCACCAATACCTTTAAGTGATGGACCAACTAGTACAGAATCATCATCTATAGAGTGACAACCATTACAACCATTAGCTTCATAAACTTTTTGACCTTTTTCAGTATTGTTAAAGAACTTGATAAGTGCTTTCATATCTTCATCTGAAAGGTCAAACTTAGGCATAACTCCTGCTGAGAAACCTGCTGGAACATCTTTATTAGGATTTCTTAATGCATCAGTAATATATTGCGTACTTCGTTTATCACCAATATTCATTAATGATGGACCAACTATAACACTATTGTCTGTAATAGAGTGACAAGATGTACAACCATTGTCATTAAATATTTGCTCACCTTTAGAAACTTTCTTATCTGGTGCACCAGGAAATTGTTTCTCAGAGTTAAACCATGCATCATAATCAGCTTTTGATATAACATGTATCTTTGTCAGCATATATGAGTGGCGTGTACCACAATACTCTGCACACTCTGCATCGTATGTACCTATATTTTCAGATTTGAACCATTGTTTTGTAATACGACCTGGAACAACATCCTCTTTCATACGGAAAGCAGGAACATAAAATGAGTGAATAACATCATTTAATGGTGCAGTTTGATCCAAGATTATATTTTGATCAACAGGAACCCAAAGTTCAGGAGTTTTCTTATGTACATAACCATTTGCATTTGCAGGATATGTAAAATTCCATGACCATTTTTTACCTTCTAAATTAATCGTAATAGCATCTTTTGCGTCTGGCATAGTTCTTAAAGTTCTCATTGAAGAGTAACCATAGTAAAAGAGTATAAACATCATAATAGTTGGAATTACAGTCCATGTTATTTCCAATCCTGTATGATGGACAATATTTTCTATATCTTCATCTTTAACATTACTAGCACGATATTTCCATGCAAAGTAAAGCATTGGACCAATTACTGATATAAATAATATTATAGAAAATATTAAATTTATATACAATGCTTGATCTATATCTGCTGCAAAAGTAGCAGCTTGTGATTTAAATCCTTCTAACATTTTTACCCCTTAGTCTTCATTATGATGTGCATGCTCAACAGCACTCACATGTTGTTCTGTTATATAACTAGAATCTTTAAATTGGAAGTGATGAACATCCGTTATAACTACTGCAAAAAAGAATGTAACTAAAGACATTGCAAAAATAACTGTCCAACCAATTAGAGTTTCACCTTTTAAGTGCATATAATAAAACACAATAAGAATTGCTTTGATTAAAGCTATAAACAGTTGTACACCAAATGTTACACTTGTTAAAAACATATGTGGTTGAATAAATGTAATTGTTGTTAATAATAAAAGTCCAACTATTACTTTATAGTATCTTGCTCTATCTTCATAGTATTTAGCGTCATAATTAATGCCCATTTAAAACTCCTGAAATATCTCCAGCACCTATCATGTAGAAATATGGAAAAACAAACACCCACACAAGGTGAACAAGATCCCAATAAAGTGCAATATTAAAATATAAAATGTAGTGATGTGGTGAAACTTTACCAGCATTAATACGCTTAAGTAACCATAGCATAAGTCCAATACCGATAATAATATGAAATCCATGTAATCCAGTCATAGTAAAATACATACCGAAAAATAGAATCTCACCTAAAGGTCTAGAATCAACATTTCCTGCTTGAAGTGCAGGTAAACCTAAAAAGATACCTTCATGATAATCTTCAGTCCACTCAACACCTTTAATAGCTAAAAAAGCAAAAGCAAGTATCATCGTTGCATAAATCATTAATTTTGCACCTTTGATATCGCCATGTTTCATTTTAAGCAAACCAAGACCCATAGTGAGTGCTGAAATCAAAAGTACAACTGTATTTGTTCCACCTAAGAGTACACTAAATTCTGATGAAGCTTCAATAAAATCATCATGGTGTAATGAAAAATAGTAAGTTAATACAAGAAACATTGCTCCAAACATCATGACTTCTGTAAGCATAAAAAGCCAAAAGCCTAGCTTTGCACCATAAAAATCACCTTGCCAACCTTGAACTTCGTATTGCTTTCCATCGCGAGAAGTCGCGATTTCTGGCACATATTCGTGCCCATGTTCTTCGTGAGACATTAGTCAATCCTTTTCATAGTTTCTAAGTCAAATTTAACAACAGGTTCACCATGATGGTACTCATATGGTCTAAAATCAACATAAGGAACTTTAGAATGATTTTCTAATGGTGGTGGTGAACTTGGTAAGTGCCACTCTAGCGTAGTTGCATTCCAAGGATTTGTACCTGAAGGCTCACCATGTTTCATACTGCTAATAAAGTTTGTAAACATATAGATAAGACCTGTTATAAAGATAATTGCACCAAGGAAAGATATTTGATGATAAATTTGAAATTCAGGTAAATAATCAAAATATCTTCTTGGCATACCTTCGTAACCAGCGATAAACATTGGAAACCAAAGAACATTAAAACCTACAAAGTTTAGCCAAAATCCAATCTTTGCTTTTCTTTCATTTAACATTCTTCCAAACATAAGTGGAAACCAATAATGGATACCAGCAAATAGTAAGAAAACAACTCCACCAAGAATTGCATAATGAAAGTGTGCAACTGAATAGTAAGTATCTTGTAAGTGAATATCTGCACCAATCATAGCAATAGTAACACCTGTAAGACCACCAATAACAAAAGTAACCATAGTTCCTAATGCCCATAGCATCGGTGAAGCAAGCACTATTTTACCTTTGTACATTGTAGCAACCCAGTCATAGAACTTAATACCTGTTGGAATAGCAACAAAAAATGTCAAAAATGAGAAAACAGTTTTTGCTAAGTCTGACATACCTGAAGTAAAGAGGTGGTGACCCCAAACAAGATAACCGATACCTGCGATAGAAGCAGATGAAAGTGCAATAGTTCTATAACCAAAAATTTCTCTTCGTGAGAATGTAGGAATAATTTCTGACATAATACCAAAAGCTGGTAAAATCATAAGATAAACAGCAGGATGAGAGTAAATCCAAAATAGGTGCTCAAAAAGTACAGGATCTCCACCTTTAGCTGGATCAAAGATACCAATTCCAAATACTTTTTCTAAAAGAGCAAGTACAAGTGTAATACCAACAACTGGTGTTGCAAGAAGCTGAATCCACGCAGTAGCATAAATCCCCCATACAAATAGTGGCATCTTAAAGAAGTCCATACCAGGAGCACGAAGACGGTGAATAGTTACAAGAAAGTTAAGACCTGTAAGAATTGAAGCCATACCAAGGATAAATGCGGCAACTAGAGTTGTTACAACATTCGTGTTTGTATTTAAACTATATGGAGCATAAAATGTCCAACCAGTATCAGCAAAACCATTACCTGTCCATAGTGATGAAAGGGCAAGAACTGCACCAGAAATATACAACCAAAATGTAAACCAGTTCAAACGAGGAAAAGATACATCTTTTGCCCCAATCATAAGTGGCATAACTATATTTCCAAATACTGCAGGAACTCCTGGAATAATGAAAAGGAAAATCATAATAACACCATGCAGTGTAAATGCTTGGTTAAATGTATCCCCATCTAAAATTTGTGCACCTGGTGCAAATAGCTCTATTCTCATTGTCAGTCCTATAAAAACTGCAACGAAAAAGAATGTAAAAATTACGGCTGCATACATAAGACCAATTCTTTTATGATCTACTGTTAGCATCCATTGCCAAAAAACACTTTTCGGGTGCCCTATAGCACAGTGTGTTTCGCCTGCGTCTAAATACGATTTACTCATCGTTTTCTCCTTTTATTTGATGATCTTCTTTTTTTATACCCGATAAAATCAGATATATGAAAAAGCCTAATACAAAGATTGCCATGGCTATGCCAAGTATTTTCCCCCAAGCAAAAACATAATTTTTACTTTCTTTATCATATGCAAAACAAAATAACAATGTTTTTGCTATGTCAGGACCGACTTTTCCATCTCCTGCTTCTAAAACTGACATTTTCACATCAAAAGGAAGTTGTTCAACACCATTAAAGTATCGAACAATCTTTCCTTCTGGGGACAACACAACTGAAACTGCAGGATGAATATATCCAGCTAAACCTGTAGGGGAAACTTGTTTTTCATAAACAAAACCTACACTTTTAGCTAATACAGCTGAACTGTTGTTTTCTCCTATAACAAAACGCCAAGCATCTGCTACAAAAGGTCTAGTTATAGAAGCTAGAATGTTTTTTCTTTTTGTTGCAGCAAGTTGATATGGCTCATCTTCTGCAAAACTAACACTGATTACTTTGTAATCTTTATTTTCAGTAAGTTTTAAGCTACTCAAAACTTTTGCCAAATCATTTAACTGTAAGGTACAAACACCTGCACATCTAAAATAATTTAGTGTTAGTATGGTTGGTTTCCCGTCCATCAATTTTCTTAATGTAACACTTCCCCCTTTTTCATTGACAAATGTTAAATCAAGAGGAACTATCTCACCTAGCTTTTCATGACTACCAAATTTATCAGCATTCAAGAAAGAAAAAAGTAAGGACAGCACCAGTAAAAATCTCACCATATAGACTCCTAAATTCCTAATCTACTAACTACTTACATAAGAATAATTAATAAAAAATTGGGTGAATTATACATAAAGTAACTTTAAACAAGGCTTGATTTTAATATAATTTTTTATTATATGTGAGAGACATAATAAGTATTACAATAACTTATCTGGCTTCACTAAGATGAGGGTAATAATAGCTATCGTAGAAAATAATATAAAAAACATAACATTTCCACTTAGTTTATATGAAATAATTCCAAATATAGTATTCCCTTGAGGAATTAAAAAAAGAAGAAGTTTTGTATGTTTTTTAATCTTTGGAAATTTTTCTAAATAATTATCATTTTTTCGTATATGGACAACATGACGATATAGTAATAGATAATATAGTATTGGTAATTCAATTAGCTTATATACTATAAGTCCTACTAAAAAATAATTATTGTATGAACCACCAAAATAAGAAGTTGGTGTTATTTTAAAATTAAAACTTATGATGACTGCTAATATTGCGAGTAAAACGACAACACCCATCATGAGGGTGCGTCGTTTGTTAAGATGAAGGACTAACTCTTGCATTTTTAGTATAAATTTCTTAAATATGCACCAATAAAAATATTTACAGTTCCTAAAACAATCGCTATTGGAAGTAAATATTTATGTATTAGCCATAAGCATTCATGAGATGCTCTCAAAGAAGCTCTTCCACATTTAACATTTCTTATCGTATATACCATGAGCATCATATCAAGCACTATTGCACCAAAGATACTCCCTTTTAGTTTTATAAGTTTAAATGCATCTACATTCTTCATATCAACTATAAAACCATCTGGGTCATATGCGTTGTCAAGGTATCCAAAACCCATAATCATGGCCGTAGAAAAAGTTACTACTACTACTGGAACTAAAAATAAAAAATATTTTCTAATAAATTCAGCACGAGTTTCATATATAGCAATATCCTCATCAGCTTTTTGACTAACAAACCATAAGGCTATTAAGCCACCAATCCAAATAACAGCAGACATAACATGAAGAAATATAACTAATGTTGGGTAATCAGTCATAACAGAGTAAATAAAGTCTCTCACTTAAAATCCTAATATAAATATTTGTAATACTATCAGCTTATTTATTTAATAGGACTTAAAATCTAAATTATTTTAAAAAGTTATACCTTAGTTCTTTCTTTTTTTATCAAAGTTTTAAATTCTTCAAAAATATATGCACTCTCTTTTGGTCCAGGACTAGCTTCAGGGTGGTGTTGGACTGAGAATATTGGCTCATTATTATACTTCAAACCCTCAATCGTATTATCGAAAAGATTTGAATGCGTTACTTGTGCAATATCTGTAATATTGTCTGGAACATTATAGTTATGATTTTGTGCTGTTATTTCAACAAGTCCAGTATTTACATTTTTTACAGGATGATTTCCACCATGATGACCAAACTTTAGTTTAAATGTATCATAACCATGAGATATACAAAGGAGTTGATGACCTAAACAAATACCAAACATAGGTATCTTAGCGGATATAAGTTTTTTTATCTGTTCTTGTTCTTTTTTAAGAACCAATGGGTCGCCAGGACCATTAGACAAAAATACACCATCAATCAAACCAGCTTTATATTTTTCTATTAAATCTTCACCAATAAAATCATTAGGTACAACTTCCACACCCATACCAGCGTTTACAAACTCATTTAAAATATTTCTTTTAACACCAAAATCAACTACGGCGATCTTAACTTCAATGGTAGAAGCTTCTTCATAATCAAATTCTATCTTAGAGTATGTTGAGCTAGTATGAATATAGCTCTCTTTTGTACTAACTTGTTCAATGTAGTTTATATCTTCTATACGAGGAGAAGAAGATAAAATATTTTTCAACTCTTCCTTATCACTTATTTCAGTTGAAGCCACCATCATCATAGCACCTTCACTTCTTAACATTTTTGTTAAATATCTTGTATCAATATCGCAAATACCAAGAACTTTATGCTCTTTTAGAAAATCAGAAAGTGAACCTTCTGCTCTAAAGTTTGAATATCTATCTTGGTATTTTCTTACAATCATACCCTTTGCATGAGCATAAAGACTTTCCATATCCTGTTTATTTACACCAACATTACCAATCTCTGGCATTGTAAAAGTAACAAACTGACCAGCATATGATGGGTCTGACATAATTTCTTGATAGCCACTCAAAGAAGTGTTAAATACAATTTCACCAACACTTGTACCATTTGCACCAAAGCTATTTGCTTCTAAGTATGTCCCATTTTCAAGATATATGTAAATTTTTTTCAATAAATCTGCCATGCTTATTACTCCATACCTCTTTTTGTTAATTCTTCTTTATATAATTTATCGTAAAGGATTTCAAACTCATCCGTCCCTGGAATAAATTTTCTTTTATAAGAATGAATTTTATCCATAACTGCATCTTCTATTGCAGATGTATCAGCCATAAAAGATGTCATAGCGTTATAAATAACATTTTTAACACGATTTTCTGTTACCTCAAAGTGGATTAAATCTTCTTCATAAAGTTCATCTAAAACCTTATGTGCTATATCAGAAAAACGCTCTTCATAGTTTAAAATAACACCAAATTCAGGAGCTAATTTTTTCTTAATCATAAAGAAAAGTTGTCGTTCATCAGCTAACATAAACTCTATCTCTTCTTCATTCTCATCACATATCTCATGTGTTTTCTCTTCAAGTGCCATCTCTTGTTTTACATTATCAGTAAGGACTTTTTCAGCTTCTTTAGCAACAGCCTCTAAACCTTTGGTCATAGTTACAACACCACTTTTATTTAAATCTATAGATATTTTATTTGATATATGCGGGATACTTTTAAGTGATAATTTCATTATTTTAGACCTTACTTTATTTTATAGGCTATTTTACAATAAATTAGGTAAAAGTTTGATTATTTAGAAAGAAGTATAGTAAGTTGTGAAGCTTTTTTTGCATCCATTTTCGTCAAAATTTGCCCAACTGTTTTTGGTTTTAATGCTTGTAAGATAGACGCAGCATCATCTTTTGACATATCTGCGAGTATATTTGCAGCTGAACCTGCTTTCATTTTTGCAAAAGTTTGAGCTATCTTACTCATTTTTATATTTTTTAATTCTTTTACTATAGAATCATTTTTAGCAAGCATTTTCTTGATGTTTTCTTCTTTTTTGCTAATTTCAGCTAGTTTGTTATTTACTTCTTCTTCTTTAATATTTAGCTTTGTTTCTTTCTCTTTTAAAAGAGATTCAGTTGCTACTTTTAGTGAGTCAAGTGCCTGTTTTTGTTCATCTATTCTTTCTAACTCAACCAAAAGTTCACTTTTTCTCTCTTGAAAAATCTGCGTACATTCAAAAAGTTTATCACTTGTCTGCATTGACATCAAAGATGAGTAAATCAGAGTGATAAGTAGTAAATATCTCATAAACTAAACTCCATATTCTTTTTTCTTGCATGAGTTAAAAGTGCAACTTCATCTAACTCTTTTGCTTCTTCTTGTTTTCGTTTTTTGATTATTTTCTTAATCTCTTCAAGTTCAAGATAGTTAAACTTTTCAAACTCAACCATATCTTTTTTAAGTTGATTTTTTGCAATAAAAACTTGATTTTTTGCATAAGCAACCCATTCTTGGTTGTGTTTTATCAACTCTCTACTTGAATCTAGCAAAGCTCTTGAAGCTAAAAAACCTGACATTATCCCACTTTTAGGAGTATCAACATCATCTAAAGCATTTATAGAAAGTTCTAATGCCATAACGGCACTATTTAAGTCTGCATTTGCATTTTGGACAACTCGTTCACTCTTTTGCATTGTACTTTTTTTAATAGTCACTAAAGAGCTAAAACGAGTTTTCATGTAGTTATATGCCTTTGCTTATAGTATTATAGTGTCGTCTCTCTCTGGTGAAGTAGAGATAATTCCTACTTTTGTTTTACTAATTTCTTCGATGATTTTAACATAATCCTGAGCAGATGATGGTAAATCCTCAAAAGTTCTAGCACCGACTGAGTTATCCCAACCTTTAAAACTTTTATAAATCGGTGTTACATTTTCCAAATCAGCTGGAAGATAATCTATCTCTTTTCCGTTATATTCATAAGCAACACAAACTTTTACCTCATCAAAACCATCTAAAACATCTAGCTTCATGAGAGCTAGTTCATCACATCCATTTAAACGAGATGCATATCGCGTAGCAACTGCATCAAACCAACCACATCTTCTTGCACGACCAGTTGTTGTTCCAAACTCATGACCTTGTTCACCTAAACGCTTACCATCTTCACCCATGTCTTCAGATGGGAAAGGTCCATTTCCTACACGAGTACAGTAAGCCTTTACTATCCCTGTTACTTTACCTATATCTTTAGGGTTTAGTCCAAGACCAGTACACGCACCAGCACTAACAGTTGATGATGATGTTACATATGGGTAAGTACCATGATCGATGTCAAGCATTGTTCCTTGTGCACCTTCTAGCAGAACCTTTTTGTTATCTTCATCTAAAGCTTTCCAAACGAGTTGTGTTGTATCCGTGATAAAAGAACCTAATTTTTCATGATACTCTTTCAACTCTAAGAGTAAATCATCTTTTTTTGGAGCATTAAGTTGCATTACATCAAATATTGGTCTGTTTTGCTCAAAATAATCTAAAATAGTTTGACATAGTTTCTCTGGGTCTAATAGTTCTCCAACTCTATGACCTATACGATTAATCTTATCAGAGTATGCAGGTCCAATCCCTTTTCCAGTTGTACCAATAGCTTTATCACCCTTGAGTCTCTCTTTAGCTTGGTCTATAAGAGCATGATAAGAGAGGTTAAGGTGAGCTTTATCTGAGATAAAAAGACGATCCTTTAAACCTTCAAACTGCTCCATCTCTTCTATAATAGAAGAAGGAGAAAGTACAACACCGTTGCCTATAACATTTATCGCCTTTGGATTTAGAACTCCTGAAGGGATAAGGTGAAGTGCATATTTTACACCATCAACCCAGATAGTATGACCAGCATTATGACCACCTTGACTTCTACATACCATATCATACTCACCAGCAAGTCTATCAACTATCTTACCTTTACCTTCGTCACCCCATTGGATGCCTACGATTACATCAGCTTTATTTATATACATATTTTATTCTTCCCTCTTATTCTATTGTTCTAGTGCTTCACATAGCACATCTGTATAGATTGCAAAACCTACTGAAGTAAGTTCTTCATTTTTGTATCTACCACCACGAGCATAAACTTCATTTCCAACTATACATCTGAAAAATAGTTCATCATAATAAAGCATCTTTGCATAATACAGCGGGGCAAGAACAGCATTATCACATGCAATATCAGAGCAAAGCTCTTTCATCTTTTGAAGTTCTACTTTTAACTTATCAGGCACTATTGATATAACTTCATCTATCTGATTTAAGTGTTGCAAATAGACAAGTTTTGTAAGCCACTCTTTACCTATATTTATAAACTTGTCAATATTTGTATGCCTAAAATCATCAATACTCAACTCATCAAACATTTCAACAAGAAGTTCAGGTATTTTTATATTGGATATTTGCATCAAAGGGGAAACTTCAAGCTCTTTAAAAATATCTAAAGCAAGAGTCGCCACTAAAGAGAGTTTTTTCTCCCCCATAAACTCAACACCAACTTGATACTGTTCAGTTGTAGGATATGTAAACACGGGCTGGATATAAAACCATTTTTTTTGAGATGTATTACTACCAAGTCTTTTTTCTATTATTCTTACAACATCAATAGTAGAATCAGCTCTTAAAGATAGAGAATTGTTTTTCTCATCATTTATCCGTATAAGTTCTTTCTCATCAGCTATACTTTTATGTTGGTGATAAGAAAATATTGGAGTAACTATCTCTTCAAAACCATTCTCAGATAAAACAGAACTAGCTACATTTTCTATTTTACGCTTTAGTTTTGCAGAATTAGCAAAATATAGTTTTGAGCCATTTGGGATTTCATGTTCTAAAATCATTACTTTACCATTCCAAACTTCATTTCATTAAATATTTTGTTTGCAGTACCATCATACTTTCTACGACCAAGTTTATCAAGAGAGAGTTCAACTGCGTTTACAACCCAAGCCATTTCATAATCTTTAATGAGTCCCATTTGATTTATTCTAAAGATTTTTCCCTTTAAATGATCCTGTCCACCTGCGACATTCACTTCATAATCAACTTTTAAAAGATTTCGTATCTCACTCGCATTTTCATCATCTATAGTTGTCATTGATCTTGCTGGAGTTTGTGGATAGACATGAAGTCCTAAAGCAGATAGTGAAGCTTTAACAGCTTCTGCACGAAGCTCTGTCTCTTTATAAAGAGCTTCAATTCCACCATTTGCTTCAACTGTCTCTAAAATTTCCAAAAGACCTATTATTAAGGTTGTAGCAGCTGTGTAGGCTGTTGTATTTTGACGCTGTTTTTTTATCTCTGAAGCGAGATTAAGATAGTAACCAACTCCAGAACCGATTACTTCTATAGCTGTGTCTGATAGACCAAGTATAGCAAGTCCTGGTGGTAGCATTAGTGCTTTTTGACTACCTGCAATAAGACAGTCAATATTACTAACATCTATTTTTTCTACACCAACAGCTGTAATACCATCAGCAATAATCATGATATTTGGATTTATCTCTTTAACAGCCTTTGCTAACTCTTCAACTGGATGACGAAGTCCACCTGCTGATTCACTTATCTGAACTGCTATTGCGTCAATATCTGCATTTGCTTTTACAGCACTTACAACATCATCAACATTTACAGGCGTATCCCAATCATTTTTTATCTCTATATTTTTTAGTCCATGAGCAGTAGCAATTTTGCCAAAACGCTCACCAAATTTTCCAGAGTTTACACTTAAAAGAGTGTTTTTGCAGAGGTTTATAACAGCGGCTTCCATAGCTCCTGTTCCACTTGATGCTATCATCACTACTTCATCAGTATTAAAAAGTTTAAAAAGATGTTTACGAGTCTTCTCAAAAATAGCTTCAAACTCTGGTGTACGATGATGCATAGTCTCATCACTCATGGCATTACGAACATTTTGAGGAACTGGGGTTGGACCTGGTGTAAAAAGTAACATATATTTTCCTATATTAGACTTCTATTGTTTAAAATAAAACCTCGTATTATATCTAAATATGATAAAATTCTATTGAAGGATTTACATGACACTACTTGACTCTATATTTTTAGGCATTATCGAAGGTTTTACAGAATTTTTACCCATCTCTTCAACTGGACACTTAATAGTTGCTAGCCACTTTTTAGGCATAAACCAAACAAGTGTTACTAAAGCTTATGAAGTTATCATTCAGTTTGCTGCAATTTTTGCTGTAATTTTCAATTATAAAGAAAAATTTACTTTACAAAAGATAGATCTTTGGACAAAGGTTTTTATTGCTTTTCTTCCTATCGGTACAGTTGGATTTCTCTTTTCACATCAAATCAAAGAACTTTTTAGTATAAATGTTGTCGCCATAATGTTCATCATAGGTGGTGTAGTTTTTCTCATAGTAGAAAAGTTTTTTATACAAAATCAAACACAGACAACTACTACCGTTGAAGAAGTAACATTAAAGCAGTCACTCGTCATAGGCTTTGCACAAGTATTTGCACTCATACCTGGAACAAGTAGAGCTGGTTCAACAATCATCGGTGCACTTTTAGTTGGTCTTGATAGAAAAGCAAGTGCAGAATTTAGTTTTTTACTTGCTTTTCCTGTCATGGGTGCTGTAACAGCTTACGACCTACTCAAACATTATCATGAGTTTAGCGATGCAAACATCACGACTTTAGCAGTTGGATTTATCGTTGCATTTATCGTTGCATACACAACTATAAAACTATTTTTAAAGTTTTTAGATAAGTTTACATTTGTACCTTTTGGAATCTACAGAATACTATTTGGTGTTTCATTGTTAATTATATTTAACTAATGGAATAATATTTGCTTATATCTCTTAAAGTAAACAAGGAGATATTATGCAAAAGGTATGTGGATACGCTTGTTACTTGCATCTGTTTCTAACAAAACTAGAAACTCTTTTTTATGATACAAGTAAAAAGCTACTATAAAGTTTTTAAAATCTTTTTCGCAAGGCTAAGTGCTTTTGACCGATGAGATAGTTTTTTCTTTACTTCATCAGGTAATTCACCTAATGTTTTATCGTAAGATAATGGTATAAACATTGGGTCATATCCAAATCCACTCTCACCTCTGCTTTGTGTTAAAGCAGTTCCATACATCCATCCATGAACAGTTCTCTCACTTTTTTTTGTAACAATGGCAATAGCTGCTGTATAAAATGCAGGTGAAGAGTCAAAACCTTTAGATTTTATATCATTCATAAGCTTTTTTAGATTGTCTTTATCACTTGCATTTTCTCCACCATATCTTGCACTATAAATGCCAGGAGCACCACCTAAAACATCAACACTTATACCACTGTCATCCGACATAACAATAACATCTTTATCTTCAAGTGCATTAAAAACAGCTCTTGCTTTTATAAGAGCATTATCTTTAAAAGTTTTTGCATCTTCTATAATTTCAAATTCATCTATAAGTTCAGAATAAGGCACAACTTCGTAATCTTCACATAGTGCTTTTATCTCTCTTACTTTTCCTTTATTAGATGTAGCTAAAACTAATCTCATATTTTATTCCTTTACTATAGATTATTATTATTGCAATATAATTTCGCAATTATACTACAAAGGCTCTCATTATGATGAAAAAAGTTTTACCTTTATCTTCGATTCTGTTTCTTAGATTTTTAGGTCTATTTTTAGTTTTACCTGTTCTTTCTGTTTATGCACTTGACTTAGAAGGTGCTACACCATTTCTTGTTGGTGTTGTTGTTGGTGGATATGCACTAACCCAAGCGATTTTTCAAGTTCCTTTTGGAGCTATGAGTGATAAAATTGGTAGAAAACCAACGATTTTAGTTGGTCTTTTACTATTTTTTGTTGGTTCTATTATATCGGCTTATGCAACTGATATATATGTCTTAATGTTTGGTCGATTTTTACAAGGTGCAGGAGCGATAGGTTCTGTTATACCTGCAATGATAGCTGATGTAGTTGAAGAAAAGATTCGTGGAAAAGCGATGGCAATGATGGGTGGTTTTATCGCTATAAGTTTTGCTGTATCTATGACTTTAGGTCCGATTCTTGCTTCTTTATTTGGTATTAGCACTATCTTCTTAATCACAGGAGGATTAGCAATTATCGCTATCGTTATCCTCTTTACCAAAGTACCAACCCCACCAAAGATAAAACATATCTACCATGGAAAAGTAACGACTAAAGATATTTTAAAAGATAGCAATCTCTTAAACATGATAGTTATAAACGCTATGCAAAAAGGTCTCATGACTATGGCATTTGTACTTATTCCTATCCTTCTTACAAAACCAGAGTATGGATTTAACTGGGATAAATCAGACTTATGGATGGCGTATGTACCTGCCATGATAGCTGGATTTTTAGCAATGGCTCCAGCTGCCATCTTAGGTGAAAAGAAAAATATTCCTAAACAGATATTTTTACTCTCTATTGTTCTTTTCTTAGCTGCATTTCTTATCATGGGATACACACATTCAAGTACAGTTTTTGTTGTAGGTGTTGTTTTATTTTTCGTTGGTTTCAACATGATGGAGCCACTTGTTCAGTCAATGATTTCTAAATTTGCAAGAGTTCACCAAAAAGGTGCTGCACTTGGTATATCAAACTCAGCAGCGTATTTCTTTACTTTTTTAGGTGGTACATTTGCAGGTCTTTTCTTAGACATAAGCGATAGAGAAACTCTAGTAAGCATAACTGCAGTTGTTATAGTTTTATGGCTTATCTGGACTGCTATAAAGCTTCAAAACCCTATCAAACACTCTCATTTATATATAAATGTAGATGAAGTAAATATGCAAAAACTAGAATCTCTTGAGAGTGAACATATAGCAGAATGGTTTATCAATGAAACTGAAAATGTTGTTATTATCAAATATGTAAGTGATGCACTAAACGAAGACGAACTAAAAGCGAAAGTTTCTAACTAGAAACTGAGCTTTAAATTTGTTTTTCACTACCATATTGTATTGACTAGACATCTACAATTATGCTAGAATATTCTATATTTAACTACTAAGGTTCATTTTGAATAAACAGATAAATTGGAATGAAGAAAAAAATCAACTCTTGCAGATTCAAAGAGGTATCAATTTTGAGATGGTTTTAGAAAAGCTCCTAAAAGGAGAAATACTTGAAAGGAAATCTCATCCGAACAAAGAGAAATATCCAAATCAAAGAATATTTATCTTAGAAATAGATGGCTACATCTGCTATGTGCCTTTTGTAGAAAATGAAACAGAGATTTTCTTAAAAACTATCATTCCAAATAGAAAGATGAACAAAGAATATAAAGGAGACAGAGATGAATAGTGATACTAAATATCTTGATAATGAAGAGTTAGAACTCTTAAATTCATTAGCATCTAATGAGTGGGTAGATGATGCAATAAGTGTAGATGAAATAAATGAGTATAAAAATCATGCAAAATACACAAAAACTCTTCAAGAGAAAAAACAGACAACTATACGGTTTGCAGTAAGTGATTTAGCCATTATAAAAGCTAAGTCAAAAGAACTAGGTATTGGTTATCAAAACCTTATTCAACTACTTGTTCATAACTATGCAACTGAAAAAATTAAACTAGCCATATAGAATCTTTAAATAAAATTCAAAAAGTGATGTAGCTACAAGGGCTGAGCGAGAAAGTGTACGATATTACATGACGAACGAAGCAACGCAGTAGATGCATTGCTATTTGGATTTTATTTCTGAGGGATTGTGTACATGTTGTAGTAACGACCTTCAAACTTAGGTGGTTTTTCCATAACGGCTATATCTTCAACCATAGGCCAAACTCTTAAAAGAACATCTTTTCCAGCTTGTGGATTTGCCATCTCTCTACCTCGTAAAAAGACTCTAAATTTTACATGAAAACCTTTCTCTAAGAATTCTCTTGCGTGTTTTATCTTAAAATTAATATCATTCTCAGCAATTTTAACAGAAAGCTTAATCTCTTTTACAACGATTTTAACTTGATTTTTACGCTGTTCTTTGAGTTTTTTCTCTTCTTGATACTTAAACTTACCGTAATCCATAATCTTTGCAACAGGTGGTTTAGCGTCAGGAGCTATAAGAACTAAATCTTGTCCTAACTCATTTGCTTTTTCCATAGCCTCATCAAAAGAGATAATCCCTAAAGATTCTGCTCCATCTACATTACATCTTAACTCTGTTGCACGAATATCATCATTCATTATTACACGATTTTTCTTTTGATTCAAAAATTTACCTCATTTATTTTAGTTTGTATAAGCTTGAGGAATTCCTCTTCACTTAAGTTGTACTGCTCTCTAGTTCTTCTATCTCGAATCGCTACTGTTTTATTTTTGATTTCTTCATCTCCAATAACAACTATCATAGGAACACGAGTTTTTTCTGCAATCCTAATTCTTTTGTTTAAAGAATCATTTTTTGCATATATTTCACTATCGGCATTTATATCAATAAGTTTATCTGATAATTCCTTAGCATAATCTTTATGCACTTCTGCAACTGGAACAATTGCGACCTGAGTTGGAGCGATAAACATAGGAAATTCACCAGCATAATGCTCAGTTAATATCCCAATAAACCTCTCAAAAGAGCCTAAAATAGCACGGTGAATCATAACTGGCTGAATCTTATCATTACCTTCACCATTGTACTCAAGTGCAAATCTCTCTGGAAGATTAAAATCTAACTGAATTGTTCCACATTGCCACTCACGACCGATAGCATCAAGGATCTTAATGTCAATCTTTGGACCATAAAATGCTCCACCACCCTCATCTATCTCATAAGCCAACTCATTTTTATCCATAGCACCTTTAAGTGCTGCAGTTGAAATATCCCAAACTTTATCATCACCAACAGCTTTTTCAGGCTTTGTTGAAATCATCATTTTGTACTCAAAGTTAAAAGTTGTCATGATTTTATCTACAAAATCAACTACTTCTATGATTTGTTCTTCGATTTGTTCAGCTGTACAAAATATATGAGCATCATCTTGAGTGAACTCACGAACACGGAAAAGTCCATGAAGTGCACCTGTTAGCTCATGACGATGAACAACTCCATACTCAAAATATTTGATAGGAAGGTCACGATACGAGTGAAGCTCATCTTCATATACCTTAATATGCCCAACGCAGTTCATAGGTTTTACACCAAATTCTAACTCATCAATATTAGTGAAGTACATATTTTCACCATAGTTTTGATAATGACCTGATGTTTTCCATAAGTCTGAACGAAGCATCTCAGGTCCACGAACAGGTTCATAACCTCGTTTTCTGTGAGCTTTAAACAGAAGTGATTCTAATCTTGCACGAAGACGACCACCAGCTGGAAGCCAGATAGGAAAACCAGCACCAACTTCTTCACGGAAAGTGAAAAGTTTCATCTCATTTCCAAGTTTTCTATGGTCTCGTTTTGCAGCTTCTGCTAACTGAGTCATGTGAGCTTTTAGTGACTCTTTATCTGCAAAGGCAATACCATATATACGAGTTAGCATCTCATTTTTAGAATTACCACCAAGATAAGCACCAGCAATTTTGGTAAGTTTAAAGTAACGAATTAGCCCTATACTTGGCAAGTGTGGTCCACGGCATAAGTCTTCAAATTCACCTTGTTTATAGATGGAAACTCTGTCGTCAGTAATTCTTTGCATTACTGCTAGTTTTAAATGGTCATTTTTAAATTTCTCTTTTGCTTCATCCATAGAAATTTCATATTTCTCTATAGGATATTTCTTTTTAGCAAAAGATAACATCTGTTTTTCTATCTTTTTAAGGTCGCCCTCACCTATCTCTGAAGATGTTTTAAAGTCATAGTAAAAACCCTCTTTGACAGTTGGTCCTACATAAAACTCTGCATCTGGGTAGAGCGATTTTATAGCTTGAGCCATAAGGTGTGCAGTAGAGTGGCGAAGGACTTCTAAACTATCAGGAGAGTTATCAAGGTGAATCTGTTCCCCCTCAAAACCTAACTCCTTAGCTGTTTGTGTATCAATAATTTCACCATTATGTTTTATAGCAATTTCATTCAAAATTTATTTCCTAGTTTTATATTTTACAATTCAGTCTTAAGTACAGCACCATTTGATGCGTTTGAAACCAATAACTGATAGCGTTTAAGCCATTTTGATTTTACTTCGTTTTTATATGGCACATAATTATCTTTTCTTCTTGCTAGTTCTTCACCATCCACATTAAGCTGTAAAATGTGCTTATCAACATCAAGTTCTATCTCATCCCCATCTTCGATAAGAGCGATAAGTCCACCCTCAGCAGCTTCAGGAGATACATGACCGATAGAAGCACCTTTAGTAGCACCACTAAATCTACCATCAGTAATCAATGCAACACTCTCACCAAGTCCCATCCCCTGAATAAGTGCAGTAGGTGCTAACATCTCTTGCATACCAGGTCCACCCTTTGGTCCTTCATAACGGATAACTACAACATCACCAGCTTTTACTTTTTTACCCATGATACCTGCTATGGCTTCTGGCTGAGAGTTAAAACAAACTGCACTACCTTTAAAGTGTCTCATGCTATCAACTATACCAGCAGCTTTGATAACAGCACCTTCTGTCGCAAGATTACCAAAAAGTATAGATAAACCTCCAACTTGTGAATATGCATTCTCATTTTTATGGATAATATTTTCATCTAAAATCTTAGAATCTTTAATACGCTCACCAATGGTCTCACCAGTTATAGTCAATGCATCTAGTTTCAAAATGTCATTTCCTCTATGAGAAACCTCACTCATAACTGCATTAACTCCACCTGCATCATCAATATCCTTCATGTGAACAGTTGTTAATGATGGAGAAATCTTTGCTATATGCGAAACTTTTTCTGCTATTGCATTTATATTTTCTATCTTGAAATCAACATCAGCCTCTCTTGCTATTGCTAACATATGTAAAACTGTGTTTGAACTTCCACCCATCGCCATATCTACAGTAAAGGCATTGTGAACAGCTTTTTCATTTAATATATTTTTAAAATTATATTTAGAATTATCTTCCATCTTTGCAAGTTCAACGATTCGCTTAGCTGCAGTTTTTACCATCTCTATCCTCTCTGGAGTCATGGCCAATACTGTTCCATTTCCAGGAAGTGCGATTCCCATCGCTTCACAAAGTGTGTTCATAGAGTTTGCTGTAAACATACCAGAACATGAACCACCTGATGGACAAGCTTCACACTCTATCTCATGAAGCTCTTCATCACTCATTTTTCCCTCTGCATGTTGTCCAACAGCTTCAAACGCAGTTGCAAGGTCGATAGGTGTTCCATCTTTTTTATGACCAGCTGGCATTGGACCACCTGAAACAAAGATAGTAGGAACATTTACACGAAGAGATCCCATTATCATGCCAGGTACAATTTTATCGCAGTTTGGAATACAAATCATAGCATCAAGTTTATGAGCATTCATAACTGTTTCTATAGAGTCAGCTATTATCTCACGAGATGGTAGCGAATAAAGCATACCATCATGTCCCATAGCAATCCCATCATCAACACCTATCGTGTTAAATACAAAAGGAACTCCTCCAGCCTCACGAATAGCCTCTTTTACGATTTCACCATATTCATGAAGAAAAAAGTGTCCAGGGATAATATCTATATAACTGTTTGCTATACCAATAAATGGTTTATCAAAATCTTCATCTTTAAGACCTGTCGCGCGTAGTAATGAACGATGAGGGGCTTTATCAAACCCTTTTTTTATAGTATCACTTCTCATTAATATCCTTCTATTTTAAACTTCATTTACATGTTTACCATACTCATAAAAGAAGTTTCTTTAATTATAAACGCGATTATATCACTTTTTTTATAATTTTGTTTAAAAACTCTTTACAAATTAAAAACAATCGGCTATAATTCCGGCTCACTTACAAAGTTTGTAAGCGTTAGGTGCGGGAATAGCTCAGTGGTAGAGCACGACCTTGCCAAGGTCGGGGTCGCGAGTTCGAACCTCGTTTCCCGCTCCATTAATTATAACTGTAAACTGTGATTTTCATTCATATGCCCGGGTGGCGAAATTGGTAGACGCAGGGGACTTAAAATCCCCCGGTAGCAATACTGTGCCGGTTCGAGTCCGGCCCCGGGCACCATTGATATGAAAGATAAATTGACTGGTGCCATCGCCAAGTGGTAAGGCCGCAGCCTGCAAAGCTGCTATCCCCAGTTCAAATCTGGGTGGCACCTCCAGTTTTATGATATAATTCTTATCGTTACAACACGCGTGGATCTTTGGCAGAGTTGGTCGAATGCACCGGTCTTGAAAACCGGCGAGGGTTATACCTCCCAGAGTTCGAATCTCTGAGGGTCCACCACTTCAATCCCCTATTTTATGAACTTTCAAGCTTTAAGAAATCATTAGGTCTCATCTTGGGTCTCACTTTCAAGTAATTTTTGTTCCAATTATCAATTCTTTGTATTTTAATTTCTCAATATACATTCTCATAAATTTCAAATATTGTTTACACATATATGGAGTTAAATTATGTAATTTTGCTAAATCTTTTAAAACAGTCATAGCATGATACTCTTTAGAATATTTTTTATATTGTTTAGTTATTTCAATAATTTTTTCTTCTTTTTCTCTTTCAAATCTTCTTTTCTTCTCATGAAAAGTAATTTTACGGTTTTCTATAAACC
>Ga0256829_1000895_pt1 | contig 26365 bp, 25 predicted proteins | sample 131447metaG_FD_185979 | JGI IMG/M metagenome (GOLD analysis project Ga0256829, IMG submission 185979) | Hydrothermal vent microbial communities from Lau Basin, Pacific Ocean - 131-447 | ecosystem: Environmental > Aquatic > Marine > Hydrothermal vents | place: Pacific Ocean: Lau Basin | collected... | reverse complement strand
AAATATCATTGATAATTTTGTGAAGATGGAAGATGCGAGTTCAGAACTCTTTGTAGATCTTGATAAGATGATTGTAGAAAATAATTCAGAGTTATTCAAGTCTTAAAGACTTGAATATACTATTTTAAAATTTGTGCTTTAAGTGCATCCTCTTCTAACTTTTCCGTCGCATACTTAATAACGACTACTTTTTCAGTTTCATTGATAAACCATTCAGCAATATGCTCACTCTCAAGGGCTTTGAGTTTTTCCATATCTACCTCTTCTTCGGGAATTATTAGGTGAGAATAGCGTAGTGGATTTTTCATTTTCAGTGCAGTCCATAGAAGCCATAAAATACTAATACCACCAATAGTTAGTCCAAGTACTTCTCGTGAACTGATGTCAAGATAGAGCCCTGCAAATGTACCACCGATGAAGGTAAAGAAGTATGCTGCAGAATTTGCGATACCAAGAGCAGCACCCTTTTGGTGTACTTTTGCAAACTTAGAGATCATAGATTGTACAAGTGGTTCCATCATGTTAAACGCAACAAAGAAGAATATAACCGCTGTGACGAAAACACGACTAGAGTCTGTAAGCCCCATCATTAAAAATGATGCGGCAAAGAGCACGATAGAGAGCATAAATATCTGTTTTGGGATATTGCGCTTTTCACCAAATACAGCAGCAGGCCCCATTGCCACAAGCCCTGCGACCATGGCCGGTGCGTATACCATCCATAGATCACTTTTTGCCCAGTTAAATCCATATTCAGGCTGTGTTAAAAAGACAGGAATGATAACAAACGCCGCTGTCATAAGTCCTTTTTGCATAGCATTGATAATGATCATACTTAAAAGGTTTGGATCTTTGAGGATGTCACTCGTTTTTGTTTTGTTATGGTAGATATGTTTGATTTTTGGAGGTGTCGGCACTTTTGTAAAGAGCACAACAATCGCGACAAACGCAAGAATAGCAGTAATAATAAAGATAGTGCTGATACCAAAATGTGAGGCAATAACAGGACCAAGAGCCATAGCAACAGCAAAACTCATTGCAATAAAACCACCCATGATAGCCATCGCATGGCCGCGAGTCTTCTCTTCAACAAGATCTGCAATCATAGCTGTTACAACTGAACCGATAGCACCGGCACCTTGCAAGAAACGTCCAAGCATAAGTGTGTAGATATCTGTTGAGTATGCCGCTATAAGAGAACCGACTAAGAATATAAGCAGTCCTAAAAGAATGGTAGGTTTGCGTCCTATTTTATCACTCATGCTTCCAAATGGAATTTGAAAGACTGCCTGTGTCAAGGCATAGCCACCTACAACGATACCGACAAGAAATGGTGTAGCACCCTGTAAATCAAGTGCATAAACTGAGAGAACCGGAAGAACCAGAAAAAGCCCCAAAAATCTTAGAAAAAGAATTGAGGAGAGTGGAAGAACTTTTTTGAACATATAAAGCCTTTAATATAGTATAATTTTGAAATTATAGAGCAACTATTATTTATAATTGATTTGCAAAAGATAAAGAAACAAAATTAAAAGATAATTTAAGGAAGAATATTGAAAAAGTTAGTTTTGGCAACCTCAAACAAAGGGAAGGTACGAGAGATAAAAGAGCTTTGTAAAGAGTATGAAGTAGTGCCCTATACAGATTTGATGGCTGCGTTTGAGATAGTGGAGGATGCAGATACTTTCAAAGAAAATGCACTTATCAAGGCAAGAGCGGTCTATGAGGCACTTGGGGATGAAAATGTGATAGTTATGGCAGATGACAGTGGTATCAGTGTGGAGGTTCTTGGTGGTGCACCGGGAATTTACAGTGCACGCTACGCCGGAGAAAATGCCAGTGATAAAGATAACCTCTATAAGTTGATTGACGAGATAAAAGCAAAAGGTGTTGCAAGTTCACCTGCTTTTTATACGGCAGCTATTGCTATAGTAACAAAAGGCGTAGAAAAAACGGTACATGGTTGGATGTATGGAACGGCGATAACAGAGGCAAGAGGAGAGGGTGGCTTTGGATATGATCCGATGTTCATACCGTTAGGGTATGATAAAACACTCGGAGAGCTTGACAACGAGATAAAGAAAAGACTCTCTCATCGCTCCAAAGCACTCTCATTAGCAGGAAAAATCCTTAAAACTTTATAGGATTTTTTTGCTAAGTTTACAGAACCTATCCTCAAGTTTTTTTAAAATTGAATTTATTTGAGAGTTGTAATATTTGATTTTTTGCATAATCTCTCCTTTAGAACTATTTGTTCATAATCTTCACTTAGCAAATGACATACCAAGTTGTGATAGAATGATATGGAGCAAATGTATAAAGAAGGATGGAATGACAAGAGATTTTTTTGTAAAAATTATTTTATTGCATATTGTTGCTCTTTTTTCAGCTTGTGGTGGAGGTAGTTCAAGTGGATCAAATGATACAACAGTACCACAGTTTATCTCCATAAATAGTATAAGCGTAAATGAGAATCAGCTACAAGTGATTACACTAAAAGCAACTGATGAACATACTGTTACATATTCCATAAGTGGCGGTGACAGTGCTGCGTTTAATCTAAACACAACAACAGGAAAAATAATATTCAAAACGGTGCCAGATTATGAGACAAAAAACTTTTATACCTTTACAGCTGTTGCAAGTGATGGCGTAAATGAGGCTACACAGGATGTGAGCATAGATATTTTAGATGTCGAGGAGAGAGATAAAAAAACACTTCAAATACACAGTTATGATGAAAATGGGGTAGAAGTAACAGATGGTTCATTGAGTGATGATGGCTATTACCAAAAGGGCGTGACTCCTTCGTACACGAATGTTTCAGGAGTTGTTCGCGATGAGATTACGGGCTTGATGTGGCAAGATAATGCCGATGTAACAACAGTAACAAAGCCGTGGTTGAATGCATCAAATTATGCTACCTGTGAGAACAATACAAGTTCACCTGGGTGTTATGATGTCAGTGGTGATACTGCGGCAAACTATTGTGCAAGCCTTACGCTTGGAGGTTATACAGACTGGAGATTGCCAACACAAGAAGAGCTTGAGGGTATAATTGATTATGCAAATTTTAATCCGGCTATAGATGACAGCTCTTTTTCCTATACAGACTCTGAACTCTACTGGTCATCTTTGACAAAACAGAATACGCCTCAGACTGCATGGATAGTCTATTTCCAATATGGAAGTGTATATGATGTTACCAAAAATCAAGCCCATCATGTTCGTTGTGTTAGGGAAATAAAGGAGTAAGAGATGAAAATAGTACTTAGTTTGATATTTATGTTGAGTCTCCTTTATGGTGATTTTACGAAGAGTGGGAATATCGTGACCAATAATCACTCGCAACTGCAGTGGCAGGATGATGCCATCGGTAGTACGAAAACATGGCGAGAAGCGATAGACTATTGTGAAGCACTGAGCCTTGATGGTCTGGCTGGTTGGAGAGTGCCAAATATCAATGAACTCAAAAGTATTATTAACAAGCAGACATATGCTCCTGCTGCTGTTTCTGCCTTTACAAATATAGGTTCTGACCAGTATTGGTCCTCTACAACCTATATGAGTGCAAAGCAGCGTGCCTGGATTGTTGATTTTAATTACGGAAAAGAGAATGCCTCTTCAAAAAGCTATCATAAATATGTAAAATGTGTACGTGGAGGGCAGTAGCTGAGGCTATTGAAACATCACAAGTAAAAAAACTCCAAAAAGTATTCTATAGACTCCAAACGCAACGAAAGTGAACTTTTCTAAAAATGCCAAAAAGAGTTTAATGGTGAGGTATGCAACTATAAACGCAACGACAAAGCCTACTATGAGGGCTTCTAGATTTGCTCCTGAGAATTCATGGTAGTATTTGAGGATGTCGTGTGCAGTTACGGCACTCATAACAGGAAAAGCGAGCAAGAAACTAAACTCCGCACTCGCTTTACGGCTAAGACCCACAAGCAGGGCACCGATGATGGTTGAGCCTGCTCGTGAAGTTCCCGGAATGAGGGCAAAAACCTGTGCAATTCCTATCCACATAGACTGCTTGTAACTGACATCTTCAACATCATCTATGAGCCTTTCTTCGTTTGGAATGTAAAATTTCTCAACGAGCAAAAAGATGATACCGCCAACGATGAACATAATGGCAACTATGTTAATACTAAAGAGCTCTTTTATTTGGTGAGAGAAGATAAAACCGACCGCGCCAATAGGTAAAAATGCTAAAAATACCTTTTTCCAAAGCTCTATTTTTTCAAGCGTGAACTTCTCTTTGTAGTTAAAAATAACGGCTAAAATGGCAGCGAACTGGATGATGACCTCGAAAGCCTTTGTCACACTTGTCTGGTCTATACCCATAAATTCACTCGCTACTATCATGTGACCTGTGGAAGAGATAGGCAAAAACTCTGTAAAGCCCTCTATAACACCTAAAATTACTGAATCAAAAATGGTCATCTTTTTCCCTTAAAACTAAAATTCAAACATATTTCGATATAATACGAGGTTTTTTTAAAATTAAACATTAAAAAACTTAAAAATAATAGGAAATCATAAATGTTACTATTTACTCCTGGTCCAACCCCAGTACCCCAAAATGTGCGTAATGCAATGAGCGATGAGACAATGCATCATCGTACACCGGAATTTGAAGCTATTTTTGAGAAGACGCGTAAACACCTCTTTAGTCTTTTTGCTACTGATGAAGTAGTGATGATAGCATCAAGCGGAACAGGAGCTATGGAAGCAGCTGTTATTAACCTCTGTAAGAACACGCTTTTAAGTGTAAACTCCGGAAAATTCGGTGAGCGTTTTGGCAAAATTGCAACAGCGCACGGGCTTAAAAATGTCGAAATCAAAAATGAGTGGGATACACCTGTCAGTGTAGAAGATGTTGTAAACGCAGTAAAAGCAAACGCAGACATCGATGCTATTGCAGTACAAATAAGTGAATCAGCAGGCGGACTTCGCCATCCTGTAGAAGAGCTTGCAAAGGCTGTAAAAGAGGTTAATCCTGAGATTATGATTATTGCTGATGGTATTACTGCTGTTGGTGTTGAGCGTATTGATGTAACGAATATCGACTGTCTCATCGCGGGAAGTCAAAAAGCACTTATGTTGCCACCGGGGCTTGCAATTTTAGGTCTTTCAAACGCAGCGATAGAGAAGATAGGAACAGGTGTCGGTTACTATTTCAACCTTGCTTCTGAGATCAAAAAACAGCGTCAAAACACGACTGCATATACAGCGGCTACGACACTCATCATAGGACTTTTAGAAGTTTTTGAGATGATAGAGCGTGAAGGTGGACTCGGTGTGCTTTACTGTGATACTGCAAGACGTGCAAAAGCGACAAGAGCAGCGCTTGAAGCTATAGGACTGCACAGTTATCCGAAAGTTCCTGCAAGAAGTATGACGACTATCGATGATGCGGATGCTTCAAAGATACGCTCAGCTCTCAAAGAAGAGTATGGTGTCAATGTTGCGGGCGGACAAGACCATCTTAAGGGCAAGATCTTCCGTATCAATCAGATGGGAATTATTCCTCCGCATGAGTCTATTTGGGTAGTAAATGCTATAGAGCTTATTTTACACCGTATGGGACGTTTGGAGTACACTGGTCTTGCATCAAAAGTCTTTAATGAGACATACTTCAAAACTGCTATAGAGAAAAAAGAGATATAGATGATACTTGAACACGAAATTCCACACGGAAGCAAGCTCTACTTCGGTAAAAGCGCTAAAGTAAAAAGAGATGTAGAGAGAGTTGCAAGTGATGTTTTGGATGCAAATGGTTTTGAAGAGATAGTAACGCCTATATTCTCATACCACCAGCACAAAAGTATCGCTGATGAGAGAGAGCTTATTCGCATTAATGATGAGAAGAACAACTCGCTTTCTCTTCGCGCTGACTCTACCATAGATGTGGTACGTATCATCGAGAAGCGTTTGGGTGCGAACACAACACAAAAGAAGTGGTTCTACATTCAGCCTGTCTTTACCTATCCGACTACTGAGCAGTATCAGGTAGGTGTTGAATTTATGGGTGAGAAGAAGCTCTCATTGGTTGCAGCATTAGCTTTAGAGATATTTGAGAAGCTCGAAGTTGCGCCTTTGATGCAGATCTCAAACATAAAAATACCCGAACTGCTTGTAGAGATGTTTGATGCGCTCAGCATTGATGACTTTAGACACATCAACATAGACAAGTTCATTAACATTGGAGAGGAGTGGCTTACAAAGCTAGTCTATCTGCAACATCTTGACCAAATTGATGAAGTAATGGCTATGGTGCCTGAGTCTATAAAAGCAGAGCTGCAAAAGATGAAAGAACTCTGCAGTGAAATTGCATGCGATAATGCTGTGCTTGCACCGATGTACTACGCAAAGATGCTTTACTATGATGAACTTTTCTTTCGATGTATCGTAGGAAATGAGGTCTATGCACGCGGTGGCAGATATAAAAATGAAGCGCTCACTTCAGTAGGTTTTGCGATATATACAGATGTATTGTGCGAAGCGTTAGAGCAATAGAAAAAGAGGGAAAAAGAGAATATGTATACAAATAAAGCTGATGTAGTCGTAGGGATCCAATGGGGTGATGAAGGAAAAGGTAAGATAGTTGATAAACTTGCGCTTGAGTATGATGTAGTATGCCGCTCACAAGGTGGGCACAATGCCGGACATACTATTTGGGTGGATGGTGTCAAATATGCACTACACCTCATTCCTTCAGGTGTTTTAAACCCTAAAGCGGTCAATATCGTTGGAAACGGCGTGGTTCTCTCTCCTAGTTCTATCATCAAAGAGATGGAGCAGTTCGAAGAGCTTGAGGGGCGTCTTTTTATTTCAGATAAAGCGCACCTGAATCTTGCATACCATGCCCAGATAGATCAGGCAAAAGAGAAACTCAAAGGTGACAAAGCCATCGGTACGACAGGAAAAGGGATAGGACCTGCCTATTCTGATAAAATCAACCGTATAGGGCATCGCGTAGGGGAGCTTCTAGATCCTGAAAAACTTTGCCAAACTATTTTAGATTACTTTGCGCTGAATAAGCCTATTTTTGACGTTATGGATCTACATGCACCAAAAAGAGAGGAGTTGCTCGCAGAGCTTGAGGGTTATAAAGAGAAACTCGCTCCTTTTATTACAGATACGACACAGATGGTATGGCGTGCACTTGATGATGAAAATAAACGTGTCCTTTTAGAGGGTGCTCAGGGAACAATGCTTGATATCGACCACGGAACATATCCGTATGTGACATCAAGCTCTACTGTGAGTGCGGGTGCTTGTACAGGACTTGGACTGAATCCTAAAGACATTGGAAAAGTGACAGGAATTGTCAAAGCATACTGTACGCGTGTGGGTAATGGACCGTTCCCTTCTGAAGACCTTGGTGAAGACGGGAAGCGCCTTGGTGAGCAGGGACATGAGTTTGGAACGACTACAGGGCGTGCGCGCCGTTGTGGTTGGTTTGATGCAGTCGCTACTCGCTACGCATCACGCCTGAACGGCTGTGATGAACTTGCACTTATGAAGCTTGATGTACTTGATGGCTTTGATGAAGTAAAAGTATGTGTAGCGTATGAGTACAATGGTGAGACTATTGATTATCTGCCTGTTGATTTGGAAAATGTAAAACCGATTTACAAGACTTTTAAAGGCTGGGACAAGTCAGTGGGTGCGAGAACTTTTGAAGAGCTGCCACAAACTGCACAAGAGTATGTAAAACTCATTGAAGAGATTAGTAAAACAAAAGTCGGTATAATCTCTACATCTCCTGAGAGAGAAGATACCATCATACTGTAAAGGAACTTTTTTGAAAACGCGCTTTAGCTCTTTGGTCAATGTGAAAAAAAACGCAATGCAAAAGAGTGAGAGTGCCTTTGAAAAAGCCCATGCAATTTTTCTAAACGCAAGGCAGGCCTTAGAGCGCTCCATTGCTGAACTTCAAAGCATAACTCCTCCTCCAAACGGTCAAATAGCTGACTTTTTAGCCAACAGAACACTTCTTGATGCCCAGCGTGCCCTTATAGCACATAATGAAGAGTGGGTAGCTTTTAGCGAAGCAGAGATGCAAAAGGCAAAAGAGCAGCTCAAACGCGATACGATGGAGTATGAAAAGTTTAAGTATCTCGAGTTTGAAGAGCAAAAAGCGCTGCTCAAAGCGGCAAAAATCAAAGAGGCAAAAGAGCTCGATGAGATTGCTCTGATGACATTTTCCAACAAAGATTACAAAAAGGCAGTTTCGTGAGATATATTTTATTTTTTCTCTTTTTCTACTCTTCCTCACTTATGGCGATACAGACAAGTGATAAAATCTTCGAGTGTACGAAGATATTTGAACAGCGTAAGGGAGAACTCCTTGTTGAGCTTGAACGCATAGATGAGCAAAAGCAGGCGCTTAGTGCTCTTAAAACGGCAACTGAAGATCTACTCAAACGTAAAAAAGCCAAGCTGGACCAACAAGAAGAGGAAGTAAACAACAAACTCTCCGAGATAAGCGCAAAAGAGAAGAACATCAAAGCGATGCTTGATGCGAACAAAAAAATGCTCAAAGAGCTGAAAAATACGAAAATGTCCAAAATCTCCCAGACCTATGCCAAGATGAAAGCGGGTGCTGCAGCTTCAATTTTAAGTGATATGCCTACAGAAGATGCTGTGGCGATTTTACGCTCACTCAAACCAAAGGTTGTTGGGAAAATATTTACCAAGATGGATGCAAAAAAAGCTGCAAAACTTACCGAACTTCTTGCCCAATAATCTTAAAAACTGTAAGAGAGACCGATGTAATTTAAAGAGTTCTCTCTTTGTTTCTCTTTTGCTCTAAAAGAAGAGTAGCGAAGGCCTGTGATGAGGATGAAGTTTGTATATTGCGGCAGATGTAAACGCAGTCCTATCTTTGCAGCGCTGAGGGTATCATCTCTTTGTGTTTTTGAGTAGTTTGTACTGGCATATGCATAGATATAGCGCTCTAAAAGTGCTTTTGCAAAGCTTATATGTATGCCGAGCTGAAAAAAATCCTCTTTCTTCTGAACTCCCTCATACGCTGCGTTTAGCATGCCATATCCTCCTAAAACTCCAATACTGATGTACTCTTGTTCGGAAAGTTCGACAATGTTATAGCCTACACCCGTTTCGAAGTTAAAAGTGTCATGCTGCACAGCTGTTTTTGAACTGCCAAGTGTGGCTTCATAGTTGTAATTGAGATGCTTTTGTGAGAGATTTTGATGTTCATTGAGCAGTGTATAAGTTGCTATTTTATAGTTTTGTTTTGTCTTGCCTGCATCTTTGATAGAGGCAGAGCCGTAGCCATAGAGCAGTTCACTTTGCAGTAGTGCTTTACTTTTTTCCTTCAGTATTTTTGGTGTAACATAATCAATGTCAGTTTGTGCATAAAGCGTGACAAAAAAGAGCAGTGGCAGTAGAGTTTTTTTCATACAAAATATTTCCGTTATTATGATTATTTATACATAAGCATAATAGCAGTATACTATATTAAGAGGTGAATATGCGCATATTGTTACTGTTTTTTTTATCAATGTTACTATTGAGTGTGCAAATGGTGAATGCTCAAGAGAGTGATACATGTTACAGTGTTTCACTTTTGAGTGCTGTAAACACCTCTCAAAACAGGCTCAAACTTTTACAAAAGTATGCACACTCCTCAGAGTGCAAAATACTTGAAATCGGTTCGATGCTCTCTGTACGCTGCGGTTGTTTTGACACTCTTGCTCAGGCAAGGCAGGAACTCACCTCTATTCAAAGTAGGGGACGCTTTCTAGATGCCATCATTATGCCGACATACAGGTACAGATTTACACCTGCGATGAAAAAAAGAGTAGAAAAAAAAGAATCCCAAGTAGAAAAAAAGAGTGAAGTTCCAAAGCCTGAGCCTGTAAAAAAAGAGCCAAAAGTAGTAAAAATACTTCCTGCACCTAAAGAGATAAAGAGCACTCAAGCGATGCAAATAGAGCAAGAAGAGCCAATAGTAGAGCTTAATATTGATGAAATGGATGAATTTGAAGAGAAAAGTGATGCTCCAAGCATTGATGCGACCCTCATAGGACGCTATGTCAGTAATAAAAATACCTACAAACACTCTCCTTACTTTTTTGCACTTTTTGAGTCTGAGTACAGAGGAGAGAACTTTACCGTCAGTGGTGGTTTAGCCTATCAAAGCAAGGAAAAAAATGAAGAGCTGCTCATTAACTCTTTGGAGTTGCAATATTTTGGAGAGAGCTACACCTTTAAAATAGGAAAGATGGTACAAAAGGTGGGAGTTTTGGACTATTTTAGTCTGCTTGATATCCTCAACCCTTCGCGTGCGGAGTTTTTTTACGATACGCAGCTCAATATCAAAAAATTGCCTCTCTGGATGAGCAGTATTGACTACTATGTCAACGACAACATAAAGCTCACTGCGTTTGTCCAGCCTTTTGATTCTAAACATGCAAGTTACAGAGGGGTCTATGTCGATTATATATTACGGCAGTTCATTCCGGAGTATTTTAAAGATATTTTCACTCAAGAGCCTTTAGGAACAGAGGTTTTCACTCCTGTTTATAACAATACACTCGTGCCCTATCTGAGTGAAGATGTTAATGCTAAAGCAGGTGCTTCAAAGATACACCTAGACAAACTTTCGTTTGGGTTTGTCTCTGAATACAGTGATGCAAATAAAAAGATAGGTGCACTCTATTTTAATAAGTACTCAGAAATCCCTCTTATTCGAGTCGATCAGAATCTGCTTGATGCAGCCATAATTTATGAAAATGGAGGAACTCCTTCAAATGAACTCGTAAACTATCTTGAGTCGGGGGATTATGATCCTATAAAATCTGTGGAAGATTTTCGCTACCAGCAGTATGGACTCTATGGGGAGACAAGTTACAAATCGTATGGTTTTCGTGCAGAACTTGGATATAGAGACAAAGTGCCGCTCTTTAACAATTACAGCTCTTTGACATCTGTAGGATTTGCAGTAGATAAGCTCTCTGAAAATGTTTACAATACTCTTGAAACGCAGTATCTTTACCTCGAACGTTACCATAAAAGTGCCTACATCTCAATGCTGCGTACCCGTTTCAAACGCAGCATATTTTCTTACTTCAGCGGCTACTTTGAAAACAGCATCATTGCCACAAAGATAGACACGCAAGAGGAGTACTCTCTTGTACCACGTTATGTGATAAGTTATAAAAGTTTTGATTTGGCACTCGAGGGACTGCTCTCACAAAACAATAAAAAAACAAATACCTTTAGCTTTTTACTACGGGGGCAGTTTTGAAACCTTGGCAAAAAACTCTGTTCTTAGTGCTGCTTGGAGTATTAAATCTTTTACTTATACAGCAGATACCTATAGCGAAGATAGAGTGGAATAAGCTTTTCCCTCAAGAGCAGATAAGAACACAACAGAGCCTGTTACAAGATAAACAGTATGTTCTATGCCATTTGGAGAAAAAAGAGCGTATCCAAAGCATAAAGAACTCGCCACTGTTTGAGAGTGTTGTAGCACTACCAAATAAGAAGGGAGTCTATCTTTGTCTCTTTGACACGCATAAGAAAAAGAGGGTATTAGACTATTTGCAAGGTATAAAAAAGAGTGGCACTCTGATGGTGGAAGAGATGCTCTTTAATGATTTTTCTCAGGAAATTCGTCTCTTTAGTACACATATTCTTCCATTTACTCTTCTTTTTTTATTACTTTTTATTCCACTGCGTTTATGGGTAGATATTCTTCTTGAGATGTTTATCTATTCCCTCTTACTTGGACTCTTTTTACGGCTTGGATTTTTTGAGGTGAATGTAGCATCACTTTTGGCACTCCTTTTTTTATTTATATATTCTTTGACTTTAATCAACTATCTTTACTCAGAAAATATGGATGTAAAACGCCTCTCTTTTGGTATTGGTGTCTCTATAGTTGCTACAATGCTGAGTGCCCTGTTCTTGATAAATTCGCAGTTTGGATTATTGCACTATTTTGGTGTGATGCTCTTTGTCGGGCTTATAGTACTGTACCTCTATATAAATATGCGTCTTTTTATATTTAAGTATCTGCCGCATGAGGCACACAGGCATAATTTCGATGTAACAAATGTTTCACAGTATAGTGCAAAGAGAAGCACTCTTTTGTGGCTTTTGGGGTTTGTATTCCTTATTATGGGTGTAGCAGGGTACAAAAACCTGTCGGTAGATCTTAATATATTAAATATACTCAATAAGGAGACAGCACATTTTAAAGAGATAGAGGAGTTTGAAAAGCGTTGTGTTCCATCACTGCTTGTAGGGATCGAGGTTACATCAAAAGAGTCGAGTTTTCATGATATTGCTGAAGTTCGTAAGCTTATTGTTTTACAAAAGAATCTGCAAAAAACACTTAACGCAGAGATACTGCTGAGTATTCCTACGGCGTATGAAGTTTTTAAAAGTATGGCGATTGATAAAGAGAACCCAAATATTTTAGCACAGTTTCTTCTTGCAAACAGTTTTGCACACAGAGATATCGACCTTTTCTCTGATGATATGAGTAGTGCATATTTTATTGCATCTCTTCCTTTGAGGACAAGCAGTGATACTATCATAACCACGAAAGAGAAAATAGCACTCTTAAATAAAAAATACCAAAATTTTCATATCACACTTCGGGGAAAGGTCGCTGACTTCGACCACTTCTTAGAGATATTTTTCAAAGAGAGTGCTATAGGATTACTTGTCACACTCTTTGTAAGCGTACTCTTCTTTTTACTCTATTGTAAAAACCTTTTGAGTATTTTGATTGTATTTATCTCTGTTGTCTTCTCGTTGGCTTCACTCCTGCTCTTACATACACTTTTTGGTATAGCACTCTCCATCACTACACTCATGAGTCTCATTTTATATGGGGGATTGGTGGCAGATTCGTTTATTCAGCTCTTTATCTGCTATAAGAGCCGTAGCCTCTCTTGTGAGAAGAGTGTTCTCAACCCGATATTTGTCTCAAATATCTCTATTTTGGCATTTTTAGTCGCGATGGTGTTTGTAGGTGGAATTTTAGGGGCATTCGCTTTTGATATGTCTATACTTTTAGGGGCAAACCTTCTGTTTATAGTTGTTTTTGTTCCCCTGATTTACAAAAAATTCAACGGCAGTGAGAGATAGCACTGCGTTTGAATATATTTGTGTTAAACGCAGTGCTTATGCTTTTTGTATCGACGCGGTAGAGAGTCTCTTTTTGTTTTACAAAATCCTCTATGTGCCATTGGATGATGAGAGGTTTGTGATGCAATAGCGCAAATTTATCGACAATGACTTTTTTTACCAGTTGCTCATTTTCATAGATATTCATCTCTTTGATGACCATTGTCTTTTTATCGATGAGATAGCGAGTTGTGTGCTTCTCTCCCTCTTTAACGATTTGGTAGTAACTTTTTTTGCCTCTCTTTACATCCGCAAGTCGTTTAAGAGAACTTGTTTTATTTTGCATTTCAGCAAAAGAGAGTCCAAGACCAAACGCCTCATTGTCCTCATCTTTTTTGGGCACTATTCTACTGCGTCCAAGAGAGGGAAAGTAGACAAGTGTACTACTGCTTTGGGCATCTCTATCGAGTAAAATAGCCGTCCCTTTTACGTTCATCGGAGCTAAAAAGCAGATAAGAGAGCGTGTGCTCTGTCCATCAGTTGTGTTTGCAAGACTGAAGCGCTGCTCTTCACGGTAGTTTTTACTTGTCATAAGTGAGGTGACTTGGAATTTTATTTTCTCAAAAGAGAGCACTTTCGTACTCTGATCATAGATCTCTTTCGCACTTTGTGACGCTAAGAGTGTTGTGCCTAGCAAAAGGGTGACTAATATTTTCCTTGAATCCAATCAAGTGCCTTTAGTGTGAGTTCTCTGAGTTTGAGTTGGTTTTCAAGGACCTGTTTTTCATACACTTTCATATCAAAGAGCATCTTCTGTGTCATCTCTGAAATGATGTTGAGTACCGGGTCATTGCTTTGGTCTGCTTGGGTGTACCACTCTCTATCGAAGATGATAGCCATGCCCATAAGTAAGAAGTTGCTTATCTGTTTCATTGAACCATAAATAAGCATACCAAAATCGAGAATGAGCATCTCTGTGTAGACAATAAGTTGTTCTGTGTAAACTATTCTGTCTGCCATCTCACCGATCCTGTCTGCCATCGCACCTATTTGAACCGCCATAAAGAGAATACGATCAGCCATAAGGCCAACCTCTTCACCTTTTGAAGCAAAGAGGTAACCGTATTCCATTCCTTTCATAGCAAAGGTATAGGCATCGTTTTCAATCTTCATTACAAATTGGTAAGCGAGATCTGCAAGATGCGTTGCAAAGTCAGACGCCTGTGAAGTTGTTGTTTCATTCACGACATATGATGGATTAGCAACAGCTGCGGCAAAGGCAAAGGCTTGGCTCTCGGCATCTGCTGTTGCACTTGCAGCTTCAGCAGATGATGATGTCGTAAAATCTGGATTGAGCACACCAAGCTCTTGCAGCAGTTGCGCGAGCAGTGGATTATTTGCAAAGAGCGTGTCATAGTTTTGCGAAGTGAACTGAGAAAAAGTAGACTCATACGGATTAGTCGGATTCCCAAAAAGAGGGGCATAGGTCTGTGCATCACCCTGCATAGCCCCCGATTGTTCGCTTTGCGCAATGTTGTTGTGATAAAACGACAGTAAGGCTTTGACGATGAGTCCAAGCAGGGCAAGTACAGATGAGAGTGGCTTGAGTGAAGCAATGAGCGCTTTGTCCGCGTCGGTGAGTTGGTAATTAGGGTCTGTGACATTGCCTGCAAGTGTTGTCGTTGCCTGCACAACCTCTGCAATGATGTTGTTAATAATTGCCATAAGTGTGCTAATCAACTGGCTTTGGAGTACGAGGTTTTGTATGAGTGTTGCAGTCTCTGTGTCGGTTGCATTTTCAGTGGCTGCTGCGTTTAGCGCAGAGCGCTGCGGTGAATAGGTAGAAATAGTGCTAAGGCTTTGCACACTGATGATGGCAAGTGCCATTTTTGCAATGCTTAGGGCTATATCTTGGTTGGAAGAGAAGTCCAAATTTGCGAGAGATTTTTGCTGGATGTTCTTTAACAGTGACTCAATTGCTCCAAAGACAAGCCCAAGCATATACTGTCCTGCGGTAGAGTCTTTTACCTGTTCTATAACAACATAGACAAGCTTTATGGAAAGTGTTAAACCATCAAGCGCTACTGCACCAAATTTGAGATTTTTAAAATCTTCCACAGCCTGTAAAAATGTAGTAACAGCACTGTCCACAGCAGGAGAATTCTCAGGAGCAGTTTGGGCAGCACTCAGCACACTATTTTGTTTTTGCTGCGTCTGTTTATAGTCATAAATTCTAAAACTTGCTTTGAGTTTTGTTAGCTGTGATGTAAGATGCTCATAGGCAAGAGAGTGTGATGCCTGATAGCTACTCCAAAGCTCATTTTGCGGGAAATAAAGATCTGTTGCGTTTGGAGTGAGTGTCAGTTCATTGTTTTGAAATTTTTGAAAGAGCGCTGCTGTATCTGAAGAGTCAAGAAGTGAGGCACTTTTCTCTTTGACCTGTGTGTGGAGCCCCTCATTTTCACTTTGAAGTGCTGTAATTGCGCGGACTTTATCATCTATAGTTACTGCGTTTAGTTGTGTTGTTCCTTTAGTGCTTGAACCACCGCATCCTGTAAGCGATAGTGAACTTTGTAATGATATTGCCGCTAGGGCGCTAAGGCGTATAAACTTTCTTCTTTTCATGATGCTCCCCCTATACTTTTAAAGAATTACATCTGATTATTTGGAAATAGTATAACATTTTATTATATAAATTTCAAAATTTTAGAGTAGAAAAAGAGATATGAACTAAATATAATCAAAGTTTTACATTTAATACAGTAAAATGTCACATTAAATTTACTCTAGGCATTAATTATGAAAATGACTCAAAAAACTATTCCTCATATCGCAAATAAAATTGCAATAGAACTCAACAAAAGTGGTGTCGTCTCTATGACAAAAGGGCTTGAACCTATAGTAGCTGAGGCACAGAAGGTACTGCTTGAGAGTGTAAAACAGGAGATGGCCTTAGAGGAAAAAGTAAATGAGATCTGTGATGCTAACGAAGATGAAATAGAGTTTATGCTTGCCGATGAGCGACAACTTTTTTTTATGATAAAGAAAAAACTCGCGCCGGAATTTGGTGTTATCCTTGACTATGAAGAGCGTTTTTCCGATTTGGCACACAAGATACTTGATGAACTTTACGAAGAGGATCTTATACATTTCGATGTAACAGAGAATAGAGTGAAAAATGTCATTTATAATGCGATGACATCATTTATGGCGGACGCTTCAGAGATTGAAGATGCGGTTATGGATAAAATCCGTTCATATAAACGCAAGTTTATCCCAGGGACTGATGAGTTTGACATCTTGCATGAGAAGCTTTATCGTGAAGAGTTAATGAAAAGAGGAATGGAGTAGAAAATGGGCATTGCATTGAAAAAAGTTTGGATATATCTGGAAAATGGAACATACCTTGAAGCTCAGAGCTTTGGTGCACAAAAGACAGAGGTAGGGGAGATAGTCTTTAACACCTCTATGACAGGTTATCAAGAGATTATGAGTGACCCGTCATACGCTGGGCAGTTTGTAACTTTTACTGCTCCGGAGATAGGAAATGTCGGTGTGAACGATCAAGATATGGAGAGCCTTAAAGCACATGCAAAAGGGATGATAGTCCGTAAATACCAAGCACGTTACTCGAACTTTAGAGCCCAGAAATCACTTCATGAGTTCTTGGAAGATAATGATGTGATGGGTATTTGTAACATTGATACGCGATTCCTTACAAAGATGCTTAGAAGTGAAGGTTCAATGATGATGGTAGCCTCTACAGAAGTGAGTGACAAAGAAGAGCTCAAAAAAATCTTAGAGAACTCTCCTCGCATTGAAGATGTAAACTATATAGAGCAGGTGAGTACAAAAGAGCCATATAAACATACTTCAAGTACATTTTCTTACAGAGAGTTCAAATATGATGCAGCGCCAAAAGCGCAGGCAAAAATAGTTGCAATCGATTTTGGTGTCAAACGCAATATATTAAATGAGCTTGTGAGTGCCGGCATAGAAGTAGAAGTCATTCCTAATGACTTTATTGCTGAAGATTTGATAGAGAAGTACAACGAAAAACTGATTGACGGTGTCTTCTTATCAAATGGTCCTGGAGATCCACTTGTGCTTAAACGCGAACAGGAGCAGATTAAAAAACTCATCACTGCAAAAGTCCCGATGTTTGGTATCTGTTTAGGACATCAGCTCCTTTCCATTTCACACGGGTATGATACTTTTAAACTCAAATTTGGTCACCATGGCGGAAACCATCCTGTTAAGAATGAAAAGACAGGCTTTGTTGAAATTACCGCTCAGAATCATAACTATAATGTACCTGATGATATTACTGAAATTGCAGAAGTAACGCATAAAAATCTTTTCGATGATACTATTGAAGGACTCAAATATAATGATGAGCCTATTTTCTCAGTACAACATCACCCTGAAGCTTCTCCTGGTCCAAAAGAGAGTCGCTATATCTTCTCTGAATTCCTCTCTCTCATAAAAAGATAAAACAGTGTAAAAGGCAGTAGCGTTTCGTGTGCTGCTTTTGGACTGATGATAAAACTTCTACTTTCTTAACTAAAAATAAAATTACAAAAGTAAACAAAAAGATAATAATTTATAAATTTTATGAATTATTAAGATTAATTAAACAATGGAATTGTTAATATATACCCGTTAATTGGCTTGATAAGTGTACATGTGCACTTATGAGGCTTAATTGCTTTGAATCTTAAGGAGGCTATATATGGAGAATCGTCCATTAGAGTACGACTATACGGTTGCAAAGATGTTCATGCTTACTACAGTTCTTTTAGGAATTGTTGGTATGTCTATCGGTGTAATTTTAGCATTTGAACTTGCTTTTCCAGGTGTAAATACACTACTTGGTTCAGGTTTAGCTGAATACACAAACTTCAGTCGTCTTCGTCCGTTGCATACGGACTCTGTAATTTTTGGTTTTACTTTAAGTGGTATTTTTGCTACTTGGTATTATGTTGGTCAAAGGGTACTAAAAGTATCTATGGCGGAGTCTAAGTTTTTGATGTTTATTGGTAAACTTCATTTTTGGTTATACATAGTAGGTGTTGCAGCAGTAGTTGTATCACTTTTTGCTGGTGTGACTACTTCAAAAGAGTATGCAGAGTTTGAATGGCCTATCGATATTGCTATCGTTGTTGTTTGGGTTCTGTTTGGTATTAGTATGTTTGGTCTTATCGGTATGCGCCGTGAGAAATCACTCTATATTTCTGTATGGTATTACATTGCTACATTCTTAGGTATAGCTATGCTTTATCTATTTAACAATATGGAAGTTCCAACAATGCTTGCTACGTCACCTGCTGGTGAAACAGGTATTGGTAACTGGTGGCACTCGGTATCAATGTATGCAGGTACGAATGATGCACTTGTACAATGGTGGTATGGACACAATGCGGTTGCATTTGGTTTTACAGTGCCTATCGTTGCAATGATCTATTACTTCCTACCAAAAGAGTCTGGTCAAGCTGTTTACTCTTACAAGCTTTCACTTCTCTCTTTCTGGGGATTGATGTTCGTATACCTTTGGGCTGGTGGTCACCACCTTCTTTACTCAACTGTTCCTGACTGGATGCAAACTATGGGTTCTATCTTCTCGGTAGTTCTTATTTTACCATCATGGGGTTCAGCGATCAATATGCTTCTTACAATGAAGGGTGAATGGCAACAAGTTGCAGCATCTCCACTGATCAAGTTCATGGTTCTTGGTTCTACATTCTATATGTTCTCAACATTAGAAGGTCCTATCCAAGCTATCAAATCTGTAAATGCTATTGCACACTTTACTGACTGGATTATTGGTCACGTTCACGATGGTGTACTTGGTTGGGTTGGCTTTATGATTATGGCTGCACTTTACCATATGGCTCCACGTGTATTTAAACGTGAGATCTACTCAAAATCATTAATGGCTGCACAATTCTGGATCCAAACTCTTGGTGTTGTTCTTTACTTCACTTCTATGTGGATCGCAGGTATCACACAAGGTATGATGTGGCGTGCTCACGATGAGTTCGGTAACTTGGCTTACTCATTTATCGATACAGTAACGGTACTTCACCCTTATTATGCTATTCGTGGTGTTGGTGGACTACTTTATTTAACAGGTTTCTTACTATTTGCATACAATATTTTCAAAACTATGTCTGCACGTCCTGTTGAAGAATCTGAATTACAAAATGCTTCGCCTATGGGCGCTTAAGAAAGGGAGGATTATATTATGTTTCATTGGTTAGAAAAACACCCGTTCTTTTTCGCGGTAGGTGTATTTGTGGTTATCGCTTTTGCTGGTTTGATTGAAATCGTTCCAAACTTTGCACAGGCTTCTCGTCCGGTAATCGGTACGAAACCTTACTCTACTTTAGAGTTGGCAGGTCGTAACGTTTATATTAAAAACAGTTGTAATGCATGTCACTCACAGCTTATTCGTCCGTTTAAATCAGAGACTGACCGCTATGGTCACTACTCTTTAAGTGGTGAGTATGCGTATGACCGTCCATTCCTTTGGGGTTCTAAAAGAACTGGTCCAGATTTACATCGTGTTGGTAACTACAGAACTACTGACTGGCATGAAAATCACATGAAAAACCCTGCAGCTGTTGTTCCAGGTTCTATTATGCCAGGATATCCATGGATGTTTACAAACAAAGCTGATATTGATACTGCGTATGCAGAACAGTTAACTGATGCAGAGTTCTTTGCAGTGCCATATAACAAACCTGTTCCAACAAAAGATGGTGGAACTACAGTTGTTAAAATGGGTAATTCAGTTGCAGAAGCACATGCTTTAGCACTTGAAGAAGCAAAAAAAGTTGCTGCTGATATGAAAGATCAAGATGTTAAAGATGCAGTTGCACGTGGTGAAATTCCAGAAATCGTTGCACTTATTGCATATTTGAACAGTCTAAAATAAGAAAGGGTTGTAATTGAGAATTGATGAATTTGCCGCATATGCGTATTTCTTTTTAACACTGTTGTTGGTAGTTGGTCTTTATAGCTATATTTACCATCTCTATAAAAAGAAAAAAGATGCGACAGGAATTGATTATGAAGATTACAGCAATATGGCACTGAAAGATGATATAGGCGATGCTCCGGTGAAGCCTGTATCGGATGAAAAGAAAAAATAGGAGAGATATATGAATAAGCTCTATCTTTGGGGAATTATTATTGTAGCCGCTATGCTTAGTGCAACATATCTAACGGTATTTAGCACAAAAGGTGGACTCAATGGTGATATCGTCAATATGCTTGCAGTTGCGGGTGCGGTAGCGATTGTTATTATCGTTGTATTTGTTGTCGTTAAATATGTACGCCAAATGCAAACTGATCATGCGCAAGGTGAATTGTCAGATGAATCTTGGGACAATATAGGTGAATATAAAAATCCAGTACCATTTGGCTGGGCAGTTATGTTCTTAGGGACAATTATTTGGGGTCTATGGTACTGGACAATTGGTTATCCGGTAAATGCATTCTCTCAAATTGGTCAATATAATGAAGAAGTAGCAGAGAAAAATGCTAAGTTTGAAAAAGAGTATGCAAATATCAAAGGTGACAGACTTGTAGAGATGGGAGAATCTGTTTTCCTAGCTGAATGTAAAGTATGTCACGGTATTGCTGCTGATGGTATTGATGGTAAAGCTGCAAACTTAAATCAGAGAATCGAAGAGAAATCTGTGAAGTATGTAGTAAATCACGGTTCTAACAACCAACTTCTTGGAACTGAAATGCCAATGCCTGACCGTAATGGACTCTTTAATGCAAATACAGGTGCTTTGATCACAGATGCTGAGATTGATGCTGTTGCGAAATATGTATCAAATGGTTTCCCTGCAGATGATAAAAAAGGCGCAGCAGTATTCGCTGGTGTTTGTTCATCTTGTCATGGACCTGACGGTAAAGGTATGGCGTATGTTGCACCTAATATCCGTGAGTTTACACCTGCACTTGTTACTAATGTACTTACACATGGTAAAAAAGGTGCAATTGGTAGAATGCCTGGATTTGACAGACTTAATGCTAAACAAAAAGAAGCTGCTGCAGCTTATATCATTAGCTTAAGTAAAGGAGAATAACATGAATGAAAATAGAAGTGTTTTCGCTCTTGATGGTGTAACGGGTATGCTTATTGCAACTGTGCTTCTGCTTAGCATTTTAGCGTTTTTAACGGTAAATGCTATGGGCGTACAGCACGCAAATGCAGAGAACTTTTACAAGATAAAAGATGAACAATCAATCAAAGCGATTGATACACAAAGCTACAAACATGTAGTTGATGTGAAGTAGAGGAGTAGAAAAATGGAAAAAATAATTACTGTAGGTCTTATTATTATGGCTGCATACACTCTTTTTGCTGTTGTAACTCCGAACCATTTATATGTTGGTTAGGACGAACGATTGAATATCTTCACAAGAGGGCTCTATGCCCTCGCACTTATACTTACATTTCAAACACTCCTTAATGCTGAATATTTATATAAAGATGAAATAGTTAAACGTCCTGCGTTTGCTAGCGAGGTAGAGAAATTAGGTTCTGAACTCTATCAAAAAAGCGGTATCACCCTTAGACTTGTAATGTTGCGAGAACTTCCAAATGGCAAGTCGATGCCAGAGTATGAGAAAGAGATTCTCAGCCACTTTACTACACCGACAATCTTGCTTACTTTTAGTGAAATGGACAAAGAGGTGGATATTATGGCAAATGATCCGTCTTTATATAAATATTTTAATAAAAATCAGGTGCTTAGCCCTGTTGCATCTCCCGTTCAAGCATTTATAATGGCTGCAGTCTATGCAAAATCATGGGAGCAGTTCAATATGCTTCGCAAAGATTATGGCGGCAGTATACTTCCTCTGCTTGCTCAAAAGGCAAAAAAAGAGCAGGTTGTGGGGAAATATGCCGGTTCACTCTTTAATGGTTATGTGGACATTGCACAGCAGATTGCTAAAAGCAAGGGTATAGTTTTAGAGAATGATCCAGGAGATGCTAATCAGGAGACACTCTTTTATCTCAAGATATTTTTCTATGGTTTTGTTTTATATGCTATAATAATGTATATTAGAAGACAGATTTATAAAAGAAGGCATAAAAATGAAAAATAAAAGTTCAGGAAGAATCTGGCCTTATGCACTTGCAGCTGCTATAACGGCTGTATTTGGATTTTGTGTTGCAACGGTGATTGTAACAAGTAAGGCAGATATTCAAGAGAGCGATGCTTATATGACGAATTATCAAGAGGCAGATGCAAAAGCAAATGACCTGATAAAAGCGCGTATAGCATTTGACAAGAAATACAAACTAAAGTATGCAACTGAGAAGCTAGAGGAGAGTGGCTGTGATGTAAAATATGCACTCACTACACTAGATGGAAAACCGGTTGAAAATGCAGAACTTATTTTAGCAGTAAGCCGTCCTGAAACGCATAAGTTTGACAAAAAGATTCAAAACCCTGCATTTGAAAATGGACTTTATGTGTTTAAAGATGTGAAATTCCCAAAAACAGGTGCATGGGATTTAATTCTAAAAGCACAGGTTGGAGATAATTATCGCTTCTATGATGTCAAAACAGATACAAGAATAACACACGATAGAAGTATCAAAGAGGCATCTGCCTACTAGATTATGGATGATACAACCATAGTCCTCCCCTCTGCTCGTGCAATTCGCCACGAGCAGCTCTTTACAGACTCCGAGACACTTTTTTTACCCCACTACATCACCATGAGTGACTTTATAGCCAAACTGTGCATAGTTGAGGGCTACAAATATCTTGATGATGACAGCAGAACACTGCTACTTTTGGAAGCTTCAGGCTTTAAAGAGTTCGCAAAGCTGCAAATAGAGAGGAACTTCTTCACTTTTACAAAAAACAGCTCTTATATATTTAAATTTTTTGAAGAGCTCAGTGCTGAACTCTACGACATCTCTATGCTAAACGCAGCAGATGTCTATGCGGAGTATGAAGAGCACATTACCATCTTACAAGAGTTGTACAGGCGTTATGAGAAGCTTTGTGATGAGCGAAAACTCCTCGACCGCATATTTTTACCCAAACGCTACACTTTTAACACAGCTTACGCAAAACAACATAAAAATATTATCATCTCACTTGATGGATACCTGACAAATTTTGAACTCGAACTTTTAGAACAAGCGACTGCGTTTAGCGAGATAAGACTCAGACTCAGTACAACTGCGTTTAATGCAAAGATGCAGAGTAAATTACAAGAACTTGGCTTTGAGCTTGAGAGTGGTTATGAGTATGAACTCTCACTCAATGAGCGAACTATTTTAAGTAAAAGCAAACGCAAAAAACACTCACAAATCACTTGTCAGAGTTTTAGCGAGCCACTTTTACAGGTAGCCTTTATCAAACAAAAGATTTATGAGTTTGTAGCAAAGGGACATCGCGCAGAAAACATTGCCGTCATACTGCCAAATGAGCAACAGGCAGAGATGATACGCACTTTTGATGACAAAGCAAACCTAAACTTTGCTATGGGTGAGCCATACAATACAACAAAGCTTTACACACAGCTAAACGCAACGCTTAAAGCGATAGACCAAGACTCCAAAGAGAATGAAGCACGACTCGACAGGGTAGGAGATGCAATTTATTTGAAACTCCACTCCATCTACTATAAAAAAGCTTCCGAAGTAGATTTCACCGCGTTTATGGGTGAACTCACAGAGTTCTTTGGCTCAAAACAAGAGATAAAAATCTATGAAGAGGAACTTTTTAAATTTGAAAAGTTACTCCCTTTTATGCGTGAGATGGGTGTCAAATCACTGTTGAACATCTTTATGCAACGACTCTCTAGTCGCACACTTGATGATGTCCGGGGTGGAAAAGTGACGGTAATGGGAGTGCTTGAGACGAGAAGTGTCCATTTTGACGGGGTTATCATCATAGATTTTGATGATAAAAATGTTCCTAAACGCAGTGATAAAGATATGTTTTTAAATACAAAAATCCGCGAGATGGCTGGACTGCCGACCATGAGTGACAGAGAGAATCTGCAAAAACACTACTATGAGATGCTGATGTCACATGCTAAAGAGGTAGCTATTTCATATGTAAGCTCAAGTGAGAGTTCAGGTTCACGATTTTTAAAGCAACTTGGCATACAAGAGCAAAATGAACATGATGAACTTGACTTTGCAGCCATACTTTTCAATCGTTCAAAAAGAGTGCCACTGCAAGAGCAAGAAATTGTGCAGGAGTACAGCTTTAAAAATGTAGAACTCTCTGCAACACGTTTGAAAACTTATCTGAGTTGTAAACGCAAGTACTACTACAAGTATGTGCAAAATATTCAAAACCATAAGATTCCAAAAGATATGCCCGAAGAGTATGAGATAGGAAATGTGGTGCATAGCGCATTAAAAACGGTCTATGAGAAAAAGAGCAGTTATGATGATGCACGAGAGCTTAAGCGTGACATCGATGCGGCGCTCGATGAGTATTGTGGTAGTAGTGAACTTGACAAATACCTTGTAGCGATGCAGAAAAAACGCCTTGATTCTTTTGTATATAAAGAAATAGAGCGCTTTAAAGAGGGATGGAAGGTTCATAAAACAGAAGAGTCTTTTAAAGAGCCTTTTTGTGGTATGACCATAGTCGGACAGATAGACAGAGTAGATAAACGTGACAATATCATTGAAGTGCTTGATTATAAAACGGGCTCGTATATGCTCAACAACAAAAACAACTTTATGGACGCCGTAGATTTTCAGCTCGAATTTTACTACCTTTTAGCAGGCGGGCTTGGAAATGTCGAAGGGTGTGCTTTTTATGACTTAAAAGAGTCAAAAATAGTGCCGGAAGCCTTTTTGTCTGAGAAGATAGAGATACTCAAATCACACATAAAAGATTTACTAGCAGTTGAAGAGCTTAATTTTGAAAAGACGGACGATGTGAAGCATTGCCAGTTTTGTGAATATAAAATCATTTGCGGGAGAGAGTAGTGGCTTTTGTAAATAATTTGGCATATGAAGCGAGTGCAGGAAGCGGCAAGACCTTTATGCTCGTTGTGCGTTACCTCTCTTTGCTCTTTAAAGGGGCTGATGCTTCAAAGATCTTGGCACTTACCTTTACCAACAAAGCTGCGCGAGAGATGAGTGAGCGAATTGTAGAGACACTCGAAGAGCTGCCTGAGCGTGGTGAGCTTGCAGAGATAGCAAAAGAGTGTGAAATGAGCGAGGCAGAACTTCTTGCGCGTCGTAAAAAAATTCTTGCAGAGTTTTTAAATGCCAATACAAAGATAATGACTATTGACAGCTTCTTTACGCAGATTTTACGGAAGTTCTCTCTCTATGCTTCCTTGATGCCGGACTTTACAACGGCTAGTGAGCAGCACGAAGTAAAACTAATGAGTAGATTTTTAAAAGAGGTGAGTGTCGCCAACAAACGCAGTACACTCATAAATCTCTCGTTAGAGTCAAAAAAGAGAGTCTCTGACATCTTTCGTCTGCTCGATGAGTTCTACTTAAAAAAGGAGGAGTTTGCCCACCTTGCATTTTCTAAAAAATCGACAAAAGAGTATGAAGATGAAGCGATGGCAGCACTTGGCGCTCTGCAGGGCATCATACGAAACTGTAAAGGGGCTTCAAAAACCTTGCTAAACGCAGTCGATGTGGCAGATTTTACAGAGTTGAAATCTAAGACTTGGGTATATAAAGAGACGCTGGAGTACTGGGTATTTAAGAAGTGCTTTACTCCTGAGATGGATGCATATCTGCTCACTATTCAAAACGCAGCCAAAGGGTATGACAGAGCAAAAGAGCAGAACTTCTTCTATGCGCTCAATGAACTGGTAGATATTTATAAAAAGGCGAAAAAAGCGCTCTATGTAGATGAGAGTGAGCTGAGTTTTTCTGATGTGACGCTGCTTGTTTATGAGATACTCCATCGCCTCAACGACAGCGAATTTCTCTACTTCCGACTCGATGCGACCATAGAGCATATGCTGCTCGATGAGTTTCAAGATACGAGCATTTTACAGTATGAGATACTCAAACCGCTCATACAGGAGATAACCTCGGGGCATGGCGTATTTGATGAGGGGAGTTTCTTTTTTGTGGGGGATGTAAAGCAGTCCATCTACCGTTTTCGCGGAGGTGTCTCAGCACTCTTTGGTGAAGTGGCGCGTGAAAACGCTACTGAGGTAAAAAAACTGCTTACAAACTACCGCTCGCGAAAAGAGGTCATAGAGTTTG
>Ga0256829_1000894_pt1 | contig 26374 bp, 23 predicted proteins | sample 131447metaG_FD_185979 | JGI IMG/M metagenome (GOLD analysis project Ga0256829, IMG submission 185979) | Hydrothermal vent microbial communities from Lau Basin, Pacific Ocean - 131-447 | ecosystem: Environmental > Aquatic > Marine > Hydrothermal vents | place: Pacific Ocean: Lau Basin | collected... | reverse complement strand
ACTATGCTCACGCCAATAGAACTTCCAAGACGTGAAGGTTTTACAATGAGAGGGTAAGAAATAGTAATATTACTGAGTTCATCTTTATGTGCCACTTCATAGCGGACGCTTTTCACGCCGATAGATTCGCAGAGATATTTTGTATAACGTTTGTCATATGAAAAGGTACAGGCATCAACACGTGGTCCAATGTATTTGATGGAGTAAAAATCCAAGAGAGCGGAGATTGTTCCATCTTCACCATCAGCACCGTGAATCATGTTTAAAACAACATCTTTATGCTCAACGACACCGCCAAACACTCCTTTTTTCTGTGCAAATGCACCTTGCGTGAGGCTCAACTGTGGCATTTTTTTATGCTCACCACGAGAAAAAGTAACTGCTTTCATTTTATCTGCTTCTATGAGATAAAATTTATGGTCACCGTCACAAAAAATAAAACTCAAATCAAAAGATGAAAGTTTCTCTTTAAGCGTAATAGCACTGACAATGCTTATCTCATGCTCAAAACTTGCGCCACCGAATAAAATTGTTAATTTCAATATTTGTTTCCTTCTTTAGTGTATTAAATTGTTTGTAGTAATTTCAAAGCACCTTTAACAAGGGAGGCTGTATCTTCACCCTCACATGCACTTAAGGCTTTTGAAATTTTATCTTTTTTAAACCCAAGTGCTTCTAGAGCTTCACTCGCTTCATTATAAGAAGTAGAGAGAGATGGTGCCGCCTGGGCGCTTAACATCTCAGCATCAAAGCCGTTAAGCTCTACTAAGATACGCCCTGCACTCTTTGGTCCTATTCCGGGTACTTTCTGTACTGCTTTGATATCTTTTTTGCTCAGTATCGTTGCAAACTGTGTGGGTGTATAGGTCGAACAGATTGCCATGGCAACCTTTGGTCCTACACCGTTAATCTTTATCAGCCTTGCAAATAGCTTCTTCTCCGTCATATCCATAAAACCATACAAAAGATTCGCATCTTCACGGATTATTTGCATTGTAAAGAGTGAAACTTTCTCATTTGCAAGTGCAGAGAAAGTATGCAATGATAAAAAAACTTCATAAACAACATCGTTTACATTTATATGTACAAAGGAAGGTTCTTTGTAAACCACCTTACCATCTAATCCTACTATCATTTTTCCACACTATCCTTCTTCATCTAATGGACGAATGGCATACGCACTGTCACTTAATTCTACAAGACCAAAAACTCTGTCAGACGAACCTTCAAGCGGTTTGTAAACAAGTTCAACAGGAGGGTCAACAAGTTTAAATTTAATCTCATTATACCCTATCCATTTATCATGGTTAATCACTCTCGCATCCAAAATATTGTCTTGAAATGAGGCTGTTCGTGTTGTAAGCAGATTTAATTTTTCCTGTTTTTGCGTGTACTCTTCTTTTAATTGTTTCAATCGCTGTTGCATGTTTTGAAACTGTTTATATTTTTTGACAAAACTCGCCGGCATTTTTACCTTGTTTTTTTGATAATGCAGAAGTCTTTTTTTAATTTCCAAATAGGCCTTCGTACCATGATGTATCAAATCACTGTATTTTTTGACCTCTTTTTTCAGCTCACGCAGGCGTATTTCAAGCTCTTTGATCTTCTCTTCATTGTCTTCAAGTGAGTTCTGCACATCACGGCTTAAAAGTGGATCAATGGTAAAACTATTTTCACTTCCAAGCATTTTTTTAATCTCAATTTTTTTTGTCGCTATTGCTTTTACATGCGATGCACAAATGCCGATTTCAATCTCTTTAGCCCGAATCGTACCGCCTATAGCCTGAGAAACTTCTACAAATTCACCCTCAACACTGCCATGTTCTAAACGTGTTATATGTATATTTTTACCAAAGGCCTGACCTTTATGAAAATTAATTTCTAATTCATCCGCAGTCACTTTTGCAGTTTTATGTGTCTGCCCGCCAATACTAGCTTTTTTTGCAACAACTACGGCATTTGGACCGACATTACCATCTATCTCTATTTCACTGACTTCCACCTGCATACCGCTGCCCACAGCATCTTTAATGACATCTGATTCTTTTACGGAAATATTAACATCTGAATCAACCCCACTATTAATAGAACCGGTTGTCTTAAAACTGATGGCATCAACATCGACCTCATTTTTGATGACATAGGTATTGTCTTCAAAAGCGATATAACCATTTTCGTTTGCATAGTACTTTATGGAGTCTTCATCTTCAACAACTTTTATATTCTCACTCACATTAAAAGTCGGTTCATGCGAGACAACAGGCTCTTTTGGCTCCATATATTCACCTCGGCAGTTTCGACCGGGTTTGCCCATTTTTGCTTTGATGTATTCTATGAGGAGTTCGCCTTTTTTAACACTTTGAATAAATCCGCGTGAGGCATAGTTAATTTTCTCATTCTCATCCACCTCTTTAATGTTTTCATAGTGTAAAACAAGCGCATCATTAATAGTTGCAGTCGGTTCATAGCCCTCACTGATAAGATGTGTTTCACTCTGCTCAAATTCCAGTTTTTCTGCGATTCGCACGCGTGCAGATATTTTGGATGCCACATCTTCAACCATAGAATCAAACATATAGACTAACATTCCGGCACGAATTTTTTTGCGGTTTATCATATCTGTAAGGTCTTGTTCAAAATGAGGAATATACTCCACTCTTGAGCCCTGTGCAATGCTCAGATAGACCTTACATTTGGTAGCATTTGCTCCAACAGCAGTTTTAAAAGTATGGTAATGGTCATCTTTTGGAAGTTTTTTAGAAAAGATTTCTATTTCGTAGGTCTGTTTTATCTGAAAATGTGGATTTAGAAGAAGGGCTTCATCATGAAAATTTTGGGACTCTTCTGTAGATATTTCATCCCACTCTGTCTCTTTTGTTCCATCATAAATTCTTGTATATGTCTGAACATCAAGCAGATTGAAAGCTAGAAGTTCTTGCTCCATTTCATACAACTTTGCAATACTAAATAACTCTTTGGCAACATTTTGTGTTCGTACGACTGTAGGACGAATTTTTTTGATAGCGGGAGTTTTTTTACTTGAGCCAAATAGTGCCATTGTTTATCCATTGTCGTTTGTTAGAGGAGATTTTAACCAAATATTTGTTAAAATTTCGTAAAACTAACAGATTAGATGCAAAGAAGCCCATGTTTAAAGCAATTTTTACCAATAGTTTTGGTATTTTATTTTCTCGAATTTTAGGATTTTTCAGAGACCTTTTAACGGCCTCTGTCCTTGGAGCTTCTGTCTACAGCGATATATTTTTCATCGCATTCAAGCTACCTAATCTTTTCCGTCGAATTTTTGCAGAGGGTGCTTTTACACAGGTTTTTATTCCGGCCTTTGCACGAAGCCGGCACAAAGCAGTTTTTACGGTCCATATTTTCATCGTTTTTCTCTCTATTATTTTACTTATTGCACTGCTGGTCAATCTACTGCCTGAACTTTTCACAAAGGCAATAGCGACAGGTTTTGATGCAAAAACCATCGAAATTGCAGCACCCTATGTCTCCATAAACTTTTGGTATCTGCCGCTTATCTTCTCTGTTACTTTTTTAGCCTCCATGCTGCAGTACAAACACCATTTTGCAACGACTGCATTTGCAACCGCACTGCTAAATCTCTCACTCATCACAGCACTGCTGCTCTCGCGTGACAAAGCCAGCAGTGAAATCGTCTACTATCTCAGCTTTGGTGTTGTCATAGGCGGCGTACTCCAACTTATCGCACATATTATCGCCATTTACAAAATGGGGCTTTTTAAGTTGCTTTTTGGCGGTTTTAAATACCTGCGTGAAAAGGCTCCCCTCATTAAAGAGGATACGAAAAAATTTCGTAACAACTTTTTCCCTGCCATCTGGGGAAACTCAACAGCACAGATATCTGCATTTTTAGACACCTTTTTGGCCTCTTTTTTGGTAACGGGTTCCATCTCCTACCTTTACTATGCAAACAGAATTTTTCAGCTTCCTTTAGCGCTCTTTGCCATCGCAACCTCTGTGGCACTCTTTCCACGCATAGCCAAATATCTCAAAAATGCTGACGAAGAAAAAGCCCTGCAAAATCTTCAAAAAGCCTTTTGGTTTTTGACTTTTTTACTTACCGCGAGTACCATCGGCGGTATTATCCTCTCCCATGAAATTATTTCTGTTCTTTTTCAAAGAGGCGCTTTTGATGCTGCTGACACCCAGCGTACTTCGGCAGTTTTAACGATGTATCTCATAGGGCTGCTTCCTTTTGGTCTGCAAAAACTCTTTGTGCTTTGGCTCTATGCAAAAGAGATGCAGCTGCATGCGGCTAAGATTGCCACTATTTCACTGCTTATCTACATCGTTTTTGCGCTTGCATTCATTAGTCCTTTTGGGGTAGCCGGTCTGGCACTTGCAAGCACACTCGGTGGCTTTACAAGCCTCTTTTTTACCATCAAAGTTTTCGGTGTTCAAAACTTTTTTGCTATACTTCGCTCAAAAAACCTGCTCTATCTTTTTGTAGGTTCTCTATTATTTACTGCTTTATTGGTGGTTTTCAAGGATTTTATCAGTGCATATATTTGATTCCGTACAAAAAACAAAACGCAAATTTGAACCTTTGGTAGAGGGAAAAGCTACACTCTACGTCTGTGGTCCTACTGTTTATGATGATGCCCATCTCGGTCATGCCAAATCTGCACTTGTTTTTGACCTGCTCACGCGGGTACTTCGAGCAAACGCTTATGAAGTCACCTATGCAAGAAACATTACAGACATCGACGACAAAATCATCAAAAAAGCCATAGAGCAAAAAAAAGACATCAAAACCATTACAGATTTTTATACAGAGGCTTTTCATACAGAGATGGCGCTCATAGGTGTCAAACGTCCCGACATTGAGCCAAAAGCGACAGAATCACTTGATGCGATGTTTACGCTCATTCAAAAGCTCATAGCAAGCGGTCATGCCTACCAAACAGAAGACGGCGATGTCTATTTTGACACAAAAAGTGACAACGAATACCTCACACTCTCACACAGAGTTCAGGATGAAGATGCAAGGCAAGAGCGGGTTGTAAGCTCACGCGAGAAGAAAAATCCTGCTGATTTTGCTCTTTGGAAAAATGTCAAAGACGGCTCTGTCACTTTTGACTCCCCTTTTGGAGCAGGTCGTCCGGGATGGCACCTGGAGTGCTCTGCTATGATAGAAAAACATCTTGCCTACAAAAATAAGCCATATGCAATCGACATTCACGGCGGCGGTGCCGATCTCCTTTTTCCACACCATGAAAATGAAGCGGCACAAACTCGCTGCGCAACACAGCATGAACTTGCAAACTATTGGATGCATAACGGTTTTGTAAATATCGACGGCGAAAAAATGAGCAAGTCACTCGGCAACAGCTTCTTTTTAAAAGATGCCCTGCGTGAGTATGACGGGGAAGTACTGCGTTTTTACCTTTTAAGCTCACACTACCGAAGCAACTTCAACTTTAACACGCAAGACCTCGAAGCTTCCAAAAAACGGCTTGACAAACTCTATCGCCTCAAAAAACGCCTTTTTGGTTTGGCGGAGAATCAAGACAAAACAGAGTTTCAACATAAACTGCTCGAAGCACTCAGCGATGACTTAAACATCTCCGCTGCACTTGCACTCATTGATGAGATGACAGCGCACGCAAATGAGACACTCGACACACCGGGCAAACACAAACAGCTCAAAAAAGAGCTGATGGCAAACCTTGGTTACATCCAAGAAGTTTTAGGCTTTGGTGTCGAAAACCCTTACGAATACTTTCAGTTTGGCATAGATGAAGCGACAAAAGAAGAACTTGCAGAGCTTATACAACAAAGAGATGCAGCCAAAAAAGCAAAAGATTTTGCAAGTTCAGATGCCCTGCGTGAGCAGATTCTCTCATATGGCGTGAACCTGATGGATACACCACAGGGAACTTTCTGGGAGAAGGTATAGTTTTTCAACATGAATGTAACAGATATTCTAGAAATCATAAGCAAAAATGCGGCAGATTCGAAAGAAGAATTTAAAAGACTCTTTCATGGACGTGGCGGACTGTATGAAGACTGGAGACATCTGACAGTTGACTCTATTGACAATATTTTAAGTGTTGCGTTCTATTTTGAAGAAGAGAGTGAGACAGAGTTCATAGAAGTAGTGCAAGATTTTGTCCAAAAAAGTCAAAAATATGAGACTTTAGTCATACAAAAACGCTACATAAAAGGTGCGCCGAGTGAAGTGCTTGTTGGTAGTGTGCCTGAGGATTTGACAATTCTTGAAAATGGTATGCATCTCAAGCTCAATCTCCTCTCCAACAAAAACAACTACTACTTTCCCGACATGAAAAACGGACGACAATTTGTGCGTGAGCATGCCAAAGGAAAGCACGTACTCAATCTCTTCTCTTATACCTGTGCATTCTCTGTCGCTGCCAAATATGCAGAAGCAAAAAGTGTCGTCAATATCGACATGAGCAAAGGCGCACTCAAAGTCGGCATGGCAAATCATTCACTTAATAAGCTTGACCCAGGAGGAGTGAGTTTTCTACCCTACAATATTTTAAAATCTTTCTCAAGCATTAAGAAAAAAGGGCCCTATGACCTCATCATCATCGATCCTCCAAGCTTTCAAAGAGGCAGTTTTGAAGCGACGAAAGATTATGAAAAAATCATAAAAAAACTGCCGCAGATCGCAAGTGATGAGTGCATCCTTTTAGCTTGTCTTAATTCTCCCGAATTAGAAAGTAATTTTCTTATTGAGATGATTACGCAATGGGCACCAAGTTTTGTCTATGAAAAACGGCTTGAAAATCTGCAAGAGTTTACCAGTCTTGATGAGGAAAAAAGTCTTAAAAATCTTATTTTCAGAAGAGCTTTATAGCTCTTTCATTTCTTAAATAACACATTTATATCACATTTTTTGATAATAAAATTAATTAAATAAAAATAATAAAATTAATAATTTTTATTTATAGATAATTTATTTGTATTATTCTACTATTCTATCATGAAAACTCAAATTAAACAGTTTTTCAAATCCGTTTATTATTTATATTATGATGGTTTTGCAAATATGAAAGTCGGGAAAAAACTTTGGCTCCTCATTGCTATAAAACTATTTGTCATGTTTGTCATTATTAAATGGCTTTTTTTTCCAGATGTATTGCAAGAGAAGTTTCAAACAGATGCACAACGCAGCCAATACATCTTAAACACACTTACAAAGGAGAATTAATCTATGGAACACTCAGACCTGCTTGTTGATTGGTCCCGTGCACAATTCGCACTTACAGCTCTCTATCACTGGATTTTCGTACCACTTACTCTAGGCCTTACTTTTTTAGTCGCTATTATGGAGACAATGTACGTGAAAACTGGAGATGAGAAATGGAAAACAATTACAAAGTACTGGATGGGGCTTTTAGCAATTAACTTTGCGATAGGTCTTGCTACCGGAATTATTATGGAATTTGAATTTGGTACCAACTGGTCAAATTACTCATGGATAGTTGGAGACATCTTTGGAGCACCACTGGCTATTGAAGGGCTTATGGCGTTTTTTATGGAATCCACTTTCTTTGCCGTGATGTTTTTTGGATGGGATAAGGTAAGTAAAAAGATGCACTTGACATCTACATGGCTTGTTGCCATCGGTTCAAACCTATCAGCTTTATGGATATTAATCGCAAATGGCTGGATGCAGCATCCTGTCGGTATGGAATTTAATCCAGATACGGCACGTAATGAAATGCATAATTTTTTAGAGGTCATTTTTAATCCAAATGCAGTAAGTAAATTTTTACATACTGTGAGCAGTGGCTATGTTCTTGCATCTTTATTTGTAATTGGAATCAGCGCATGGTATATGCTAAAAAAAAGAGATATGCAGTTTGCAAGAAGAAGCATCATCGTTGCTTCAAGTTTTGGACTTATTGCTTCTATGTATCTCATCACAACGGGTGATCAATCAGCTTATCAAGTAGCACGAACGCAACCCATGAAGTTGGCAGCCATGGAAGGTTTATATGATGGAGAAAAAAGAGCTGGAATTGTCGCTTTTGGAATTCTTAACGATGCAAAAAAAATAGGGGATGATATTGATCCTTTTATATTTCGTTTTGAAATTCCCGGAGCTCTTTCATTTTTAGGCTATCATAGTATAAATGCTTTTGTTCCAGGTATAGATGATCTTTTTTATGGAAATAAAAAGCATAATATAATCTCTATCAGCGATAAAATAAGAGAAGGTAAAATTGCAGTTAAAGCACTCCGTGATTATAAAGATTATAAAAAAGAGAATGATATGCCTCGTGCAGCAGCGGCACTAAAAACTTTTAGAGAAAATCAAAAATATATGGGTTATGGTTACTTAAAAGATCCAAAAGAGGCTGTTCCTAGTGTTGCCCTCTCTTTTTATAGTTTTCACACAATGGTGGGACTTGGTACATGGTTCTTTGTGCTCTTTATCATTACCCTTTACTACTCTATGATTAATGAGATGCATAACAAAAAATGGCTCCAATATTTAGCCCTTTTTACAATACCTTTAGGGTATGTAGCACAAGAAGCAGGCTGGATAACGGCTGAAGCAGGACGTCAACCTTGGGCAATTCAAGACATGCTTCCTGTCGGCATGGCAGCTTCAAACGTAGCAACAACAAGTGTTATGATTACCTTTTGGCTTTTTGCAGTTCTCTTTACCGGACTCCTTATTGCAGAAGTAAAAATCATGTTAAAACAGATAAAAATTGGGCCGGAGGGACATTAAATGTTTGATTTACTAACTTTACAACAATACTGGTGGTTTCTCATCAGTCTTTTAGGTACACTATTTGTCTTTATGACTTTTGTACAAGGCGGACAGACATTGCTTTACACTTTAGCAAAAACTGAAGATGAAAGAGATGTTCTCATCAACTCTCTTGGGCGAAAATGGGAACTCACTTTTACAATGCTCGTAATGTTCGGCGGTGCGCTTTTTGCTTCAATGCCGCTTTTTTACGCTGTAAGTTTCGGCGGTGCCTATTATGTTTGGATGGCAATTCTATTTTGTTTTATTATTCAAGCAGTAGCTTATGAGTACAGAAAAAAACCTGACAATCTTTATGGTGAGCGTTTTTATGAAGTGCTTTTGTATATAAATGGTTCACTAGGTATATTTTTAATCGGGGTAGCAGTTGCAACACTTTTCACAGGTGGTAATTTTATCGTAAATGACAGCAATCTCTCACACTGGACAATGCAAAGTTATGGACTTGAAGCACTTTTAAACCCTTTCAATGTTGCATTTGGGCTTATGCTTGTTTTTCTTTCACGATTTCAGGGTGCTTTGTATTTTTTAAACAATGTAGATGTCCCAGCCATTACAGCAAGAATCAAAAAAGTTGTACTGACAAACTTTATTATGTTTTTAGTACTTTTTCTTTATGTGCTAGCTGAAATTTTATTTATGGACGGTTTACGATATGATGCCAACACATTTGTTGTCAGTGTTGAAAATATGAAATTTTTACATAGTTTGATGGATATGCCGGTTTTAATAGGTTTACTGCTTATCGGTGTTCTTTCTTTGTTATATGGAGTATTTATTGCCGTAAGAAAAAATTCACAAAAAGCTATCTGGTTTAGCGGATTTGGCGTTATTGCAACTGTAATGGTCTTGTTTCTAATTTTAGGGCTTGATTACTCTGCTTTTTATCCGTCATTAGCTGATATGCAAAGTTCACTCACCATACAAAACAGTTCAGGGAGCAGATATACACTTGAGATAATGAGCGTGGTCTCTTTACTTGTTCCTGTTGTTCTTACTTATATCATATTTGTATGGCGTTCAATGGATAAATCACAAATCACAATTGATGAAGTCAAATCAGACTCACATCATTACTAGGAGTAAAAAACTATGGAATATTTAACACAATCAATCTGGTACCTTACCTGGCCTGTACTTATATATCTGTCATACAAATTTGTAGTGCTGAATCTGCATCACTACAAAAAAATGGAAAGGCTCGAAGAGCTTGAAGCACTTCATGCAGAAGGTAAACTGGGAAAATAATCTCCCAGTTTATTCGCAATAATCAGCCAAGAGCCCTTCTTTAATAGCTTTGTATGTCTCCTCACCTTTGAGCTTTTTCGCTATTGCCAGACCAAAACAGATTGCTGTTGCCGGTCCGCGTGAGGTCATCACATTTGCATCCTCTACCACCATTGCTTTATCACCTTCATAGCCATCTTCTCGTATCTCTTTTTCAACAGAAGGGTAACAGGTGTAGTGCTCTTTTAAAACACCGGCTTTGTTCAGAGCATACGGTGCAGCACAGATTGCAGCAATATTTTTGCCTTTTGCATCCATCTCACGCAAGAGATTTTGTACATTTTCATCCTCTGCCAATGCATACGTTCCATCCCAGCCACCAGGAAGAATTATCATATCTATTGCATCGGCACTTACATCTTTAACCTTTACATCTGTTTGAATCATTATGCCGTGTGCACCTTGAGCAAGCAGTTCATCATTTAGTGAAGCGATGAGCACTTCAACCTCCGCACGGCGGAGAACATCGATGATACTTACAGCCTCTATCTCTTCAAACCCCTTTGCAAGCGGTACTAAAACTTTACTCATATCAGTTCCTTTATTATGAATTATAGTAAGTATTGTAACACTTCAATTTTAACCTACATTTAAAAGACAATTCGGTATGATTTAACGCAAATAGGGAATTCTTATGAAACAAATATTATTTATTGCACTTTTTTTTACTTTACTCTTTACGTCATGTTCACAAGAAAATAAAAAAGAGTTGCATATCTCAACAAATTCCTGGATAGGGTATGCTCCTCTTTTTTATGCAAAAGAGAAAGGTTACCTTGACAAACTCAATATCGAGCTCATTACCAATATCTCTTTAGCAGAAGCAGCTAATATCTATGATATCGGCAAAGCTGAGATAGTAACGACAACACAGCATGAGTACTACTCCCTTAAAAATTCCGGTCATGACATCATTCCTGTAATTCTTCTTGACCGTTCAAACGGTGGGGATATGGTTTTATCTAACAAAAATATTAACACGCTCATACATGCAAAAAAAATATATGCCTACCTTGAAATTGACTCCATTAATGCTGAAATTTTACAAGATTTTTTAAAACGCTACAATATAAGTGAAAAAAAAATGGTTTTCATCAACAAAGACCAATCTCAAATAGAGAGTCTGCAGCCTCAAGATGACAAAAATATGCTTGTCGTCACCTATGTACCTTACAATATTAAGCTAAAAAAAAGTGGCTTCAAAGAGCTCGCTTCGACAAAAAAAATGAGTACAATTATGGTAATTGATGCACTCTGTACAAATGAAAGCACTTTAAAAAACAATAAAGAGAGGTTGCATCAGCTAAAAGCCGTTATTGACAGATCAATACAAGAGCTGCAAGCTGATAAAAGAGCCTCTTATAATTTAGTAAAAAGATATCTTGAGAATATGAGTTATGGTGACTATATTGACTCACTGGAACTTATAAAATGGATTAACAAACCATCACAAAAGCTTCTCAAGCGTATAGAACCGATGGGATACGAGGCAAAGCAACTCATACAATGAAAAATATATCTATAAAACTCTTCACAATCATAGTTATGTTAATGCTTTTAACAAGCGGTGGATATCTCTTTTATAAATTCTATGCCGACTCTAAAAATGTGACAGAATCTCTACTTGAAGAGAATATACAGGTAAACCTTCTCAATATGAAATATTTTTTAGATAAGAACCTAAAAGAGAATAATATTGATCAACTTGTAGCATATTTGGATAATAGAGTGCATTCAAATAGTATTATTGATGATATTCATATTTTAGATAATAATAAAAAACTTCTCTATGCCACAGATAGAGATGATTATGCACTCCATAAAGGGATTCAATGTCTTCCCATATCCAAAATTATCAATTCAGATATTTTTCAACAGGAGTGCTACAGCTTTTCTGTAAAACTTTTTGATGATTTGACACCCTATTATTACCAAACGAATATCTATCTTAACAGAGCATATCTTGACTCTCTTCTCAAAGATAAAATCATAAAATATCTGACACTCTTTATTGTGAATTTCTTCATTTTAATGGTTATTTTGTGGATAACCATCAACAAGCTAATCGTGAACCCACTTGAACAGTTACGACAGTTTGCATACTACTCTACAAAAGTTCCCAAGCAGTTTCTTATTCAAGAACTCGAGAGTATCCGCTACTCATTAGATTTAACATTCAAACGTCTCAAAGAGGAGCAAAAAGAGCTCTTTAACCTTTCAACAAAAGACCCCCTTAGTGGTCTTTATAATCGACTGAGTCTTGTTGAAAAGATAAACTGGCTTATCTCTAAAAGTAAACGTTCTGACGCACAGTTTGCCCTGCTTTTTTTAGATTTGGACAACTTTAAAAACATCAATGACTCACGCGGGCATGAGTTTGGAGACAAAGTGCTGCAGCATGTTTCTCAAGTCCTCATCTCCTCAGTCAGAGACAATGACATCGTCTCAAGACTAGGTGGTGATGAATTCGTCATCGTTCTACCAGATATAGAAGACAATGATGCTATTTTAGAAGTTATTCACAGAATCAGAGAGGCACTCAATATTCCTGTTGTATTTGACAATTACAAATACCATGTAACATGTAGTATAGGTATTACTATTTATCCAAAAGATGGTAGAGATGTTACAGAACTCTTAAAAAATTCAGATATCGCAATGTACAAATCAAAAGATCTAGGAAAGAATAACTTCCACTTTTTTACAGAGCGTCTTAATGATGAAATTCAGGAGAAGATAAAAATCCAAAGAGTTATGGTCTCTGCGCTTGAAGAGGGAAATTTCAAACTTTTCTATCAACCAAAAGTAGATATTGTTTCAAACAAAATTGTAGGATGTGAAGGGCTTATCCGCCTTATTGACCCGATTGTGGGGCTTATTCCGCCAGACAGGTTCATTCACATCGCAGAAGAGAACAACTTTATCATCCCTCTTGGAGAGTGGATTATAGAAGAGGGAGCAAGACAACTCAAAACATGGGAAAGCACACCGCTCAAAGATTTGAAGCTCTCTATAAATGTTTCAGGCGTGCAGTTTAAAGACAGTAATCTTTTAAGCACTCTTGAAAATGCCATCAGCACCATCGATAAAAACAAATTTGAAATTGAACTGACAGAGTCTGTTCTTATGACTGATTTTGATGAAAAACTTGAGATAATTGATAAATTTAAAGCACTCGGTCTACGCCTCTCTCTTGATGATTTTGGTACGGGTTATTCTTCTTTGTCTTACTTAAAAAAGATTCCGTTTGATACACTCAAAATTGACAAAAGTTTCATTGATGATTTGGAAAATACAAAAGATCAATCATTTGTCAATATGATTGTAACTATTGCAGATGAACTAAACCTTGAAGTGGTTGCAGAGGGTGTTGAGAACAAAAAACAACTTAAGTATCTTAAAAGTATGAAGTGTGAACAGTATCAAGGATACCTCTGCTCCAGACCACTCCCTGCTAATGAGTTTGAATCACTTTTTCTCGAGAGAGAGTGTCCTTAATCAATCATAATCTTTCTATTACTTAAATTTGAGTATAATCACTTTAATTTTTTACAAGTGAATGTATGATGATAAACTATGAATCCATAAAACCTCTTTTATTTAAACTGCAGCCTGAAAATGCGCACCATGTTGCAGAGTGTGTACTGCGACTGCCAAACATCTGCCAGATTCCTTTTAACTCCTTTGTAGAGTCTCATTTCGTCACAGATGCAAGCCTCACGCAAGAGCTTTTTGGACGTACTTTTTACAATCCTATAGGTCTTGGAGCAGGATTTGACAAAAATGCAACGATGATACGCGGTATACAGATATTAGGCTTTGGTTTTACAGAAATAGGAACAGTCACCCCAAAACCACAAGCAGGAAATCCAAAACCGCGCATGTTCCGCCATGTTGAAGAGCAGAGCATCCAAAATGCGATGGGATTTAACAATGACGGCGCTTATAAAGTCGTAAAAAGATTAAAAAAACGTTTTCCTTTTACAACACCTGTCGGCATTAACATCGGAAAAAACAAAGTAACTCCAGAACAAGAAGCCATCAATGACTACACACATCTCATAAAAGCCTTTAACGGATTGGGTGATTACTTTGTCATCAACATCTCTTCACCCAACACACCGGGATTGCGAGACCTTCAAAACGAAGAGTTCATCACCAAACTCTTTACAGAGGCAAAAGCATTGACAGATATGCCAATTTTACTCAAAATAGCTCCGGACATGTCTCCTGAAGATGCAGTTTCACTGACAAAGCTCGCAGTAGAAAAAGGCGCTGACGGAATCATCGCAACAAACACGACAATTGATTACTCTTTAGTAAAGCATCCAAAAGATATCGGCGGCATCAGCGGTGCGGTCTTAAAAGAGAAAAGTTTCGAAATATTTGAAGCCATTGCAAAAGCGCTTTATGGTAAAACAACACTTATCTCTGTCGGTGGTATTGACTCCGCAGAAGAAGCATACAAACGCATCAAAGCAGGTGCATCCCTTGTACAAATTCTCAGCGGCATTGTCTTTCATGGTCCCGATATGATTATGAACATCAACAACAAACTTATAGAGCTTTTACGTGCTGATGGCTATGCAAGCATCACAGAAGCTATTGGAGCAGATAGAAAATAATGAAGATAATCACAACTTTACTTTTGAGTGCATCTTTGACATTTGCATCGTCATTTATCGACTACAAAGCACTCAATACAAACAAAACAAAAACAAAAAAGAGCGAGATACATAAAATGCCTTCACCACTACCACAGTATGAGACAAAAACACTAAAAAACGGACTACAAATCGTAGTCATTCCCCTGCACAATGAGACAGATGTCGTCTCTACAGACATCTTCTACAAAGTCGGAAGCCGCAATGAGGTGATGGGAAAAACGGGCATCGCCCATATGCTTGAACATATGAACTTTAAAAGTAGCAAACACCTCAAAGCCGGAGAGTTTGACAAAGAGGTAAAAAGTATCGGCGGCGTAGACAATGCATCAACAAGCTTTGACTATACACACTACTTCATCAAGTCTTCATCAGATAATTTTAAAAAATCGGTTGATTTGTTTGCAGAACTGATGCAAAACCTCAGTCTCAAAGACAAAGAGTTCCAACCCGAACGTAATGTTGTCATGGAAGAGAGACGCTGGAGAACAGACAACTCTCCGATGGGATATCTCTACTTCAGACTCTTTAACAACGCCTACATCTACCATCCATATCACTGGACACCAATCGGTTTTGTCAATGATATAAAGACATGGACTATTGATGATATTCGAAGCTTCCATAAGACCTATTATCAGCCACAAAATGCAATTTTAATGGTTACAGGTGACATTGAGCCAAAGAGAGTTTTTCAAGAGGCTGAAGCGGCTTTTGGAAAAATAAAAAATGATGGAAAAATTCCAAAAGTAAAATTTGTAGAGCCAAAACAGGATGGTCCAAAACACCTTGTGATTCATAAAGAGAGTGAAGTTGAGATAATTGCCATTGCATTTCACATTCCAAACTTTAAGAACAAAGATCAGGTGACTCTCAGTGTTATCTCTGAAATTCTTTATTCTGGGAAAAGTTCCCGTCTTTACAAAGATTTAATCGATAAAAAACGCCTGGTAAACTCTGTCTATGCTTACAATATGGAAAATACCGATCCAGGGCTTTTCATCTTCATGGCGACATGTAATCCGGGAGTAAAAGCCGAGCAGGTAGAAAAAGAGCTTGTTAAACAGATAGAGCGCATGAAAAATGAACCTGTCACAAAAGAAGAGCTTGAGAAAGTGAAGATAAACACAAAATCAGATTTTATCTACTCCCTTGAGAGCTCAAGCTCTGTAGCAAACCTTTATGGAAGCTACCTTGTCCGCGGCGACATGAAACCGCTTGAACAGTATGAAGAGAATGTCAATAAAATAACAGCAAAAAAAGTGCAAAAAGCTGCACAAAAATATTTTGATTTCAATGCATCCACTACGGTTATTTTAAAAAAATAAACTATATCTCAAACTCAGGGCGACCCAAGTAGTAGCCCTGAATGCAATAAACGCCAAGCTCTATGACAGCTTCATACTCCTCGTTAATAAATTTCAATATTTTCTACTTATAATATTTCTCACGCAATCAAATAAGATTTTTAAAACTTTTTAGCTATAATTCGGCTATCAATTTAAAGGGTAAAGTTTAATGAATTTAGTTACAGGTTCTTCAACCGCACTGATCACACCATTTAAAAATGGAAAACTTGATGAGCAAAAGTATGCAGATCTTATCAAGCGCCAAATAAACAATGGCATGGATGCAATCTGTCCTGTAGGAACAACAGGAGAGAGTGCTACACTCACACACGATGAACATAAACACTGCATAGAAATAGCAGTAGAAGTTTGTAAAGGCACAGATACAAAAGTGCTTGCCGGCGCAGGAAGCAATGCAACACATGAAGCGATTGAAATTGCAAAACATGCACAGAGTTGTGGTGTTGATGCTATCTTTTCTGTTTCACCTTACTATAACAAACCTTCCCAAGAGGGTCTCTACCAACACTATAAGGCCATAGCTGAAGCTGTAAGTGAGCTTCCATTTATGCTTTACAATGTTCCGGGTCGTACAGGTGTGGACATCTCTGCAGACACTACCATTCGTCTTTTTGATGATGTCAAAAACATCTATGGTGTTAAAGAGGCGACAGGAAGCTTAGAGCGTACTGTTGAACTACTCTCACGCAGACCTGAACTGAAAGTATTTTCAGGTGATGATGCCATCGATTACCCGATTTTAGCAAATGGCGGCGCCGGCATCACATCTGTGACGTCAAACCTCATGCCTGATTTGAAATCACAACTCGTAAAAAAAGCGCTCAGTGGTGATTTTATGGGTGCAAAAGCGATTAATGACAAACTTTACCCTTTAAACAAAGTTATGTTCTGTGAAGCCAATCCTATTCCGGTAAAAGCTGCAATGTACATCGCAGGTCTGCTTGATTCTTTGGAGTACAGACTTCCACTAGTAGCACCAAGTAAGCAAAATATGAAAAAAATAGAAGAAGTAATGAAAAATTACGACATTAAAGGATTATAATATGGCAGATTTCAAAGGAAAAACTCTTTTTATCAGTGGAGGAACACGCGGAATCGGAAAAGCAATTGTTTATGCTTTTGCAGAAGCTGGAGCTGATGTAGCTTTTACATATGCTTCAAGTGCAGATATTGCAAATGAAATCGTCGCTGATGTTGAGAGCAAATACGGTGTGAAATCTCGCGCATATAAACTCAATATCTTAGAGCCAAACACATATAAAGATGTCTACAAAGAGTTTGATGAAGATTTTGACAGACTTGACTTTTTCATCTCAAATGCAATCATTTCAGGACGTGCTGTCGTTGGTGGTTTTGGTCCGTTCATGCGTCTCAAACCTCGTGGACTTGATAACATCTGGACAGCTACTGTTGATGCTTTTGTTGTAGGAACACAGGAAGCTGCAAAAAGAATGGAAAAAGTTGGCGGAGGATGTATCATCTCTATGAGTTCAACTGGAAACCTCGTATATACTCCAAATTACGCAGGACATGGTGCGAACAAAGCAGCAGTTGAAGCGATGGTAAAATATGCAGCAGCAGAACTTGGTGATAAAAATATTCGAGTAAACGCAGTAAGTGGCGGACCGATTGATACTGATGCTCTTAAAGCATTTCCAAATTATGAAGAGGTAAAAAAAGAAGTTGTTAAACGCTCTCCACTCTCACGTATGGGTGAGGCCAAAGATTTAACAGGTGCATGTAAATTTTTATGCCACAATGATTCCTCTTGGCTCACTGGCCAGACTATCGTCATTGACGGCGGAACTACGTTTCAGTAGTCATCTTCATCACAAGCTTAATGCTTGTGAGTCATTTTGTAAACTCTCTCTTGACACGTAAGCTTTTTATCTAACTTTTGTGCTTCTTGCTTTGTGATTGCGTGATGCACAAGAGCATCATGAACAGACGATTTTGTAAGATAAGCATGTTTCATTATCTACTCCTTATTTATATTTTGATTATAAAATAGTAACGTTCATAAGATAACAAAAAGATAATAATAAGTATAAATTATTTAATACTGGATTTATGTACTTTTTAAGGAAAATTGAAGTATAATTCCATCAAATAATTCAGGACTGCTTCTCGGCATAAATAACAGCCCTCCATTAGAAATTTTTCTGGAGTTGTTACAAACATGTTCCTTTTTGATACACTTTCTTTAGTTTTTGTTGCTCTCATTGGACTTGGAGCAATTCCAAATCTTTTTTACTCAAGCGGATATCTGCCGCATATTGAAAGAAAAACACACTATCAACTCCACTATTTTACTTTTATAATTTCTATGATAGGGGTTGTTATAAGTGCTAATGCTTTAGTGTTTCTCTTCTTTTGGGAAATTATGAGTCTGAGCTCTTGGCAGTTGATTTTAACAGAAGCAAAAGAGAAAAGCACCATAGAGGCAGCACGTTTTTATTTTCTTATGACACATTTTGGATTTGTCTTTTTACTCCTCTTTTTTCTCATTGTCACAAATGGAGATTTAGAAATGAGTTTCGCACAGATGAAAACGGTTGCCTCTACTTTTGCCTACCCGACCATGCTCTTTTTCTTCTTAATTTTAGGATTTTTGAGCAAAGCAGGAGCCGTTCCTGTACATGTATGGCTTCCCTACGCTCATCCTGCAGCACCAAGCCCGGTTTCGGCTCTTATGAGCGGCGTGATGCTCAAAGTCGCCCTTTATGGAATGTTTCGTTTTTTATTTGATGTCCTCTACCCTTGGCCGCTACAGTGGGGAACATTCATCTTAATCATCGGTTCTGTTACTGCCCTCGTGGGGATTTTATATGCCTTGGCAGAACGCGACATCAAAGCCCTTTTGGCAAACTCTTCCATTGAAAACATCGGCATCATTTTGATTGCCTTTGGAATGGGAATGATTTTTGACACTTTAGGGCTTGCCGTGTTAAGTACCTTCTCTTTCATAGCTGCCATTTTTCATATTTTTAACCATATGGGTTTTAAATCCCTTCTTTTTATGGGTGCAGGTTCCATTCTCCACCAGACACACACAAAAGATTTGGAAAAATTCGGTGGACTGATTAAGTCGATGCCTGTGACCGCATTTACCTTTTTATTTGCCGCTATGAGCATCACGGCACTGCCCCCTACCAACGGTTTTCTAAGTGAGTGGATGATATTTCAGTCCATACTCAGCTCAAGCACTATCGCCAATGCAATGACACTCAAACTCGCTCTGCCTTTTGCCCTCTTTGCACTTGCCATGACAGGTGGTTTGGCGATTGCCACTTTCATTAAAGCCTATGGCATCACCTTTTTAGGGCTGCACAGAAGTACGAATGCAAAGCATGCCAAAGAGGTAAACTTTTTAATGAAAAGTGGGATGATTTTGATGGCACTTTTTATAGCCTCTTTAATGCTCTTTGCCCCGCAATATCTGCATTTTTTTGACAAACTCATGGTAAGTCTGGGGAAAACTTCCGTTTATGCACAAATGTTTCCACAGGGCACTTTAGAGATGCACTCGCTTGGTGTCAATGGAGGCGTTGTCTCCCCTCTTATTCTCTTTGGAGCACTGGTATCTGTAACATCCCTTCTGCTCTTTGCATATAGAGCTTTTGGTGTGAAGACAAGAGTGCATCGTGCCTGGGCATGCGGCTACAAAACTTCTGCAAAGACACAGTACACCGCTACCGGTTTTTCTGGGGTAATGCGAAGATTTTTCAACTGGCTCTATAAACCACAGGAACACATAAGCAAACAAAATCTTGCCGGACATGAGACAAAATTTTCCGAGGCAAGTTATGAAGTTCGTATCAAACCACTTTTTGAAGTTTTCATCTATGAGAACATTAAAAAGTGGATAAATATCACAAGCTACTGGGTCTACCGTCTAGCACATTTTGAACAGACCCGCTACCCTGCGATGATCTTTAATCTTATGCTCTTTATTCTCTATAGCTACAGAATCTTCACCAATGAGATTGACTGGCAAAGCATAATGATAGAGATTGCACTGATGTTAATGTCTCTAAAAATTTTAGTTATAGGAGAGAAAAAATAGATGTTTATTTTTGACGCACTTTCTTTAGTTTTTGTCGCGCTCATCTTACTTGGAGCTATTCCAAATCTTTTTTATTCAACTGGGTATCTGCCGCATATTGATCGAAAAGCACACTATCAACTGCACTATTTTGCTTTTATTTTTTCTATGCTTGGTGTTGTTGTAAGTGCAAATGCTCTAGTATTTCTCTTCTTTTGGGAGTTGATGAGTCTTACTTCATGGCAGTTGATTCTCACAGAGGTAAAAGATAAAGCGACCATAAAAGCAGCACGCTTTTACTTTATTATGACGCACTTTGGCTTTCTGTTTTTACTGCTCTTTTTTCTTATAGTCACCGATGGAAATCTTGAGATTGGCTTTGCAAGTATGAAGCTTATTGCCTCAGATTTTGCCTATCCGACCCTGCTCTTTTTCTTTTTAATACTGGGCTTTTTGAGTAAGGCAGGAGCTGTACCATTGCATGTCTGGCTACCATATGCTCACCCACAGGCTCCAAGCCCGGTCTCAGCCCTTATGAGCGGCGTGATGCTCAAAGTCGCTATTTATGGAATGTTTCGCTTTTTGTTTGATGTACTCTACCCCTGGCCGCTTGAGTGGGGCATCGTCATCCTCACGCTTGGTGCCCTCTCCTCACTTATAGGCGTTTTATATGCACTGAGTGAGCATGACATCAAGGCACTTTTGGCCAACCACTCCATTGAGAATATCGGAATTATTCTCATCGGTTTTGGAATGGGGATGATATTTGACACTTTGGGGCTACGTATGCTGAGTACTTTTGCTTTTATAGCAGCACTTTTTCACACTTTCAACCACATGAGTTTTAAATCTCTGCTCTTTATGGGAGCTGGTGCGGTGCTGCATCAAACCCATACAAAAAACATGGAAAAGTACGGTGGACTCATCAAAGCAATGCCCGTTACTGCTCTTACTTTTTTAATCGCTGCCATATCCATCTCGGCACTGCCTCCAAGTAACGGTTTTTTAAGTGAATGGATGATATTTCAATCAATGCTCAGCTCATCACATATTGACAACATCTCTCTAAAACTCGCCATTCCTTTTGCCATTTTTGCCCTTGCCATGACAGGCGGTTTGGCGATTGCCTGTTTTGTCAAAGCCTATGGCATCACTTTTTTAGGTCTGCACAGAAGCACCAATGCCAAGCATGCCCATGAAGTGAACTTTCTCATGAAAAGCGGTATGGTTTTGATGACTCTGGTTGTCCTCTCTCTTATGCTTTTTACACCTTACTATATGAAGTGGTTTGACAAAGTTTTCATCGGACTGGGGCACGCTTCTGTTTATGCAAAAATCTTTCCTGATGGCATTTGGAATATGCACTCTTTAGGCATTAACGGAGGAATAGTCTCGCCACTCATCCTCCTCTTTTCACTTCTGGGTGTTACCCTTCTGATGCTTCTTGCCTACAAAGTTTTTGGTGTCAAAACACGCATCCACAACGCTTGGGCCTGCGGTTATAAAACATCACAAAAAACACAGTACTCTGCGACCGGATTTGCTGGACCGATACGAAGATTTTTCAATTGGTTATATAAACCTGATGAGCACTTTGAAAAACAGACAATTGCAGGACATGAGACAAAATTTGATGCTTCACATTATGAAGTACATGTCAAGCCACTTTTTGAAAAAGTCTTTTACATAAGCATTGCAAAAGCAGTGAACTATGTGAGTTATTGGGTATACCGTCTGGCACATTTCGAACAGACACGCTATGCGGCTATGATATTTAACATTATGCTTGTCGTGCTCTTTAGTTACAGAATCTTTGCACATGATTTTTCATGGGCAACTTTTGTTTTGGAATTTTTCGTCATGATGATTTCTGTTAAAATTTTAATTATTGGAGATAAAAAATGATTCTATATATTGTAAGTATTCTTTTATTGGTTCTTCTGGCTCCACTTCTACTCTCTTACATCAAAGCGACAAAGATGGTACTGCTTTTTAAACGACCGATATCTATCTTTCAAGGTTACAGAAACTTTTCAAAACTACTGCACAAAGAGACAATCATCTCTGAAGAGACAAGTGCCATTACGACTTATGCACCTTTTTTGGTTCTCTCTCCGCTGATTATCGTTATGTTCTTTCTCCCGCCTGTGGTAGATGGAAGCTACTATGTGAGTTTTGTAGATGCTTTTACTATTACAGGACTCATTTCACTCTCTACCTTTTTTCTCATGCTTTTAGGGCTTGACAGCGCAAGTGCTTTTGGCGGTATGGGAAGCTCACGTGAGGCTTTCATATCTGCTTTGGTGGAACCGGCTATGGTTTTAACTATCTTTTCAGTCTCCTTAATGGCAGGCAATCTTGGTGTCGGTCAGGCAGGTGTCAATCTTGCCCAGCATTTTCCAAAAGAGCATATGGCAAGTTTTCTTTTTGCCGGTATCAGCTTTTTTATACTGCTGATTGCTGAAAATGGGCGCATTCCCGTTGATAATCCTGAAACACACTTGGAACTCACTATGGTGCATGAAGCGATGATCCTTGATCTGACCGGTGTCTATCTGGCTATTATCGAGACAGCGGCATCTATTAAGTTTATCATCTTTGCCTCTCTGTTTGCCTCTCTTTTTATGCCCTTTGGTTTAGAGTTTGCAGCACCAATTGCATTTTTGATTTTTATTGCAAAACTCTTTTTTATTGCAACTCTGGTTGCTTTATTGGAGGTAAATACAGCAAAACTGCGTCTTTTTAAAATACCAAATCTTTTAGGTCTGGCAATAGTATTTGCTTTCTTATCTTTAATCACATTTTATGTTTTAGGAGCCTAACAGATGGTTGATTTTCTTATTGGACTTTTTTTAGCCTCGCTTATTGTCGCTCTCTTTACCACAAGGCTATACAGACTGCTCTTATGGTACTCGCTCAACTCTTTGATGCTGGGTATGCTTGCACTCATCATTGGACGAAATCTGGATGATGATGCCATGATCATAACCGGTATCATCACAATTGTAGTAAAGGCCATAGGTATTCCCTATATTCTTAAAAATTTAAGCCAGAAGTTTCATTTTGTACGTCAGATAACACCGGAGATAAAAGTACAGTATGCTATTATGCTTGTTCCGGCTATTTTAGTCTTTACTTTTTATCTCTCAGAGCCTATTACACATATGATAAACACCAATGCCAACTATGTTGCCATCAGTATTTCTTCGCTTTTTCTCTCCCTTTTGCTGATGATGGAACACAAAAATGTTGCACCAAAAATCGTCGGTTTTTTAAGTATGGAAAATGCACTCTTTTTACTCGGCATCACCGCTACAAACGGTATGCCGATGCTTGTTGAGCTTGGTATCTTTTTTGACCTGTTGATGGCCATTGTCGTTATCAATCTACTGTTTCACAAAGAGGAGCTCAAAGTATGAATCTCGCACTTTTACTACTCCCTGCTCTCATCATGTTTGGTGTCAGCTTTTTCAAAAACGACAAAGCGAAGTATCTGCTTGCTTTTACCTCCTTTGTAATTTTACTGCCGATAATTGAGCTGTTTTTACTCCCAAAACCCTACAATATTTTAGGCTCGTACCTTGTAGCAGACAAACTCGACACCTATGTTCTTTTAGTCTCTTCCATTGTTGGCATCGGAGTAACTTTGGCACTTTTAACACTGGACAAACATGTTAAAGTTTCTCCAAAAGCTTATAGAAAATTTTACAGATTTTTTGCTATTTTTTGGATTGGGCTTATCTTCTCCATACTCTCAAATCACATGGGAATCTACTGGATAGGACTGGAACTCGCAACCCTTTCTACTGTCTATATGATTAAAACAAACTACACCCCTGCTGCACACAAAGAGGCATGGAACTATATGATAGTCGGCGCTATCGCCATCTCACTCATTCTTTTTGGAATTATTTTGATGTATGCAAGTGCAAAGCCTATTTTAGGCGAAAATGCGATGCAGTTTGACCTGCTTTTAAAACATGCCAAAGAGATTCCATCACCGTTTTTATTTGAGATGGGTTTTGCCATTGCAACCATAGGAATGTTTGTGAAGATGGGGTTCTTCCCTATGAACCTCTGGCTTGCAAATATTGAGCGTGCCTCATTTTATCCTGTAGCAGCACTTTTTAGTGGTATCTTGGAGTCAGCTGTCATCGTAGGCTTTTTTAGATTTTCAAAAATTGCAATGGAAGTCAATTATAATCACCTTTTTATCTTTATTTTTGTCTATACGCTGCTCACTATCTTCATCGTTGCATTTTTAATCTTTCGTGCCAAAGATTTTATGCGCCTTTTTTCACTCTCAGGAGTGGAGCATATGGCACTCATCGTCATCTTTTGGGTAAGTGGTGCACCTTTTGCGGCACTGCTTCACTTTGGAGCGCATGCCTTTTTAAAACCGGCACTTTTTCTCTCAACAGGTGTGCTGGAGTCCAATGGAAAGTACAAAATTGCAGGCGCACTCAGAGGATATAAAGGGGCAAAAGGAACACTCTTTTGGTTTTTGGTATCGCTCTTTTTGCTTGCCATCATCTCATTGCCGCCGAGTCCAATGTTCTTTAGTGAACTGTATGGTTTTGGAGCAATGATAAGTACCGCAAAACAGGGGAACCATATGCTCGCCATGATTGGAGCGATTCTCTTCTTGCTTGCCCTGCTCTCCATCATCTTTTACCGCTTTGTAGCGATTTACCAGTCCATGAAGTATGAGGGCAAAGAGGAAGAAAAAACTGTCTACTCAAGTGAGCTTTTTGCTCTTGTCATATTTGCAATATCTTTGATGGCTCTCCTGTTGCCCTCATCCATTGCATATCTAAAATCGATTGCGTGAGGAGGGTAAAATGAGACTTATAGCACGCTATGTAAAAGAGTTGGATGAGAACTTTGAAATCATTACAGTCTATGAAGATGAGACACAAAGAGAGCTTGTCTCCAAAGAGCATCCTGTTATCAAAACCCTGGCAAAGAAGTATCCTGCCGCTATCTGGTTTGAACGTAAAATGCATGATGACTTTGGCATAATAGTCGAAGATGCTTTTGATAAACGTCCTTTGGTGCATCAGGAGCGATTTCCTAAAAAGATTCATCCTTTGCGAAAAGATTTCCAAGCAAAAGAGCTGCAAGAGGCTCCTTATCTACCATATAAATATGAAGCTATCAACGGTGATGGCGTTTTTCAAGTGGCCGTTGGTCCTATTCACGCAGGTATCATCGAACCGGGACATTTTCAATTTTCCCAGGCCGGTGAAGAGATGCTACATCTTGAAGTGCGACATTTTTACAAAAACCGCGGTATTGAGAAGATGCTTGAAGGAAAAACCTTAGCAGAGGCTAAGCCCATTATAGAGCGCATTAGCGGTAATGAGAGCATCGCGTATCAGCTCTGTTACAGAGATATTTATCTGCAAGCCACGCAACAGGAACTTCCTTTGGCACTCCAAAAACGCCATGCACTTTTACTGGAGCTTGAGCGCGTTATTCATCATCTTACAGACTTGGGATTCATCCCTAATGATGCAGGATTTGGAGCAGCTTTGGCTTATGGATCAAAACTCGCAGAAGATGCACGACGCAAGATGAGAGAGCTGACAGGACACCGTTTTGGATTTGGAGCCATAGAGTTTACAAATCATTTCATCGACACTGCCTCCTTTTCAGAGTGGCTGCGTGAGCTTGAAACAAGCATAGAGTTCTTTGAAGATTGGATAATGGACATACCTTCACTCTGGGACAGATTTGACACGACAGGTATTCTCAGCCTAGAAAAAGCGATGAAATACAACACTGTCGGCGTGGTAGCCCGTGCATCAGGTCTTGCAGTGGACAGAAGAATAAACAATTTTTATCTGCAAAACGGTTTCATTATGGCAAGTGAAGTCAGCGGTGATGTCGGTGCACGTTTTAAAGTGCGTCTGAGTGAAGTGAAAAACTCACTCTTTATGATGCACAACCTTTTAGAAGAAGATGATACATCGCTTGAAATCGGAGATATTACAGACGGTTCATACACAAGCTTTACAGAGAGTTCTATCGGCGAGCTTTTCATGGCGATTGATATTAAAGATGGTCTTATTGAGCGCTTTTTTGTAAGAGACCCGAGCTTTATAAACTGGCAGGCTCTGCATCTTATGATGCGCAGTGACATCATCGCTGATTTTCCACTCATCAATAAAAGTTGTGATTTAAGTTATGCAGGGAATGATTTATGATTAAA
>Ga0256829_1000893_pt1 | contig 26393 bp, 20 predicted proteins | sample 131447metaG_FD_185979 | JGI IMG/M metagenome (GOLD analysis project Ga0256829, IMG submission 185979) | Hydrothermal vent microbial communities from Lau Basin, Pacific Ocean - 131-447 | ecosystem: Environmental > Aquatic > Marine > Hydrothermal vents | place: Pacific Ocean: Lau Basin | collected... | reverse complement strand
ATTCTCAAGAAGGTGCTTTGCCTTCTTTTTTTGTTAAAATATGATATAATTTATATGTCTTGATTTAGTATATTAAATATGATATAATTTATATGTCTTGATTTAGTATATTAAATATGATATAATTTATATGTCTTGATTTAGTATATTAAATATGATATAATTCATATTTATTTATTTAGTTAGTTATGATTTTATTATGAATAAAAAATTGTGAATAAGTATAATTGTGGTTTTGTTATTATGAGGTATATTTTTTGTTTTTAAGAAGAATAATCTACCTAAAAAGTATATAGATAGTGTTAAAACTGTTAATCATACAGTAAATAATTTATCTGATAATCAAGTAAAAAAAGTTGTTAATAAAAATAAATCTAACAATAAAGATTTATCTAAAGAAAAAGATAATATTAAAAATAAAGAAATTTTTAAAGAAAAAGAAGAAATTGCTAAAAATGTAAATGAATTTTATCTTCATCCTAATACTGATCTTTTTGAACAAGAAGATAATTTAAGGATGGAATTATATGATAAATTTAAATCAATAAGATTTATAAAATATAGTTTTTTAGCTTCTTTGAGATGAGACTATACTGGTCTTAATAATTTGATAAATTATTATAAAATTAAATTTTGAAAAAATATTTTATCTTGATATAAATTATATACTTATACTTTTAAGCTGAATCAAAAAATTGACAATATAATTGTAAATTGAAAAGCTCTAAAGTCTTTAAAAGATAATAAATATGTATATAAAACATATTTTCCTTTCAACTTTAATGTTATATTTTATAAGGATTGATGTGTTCCTATGGTAAAGAAGAAAATATGATATGTTAGTGAATGACAAATAAATGTTAATTTTACATGTGTTAAGATGAAGACAATAAATTGTAACAGTGTTAATTTACTTAATATTTGAAAATTTAAAGTAGATTTGTCAAATATTTGTTGACTCTATTGAATTAAAACGGTAAGTTATGCTTCCTTAAATAATAATATAGCAAAAAAATTATGATATTTAGACCTACCTGTATTTAATAAAGATGGTTATAAGTTATTAGCACAATGATTTGATAGTTATTGAATGCCTATTATTATTTTAAAAAATAAAAATTGACAAATAGTTCACAAATGTGTTCCTGTGTATTATAAATATAAAATTAAAAATAAAACTATATTGAATCATATAAGTGTTAATAGATATTTTAATGCAATTTATTGGCAAAAAAACTGATTTCCTTGATGGTGGAATTTAGATCTTATAAGATGAATTCGGTATGCTGGTTATCAACAGATTTATGATAAAACAAATTGAACTTTTTTAACAAAATATTGTTATCAATTTTAAATATTAAATAAAATAAAAATGAAAAATATAATAAAAATTATTGTATCCTTGATGTTGAGTATTGTCTTATATAGTGTTGCTTTTGCAAATATAGATTCTACAAGAGCAAGTTGAATTAGTAAATTTGATGTTAATTATTTACCTTCTTGAAATAAATGCTGATATTCTATTTGATATGTATTATGATATCATGAATGATATTTAAGGAAATATGTTTCTTTAGTTCCTGTAAAAGTTGATCTTGATAGTGTAATAGATCAAGTAAATATTTCTACATTTTGATGTTCTTATAATACTTGGAAATCTAAATTAGATTCTGATAATAAAATTTGTCAAGATAGTTATTTAAAAACTCCATTTATTGGTAGTGAAAATTTATGAGTATATGGTAGTTGAGTTTTTCTTACATTTTATATAACATGAGATTCATTAGATTATGACAATAATAAAATTAGTTGTAATGGAAAATGTAATATTAGTTTAGGTCATATAAGTAATATAGTTAGTGATAAAAATAATATAAATAATAAATTTCCATTAGATTTATCTTGATGAAAAATAAATATTTTTGATACAGGTTTTGTAATTTATTCTGGAGATAATAGTATAAAATTTAATTGGAGTAATGTAAATGAATATCCTGGATATACACCTGTTAGAAAGAATGTAAAAGAAATCATATTTTGAAAAAAATATAAAATTACTTATCAATATTTAAATTATAGATTATGATGAAAAGTTACTTATAATTTAAAAAAATTATATAATTATATAAAATTTAGAAGTTTATGGCATTGATTAAGTAAGGTATGAGATACTTTGGTTATTAAACCAATTTGATGAAAAAATTATGTTAATTATCATAGTGTAGAATTTAGTGGTTTACAAGTAATTACACAAGGTGATTGATCAATTCAGAATGTTTCTGAATATAATGATAATTTATGTGAAGATGGTACTGTATGATCTTGGTGGTGGGTGTCTACAAATAGATATAAAGGTGTCACATCCTTTGCTAAGTCTTTAAATATGTCACCTAAAGATCATAAAGATCATAAAGATCATACGGTATGTGCATCTACATGGTTAAAAATTAAATCTTATTATTTTAATTGATCAAGGACAGATAATTTAAATATAAATAAAATAAATATTTGAATAAATACTAGTTGAAACATAAAAAGAAATGAAATAGTAGATCAATGTAATACTGATACTTTAAATTGGGAAAGACCAAAAGATATTAGTGCTGATGTTTCTAATTTAAAATTACAAATTAATAATACATTTACTTATAAAAATATTGTAAAAAAGGAATTTATTGGTTATTCTACAGATAATAATAAAATATGTATTGATAATATTAATATTAAGTCTGTTCCAGTTGATTTTGTATGAGCAGCTAATAGTGTTCATCCTGTTTATAGAAAAATGACTGCTATACAAATGATTATAAGACCGAAAGATTCTACTAAAAATATATGAGAGAGTAATAAATATATATTACCGAATCCTATAGAAAAGCAAGATGTTCCTGAAAAGTTGAATAATATTTGTTTTAATATAGATTGGGATAAGAATTGATGAGTAAATGCATTTAAAAAAAAATGAAAATATTGGTTTTTATTAAAATTTTGGTCAGATGATGAAATTAGATGAAACACATCGTTAATGACTATTAAAATAATTCCAAATAATAACTATAAACTTACTAATATATTACATACTTCAAATATAAAAGCTGATGGAAGATCTACTTTGGTATTTACTTGAAAAATTACTGATAGTTTCTGAAATACTATTAATTTATCTAAATATGGTTTAATAAATTGGTTTTCTATCTGAAATAATATTATTGATTTAAATGAAACTAACTCTACTATTCAAAAATGATTGTTTTATGTTATGAAATTTTTAAAGGATAGTTGATTATTTAAGTTGTTTTATGTAGCTTATAATAAGAAAGTTGTCCATCCAATTTCTTCTGTTGTTTTAAATATTAGAAAGAGAAAATTGGATGGTACTTTAGGCTCAGCAGTTAATGTAAGTAAATCTGTTTCTTCTTCACCTACTATAAGTTGAATATTTAATGTTGATTTATTGACTTGATCAAATAATTGAAATTCTTTACCATTTAATACTGATGTTAGGTTTAAATTAAAATTAAAAAATACGTGAAATTCTAATATAAATAATATATCAATTAAATTTTTACCTAAATTCACTGTAAATGGTAGTGATTATACTGGTGTTAAATTTGTTCCTGCAACTTGAAGTATAAATTTGAAAAAAATGTTAAATTGAACTTATAGTTTTGCTGACTTATCTGCTAGTAATGTTAAAAATATTTATTTTACTGGTCGTGTTGAATATTCAGGTGATTCTGATAGTTTTAATTCAAAAATTAAGCTTGGTTGAAAGGTCTTATTAAGTTATAATTTAAATTGATTAGATTGATCTAGAGATGTAAAAGCATATTATCCTGTAAATTCAAATTTAAATATTAATTATTGGTGAGTATATGTAGAATGATTAGCATCAAATGCTGTAAAATGATTGTATGAAATTTTAAGAAAATCTAAAAATAATTATACAGCTACAAGTATAGTATCTGATTTGAAAATAAAAACATACAATAAAATTGTCCAAAATTCAAATAAATTAATAAGATGAATAAAACAAAATAAGGAAACAAGTTTGATTGATATTTGATGAATATATTCAAATAATTGACAGGATATTACTTTAAACCAATGAAATATTACAAAAAAATCACTTATTTATGTAAAGTGAGCTGATGTAATCATTAAATGAAATATAAAAAAGAAGTGATGAATATTAACTATAGTTGCAGTTTGAGATAAAAATTGAAATTGATGACATGTTTATATAGATAATAATGTTACAAATATTGATGCAATAATAGTTTCACAAAATTGAATATATCCATTGTTAGCTAAAAATTGAGAAACTTTGAAAATTTGAAGTATGTTGGATGTAGTAAAGTGAAATAAAAATGATGAATTACACAATCAATTACTTATTTATGGAATGGTAATATCAAGAAGTAATACAGTAGGAGGGTCTATAAAAATAAATGGTAAATATGTTAAACCATGATGAAAATATTTACCATGAGATACAGCTAATTTTTATAGAGCAGCAGTATATGATTTAAATTATTTAAGGAGATATAATATTAATTTTAATCCATGAAATGCTTCTTGTAAGGTTAGTGATTCAAGTTATGGTAATACTTGTAGTAAACTAGATTCAAATAAATATTGAACATACCCTGTTATAATTAAGTATGACCCTGGTATACAAATGGATAAACCATATTGATTATAATTTCTAAGAAGGTGCTTTGCCTTCTTTTTTTGTTAAAATATCTTGATTTTTCTTTTGTTCTCTTTACAACAAAGATAATTTATCTGTATAAAATAATAATATGTCAAAGATAGAAAAAATTACTCAGCAAGAAAAAAATGATTTCAAAAAATTATTGGAGGATATGGCTTCATCTATTAGAAACGAAGAAAAATTATCAAACAAAACTACTGAGGTAGATGAAAATATATTGAAATTATCTTCAAAGATAGAAAGTCTTTCTACACAGAAAGAAGCTAGTGATTTTTTAAATGAGATACAAGCTGAATTATGAGCTTTGAAAGAGTATTCTGAATTTAAAAATATTTTATCAGACTTAGAAAAAAAAGTAGACGAATTAAAAGATAAATATTCTCAAAATGTGAAAACTAAATTAACAGATTTACAAAAAGATATTTTTGATAAAAATAATTTAACAAAAGAACAATTACTTATTAAAGCAAATGAATGAAGACAAAAATCAGCTAAAAAAATATGAGAATGAATAGTTTCTAAGTTAGCTCAAAGAGATGATTGGATTTGAAAATTAGCTAAAAAAGCAAATAGTTAAAATTTTCTTTAAGTAAATATGTATTTTTATTGAAACAGGAGTGATTTTCTATAGAATAATAAGACAATTAATTTTTAAATTATAATTATTTAAAATAATATATGAAAAATCAAAATAAAATATTTTATAAATATATAAATTTGTTAGTAATAGTTTCAAAATATACTTATTCAAGAAATAATTGAAAAGAAGTAAGTTTGGAAGATGTGTTTTTTACATTGTTAAACTTATTTAATAAAAATGCTCAAATTAAATCTTTTTTTGTTGATCAATGAATAGATATAGATTGAATGATAAATATTTTTAAAAAAGATTATGATTTGGATGGTATTGATATGTCAAATGTATGAAATAATTGATTTATTCTATCTTCTGATGTAATTAAAGTTTTTGAAAATTTAGAATCTTCTCATGGTAAATCATTATTTTCATTCTCTTTGTTTCTGGAGTTAATTTATGAAAATATTATATTTGGAAAATTGGCTGATAATTGATTTTTTGATTTTCTTGAATGATTAAATATAAAACAAGTTTTAGATTCTGCTTATGATGATAATACTTTAGTTGAAGAATTTGGAAATATATTTTCTTTAAAAGAAGTTGTTTCTACTATAGAAAAAGATGATTTTCAAAAGATTTTGGCGGCTGATGATTATTCAGATTATGATTATTTGGATGATGATGTAGAAGAATGAGAAACAAAACAAGTAAAAAAAGAATCTAATAAATGAAAAGATAAATTAGTGATAGATACATTTGGAACAAATTTGGTAGCAGAAGCTAAAAAGTGAAATTTAGAGCCTGTAGTTGGTAGAGAAAATGAAATGAAGCAAGTAATTTATACTTTATTAAGAAAAACTAAATCAAACCCATTGTTAATTTGAGAGGCATGAGTTGGTAAAACTGCAATAGTTGAATGATTAGCTCAAAAAATTTCTTCTTGAGATGTTCCAACAAAACTTAAAAATAAGAAAATTTATATGTTGGATATGTGAACTTTAGTTGCTGGAACAAAATTTAGAGGTGAGTTTGAATCTAGGTTAAAATCTATCATAGAAGAATCTATAAATCCAGAAAATAATATAATTTTGTTTATAGACGAAATTCATACTATCGTTTGAGCTTGAAACCAAGAAGGAGGTGCAGATACTGCAAATATTATCAAACCACATCTTGCTAGATGAGAATTAACTCTTATTGGTGCTACAACTTTTGATGAGTATAAAAAATATATTGAAAAAGATCCAGCTCTAACAAGAAGATTTCAGGTTGTAAAAATTGAAGAGCCTACAGAAAAATGAGCAATTAAACTTTTGGAATGAATAAAATATAGATTTGAAGACTTTCACGGTGTAAATATTTCATCTTGAGCTGTTGAAATTGCTGTTAAGTTATCAAAAAGATATATTTTGGATAAACAATTACCAGATAAAGCTATTGATTTGGTTGATGAGGCTTGTTCTAGAGTATGAGAGAAAGTTATGTCAAAAAATATAAGTAAAAAAATTGACGAAATAAATAAAACTATAGAATGATTAGAACAAAAAATTGAGAAAGCTGTGTCTGAACAAGATTATTTTACAGCTGCTGATTATAAAGAAAAAATATCAAATCTTAAACAAGATATTACTAAATTACAAACTACAGATGATAGACCAAAAGATAAAAGGCAAACTATCACTGAGGAAGATATTGAAAATGTAATTGTAGAAAAATATTGAATTTCAAATAGTGTTTTAAGTAAATCAGAATTAGAGTTTTTGAAAGATTTAAAAAACATCTTAAATAAAGAAATAATTTGACAAGAACAAGCAGTAAATGATGTTGTAAATGCTATTATTAGAAATAAATTATCTCCATTGGAACAATCAAAACCTATTGGTAGTTTCTTATTTTTAGGAGCTTCTTGAGTATGAAAAACTTATTTAGCACAATTGTTGGCAAAACACTTTTTCCAAGATGAAAATTCATTGATAAAAATAAATATGTCAGAGTATTCTCAAGATATGTCTAGTAATAAATTAACTTGATCTGCAGCTTGATATGTTGGTTATGAAGAAGGTTGAATTCTTACGGAAGCAGTTAGAAAAAAACCTTATTCTGTAATATTGTTTGATGAAATAGAAAAATGATCTTCAAATGTTTTAAATATTTTGTTACAGATACTTGATCAAGGTTATCTTGAAGATAATAAATGAAGAAAGGTAGATTTTAAAAATACTATTATCATTTTAACTTCAAATCTTTGAGCTGAATATTTTACAAAACAGGTTACAAAAATTTGATTTGATTCTACAAAAGAAAAAAATACAGATATAACAGAAGAAAAGAAAGAAATGATTTTACAAGAAGTTAAAAATATCTTGCCAGTAGAATTATTAAATAGATTTGATAAGGTTGTGTATTTCAACAATATAAATATTGATTTACTTAAGAAAGTATTTCAAAAATATTACAAAGAATATAAACAGTTATGGAAAAAACATAAATGAATTACAATCCCAGTTGTAAAAAAAGAAGATGTAGATACTGTTTTGACTAAGATAGAAAAGGAATGAGCTTGAGTAAGATGAGTAGAAAAATATATTTATAATGAATTGGAAAATAAAATTATAGAAAATTTGTTGAATTCAAATAAAGTTAAATAAAATTATAGACTAGCTTAAATGTTAGTCTTTTTTTATATTGAGAAAATAACTAATTTAAGTAAAAATACTTTAGTTGTTTAGATTTTAATATTTTCTTTATGTCTTTAGTTTTTCGTGATGCTTTCTGGCAGATTGCCGGCAGGGTAGTAAGTGCCTTAATGGGTTTTTTGGTAGTAAAATTGATAACTCCTTATCTATGACCTTTGAGATATGGAGATTATTCTACAATTTTGAAGTATTTTGCTATTTGGTCAGCTTTGGCTGATTTTGGAATTTATGTTTTAGCTTTAAATTCTATCTGAAAATTAAAAAATATAGAAGAAAAACTTGCTTTATATCATAAATTTTTGTGATTTAGGTTTTTTATGGTAATTATAATTTATTTATTAGCTTTTGTGATAGCTTTTTTTATTCCAGCTTATGTCCATAATCCTTTTATTATAAATTGATTAGTGCTTGGTATGATTTTTTCAGCTACATTTATGCTTGCAGGTATAGTTCAGCTTCCTTTACAACTAAATTGGAAGATGAAAACTGTATCTCAAGCACTTATTTTAGCTAGAGTAGTTCAGGTATCTAGTTTGTTGCTTATAATTTTTGTTTTTTATCCTCATATAAATTTTAATGTTCCATCTTTTTCTTCAATAAGTGCATTTTTATTAGTTTTATCTACAGTATTTTTGTCTTGATTAACTCAATATATCTATGTTCATAGAAAATGATCTAAACATATGAAATTTAAGATAGATATGGATTTTTGATTTATAAAAGAAAATTTGAAAAAAAATTGGAGATACTGAGTAAGTTATTATTTGAGTAGTTTTCATACACTTATAGTTTTGATATTTTTATCTATTATTTTTCCTACTGCAAAATGATTTAATTATGTTTGAATCTGGGCTTTAGCTTTGGCTTTGGCTGAAATATTACTTATTGTCCCCTCGGCTTTATGAAATAGTATTATTCATAAAATTTCATCTTATAAAAAAGAAGAAAAACAGAGATCTTTATGATATTTTCTTACTTTTATAGTTTGGTTTTGACTGTTGATGTTATTTAATTTTATAATTTTTAAAACAAATATTATCTCACTTATAGCTTGAAACCACTATCTATCTACAGCTACACAAATTGGTTCTGATTATATTTTACCATTTTTGGCTTTTGTTTTGTTTTTAAGTTTTATCAAACAAACATTTAATTATATTTTAGTTTCTTTTGATAAACAAAATAAATTGTTTTCTATAAATGTATTTTGAGTGGTTATTTGAGTAATTTTATGACTTAGTTTAATTCCAAAATATAATATAATTTGATGAATTATTACACAAATAGTATTAGAATTTTGTTTTGTAAGTTGAATATTGTTTGTGGCACGGAAGAACGAAATCTTGCCGAAAGTAGAGTGGAAATATATATTTTATAGTTTTTTAATATTTTTATTTTTTATGAGTTTGTGATATTTAATTATTATTCCTAGTAGTAAAATTTTATTTGTAATTTATGCCTTTTTTGTTAATATGCTATATATATGAGTAAGTTATAAACTTATAAAAATTATAATGAAAAAAATTTAATTTATTAATAAATGAGAAATATGTATCAAAATGATTTAATGACAAATGTAATATTAAATTTATTAGCATTACTTGTTTTATTAGTTTTTTTATGAGTAATTTATGCTATAGTTTATTCTATTTTTATGTTTGTTTTTTCAGGTGGAGATGAAGCAAAAATTAAAAAAGCATGGAATAGTATTAGATATGCTCTTTTGTGATTTTTACTTACATTAGTTATTTTGTTTGCAATACCTGGATTTTTAAGAACTATTAAGGTTCCTGGGTATAAGGCTTATACTTCTACAGCTATTTTTAAAACTGCTAAATGACGGTTATTTAAAGTTGTAGATGTGTTTAATCAAAAAAATAATAATGTAATAGATACAAGTGTAAATTGAGATTATAATTTATAAAATACATATTAAATAATATATAATAAAAAACTTTGTTTTATTTTTGACAAAATATTAAATGTTAGTATAATAAAAAACATAGAAGTCAATAAAGACTAAATTTATTAAATAAAAATAAAAATAAAATGAGATTTAAAATTAAAAATGTTAATGTAAGTTATAAAATGGAATGAGCTAAAGAGTGATTTACAAACCATAAAATTGAAGAAAAAGAGTATAATAAAATTAATAGTATAAAAGACTTAAAAAATATAGCTCCAAATAATGAAGAGTATGAGGCTATTAAAAAAGAATTTGATAAATTAGATAAACATAAACAAAAAGAAATAACTGATTATATAAAAAAAGAGATAAATCCTAAATTAAAAGAGTTGTCTTCTTGAATTGAAAAACCATATCCAATAGTAAATGAAATTGTTAAGAAATTACAAGATTTAGAAAAGAAAATAAAAGAATTACAAGAGGCTTGAAAAGATAAATATGGGAATTCTGCTTCTGTAAGATTTCATACTCAGTCTGCTTTGTTAAATGTTATGAAACAAAATAAAGTTGCTAATTTAGACTGATCTAGTATAGGTTGATGATGAAGTTCAGTTTGATGAAATATTAGTTGAGAAGAATGATTTTAAATTTTCTTAGTTTATCCTGTATTTTGCAGGATTTTTTTATAAAAAAAACTAGGAGATTTTCCTAGTCTAATCTTTCTAATATTTTGATAGCTGATATTACATCTTCTTTTCATCTTGCTTTCTTGAACTCTCCAGTCATAGCAGCAGCTTCGACAGATGTGTAGTCTTCATCTACTTTTTTAACTTCGATATCTGGATAAACAAATTTGAATTCTTTTATAAATTTTTCTATCAATTCTTGAGTATTTTTTTGTCTTTTGGGCCATCATATAGCTACTTTAGAAATTTTTTCTTTTATTATAATTTCTGCAAGATTAAACATACATCAAGCATCATTATCTAAGTATCATATAGGTGATATAAAATTAGTTTCTATATTTTTTTTTGCTAATCATACATATTTACTTCACCAATCTATTCAAAGTATGTTCATTTATAATATTTAATATATTAAACTTCAATAATTTCCATTTCTCCTACTTTTTTATCTTCAGCTTTTTTAACACAGCTATTATAAATACATAATTTTGTAAATCATAATATAGTTATTATAACTCATAAAACTCTTAAAATATCTCATAAATATATATGTGCAGTATAACTATCTACAATTCAAGCATAAGTTGGAAATACAATAACTATTAATCCAGCTATTACTTGTGTTATTCTAGGGTTTTTGAAACATGGTTTAATTATTCAAGATATAGTAATCATAGCTCATAATGCTCATACTATAGATAAAACTATAACATCATTGTTCCATACTTCTTTGGGTAAAATATCCATATGATTGTATCATAAATAACTTACATATGAGATTAAAGATAATCAGATTATTGTTCTAACTATTGAGATTATAACATCTTTTTTCATTCTTTTTTGTTTATAATATATTAAAAATAAGTATCTTAATATTTAAAGTTTTATACTTGATTTTCAATACTAAATATTTATAAATCAACAACTTGATGAATTAAAAAGTTTTTATTTATTTATATAATTATAGTTATGGCAAGATCAGATTTAAGTGGAAAATGACCAAGAGCATGACAAAGGAGATCACATGCTATGAATGCTTCAAAAAGATGGTTCAAACCAAATATTATTAGAAAATGGATTGACCTTGATGGTATGAAAGTAAGAGTTAAGATGACTGCAAAAGAATATAAACAATTAAGAAGAGAAGGAGCTATATAATATATATCTTTTCTTTTTTATGAGATAGTAGATAAAAATCTACTATTTTTTTTTATATTTTATTTTGATTTAGTAAATAAAAAAATAAGACCCTGAGTGTTTTTCAGGATCTTTTTTGCTAATCTTTTTTATCACTTTTATTGATATAAACAAAACTTGTAATAACCATAGGTGTCCTTCAAGTATGTTCAGCTGAAAATGTTTCAATTTTCTTTTTCATTTCTTTTAATACATCTCTTACATTTATTTCTTCAGATTTAATTCATTTTCTAACTAATCATCTAACTATTTTTTGATATTCACTTCTTGCATAATCTACTATAAGAGTATGAATTTTTTTAACTTCTGAACTATAAACAAATCATCTTGATTCAATTTGTATATTTCACACAATATCTTTTGAATTTGTATCAATTTTGTAAGTTATAATTAATACACCATCATGAGCCATTATTTTTCTAGCTTGAACAACATATTCTCAAGATAGATGTCATTGTCATTTACCATCTATAAGTATAGTGTTTAATTTAATTTTTTCGTCTGATATTTTAATTCAATTATCATACATTTCTATTACTGTTCCATTTTCATTTGACATTATTATCTTTTCTTCATCCCATCCCATATCAAGAGCTAATTTTTTATGAGCATATCTATGAAATGCAGTCATATAGAAAGGTAATACGTATTCAGCATTTACTAAGTTTAAGAATAATTTATGATCTTCAACTCAACCATGACCAGATGTATGAATATCTATATCATTATTTGTGATAAGATTTATGTCTTTTTGAACTAATTTATCCATCATAGCATGAGTTTGTAGCTCATTTCAAGGTATAATTGAAGCACTCATCATAACTGTATCTCATTTTCTAAGTTGAATTTGAGGATGATCATGTTTAGACATTCTATTTAAAGCAGAGAATTCTTCTCATTGAGCTCATGTAGATATAATCATAACTCTATCATCAGGCATTTGTTCTACAGATTGATCTAATTTTCTTATCATTCATCTTGGAACTTTGATATATCATAATTCTTGACAAATTTCTACATTATTTACCATACTTCTACCTGCTAAAAATACAACTCTGTTATTTTTTATAGCTACATTTATAAGTTGCATAATTCTACCTACATTTGAAGCAAAAGTTGCAAGTATAATTCTTCATTTAATACTTTTAATAGTTCTTTCTAAATTTATTCAAATTTCTTTTTCACTCTTTGGAGTTCATCTACTAGCTGTTCATAAACTATCTCAAATATATAGTTTTACTCATTCATTACCAATTCTAGCAATTTTACTTAAATCTGCTGGTTTATCGATAGCAGGAGAAAAATCTACTTTAAAATCTGCAGTATTAAATATTAATCATTTTGGTGTATGAATAGCCATAGACATTGTTTCAGGAATATTGTGATTTACATGAACAAATTCTACAGTAAATACTCATAATTTTATTATATCAATATCTGGATCTACTATTTTGTATTTTATTTTTTTAATTTGTTCTCTATTTTGAAAAGATTTTTTAACAATTCATAGAGTTAGTGGAGTAGTGTAAATAGTTGGCCATTCTAATTCTGGTAAAATATCTCTTAATGCTCATATGTGATCTAAATGTCCATGAGTAAGTAATATTCATCTTAATTTATGTAAGTTCTTTTTTACATAACTAATATCAGGAATAATATAATCTACTCATAAAGTATCTTCATCAGCAGCAAATTCCATACCTGCATCTATGATGATCATATCATTTTCATATTCTATAAGTAAGCATTGACCTACTTGTTCAAGTCACATTAAAGACATAATTCTTACTGGTTTTTCTCAAGGCAATATTTTAAATTCATTTTCTATTTCAGTAGGTTTTGTAATTACTTTTTTAATTATTTTTCTTTGAACTTTGAAAGTTTTTTTAGGTTCATTTAAAGATTTTTTAACTTCAGTTTTAGGTTCTATTGTTTTTTCTTCAGAAACTGTTGATTTTTTAAATTTACTTAGTAATCTTTCTCACAAAGATTGTCCATGATTTTCTTCTTGAAAAGAAGCTTGGCTAAATTCGTTTGTCATGTTTTTATAAATATATTATTTAAAATAAAATGTTGAAAACCCTTAGATTAAAGGCTTTGAATGATAATGTTCCTATTATTAAACCAGAAGCTGAACAAATTCTAATAAAAGAATTACAAAGCAAAAGGCCAAAAAATGTTGTAGAAATTTGAACAGCTATTTGATATTCAAGTTTGATAATTTGAAACACTATAAGTGAATGGAATTGACATTTAACTACATTTGAAGTTTCTTATCCTTCATATATGCAGGCTATACAAAATTTTTATACTTTCAAGCAATTTAATATTACAGCATACAATATTGATCCACTTTTAATAAAACTAGAAAAAATATTCACAGAAAAAATAGACTTTTTATTTATTGATGCAGTAATGAAATTATATTTAGATTTTTATCTTAAATTTCAGGATTTGCTTGAAAATAATTGCACAGTATTAGCTGACAATGTAGTAAAGTTCAAATCCAAATCAGAGCTATTATATAAATTTCTAAATGAAAATCAAATTGAATATCAGATTTTTGAAGTTCCGCCAAATGATGGAATGATGAAATGGGAGATTAATAAAAATTGATAATGGATAATAAAATTTAATTTATAAACTGTTAATTAATGTATGATAAACTTATAAAAGTATTTCTTGAGAAAAATAAACAAATTAATCTTTCAGCTATAAGAGATGAACAATGAGTTCAAACTAAGCATATTAAAGATTCATTAGTTGGTTTAGATATTATTAAAAAATTATTTTCAGATAAAGAAAAAATCTCTTTAGTTGATGTATGAACTGGAAGTTGATTTCCATTATTACCTTTAGCTATAGAAGAACCTAATTGGAATTTTGTTTGAATAGAATCTGTTTGAAAAAAAGTGAAAGCTGTAAATGATATGATTCAAGAATTATGACTAGAAAATGTTGAGGTTATTTGGACTAGAGCAGAAGAATATAAAGAAAAACAGTTTGATATTATGACTGCAAGAGCAGTAGCTTACATAGATAAATTGCTTAAATTTACAAAACATCTTGTAAAAAAATGATGATATTTTGTTTTGTATAAATTGAATTCAAAAGAGGAATATGATGATATTTTAAAAAATTGTAAAAAATATAATTTAAAATTGATAAAAAAACATCCTTACAAACTTTTTGAGGATGATGTTGCAAGGATGATTTATGTTTTACAGAAATAAAATTTTTTCTAGATTTTTGTTTTATTTAAAAATTATTTATTTTCTTTATAGCTTTTATGTGCCTTTTTCATTATATGTGCTGGAGTAGTTGTTCATCAGCTACTTTTTTTTATGTCTTCTAATTCTCTTTTTAATTTTTCTATTTCTTCAGCTTGTTTTTGTAATTCTAATTCTTTTTTATTTAAATTTTCTTCTATTTCTTTAATCTTATTCTCTTTGCTTTTATTAGATTTTTTAAGTTCATCTATTTTTACAAGGAATTCTCATGTAATTTCTGCAAATATGTCAGAATTTTCATCTTCTATTAGTTTAGATTTATCTTGTTTTATTTCTTTTTCTTTATCAATCCTTTTGATTTCTTCTTCATCTATTGGTTGAAAAGTATATTCTTCTATTTTACTATAAGATTTGATAACATTACTTTTTCAGATTTCTTCAGTTGTTTCAATGATACTATTTTTCTTTTTTCTTTGATTGTTAGCTAATTCTTCCATTATTATTTTAACTTTGGGTGATAATCAATATCATCAATTAGTTTTTATAGAAATTATTCATTGTTGTTCTAATCATTTTATTAGTTTTGAAGAAATTTGATTTCATTTAATGATTTTTGTTATTACTTCTTGAGAATCTTTTCATTTTTCTGATAAATTATTTTCAATTAATATTTTTAATATTTCAGAATAAGCTTTCGCATTTGGTCTTAAATATTGGGATTCTTCCTGTAGTATGTTATTTTTTGTTTCTAATATCTCTATAGTTTCTTTTTGTTTTAAAATTTTTTCATCTTTCTTTGAAAAAGTATTTTTGAGTAAATTATTTTCTTTTTTAAGTTTTTTAATTTCTTTTAATAGCTTTTCAGATATTTTAGTTGTTTCTGAAAATAGGTTTGCTAATTCATAATTTTTCTTTTTTGATGATATGGAAAATATACTCCATAAAATAGGATAAAATTTTTCTCAATTATTTTCCATTATTATTTTTAGATTTGAAATTCAATTATTAGAATTTAAGTAATTCAGATTTTCATTTATAAAATTATTTAAAGTATTTAAATCTCATAATTCTATTAAATTAGATATCTGAGAAAATATTCTTATAGCTTTTTCATCTTTTAAAAAATTACTTATATTATTTTTATCTTTACTTTCAAAAACATTAAACATTGTAAAATTAGCTAATTTATAAAATATATGATTTTATAATAATGATTTATAATTTTTTGGCAAATTTTAGAATAAAAAAACCTAGAGATTAATCTAGGATATATTTGAATTATTTATTTTTAGATTCTTCAAATTTTTTAAGAACTTCATCTATACTACCTTTGTATAAGAACATATTTTCAGGAACTTCATCTAATTCTCATGAAATAATCATAGAAAATCATCTTATTGTTTCTGAAAGAGGAACATAAACTCAAGGAGTTCAAGTAAATTGTTCAGCTACAAAGAAAGGTTGTGATAAGAATTTTTCAATTTTTCTTGCTCTATAAACTGTTAATTTATCTTCATATGAAAGTTCTTCCATACCAAGAATAGCTATAATATCTTGTAATTCTTTATATTTTTGTAATATTTTTTGAACATCTTTTGCAATATTATAATGTTCTTCTCATAAGACTTCAGGGTTTAATAATGAAGATTTACTATCTAATGGATCTACAGCAGGGTAGATACCTTTTTCAGCAATTGATCTATTTAATACAATAGTACTATCTAAATGTGCAAATGTTGTAGCAGGAGCTGGATCTGTAAGATCATCAGCAGGCACATAAACAGCTTGAACAGAAGTAATAGAACCTTTGTTTGTAGAAGTAATTCTTTCTTGTAATTCAGCCATTTCAGTAGCTAAAGTTGGTTGGTATCATACAGCAGAAGGTGTTCTACCTAAAAGTGCTGAAACTTCAGAACCAGCTTGTGTAAATCTAAAGATATTATCTACAAAAAGTAGGACATCTTTTCATTCTTCATCTCTGAAATATTCAGCCATAGTAAGTCAAGTAAGAGCAACTCTAGATCTAGGACCAGGAGATTCATTCATTTGACCATACACCATAGCAGTTTTTTCTAACACTCAAGATTCATCCATTTCTAAGAATAGATCTTTTCATTCTCTTGTTCTTTCTCAAACTCATGCAACTACAGATACTCATGAATGAGCAGAAGCAATATTATGAATAAGTTCTTGCATAATTACAGTTTTACCTACTCATGCTCAACCAAATAATCAAGTTTTTCATCATTTAAGCATAGGAGCTAAGAAATCTACAACTTTAATTCAAGTTTCAAGAATTTCTGGTTTTGTAGAAAGGTCTTTAAATTCTGGAGCAGGTCTATGAATAGGCTTTTTTATTTTAGTTTCTAATGCTCAAGTATCATCTATAGTATCTCATAGCACATTAAAAATATGACCTAACACTTCTGGTCCTACAGGAACTTTTATAGCACTACCTTGAGCTATAACTTCATCTCATTTTCTCAATCAATCTGTAGATTCCATAGATATTCATCTTATAGTTCATCATCATAGTTGTTGTAAAACTTCTATAACTACTTTATCTCAACTAGAATTTTTGTTTACAACTTCTACAGCTTCATAGATTCCAGGAACTTTATCAAATTTCATTTCTACTACTACTCAGTGAATAGCTGTTATATTACCTTTGTTCATACTATTGTCTAAATTTTATTAAATAAAATATTTGCTTAATATAACTTTTATTAAGTATTTTTAAAGTCTTTTTTTATTTATATAAATTTTCATTAAAATCTGCAAATAATACTTCCTTTGTTCTTCCAATTATTCATTTGATAGCTAATCAGAAAGTAAGTTGTTCAGGTGATTTTTCTCCATGATTGATAATTACTTTTGCATCTTTTGAAAAAGACATTTGAGAAATAAGTTGTAATAAATCTTGTTCATCAGCATGTCAAGAAAATCATTTAAAAGATGTTAAATTTGCATTTACTTGTATTTTACCTTCATTTGGAATCTCTATTTCTCATTTTTTTTGATAAAATATTTCATTTCATAGTGTTCATGAAGCCTGATATCACATAGAGATAAAAAGATTTTTAGAATCTTGTAAATAATTTAAATAATTTAAAATACTTCATCAACTTATCATACCTCCACTTGCTAATAATATTGCAGATTTTTTATAATTTTCAAAATTAAATTTTGTATTTTTTCATTTTCAAGTTTTAGCTTTTCTTAATGTATTTCATTTTGTTAGAATGTTAAAATGTTTTGGTAGATATCTAGAATAAATATTATTTATATTTTCAATATTTTCTGAATGGTAAAAAACAGGTATTTCTGCTATTTTTCAATTATTAATTAAACTTTTAATAAATAATGTAACTTCTTGAGCTCTTCATTGCATAAAAACTGGTATTATAATTTTTCATCATTTTTTTATGGTTTTATTGATTTGTTCTACCAATTTATTTTCTTGTTCATTAACTTCAGGATGATGTCTTCATGCATAAGTAGATTCTACCATATACATATCAAGTTTTTCTTTTGATATTTCAGGAGCTCACCAAATAGCAGGATTTTTTAATTTTCATAAATCTCAAGAAAAACCTATATTTATAAATTTATTTTTTCAAACTTTTATTTTTAAAATGGATTGAGAAGAACCGGGTAAATGTCCAGCTGGAATGAAACTTACTTGAATATCATTTTTTACCTCAAATTTTTCATAATAATTTACACTATTAATTTTTCATATTAAAAACATAAGATCTTGAGAATCAAAGAATTGTTTTTCTTTATTTTTAAAATTTTCAAGAATTTCTTTGTATTCAAGTTCTAAATCTATTATTTCATTATCCATTTGTTGGACTCCGTCATTTTTGTCTCATAAAGCTTTTGCTAATTTATCTCTTATAAGTTTATAATTTTCTATTTTTGAAAGTATTTTTTCTTCTTCTGAAATAGTATTTTCAGGTTGATTTTTGATAACATCATTTAACATAGTGTATAATACATCTTTATTTATTTTTGTAGTCCAAATATTTCACATAAATTCTTTTTTCCCAAGATGTAGCATTTTACCAATATGATCTAAATGAGTATGTGTAGCTATTACAAATTCTATTTTTGATAAATCAAATGGTAATACTTCATTATATTCTAAATCATGTTCTCATCATTGAAACATTCAAAAATCTATAATTCATACAGTTTTTTCTCCGTTTGGTTTGATAATAGTTAGTTTTGTGGCACTTCATGTAAGAGAAACACCTTTTTCTTTATCTCAAACTCATCATAAAAATTCTAAAATTATTTTTGTATTATATTTTTCAAATTCTATTTTTGATTGTCTTGGAAATTGTTCTGATAATTTGTTCATTTGTTATATTTTAACTAAGTTATAAATATTTTTAATTTCCTCAAATATTGATTGTAATGATTCAAATTTATTTATTATATTTTCTTTATCTTTTGAAATCTCTTCGGAAGATTCTTCTCTGTATATTTTCTTTTTTATATAACTTAATTTTTCTATATTATTTTTTTGATACTCATATTTATCTAATAAACTAACATCTTCTCTAAAATTTTTTATATAATCTATTCCTATATGTAAAAATAATTCTTCAAGCAATTTTTCTATTCACTTATTTGAAAACATAGATTCATATGTAAATTTATTTATTATATTTTTATTTAATACAATATTTTCTTTTCATATATATTTTTCTAAAAGTAATATAATTCCATTTTCTTTTTCTTTAAAAATTTTAATATTTATATTTTCAATATCTGGTTTAGAATCTATTTTATTTATTAATTGATTTAATTTATTCTTTAATAAAATTATTTGTTTATTCATAATTCAGTTTATTTGTGTTATACCGTTATTTTGAATAATATTTTTAAATGATATGTACATTTCTAATAATGATATAAAATTTTCTGGATTAAATTTTGAAATTTTTAATTCATTTAATTTATCTATCAATTTTTTATGTCATAAAACTCTTATATTTTTTTCTCATTTAAAAATTAATCATATCATTGTATCAGATAAAAATTTATTTGAATATATTAAATTATCTCAATTTAGTTGAGAGATTAATAAATTATCAAAATTTATTTTATTTATAAAACTTCTTAACTCTCATAATTCAGTTTTAGTTTCTTGTAATAAATTATTTAGTAATGTAATAGCTTTGTATTTTTTTTCTAATTCTGTATATGGTTTCAAATATTGTTTTTTGATTCTTTTATTAAATAATAAATTTGTATCTATTTTATTTCATCATTTTAATGTTTTAATCTTAGAGTTAGTATATGATTTAATTCATATTGATTTTATGATTAATGCTTCCATTTGTTCTTCTAATTCTAATTTTATATTTTCATTTTTTTTAATAATATTATTTGTATAATTATTTCAACTTTTGTAAGTAGTTGCCTTAATAAATAACATTTTTTGCAACCTAATAAATATTTTATTTGTATCTAATCATTTAATATTTAATTCTTCTAATATTGATTTAATTTTTTGTATATTATTATTTAATTTAGCTCATTTTTCTAATAATCAATATTTTTTGATAATAACATCATTTAATAATAATTCTTGGTCAGTAATAGTTCATATTCATATTTCTTCAATATTTGTATTTTTTCAGTCTATTATATTAGAAATATCTTTTAAGAAATGTTTAAGCCAAGTAATTTGTTTTTTTGTTTTAATTCTTTCTTGGTTTGTCTGTTTCAAATTGTCAAAATATTTTTGAATTTCTTTCTTGTCTTGTGTTTTTAACTCTACAAAATATTTTTTTAATTCTATAAAATTAGTATCTTGAGATATGTTATAAACTAATTTTTTTATAAGTTTATGTTTTATTCACTTAATATTTAGATTATATTTTTTACTTATTGAGTTTATAATATCATTTAATTTTTGATTATACTTTTTAGTATATTTGATTATGTTTGTAATTTCTCTTTCTTTATTATGAGCTTTTCATTCTATTTTTGATTCATTTTCTTCTTGTTTTGGTATTAATTTAGTTTTCTCAAATTTATTATTAACAATTTTTTTATTACAAATATAATATGTAAAATTATAAATTATTTCTTTTTGTTTTGTATCTAAATATACTTTGAAAACTATTTTATTATTTTTTTCATCATAAAAATATATTATATTTGATCAAATATTCTGTAAATATGGTTTTTTTCATTCGTAATTGTTTTTTATCCAATTCTCTAATTCTTCTCAAAATTTTTTATTTTTTATTTTATCAAAATTTATAGATTGCTTGGTATTAGGCACAGTTTTTAAATTTGTATCAATGTTTTTTTCAATAAAATAAATTTTTTCTAATATTATTTTAAAGCTTTTTTTGATTATATTTAAACTTTCAATAAATTTATTTTGACTATGAGTATTTAAGTTTTGAAAATTATAACTTAATCTTCATTTATCTTGTGATACTAAATATTTTATAATAGGATCTTCAATTTTAAATAATATGATATTTTTTGGGACTTCTGTGTTTAAAATAGGAATTTCTAAAGTATTTCAATCTATATCTTTTTTTTGAAATTTAAATGTTTCTCATTTATTTATTTTTTCTCTTACTTTTTCAATTTTTCTTTCTTTTCATAATTTATCACTTATAGTAACTTGAACTCAATTTTTTTTGATAAATAAATCTATTCCATTTCATTCCCATTTTTCTTCGTCAGCTTTGAATATATTCTTTTTATTTAAATATTCTATAAGTAAATACTCAAATGCAACTCAAGGATTTTTAATGTCTTTAATATTATCTAATATTTTATAAATTTCATTCTTAGAAGAGAAATCTTTTAATTTATTAAGTAAAAATATCAAGTTATTTTGTGTGTTTATAACTTGCTTTTGAAATATTGAATTTTCAAAATTATCTCATTGTTCTAATTTAAATAAAGGGAAATCTTCAGGTAGATTAGACATTTTATTATTATTTTTTAGCTAAAAATCACATTTCACTAGTTGTAATTGTTCCACTTACTTCTTTGAACCAATTTCATATATTATTCTCTTGTTCTTTTAAATCTTTCTCAAAGAATATTAAAAACTTCTTTATCTTAAAAATAAACCTTACTTTTTAATGTTATTTTTTTAAATTATTAATTAAATATTGTAATAATAAATATACAATATAGTATCTTGTATCTGATATTTTCCTGCAAACTTACATCAATATGTCTGATATAACTTTAAATATTTTTTATTTGTAGTAAATCAAATTAGTTTATTTATATTAGGATTATTTTGTTTTATATATTCAATTTGAGCTTTTTTAAGTAATTTTGCATATCATTTTCATCTATATTTTTTTATAGTAAATAAATTAGTTCAAATTAAATAATCTCATTTCTTAAATCATATTCTTTTACATATTTTTTTATAATAAATATCATTATTTATTATTTTACCAAACGATACAATTTTCTTATTTTTTTTTATATATGAATAAATAATTTCATCATTATAAATTTTAAATAATTTATCTTCTATTTTTTCTTTTATGATATTTATTCAACTAATTAGATCTGGGATTTTATAGGAGATATTTATGATGTCTTTTAATTTTATATTTTCTGGTTTACTTATTATAACTTCCATTTTATTCTTCTAATTTTTTATAAAGCATATTTCTAATTCTTTTAATAAATTTTAAGTTTTTTTCTTCATAATTTAAAACTTTTTTAATTTCATCTATTTCTTGTTTACCTTTATCTTTTATTCTCATAGAAATTTCAAGTTGTTTTTGATATTCATAAACTATTTTTCCTATTTTATCTTTTTCATTATCTAATCATATAGTATCTCATTCTTTGTATAATTTTTTTATGAATTCATGTTTTTGTGTCATTTTAATATTTTATTATTTATTAAATTATTTTTTATATACAGTATTGAATACTCATAATCTTGAATCCGGTATAATTCAGTTTTCTCACTTTAATGTCATATCTGGACCAATTATTCATTTTTCTCGTAAAGTATGTATCCTGTATGATGGCCAAGTATTATTTAAATCTGTTGTTTGTTCTTTATGAAAATTAAGTTGCTCTATATTTGCTCAGTTTTCTAAGAAAATTCTTTTTATAAGCCTATCTAAAAAGAAAATTACTTTTTTAGGGTCTGATGATTTTTCAACTATTTTATCTTTCATATAATCTATGTTATATTCTTCAGCTATTTTACTAAATTTTTGGTTTAAATTAAATATTTCTGTTAATTTTTCTATTTTTTTATGTAATATATTAAACTCATTAAGTTTTGAATTATAATTCTTAATTATTTTTTTATTTTCTAATACTATATCATATATTAATTTAGAAATTTCTTCTACAATTTTTTCTTCTTGTTTTGTAAGATATTTCATATGATTTAATAAGTTTTTGTCAAAGCTATTTTTATCCCATTCATAATTTATTCAACCCATAGGTGAAAAATCAAATTGAACTTTTTGAAATTCTTTTTTTCATAATTCAGCCATATAAGTGTATATTAATTGTTCTATAACTCAATTTGTAATTCATCCCCATCATGCATGTGAAATAGATATTATTTCTCAGTTATTATAATTTCAACAAATTCAACCACAATCTGCTACAGCTCATCATAAAGATAGTGAATTAATTCATAATTCTTTTAAAATTTTGGGTGTATTGAATATAATAGTATTATCTGCATATCAAAGATTTATAAATTTATTATTTTTTTGTAAGTAATCATATAAATCACTAGTTTCTGTAAGTCTTACTAATTCTTTTGAGGGTTTTTTAAAGTCTGTCCAAATTAATAGGTCTGCAATATTTTTTTGAGCTGTTTTTCAAATAGTTTCTAATCTTTTATGTGGGTCTATTTCTTTTCAATTTTTATTTATTCAATTAATGTTATATAAAAGGTCATCTTTTTTTTCTTTTAGTAAATTTCATTTTCAGTCAAATATACTTGATTGAATAGTATGTTCTCATTTTCTTTCAATTATTGAAAATCAATCTGTTTTTCTTTGAATTAAAGACATTTTTTTTGAATATTATTATATAAATATATATTAAGTTTTATATAAAAAAAAATATTAAAGTCAATAATTAATACTTTAATATTTTAATTTATTTAATTTCAATCTTCTATAACTATTGAACTATAGCATAGTTTACTCTTATCTTGATCTTTATGTCATGTACAATGATATTTATTATAGATGTATTGAGACAAAACTCATGTATCATAATCTCAACTATCATCTACAAAATTATTTTTTAAAAAAGTAATATCATATGCTTTACTAACTAATGTTGATGGAGTTTGAAAAATTTTAGTATTTGCACTAACTTTTTTTCATCATACAAACATATAATTATTGTTTATATCTTTATTTCCTCATCAAATAGTATTTCTTGAAAATATTTTTCATCTTATAAATAACTGAGATTTTAAATTATCATTATTTATTCTTCAAGTAAATATACTTTCCGAAGTAGGGTTAGATCATATGTATGTAAAAATACTACCATCTGTAATTATATTAGCTTTTATACTTTTTACATTATTGTTTATATAGATATTTCATCATTTTTCCCAACCATTTGGAATTGAAAAATTATATCAAATATCTCATCTTTTTCTAAATCAAAATATATTCAATTTTCAATTTCACTGGATATTACTTTTTATATTTATTCAGCATCATATAAAATATAAAGAAATATTTCAATTATACCATCATCATATATTTAAAATTTCATTTGAATTACATTTATAAATTTTACTTCAAGTTAAGGAAGATAAATCTATATTATTACCTGGTGGAATAACACTTAATTTTCATCACATAATATAATTTTTGTAAATATATTGTTTAATTTTGTTTTTAAATATATTAGGACTTATAGCTGTTGAGATATATGTTATTCATCATATTATCTTTTTATTGCTTACGACATTTCATAAAACTTTTATTTGAGCTCATCAAATAAATAAAACAGGTGAGTATATTTTTTTATAAAAATTATAAACTGTTTTTTCTCAAAATTCTCAATTTAAATCATATTTATAATATCAAGTATAAATAATAGCACTTGGAGCTTCTATACTACAATTTACTTTTATATCATGAGAACTATCTCAAGTAGAATTTCAATTTATATTTTTTCATTTAATAAAACTACAACCACTTCAATTTATTTCATATCATGTTGTATCAAATGAAGGATTTGAAATATCGTCTCAGTCATAACTTACATTTATAGTATTATTTTCATTAACCTTTAAAGTTTTATTTTCAAATGAAAGATTAGCAATATTAGTAAAATTAATATTTTTAGAATTTACATATTTATCATTATTTATAAAATTATAATGCCCATGATATTGTATATTATAAATTAATCATGTTAAATTTATATTACTTACAGGTTTATAACTAATAAGTCAGATTCTATAAACTCAATATATATTTGCTTGAGAATTATCTTTTGTTAAAAATATTCAAGTTATGTAAGAATTATTATCCTTGTTTAAATTAAAATACTTATTTGAATCTATTACTTGTCAAGAAAATGAAAGATTATTTATTGCTTTTCAATCCGAATTTAAAAATTTAATTTTATACCATAAAATACTTTTTCAGTCTGCAATAGCAGAATCTGTTTGTTTGATTATTAAAATATGAGTAATTTTTCAGTCTTTATATATTTTTCATGCAGAAATATTATTTTTTTGAAAATCTGGTATAGTGTAGGTTTTTCCAGCTTTTGTTATTATGTAAGTTCAGCTTATATTATAACTTATATTTACATAATCTCCTGAATAAAAATTACTATTTCTATCTATTTTTAGATCATATTTTTTTCAATCTATATTTATATTTGTTCAAGTTATTATGTCAAAATATTTATTATAATTTCCTAAATCTATTTGTGCTTTAATATTTTTAAATTTTAAACTATCGATTTTAGAATCTTTTTCTCATGTAAAACTTATACTATCTGTCCATCACATTAAAATTTTTCAAGGAATATCTTTTCAAGTTAATGTTGCTGATATACCAAATGGATAAGTAAAAGCACTTGTAGTTCATTCTGTTTTGTAAACATTATTTCATTTTTTTATTTTTATTCAAAAATGTAAAGCAGTTCAACCATGTAAACTTGTTACATATCAAGTTAAACATCCATTATTATTTGTGGTTAAATTTCAAGTATATGAAAATCAAGGAATATTTTCTCAATTGAAAACAACATCGGAATCATATCAACTAATAAATTTTATAGAATCTACTGTATAATTTACTAGTCAACTTCCGTTGTAAAATAAACATATTTTTATATTTGCTTTATTTACTCAATTT
>Ga0256829_1000891_pt1 | contig 26421 bp, 28 predicted proteins | sample 131447metaG_FD_185979 | JGI IMG/M metagenome (GOLD analysis project Ga0256829, IMG submission 185979) | Hydrothermal vent microbial communities from Lau Basin, Pacific Ocean - 131-447 | ecosystem: Environmental > Aquatic > Marine > Hydrothermal vents | place: Pacific Ocean: Lau Basin | collected... | reverse complement strand
CTTTTGTCTTTTTAAAATTCGATGTAAAGATGGCTCCATAATGGAAAAAATCATAGAGTATTTGTATAGAAAAAAATTAATACGTGTTGCAATCATTAGTCCATAGGTAAGTATTGTTCTAAGTCGAATACCAGAATAATTTTTATATTTTGGAATTTCTCTAATCAATACAAGACGAGATATTTCACATACTGGAAAATCTTGCACGATATTTTCTGTAACATTTTTTTGAACATTACCATATTTTTCCATAGGTAACAGTGTGGTTGTTGTTTTGTTGTTCAAGAAAAAGTTTCGTACTATGCCCACGTATGTTTTTGTTGTTATATGATATAGAAGATAATTGAAAGATTGTTCATCATCTTGGTTAAATAAATAATGTTTATTTTCCTCTTTTTTTACATCTACTCCGTACTTTGTGGTAAATACGGTAGTCCGTATTTTCTTGATTTCATCAATATGATGTTGTGATTGTGCTAGTATAAGTTTATACTCTTTTGTTAAAAGATGAAAAAAGTCTTCAGAATTCATAAAAATCTCATTTGTATAATTTGTATAATTTATTATACTATATTGGATTATAAGTTAAGTTTTTTTTACTATACTGTTGATTATAAATACTTATTTTGGACGCATTATGTATATTTTTAGAACAATTATATTTTTTTTATGGATTTTTTTTGCTTGTGTCTTACAGGCATCTGAAGTAGAATCTCTTCTTAATGACTATAATAGTAAAAATGACTTGAGTCAGAAAACCATAGATGAAAACAAAGGTCACCTAGTTTTATACACAAGAGATAAATTAGAAAGAATGCATGCAAAAACGCTTAAAGATGTATTTAAGACTACTCCTGTTGTTTATTATCATGAAAATAGATATGGATTACCAGACCCTTTAGTTAGTGGTGCCTTTGAAGCATATAGAAGTAATTTTGTACGGCTATATATTGATGGTGTTGAGATAACTCAAGGGTGGGCAGGTAGCGGACTTGTGCTGTATGGAGATGTAAATATTGATTTTGCAGACCACATAGAGTTTTACTACACGATACCATCGTTTGATACTTCTGTTGAGCCAGCGTATTTAACCATATTTATATATAGTAAAAATACTAAACGAGACAGTGGTGGAAAGCTTAATCTTACACAAGGAAGTAGGGGCTACTACGATAGAAGTATTAGCTATGGAGAACAAAAAGAAAAATATGCCTATATGCTAAATCTCTCTCACGTTGATGCAAAACGTAGCAAGATAGATAATCGCACAAGTCGTCCATTGTCAAGAGATTATGAACAGACGCAACTCTTTTCTTATATAAAAACAGAAAATCAAACAGCTCATTTGCAAATTATGGAAAAAAATACAGATAGTCTAGCAGGTCTTAGTTTAGATGCTACTCCTTTGACATCAAAAATTAATTATTTGAATGTTCATGCAGATTATGGTATTGATCTTAATGATAAATTACGTATGCAATTTTCATATGAGTGGCTTAAAGCAAACATAATACAAGAAGATGATTTTCCACTTCTAAATCTTACAGGTATTGTGTCAAATAATTTAGATGCAGTCTCTAAAAATAGTACCTATAGTGCAGAATTAACATACAGAGATATTTTAGGTAGGCACCATATGACTACAGGAATTAAAGGAAGGTGGAAAACATTAGACAGTTTCTTTGTGAAAAATATAGGTTACTTGCCTTTAGGCTTCTCTAAAGAAAATGTATTTTCAGCTTTTTTTCAAGATCAGTATGAACTTAGCGATGCGGAGATTTTGACATTAGGAATGGAATATAGCAAGATATATAGAAATTCCAATATTGAAGATGATGATCTTTTTCAGTTTAGATTAGGATATATTTTCACTTCTGATATGTGGAGCTATAAAACTTATTTGTATCGTACGATGTTTGCATTAGATCCATTCTCTAGGCAACTTAGTACAAAACCTTCAAGCTCTGTATTGCCTCAAACTACAAGAGGAGTTACTCAAGAATTAGGATACTCAAAAGATCATCATAAAGCAAGACTTATGCTACTATTTATGCAAGATCAAGATGGACTTGTTCAAAATATAGGCTCTGGAAAAACACAATATTTTTTTACTGTTTTAAATTATGAATATAATTACAATATGGAGAATAAATTAAATTTGCAACTATATTATGCTAGATATAAAGATATTTTTAATTTAGATAAATTGGAGGATTTTAGTGGGTATCTAAGTCTTAGTGATAGTTATGAAAAATTCGATTTTTACAATGCAGTTGTGTGGCACAAAAATAGTCTAAATAGCATTCATTATTTTGATGTTACAAGTTCTATATCTTGGAATATTAATGAAGATTTAGCATTTACATTAAAGGGTCAAAACCTTTTAAATAGAGCCAAAGAGACAAACATAATTAGGATAAGTCCAACTACAGGTAAATTTTTAAATCCAATATCAGTATCCCCCATAGATCAAAGAGTGACACTTGAGATGGAGTATACATTTTGAAAAAAATCTTACTACTGCTAATCCTTAGTTGTGGGCAACTTGTTGCATTGGATAAGGAGAGTACACTTAAGTTTTATCAGCATATTTTGCCAGATATTGTTTTAGGTAGCCCCGTATTTTTATATGTAGAAGACCTGGAGTATAAAAGTATTTTTACTGAGGCAGATAAAATTTCTCTAGTAAATAGCATGAAAAAATCAGATATTATTCTAGTCACTAGCAAAGAGATGCTCAAAGAAGTATTGTATCAAAAAGATTTGTATTTTAAGCACACTAGAAAGCCATTTTTATTTGCAACTGATTATCATATATTGAAAGCTTGTAGTGATGTAATAGGTGCATTTTATTGGAAAAAAGGAAGAGCTCAATTATTATTTGTTAAAAATAGGCTAAAAGAACATAATATTGAGTTGTCACAAGAGTATAAAAAATTTATAATTGATGAACTATGAAAGAGCAATACCTTAATAGATTTATTAGTTTTCTTATAGTACTTCTTGTAATGTTTGCTATTTTTTTACAAATATCAACAGAAAATAGTACAAAAAAACTTAAAAATGAAGAGGTTATTAAGGCAGAACAGTATGTTGGTAATATAGATAAGCTTATTCAATTTCGTACTCATTATAAGTTAGAAGAAACATTAAATAAAAATCTTCATTTAAGGGCACAATTAAATGAAGTTTTGCGTACATTCTTGACCAAACAATACCAATATATGTTTGTGATAAAAAAAGATTCTAAAGAACATTATCGTTTTTTACTAGATGGTGCCAAAGATGCAGAAGAGTATCACTCCTTATTTATGCCACAAAGTACACTTTTTGATAAAGTATATGAAACTGGAAAAATGCAGATAGTAGAAGAAAAAGATGAAGTTAAAAATCTTTGGGTGTCACTTGTGTATCCTATAGTAGTAAATCACAAGACTCAAGGACTTCTTGTATTGGATTTTGCTAAAGAATATGGAGAGAAGTTAAGTCATTTTAATTCTCCATTAATGTCAGTAATACAGATGATGCAAGTTTTTTTATTGTTTAGTGTTGTATTGTTAATTTTTTTAGCATATCGTTATTTTAAAACAAATGAAGCATTAATTAAAGATAAATTAACTTCAACATACACCAAATACTATTTATCGCAATTATTCAATAATGATAAACCAAATAGATACAATGCTATTCTTATGGAACTAGATGCGTTCAAAGAGATAAATCAGAGATATGGTACTGTATTTGGTGATGATATTATTAGACTTTTTTCTGCTAATTTACTGAAGTCTCTTTCCTATTCTTCAAAGGTTATACGCACAGGTGGAACAGAGTTTTTAGTTCTTGTCCCTAAAATTGAAGGTGATGCAGCCTTAATAGCAAATACTTTATTTGAAGCACTGAAAAATAAAAAATACTATTATGAAAAAGAAGAGGTGCATTTAGAAGTGTCCATGAGTGCAATGTCTATACCCAAAAATGTATCATCAATACAAGATGTGCAGAGAATTTTAGACGAAAAACTACTTGATGTAAAAAGCAAAGGTAAAAATGCACTAGCTGTTATAGAGACTTCAAAGTTGGACAATTTACAGTATAGCAATATGGACTACATTAAAGAAGCGTTAGAAGAAGAGCGTTTACTTTGCTTATTTCAGCCTATATATGGAACTGAAGATAAAAAAATTGTTAAGTATGAAGCATTAGTAAGATTGATAGATAAGGAAAACCCTGAAAAATTTATTTCACCATTTTATTTTATGAACATCATAAAAGGAACAAGTCAGTATATAAAAATGAGTAAATTGGTTTTTAATTATGTTTTTTCAGTGATGGAAAAATATCCAGATATTAAATTGAGTGTAAATGTAGATCTAAATGACTTATATAATATTGATATGATGAAGTTAATAAATGAATATTTAGCAAATAATCAAGAGTATGCACCACGATTGACTTTTGAAATTCTTGAAGAAAATGAGATTAAAGATTATGATATGGTTTCAAGTATTTTTAGGGAATTAAAGAAGTATGGATCCAAAATAGCTATTGATGATTTTGGTAGTGGCTATGCAAACTATAAGTACTTAATGTGTTTAGATATTGATATTTTAAAAATTGATGGAAGTCTTATACAAGAGTTACGCACTAATGAACAAAATGCTATGCTGGTACTTCGCTCTCTTTTGACTCTTGCAGATAAATTTAGTTATGAAGTGGTCGCGGAATTTGTATCTGATGAGGATATTTACAATAAAGTAAAACATCTAGGTGTTTTATATTCTCAAGGATATTATTTGGGAGAGCCTAGACCTATCGAGACGTATATGCAAAACCTATAGTACTAAATACTCTTTTTAAAAGCTATTTAGCTATAATAATCCGATTTTATGATTATCGTATGTCATTAAAAATGCTTAAGTAGAAGGTAAAACAAACGTGTTAAATGCAGTAGAAAGAAAAATAGAACAGTTTGTATCGGACTTGAACGATAAAGAGGTAATGTCCCTATATGCAAAGTTGCCTCACGGTAAAAGACTGCGTGCAAAGCTTATTTTGAAAATAGCAGGCAATACCTTAGTAGCGGTAAAAACAGCGGCCATTGTAGAGATGATACACGCAGCTAGTCTTTTACATGATGATGTTATAGATGATGCCTATACTAGGCGTTCACAACCTTCTATAAATGCTCTTTATGGAGATAAGACGGCTATTATGTTAGGTGATATTTTGTACTCAAAAGGCTTTTTTGAGTTAAATAATATCGACCAAAATGTAGCAAAGATAGTTTCTGATGCAGTTACTAAGCTAAGTTTAGGTGAATTAAAAGATGTATCACTCTCAAAAACATTTAATACAGATAAAACTATTTATTTGGAGATGATTTATCAAAAAACAGCTTCTCTCATGGAGGCGTGTGCTGGTGCAGCGGCTTTGTTAGCTGGTAAGGACAAGAAAGCATATATGACTTATGGACGTAATTTGGGTATAGCCTTTCAGATGATAGACGATATTCTTGATATTACTATGGATAGTGAGACTTTGGGTAAGCCTTCGTTGAATGATTTTGTTGAAGGCAAGATGACATTGCCATACATTTATCTTTATGAAGCTTTAGATAGCAAAGACAGGGAAAAACTAAAATCTCTACATGCTAAAGTATTGTGCGAAGATGAAAAAATATGGATAAAATCTATGATGAGTGACACCTCTGCTATACAAAAGAGTTATACTGCAGCCAAAAAACTCATAGAAGAAGCAATATCACTTATGAACATGAATGGCGAAAAAGAACTTAGCAATATCGCAATGGCGATGATAGAGAGGGATTTTTAATGTATTATCAAATAGTAAGTTTTTCGCATAAAAATTGTGACCAAGAGATGAGAGAGAAATTAGCTTTTGCCAATGAAGAAGAAAAGATAGACATGTTAAATCTGCTTGTTGCATTTGAGTTTGTCCATGAGGCTTTTATAGTCTCGACATGTAACCGCGTAGAGATAGTTATAGCTACACGAGATAACTTCTCCTCTTTTCACGCTATATTGGGACTTATGGCACAAAAAAGCGATTTGAATTTTTATGAGCTTAAAACAACAGCAGTGCGTTTTGATGACGAGGAAGCAGTACAGCATATCTTTTCAGTTGTCTCCTCTTTAGATTCATTGGTTGTGGGAGAGTCACAAATTACAGGACAGGTTAAAGAGTCTTTTATGTTATCGCATAAAAACGGTACAGCAGGTCGTAAGCTTAAGCGTCTCATATCATACGCAGTCAAATGTGCAGCAGAAGTTAGAAATGCAACCAATATTTCCCAAAATCCTATATCTATAGCATCGGTAGCAGTAGCACAAGCACACAAACTTTTAGGCGAAGATATGGCAGGTATGACTGGAGTAGTAGTGGGTGCAGGAGAGATGGGAGTCCTAGCAGCCAAACACCTAATACGTGCAGGGTGTGATGTGGTAATGCTTGGACGTGATTTAGAAAAAGTAGAGCTTGTTGCACATACTTTAGGTGAAGATGTTAAGGCAGACACTGTAGATAAGTTAGAAAAATACATTAATCGTTACCGTTTACTCTTTTCAGCAACATCTGCAAAAGAACCCATTATAAACAAAGATATGATAGAAAATCCATCTATTTCAAGATTTTGGTTTGATATGGCAATTCCTAGAGATATAGAAGATATGGATATGGATAAACTACAACTTTTTCGCATAGATGACCTGCGTGCCATCTCTCAAACAAATCACGCTTTGCGTGAGGAGCAAGCCGTTCGTGCAGCAGAGATAGTAGAAAGCTATAGGGAAGAGTTCTATTCGTGGCTTAGAGCACTTTCTATAGAGCCAGTTATAAAACAAATGCGTCAACATGTAAGTGATGCCATAGATGTAGAGATGAAACGTGCTATAAAAAAAGGTTTCGTTCCTAAGTCGTCAGAGGATAATATGCGTAAAATGGCAGAGCAAATGTTTAAGCGATTTTTGCATGACCCTACACAAAATTTACGTAAATCTTCTACACAAAAGAAAAATGCAAACTGTATAGAATCTGTAAAGCGTATGTTTAACATAGACACAGAAAATATAGATTTTAAACAATACAAAAATGACCACCACACAAAAGGATACAACGCGTGAGATTTTCAAGACTACTCGTACCAACAAGCAAAGAGACACCAAATGACGCAACATTAGCAAGCCATATTTACCTTATTCGTGGAGGGTTTATACAATCTGTAGGAGATTCTGGATTGTATAACTTCTTGCCACTAGGTAAAAAGATACTTGATAAAGTAAGAAATGTCGTAAAAGAAGAACTTGATAACGCAGGTTGTCAAGAGGTTTCACTTTCATTTGTAACACCAACTTCTCTTTGGGAAGAGAGCGGACGCGCGGGAGAGTATGGTAAAGAACTTTTACGTTTCAAAGACCGCAAAGACAATGACTATGTACTTAGCCCAACCAATGAAGAGGCCATGGTAAACCTAGTGCGTCAAACAGTTAAGAGTTATAAGCAACTTCCGCTTAATTTGTATCAGATAAACTTAAAATTTAGAGATGAGATAAGACCACGTTTTGGACTTATGCGAGGACGTGAATTTTTAATGAAAGATGCCTATAGTTTTCATGCAACTTTTGAAGATATGCAAAGAGAATTTGCACTAATGGAAGAAACATATAAGAAGATATTTACTCGTTTAGGACTTGATTTTAGGGTAGTTCAAGCAGACTCTGGACAAATAGGAGGAGATGGTTCAAAAGAGTTTATGATATTAGCAGACTCTGGAGAAGATGACATCATTGTTTGTGATGCTTGTGACTATGGTGCCAATGTAGAAGTAGCCCAAAATGCAAAAACAGGAGACATCTGTAGATGTGGCGCATCGTTACGCTTGACTAAAGGTATAGAAGCAGGACATATATTTCAGCTTGGTACTAAGTATTCCGAGTCTTTAAAGGCCACCTTTTTAAATGAAGATGGAAAAGCACAAGCTTGTGAGATGGGAACTTATGGCATTGGAGTTAGTCGTCTGCTAGCAGGAATAATCGAACAAAATCATGATGACAAAGGGTGTATATGGACAAAAGAGTCTGCACCGTTTGACTTGCAAATCATCATCTCTAACATAAAAGATGAAGCACAAGTAGCTTTGGGAGAAAAACTATATAACGCTTTAAAATTAAAAGGTGTAGATGTTCTTCTTGATGACAGAAAAGAGCGTTTTGGTTCAAAGATAAAAGATTATGAGCTTGTTGGTGTACCTTATGGCGTGATTATTGGTAAAAAGTTAGCAGAGGGTATGGTGGAGTTTGTGACTAGAGATAGAATGCTAAAAGAGGAGATTTCAAGTGAAGAGATTTTATCATTTTTAGAAGGTAAATTTTAGATGATATTTCTAATAGTTCCCTTTTTCTTTGTCGAGCTTTATCTCTCTTTGAAAACTGGTGAGAAGATAGGGTTTGCGTGGTCTGCCATTTGGATAATGGGGAGTTTTATGTTAGGAATGGTACTTTTAAAACGTTCCTCTTTAACGATGATGAGCAATATGCACAATCTAAAACAGGGTAAATTAGATATGCATAGATTTCAAAATGCAAGTATGTCTTACTTTGTGGCGGCTATTTTATTGATGGTTCCTGGTGTATTTTCGGACTTTTTAGGGTTTGTTGCTTTGCTTTATACATACTATTTACAATTTCTTGCTAAAATAACACCTAAGCAACAAAATAACAATTTTCAAACACAAGGAGAAAATGATGTCATTGATGTCGAAATTATTGATTAGTGCAGTCGTAGCAACCGTAGCCCTTAGTGCAAATGCACAACCAGACAACAAATTGCTAGTAAATTATATAAAAAAATCTGTGGTTAAAAATCCACAAGTTAAAGTAAATGGTGTAACCGTCATAGAGTCCACAACTCATAAAGACCTACCAGGGTGGACAGTGCTTTTGACAAACATAGATTTGGAGTATCAGAAAAAAGATATACATGTGCCAGAGACAATGTTTGTAAAAGATGGTATGGTTACAGGTCATCTTGTAAATCTAGCTACAGATGTAGATTATAGAGACATTATTAAGCCAAAGGTACAAGATAGTATTTATGATAAAGCACACCTTTTATTTGGAAATAAAGATGCAGAACATAAAATAGTTGTTTTCTCTGATCCAGAGTGTCCATTTTGTAGAGAAGTTGTACCAGGGCTAATGAAAGCAGCTAAAGAAAATCCTTCTAAGATAGCTCTTTACTACTATCATTTACCTCTTTTACAAATTCACCCAGTTTCAGGTATTTTAACTCGTATAATGCATGTAGCTCAAGAAGAGGGTAAAACAGATGTAATTGAGAAGATGTACACGATTAAACTAAAACCACAAGAGACAGACATGACTAAGGTGCTAGAGGCCGTTAAGTCTCATACAGGTTACAGTATAAGTGCCGATAAAATAAATTCTAAAGCAGTAAAAGATGCACTTAAAGCAGATGCTTATGCTTCTAGTAAAATGATGGTATCTGGTACACCAACAATATATATTGATGGAAAGTTAGATAAAAATCGTGATGGCTATAAAGCTTTCGTTAAATAATTAAATATAAAGTAGTAGACGTGGAAAAACTTATTATCGCCACAAGAGCTAGTAATCTAGCTCTATGGCAGGCATATCATATAAAAGACCGCATAGAAGCAACCTTTTCAGACGTTACGGTAGAACTTAACAAAATCACCTCTAAAGGTGACAAGATATTGGACAAACCTTTAGCTCTTATAGGTGGGAAAGGTCATTTCACCAAAGAACTTGAAGATGAGATGTTAGCAGGAAATGCACATCTAGCAGTTCACTCCTTAAAAGACGTACCTACTTACATTCCTGATGGGCTAGAACTTTGTGCGATTACAAAGCGTCAAGACCAAAGCGATGTTCTTCTTTCTCATACCTATAAGAGTTTAGATGAGCTTCCTCATGGTGCAACAGTGGGAACCACAAGCCTAAGAAGACGTATGCAACTTTTAGAGCGCCGTCCAGACTTAAAAGTAAAAGAGCTTAGGGGAAATGTAAACACAAGATTAAGAAAATTAAAAGAGGGTCAATATGATGCTATTATTCTTGCGTATATTGGTCTTTATAGATTAGATTTACTTAAAGACATTCCTTATGTTGAAAAATTAGACTTTTTCATTCCTCCTATGGGACAAGCAGCACTAGGCATAGAGATAGTCTCTTCAGATGATAGAGTACGAGAAATAGCTATGAGTTTAAACGATAACAATAGTTTTCTTGCTACTAAACTAGAACGAGATTTTGTATCTGCTATAGGAGCAGGGTGTTCTGCTCCTGTTGCGGTAAATGCCATCATCTCTGGTGATGAAATCACAGTAAAAGCAATGCTAGGCTACCCAGATGGTACTAACATTATGCATAAAGAACTTAGTTCTAAAGTAAGTGAATGTGATGATTTGGGTACTAAACTAGCTAAAGATATGATAGATAGTGGAGCATTAGATATCTTAGAAAAAGCAGAGAGTATCGCTTTTAAAGATGAGATGCCTGAAAGACTTTAGGTAAATTTACTAAATGGTCCTGTAGTATTCTACAACCCTATTGTCTACATTTATAACTCTATGTAGATAATGGGTTAAATCTCCCTTATTAAAATCTAACTTCAAATTTTTAGGATTTATCGCACGCGATATAGCTACATAAAACTGTGATGGAGCAAAGATATTGTCTACATTGCAGACAAGATTGTCTATGCTCATGCCTTGAGATTTGTGTATGGTAACGGCGTATGCTAGTTTTATAGGAAATTGTGATAAGGTTGCTAGGTTGATAGTCTCTATTGTCCCATCTTCTTTTACTAGCATATCTACAAGATCAAATTCGTGACGCTCAACACGCACATACCCCTCTTCTTTTTCTACTATTAAATGATTTTCTTCTATTTTCTTCAGTATGCCACGTTCTCCGTTTACAAACTTACCCCATTTGTTTACTGTAAAAAGTATGGGTACGCCCTCTTTAAGGGTAAGTTGCTCCGATATGGGTAGCATATTTTTCCACCCTGAAAGCTTTTTTTCATGTACATTACCAAACATTTCAATATTTGCAAAGAGTATAGTCTCTTCGGTTTCAAGTTCATTTAATTTAGCACGGTTAGTTTGTTCTACCTCTAAGTTACGTCCATAAAGGTAAGTTGGATTGTCTTCCATTTTCTCATTGTTCCAAAGGTTTGTCATGTAGTCTATGACTTCCTCGTCACATTCGCCTTTACGTACTTTAGATAAAATATGTGTAAACTCACCATCGCTTGTACGTTTCATCTGTGTTAATTCTATTACAAGAAGGTCAAACCTATCCCAAGCCATAGACTCAAATGCATAAAGACTTTTACCAAATACATCACTAGAACTATTATGTTTTGCAACTGGAGGAAGCTGAAAAAAATCACCAACAAAAAGCACTTTTCCTAAGTAACCGTAGTTGTTTAGTCTGTAGGCTATCATATCTAGCAAATCTGTACTAACCATAGATATTTCATCTATTATAATAAGGTCTGTAGCCTTAAGCACTTTTTTTAGATCCAGTAAACGTTTTTTGACACGTTTATCACTTTGATTTAGTTCATCAAAGTTGGAAGATATGCCAAATACAAAGAAACTATGTATGGTAAAACCACCAATATTTACAGCACTAACTCCAGTAGAACCTAAAGATACTACCTGTTTTGCACGGTTTCGATACTCTTTTATTATCTCATTGGTAATATAAGATTTTCCTACCCCTGCACCACCTGTAAGAAAAACATTTGAGTGCTTTAGTGCTTCTAAGACATCATTTTTATCTGCCAAACTTAGCCTTTTTTCTAAAACCAGCCTTGTCCACATATCCACCCTTACATCTACTATATGCAGGTTTAGAATTTTTTAATAGTCTTGAAAGGTCATTACTTCCACTGCCAATATTTATCCATAGTTCTGTAATCATTCCGTTTTTGCATCTTAAAGCCATGCGTTTTCCTGCTCCAAAACCAAATGCTCTGTTTGCTACGGTTCTTACTTGTTTTAAACTTATTTTTTTACCTATGTTTTTGCTAAAAAGCATACCAAGGGCGGAGTTATTAACTTGATTAACTAAGCTAATCGCATCTTTAAAATACTCATTTGCACTCTTACCATAACATGTACCATGTTTTACCCATTCGTGCTTGTGTAATTGTGACCTAATCCCTGGCATAATTTTAGCCAATGCCATATATGTTTGAGTATCTAAACCTACTATAGGTAGTTGTCTCCATCTTCTTGATTTGTCTTTTTTAATAATGTATTTACTTAGATTGCAATAGACATTATTTCTAGGTTGAGGCCACAGACCATGAAGTACAAAATGCGTATCACTAGCTTTTGCTCTAATGAGGTCATTTAATCCTCTTTTGCACTCTTTTTTATAACGATGTGTCTCACAAAAGGCATTGTGCCATGATAGTGCCAATAGATTTTGATTGGCATTTGCCATATAACTTAATATTATTGATAAAAGTAGAAAACGCATAGTAATAATTCCTTGATTTTAATATGCATTATACCTATAGTTTATAAATCATTAGGGTATTATTTTATATGATATTTGATAATTTAGAAAATTTACCCATGGCTTTTGGTGATAAGAAAAAATCTCCATGCACCAATACTCGTAGACGCTCCAATATGATGCTAAACCCACTTAAACTCAAGCATCTTAATCGTATAGACGACAGTAGTGCCGACATGATAACTCTTAATCTTGAAGATGCTATAGCCCCTAGTCGTAAAAAGGAAGCACTACACAACATAGCACTATTTCTTTCATATATGAAGAAGTCAAATAGCTTTATTGTGGTGCGTGTCAATCCTCTAGACAAGGGAGGCTTAGAAGAGATAGAGTTTTTAAACGATTTTTCGTTTGACGCTGTGCGTGTCGCAAAAATAAAAAATCAAATAGAAGTAGCACAGGCCCTAGCCTTGCTTTCAGACGATAAAGAACTGCATATATCACTAGAGACAAAAGAGGCATTTAAAAACTTAAGTTCTCTACGTATAGACAAACGTCTCACAACTGCAAATCTAGGTATACTTGACTTACTTACCTCTCTTGATTTACCACAATCTATAGTCACTAAAAACAATCCTACTATAGATTATATTTTGTCTAAGTTTTTAGTAGATGCTAAAACCGCGGGTATTAATCCAATTGGGTTTATGTTTCAAGACTACAACGATACAAAATCATTTAGGAAGTGGTGCGAAAAAGAGAAGATGATGGGGTTTACATCTAAAGCTTGCATGGGTCCAAAACAAGTAGCCATAGCAAATGAAGTATTTATGCCAAATGACGATGAATATATACGTGCAAAGCACATTAAAGAAGTATTTGAGGTAAATGCACAGAAGAACATTAATGGCTTTATGGACGATAAATACGGTTTTATAGATGAACCAATCTATAAAGATGCACTTCTTGTGCTTAAATATTGAACCTCTTTTAGGTTTGCTTAGTTAGATATTTTTTCTTAAAAACTGCTTCAGATAAGGCTCCGTCAAAATAGTCACCTTGAAAAATGTCACTACCGTATGTTTGCAAGTCTTTAAATTGAGATTTGTCTTTAATACCTTCTGAAACAATTTGCAAATTGAAAGTTTTAGCAATTGAGATAATGGCAGTAATCATCTTTTCACTGTTACCATTTTCACCCATAGCATCAATAAAAGCTTTGTCTATTTTTATCTCACCTATGGGTAGTTCTTGAAGATAATTTAAAGAAGAATATCCCATACCGAAATCATCAATAGAAAATGTAATACCAGATTTTTCAAGTCTACTCATCATGTTGACTACCTTATCCATATCTTGTGAAAAAATATGTTCTGTTAGTTCAAAAATAATTTTTTGAGATTTTGCTTGTTCTGAAAAATAGTATTTCATTAATGTTTCTACTTCTTCAACAAAAGGCTCATTAAGTAACTGACGAATGCTAATGTTTATGGCAAAGTTTTGAACATAATAGCCTTGTGTATTCCAATTATATAATACTTTAAATGTTTTTTGTAGCACGTAAAAACCTAATTCTAAAATAAGTCCAGTATCTTCAGCTATGGGTATAAACTCCCGTGAAGATACTTCGCCTAGCTTGTTGTCAAACCAGTACAATAATACTTCGCACCCTATTACTTTCGAACTACTGTTGAATTTTGGTTGATATTTGGTTTTTAGACAGTTTTTCGTAAGTATGTAATGCAGTCTTTTTTCTATTTGCATTTGTCGTTCAAGTTTTTTTGATAAACTTTTATTAAATACGATGACCCCATCTCTTCCTTTATTTTTTGCTTCATACATAGCAATATCTGCTTCTTTAATGAAATGACTAGGCTTTAACGATAGATTTGTTAATGTATGCAAACCTATACTAGCAGAAATATGTAGATGATGAGTTCCTATAACATATAGTTTTTTTATCTCATCTAGTAATTGTGTTGCAAAAACATGAGCTTCTTTTTGTACATTTTTTGTTTCGTCAATTTCTCCACTTACTAAAATAAATTCATCTCCTCCTAATCGGGCTAGCACATATTTATCTTTAGAAAAGTCATTTAAGCGTTTAGATACCTCTACTAATAGCTTATCTCCAACATCATGACCTAGTGAGTCATTTATATTTTTAAAATGATCCAAATCAATAAGTAGTATGTAGGCAATTTTATTTTTATCTAAAAGCCTTTGATGAAGTGACTCAATGTATTCCATAAAATAACGACGATTATAAAGACCCGTTAGCATATCGTGTTGTGCTTGATAATAGTTGTGATTTAGTATATTATTTGTATTGTATGATGCATATAAAAGTACGCCTAAAAATATTATGGAAAATGCAGATAGTACGTATCCAAACCATGTCCCTATAATAAAAAAATACAATATCAAAGGTAGCATCAGTGTCAGTAGTATAGGTACAAAAAGTTTTTTATCTGACACTAAAAGTGTAGATGCAACTACAGATGCACCTAATTGTGTAAATATAGCTATATAATGTAAATTGTATTCGGAGTGTTTAATATTTATTATAAAAACAACAATCCATGAAAAATATGTTAGATACATAAATATCTTAAGATGAATATACCAAAAATTCAATTGTTTTTCGTTCATTCTATTTTCGGAAAAGTATTTATATATAGCTATTCCATACATGGAAATGAAAATTAGAAATATGTACCACAGTAGTGCAGGAAGTAATATTCCGAACTTCCAACTAAAAAAAAGATATGCCAATCCTGGTATAAGCGATAAAGCTATCATTAAAATGATTTGCTTATGGATAAAATTATAAGATTTTTGTTGCTTCATAATGCTTCGCTTTGACTTATTTTTTATAGCTTGATTATTTTACTACATTAACATTAAATGTAATACAAGATATGCTATTATATTGAATGAATTTTATATATGAATACCTAAATCCAGAACTTGTTTATGTTGTTTTTGTCTGCACTATTATTTTGATTGTAGTTGCTGGTGGATATGTCTTTATGTTCTTGCTTATCATGAAAAATGACCCAAAAGAGCAAGATTATAGAAAAGACCATGGCTGGGACGATACTTTAGTCCCACATAAATATGAAGACGAAGAGAGTCAAGAAAAATAAGACTCATTTTATTTTATACTTTTTACAAATAGTCCTACTGCGATGATGATTGATAATACAGACACTATTAGAAATAACATCTGTATGCCATAATTTGAGACGATAGGCTCAAATAGTATAGGTGAGGCAAACTGCCCCAAGAAAAAGCTAGAAGTGAGTACTCCAGAAGCACGACCACGTTTATGCGCAGGCACGCGTGACAAAAACCATGCATTGGTATTGACAAATAAAAGCCCAAAACCCATGCCCATGGGTGCAGTAGCAAAGTATAGTCCAGATATGCTAGAGGCTTGAGAGATTATAAATAAACCCAAAGCAAATAGTGCAAAGGTAACTGCGTATATCTGCATAAAAGAAAATCTTGCTTTTATTTTAGCATACTGCATAGAAGTAAGAGCATTAAATGTCATAGCAGTAGCTATCACAAAACCAATAGTTTGCGGTTTTCCTCCTAAAGTATTTACTATAAGGTAGGGAAACTGTGTTGGAAGCATATAAAATAGTACCATTACAAAAAAAGCCGTAAAATATACAGGTAAAAGCTTCATGCCCACTTCTAAACCTTGTGTATGTTTATGCTTTTTAGGCTCATAAAGTGATTTGACTAAAAAAGGCACAAAAAGTATGGGTATTAAATATATAGCAAATGGGTATGACCAGTTCATTTGTGCTAGTAAACCACCTGCACTTATAAATACAATACCACCTAATGCAGTAGTCATACCTTGCTTAGACATAAACTTGTGACGAACCTCTTCGCTAAAATAATCTCCTATTAACGCAGTAGAGCTAGTCATAATAAGTGAAACTCCAAGACCTAACACTCCACGTCCTACTAGTATGACATAAAAGTCATGCAAATAAAACCCAGAACTACCACCGATGATAAATAATGATATGCCAAAATACAAAGGCTTAAGCCGTCCCCATTTATCTATAATATATCCTGCTATAGGTGAAAATAGTGCTATAACTATAGCGGGAATGGTTAGCATAAGCTTAGATAAAAACTCTATGTTTGGTATATCTGAAAAGGTATGGCTAATAAGTGGTAAAGAAGAGACTATAGTAATACCAGACATGATGCCAAGTGTAGCTATCATAAGTAAGGCGGTTTGTAGGTTTGTAGTTTTTGTATTTTTCATAAATATATGATACTATTATTTTAGCTACACTATCATTGTAAAATATATTTTGGATAAAAAATGAAACAAAACACAGCACTAAACATACTAAAATCAGGTAAAAATGTTTTTATAACAGGTTCGGCAGGTACAGGCAAGACATATTTGCTTAATCTTTATAATCAGTACCTAAAAGAGCGTAGAGTGTACCCTACCATAGTAGCACCTACAGGAATAGCAGCTTCTCATTTAGGGGGTCAGACAATTCACTCTTTTTTTGCTTTAGGCATTCGTGAGAGTATAGACGAGGGATATGTGGAGTTTTTAATGGAAAAAAAGTACCTAAAGAGTCGATTTTCCAAACTTAAACTTCTCATAATAGACGAGGTCTCTATGGTTTCTCCTGAATTGTTTACTTCTATGGACTTAGTTTTACGTGGATTTAAAGGTGTAGACGCACCTTTTGGAGGTGTACAAGTTGTTATATCTGGCGATTTCTTTCAGTTGCCACCTGTAAGCAAAGAGCCAAAAGAGAAACGCTTTGCGTGGCAGTCGCCATCGTGGAAAGCACTAGAACTTCAAACTTGCTACCTAGAAGAGAAGTTTAGACAAGATGATAGCAGACTAATAGATGTACTAGACGACATACGTTCTGGAGACATTAGTGAAAAGACTAATAACGCACTAGAGACACGAATGAATGCCAATTTATCAAATGATGCTAAAATCACCCAGCTTTACACTCATAATGCAGATGTAGACCGCATTAACCTATCTGAACTAAACAAGCTAGAAGCAGAAGAAAAACTTTATGTATATGAGTCTAAGGGGTCTGCTAAAAATATAGATAAAATATTCAAATCTTCTCTTGTGTTGGAAGAACTACGACTTAAAAAAGGTGCATTGGTAATCTTTATAAAAAACAGTCCTGATGGAGAGTATGTCAATGGCACTACTGGGGTAGTGCAAAGCTTTAGCCCTATAGACAAAATGCCAATAGTCATTAGTACAGAGGGTAGAAAAATAAAGCTAGATTTAGAAGAGTGGTCACTGGAAAATGATAGTGGTAAGGTGACTGCTACAGTATCACAAATACCACTGCGTCTAGCATGGGCTATTACCATACATAAATCACAGGGCATGACACTAGACTCTGTACAAATAGACCTCTCTAAGACCTTTGAAGTGGGGCAGGGGTATGTTGCTTTGTCTCGTATTAAAAGTATTGATGGGCTTAGCCTATTGGGGTTAAACTCTATGGCTTTGCGTGTAGACCCTCTAATTTTGCATATTGATGACCGTATAAAACAGGCTTCCGTAAAAGCAGGTAAAGCAGTAGAGACCTTGAGCGAAGATACCTTTGTGAGCGTGTGCGAAAAGCATATTTCCAGTATGGGAGGTGTAGTAGAAAAGCAGAAGATAGAAGAAGAGGTAGCAAACATAAAAGCAGGTAAGCCCTCACATTCATCTTATGTTACCCCAACACACACAAAGACCAAAAATCTCATAGACAAATCAGATACTCTTGTAAAACTTGCTATCAACAGAAAACTAGCCAAAAGTACCATTATCCAACATCTAGTACTTATAAAAGAGGAAGACCCAAAGATAGACTTAAATAAGTTTAAGCCTAAAGCCGAACTTTTAGATGCAGTAGAAACGGTGATTCTAAAATTTATGACCAAAAAGCTAGGAGAGAATTTTACAGACGATGGTAAGTTACGTCTAAAGCCTGTATTTGAAGCGTTAAATGGAGAAATAGGATATGATGATATACGGCTTTGTATGTTGTTTGTTGCACCTTAACTATGGCTTATGTAAAAACTATAATAAAATTACTTTTATAAGAAAATATTAATATTATCCCTATATAATGCATATGTCAAAAAAAATTATTGGAGAACGACATGAAAAAAACATTGGTAACATTAGCAGTATTGACTGCAACATCAGCATTTGCAGCAGGTACAGCAGGTTGTATTGGTTGTCACGGAGCTAACTTTGAAAAGAAAGCACTAGGTAAATCTAAAGTAGTTAAAGGTATGACTAAAGAAGAGATAGTAAAAGCACTTAAAGGTTACAAAGATGGTTCTTTTGGTGGTGCTATGAAAGGTGTTATGAAAGGTCAAGTAGCTAAATTGTCTGATGCAGATATAGATGCAATCGCTACAGAAATTGCTGGTGGTTCTAAAGCTAAAGCAGAAGCTAAAACAGAAGCAGAAGCTCCAAAAGAAAAAATAGTAGAATCAGTAAAAGAAGAAGTTGCACACGCTAAATAGAGTGCAACTACGAGTTTTAGTCGACAGTTATAATGTCGACTAGCTCTACTCCCTCACACTCTTTTTTCAAACGTTTATTTTTACGTGCATCTTCTTCTGCTAATTCTAGTAGGTCTGCAAAGTCATTTTTGCTTACGGTAAATTCAAATACCTCTTTTTGTGTTTTAATATAGATTGTATTTTCTTCTTTTGTAGAAAGTGCTAGGTTTCTAAGACCTGTAGCAAATTCACTTTTTATGGCTTTCATAACCTTTTCATTTTTAAGCAAATCATTTAAACTTACTTCTTTACTAACATCATTTTTACACATAACTGTGTATCTCACTTGTATCATACCTTCCACCTTTAACTCCTTTTTGTGTAGTAACAAGTATGATAGTATATTTTTATTAAAATTATCAAAAATGTGTCAAATTGACATATTTTACATAAAATGTAATTTTGGTTTTCTGTTTAGGTAGAGGATAATCTTTGTAAGCTAGACGTATTACCTTTAAGGTATTGCTATCTAGGGCTTCGTAGCCTATGCGTTTTTTAAGTCTAAGAGCAGATATATCACCGTTAGGGTGCAGATAAAAAGAGACGACATTTGTGCCTTGCTGTTGTGTTTGAATGGCAACAGTAGGGTAACCATTACGAGACAAGGTACGTTGTGTAATTTGATGGATTATATTTAAATTGTTTCGTATGTACTTTTTTTGAGTAGGGCTAAATGTATTGAACTCACTTCCATAAAGTTTTTTAATTATACTTTTACTATAAGAAGAATTTGTATTTCTTTTTGAAATTACAGGGTTTAAAGAAGTTCCAGAACTCATCAATATATTTGCTAAAGTATTTTTAGAGTGTTTGGTTTTATGCTTTATGTGTTTTCTTTTTTTGGTATGCTTTTTTATCTTGTGTTTTTCTATTTTCTCTTTTTTAATATTTCTCTTTGGTGTTTTAGTTGCATTGTTATCTTTTATGCTTTTTGTAGCAAAAATTCTTTTTTTATTGTCTAAAATTATTTTTTTGACTTTTGGTATATTGACTTTTGGCTCTATTTTTTCTTTTACGATTTGTTTGAGGTTAATGCTTATTTTTCTTTCTTGTTTTTGCTTATTGTGGTTGCTTGTAGGTAAGAACTTAATATCGTGAATTTTATTTCTAAATAACCATAAAATCAGTAAATGAAACAGTAGCGAGAGTATGGCACCTTTAAATATTCGACTAATAGTACGCTCCTAAGTCCTGTTGTTGTATAATCCTCATAAAAAGTATTATACATAACGAGGATTAACAATATGGCATACGATAAAAGTATAAAAGCGTTCAATGAAGCATATAAAGTAATACCAGGAGGAGTAGATTCTCCAGTACGTGCATTTTCTGGTGTAGAGGGTACACCACCATTTATAGAAAGAGGTGAAGGTGGTTACCTTATAGATATAGATGACAATAAATATATAGACTTTGTGCAAAGTTGGGGGCCTCTCATTTTTGGTCATTGTGACAAAGATATAGAAAAGTCTGTAATAGATGCAGTAAAACGCGGTCTTAGCTTTGGTGCACCTACTACAGTAGAGACTGAACTAGCAGAAGAGATAGTTACACTTTTTGACAGTATAGACAAAGTTCGTTTCGTAAGTTCTGGAACAGAAGCGGTTATGTCTGCTATAAGATTGGCTCGTGGCGTAACAGGCAGAGACAATATAATAAAGTTTAAAGGGTGTTATCATGGACATTCAGATTCACTTCTTGTAGCCGCTGGTTCAGGACTAGCAACATTTGGTACACCAAGTAGCCCTGGAGTACCATCTGACCTCACGAGACATACACTTTTAGCTACATATAACGATATAAAATCTGTAGAAAAATGTTTTGAGGACTCACCTTATCGTGTAGCTTGTGTTATCATAGAGCCAATAGCAGGTAACATGGGACTAGTTCCTGCGGACGAAGTTTTTTTAGAAGAGCTTAGGGAGATGTGTACAAAGTATGGTGCGTTACTTATTTTCGATGAGGTTATGTCAGGCTTTAGAGCCTCACTTAAAGGAGCACAAGGCATTAGTAAAGTTAAACCAGACATGGTAACACTAGGTAAAGTAATAGGTGCGGGTATGCCTGTTGGTGCTTTTGGTGCAAGTGCCAAGATAATGTCTCATCTCTCTCCTGAAGGGCCTGTTTATCAAGCAGGAACACTTAGTGGTAACCCAGTTGCCATGGTAGCAGGACTTACAAGCCTTAAAAAGTTAAAAGCAAATCCATCTTTATATGTTGAGTTTTCCACAAAAGCTAAAAGACTTGTAGATGGCTTTAAAAAGGCGGCAGCCGCTGTGAACGTACCTATGGTGACTGACGTAAGAGGTTCTATGTTTGGATTCTTTTTTTCAGAAAAACCAGTCAAAAATATGGAAGATGCTGATGCAAATGATACAGAAATGTTTGCTAAATTTCACAAAGGTATGCTTGACCGTGGTGTATATCTTGCTTGTTCATCGTACGAGACAGGCTTTATATGTTCGCAAACAACTAATCTTATGATAGATAAGGCTATAAAGGCTGCGTATGATACTATGCAGGATATTACGGCTTAAATGTCAGAAGGATTTTTATGAAACAAGAAGAACCAAAACTTAAAAAAATAGTAAATGCTGCAGACGGACTTAGTCTAGGTATCTCTATGGTGGTAGCAGTTCTTATAGGTGTTGCTATAGGTCTTGGTTTGCAAAAACTTACAGGCTCTACATGGACACTATGGATAGGAGTATTTATAGGTGTAGGGGCTGCTATAAATAATGTATATAAAGCGTATGCTAAACAAAAAGCATCATTAGAAGAACTAGCAAATGACCCACGATACAACTATAAAGCAAACAAAGAGTTACAAAAAAAGTACGATGAAGAAGACGATGAAGATGAATAGCCTTACGCTAAAAATCCTAAAATCACTCTTTATTGTAGATGCTTTACTAATGCTATTTTCTATAATATTTTTCGATGTAAAAACACTTTGGAGTATGCAAATAGGTTTTATGTCTGCATCATTGGTTATGTTGGCTTCTATGAAATCGTATAGACGTATGGTAGATGCTAGGGTAGAGCTTAATATTATTACTATAGATGATACTAGAGATACTATAGATAAACTTGAAGACGAGCATGACCTTTACTCTGAAGATGCTATTGTGGAAGATGAAAAAGAGCATATTGGGAAAAATAGACGCTCTTTGGGTGAGACTATTCGCGATGCAAAGGCGGCACTATCTCTAAGCCGAATTGCTTCTTATGTTGTTCTTATATTGGGGTTTTTCTATTTAAATCGTCATGCTTTACTTTTAGTGCCTGTATATATATTTGCACTTACTATTCCTATGCTAGTGGTTGTATTTGTACTTCTTTCTAGTAAAGATAAACAAATAATATCAAACAAGGATTTATAATGAATAAAACACTGCTACTTGCACTATCGCTACTTACATTTACTGCCTGTGTAAGAAAAGAACCTAAAATTACCAAGTTTGTATGTACCACAAGACCAATACAGCCTATTGAAAATTTGAAAATTATAGATAAGCCCATAGACTTTAGAGCTAAACGTATAGCATTGACAAAAGAGTATATTAAAACACATTATGGTAAAACGGTAAATAACATAAACATAGTACCTAAAATAATCGTACTTCATTGGACAGCAGAACCAGACTTTAAAAAGTCGTTCAACCGTCTCAAACCACAAATATTACTAACAGATAGAAAAGATATATCTAAAGCTTCACGGTTAAATGTATCGGCACAGTTTCTAATAGACCGTGATGGAGCTATATATAGACTTATGCCAGAAAACCAAATGGCACGTCATATTATAGGGCTAAATTACTATAGTATTGGTGTAGAAAATGTAGGAGGAAAAGATAACAAGGTTGATGACCTAACTCCTGCACAACATCAAGCAAATAAAGATTTAGTAAGATACCTAAAGCATAAGTATCCAAGCATAAAATATCTTATAGGTCACCACGAGTACACAAAAATGGAGCATACACCACTTTGGCTAGAAAAAGACAAAGGCTACAGAACCATAAAAGCAGACCCTGGAGATAGATTTATGGCAGATATAAGAGAGAGTGTAAAAGATTTAAGACTAAAGAGACCACCAAAAAATTAATAGGTCTAATGTTACTAGCGAGTTATTGGCGGGTGTTTAAAATTCCATGTCAGCCACATTTAGTAACATAAAGCTACACCTCTAGTATTTGTATAATCTCCCTTTAAAGATATCCAATATAAAGGCTTATGGTAGCTATGGAGATAGATACTTGATATATCTCTTCTATTTCATCATTAATGGTTGTTTTGCAAGTGTGGATTCCCTTTGGTCATGATGTTTTTTAACGATCTAGGGTTTAAAGGTACTGTTACGGTCTTTTGGGGTTTCTAGCTCAAAAGTACCATCACTGGTACCTTTGATAGTTTTTTATTAGAACTATTACGTCTATTTCTTGTACCTGAGAGTACATCATTGGCTATATGTGATTCTACTTCTGCTTTAAGTGCAACTTCTGTGAGTTGTTTAATCAGTGGTGCTAGAAGATGTAAGTTTTTCACTAAAATTTTATAGTCAACATTAATCCGTAGGTGTGACCATGTCACACCTACGGAATGAAAAAATAAAAGGGTCATGTGATAATGATAACTCACCCCTTACTTCTTCTTTATCACTCCATAAACAGCAGGTTGTGATATGCCCAATACTTTAGCAATATTATGTTAATAATACCCTGCTATCTCTATGTATGGTCTTCTTGCCATTGGTTGCTACTTGGTGGGAGTATAGTGTATATTTTATTGGGTTATCATTATCACCCGACCCCTTATCACTTATGATATTTTAGCGTAGATTTGCTTTGGGGAGAGAAAGGGTTGTCGTTGTCACCTGACCCCTATGCTATCGTCATCATAAGTGTATGTGTTTTGTCCATAGACTACTAGGTTATCATCTAGTGTATAAGATGCTGTGGTGGTTTTACCATAGACTGTAGCACTCTGTCTGTTTCCGTTGCTGTCATAAGTGTAGCTTTCTACTGTTTTATGGTTTTTACGTACTTTGGTTAGTCTGCCTCTAGTGTCGTAGGTGTAGGTAGTGGTATGTTGTAGGGGGTCTATATTTTTTGCGGTACTAGTAGGTATTGTAAAACTTGGATTTGCTGACATATGTTAAAATATGTCAGCAATTTTCCATTTATTCTTAACCGAAAAGTATCCTAAAACAAGTGCTACAATAATAGTAGGTGTAAATAATATATCAAACAGTGTCATCTTCAAACCCTTCTAAATTTTTATAAAGTTCGCCCATTTTTAAAAAATTGACAATCGTGCCAAACACACCTAATGCAAATACTAACCAAATGCCAAAGCTTAAAATAGTTACATTATTTATCTTAATTGCATATATCCAGCTACCACCTGCTATTGCCATAAACCCAATAGATTTAGATTTTACTATATCTAATTTTTTAGCGATAATATCAATTTTCTCTTTTATATTTATAATATTATTATAGCGTAGTTTATTTAGTGAGTCTTGGGTTGTGTGACATTTTTTATTTTAGCGTAGGTTTGCTTTGGGGAGAGAAAGGGTTGTCATTGTCGCCTGACCCCTATGCATGAATTACCTGTGGATTTGGCCGCAATGATGAACTTCGAAAAACCGCCGTGCCCGCTTGTCCCCTGCAGCGATTTGTTATGTGATTTCAGGTGGGTGCTCTATGTTATGCTGTGGTTATTGCTCTAGCCAGTCTTCATCTGACCATTCGGCCTCTTCATCTTCAAAGTAACTATTGAATGCCTCTGATATTAATTCTTCATCATCTTTCTTGTTAATTTCTATTTTATTTTTAATAGACCTAATAATAGTAGGAAGCCTTTCTTCGTTTAAACAACTAGATATATACTCGAAATAACTTTCAGAAAACTCATCAAATGATAAATTATCTTCCCATATTTCAGGCATTCCTGTTGATATTAATGGTTTGCACAATCGTTCAAGTTTTTTGGGGTCATCAATTTTCTTGATGATTCTATTCAAGAATTTTCTGAACTTTTCAGTAAGATCATTCTTGTTGATCTCAAAATTGATATTATTACTTTTTAATATAGTTTTTGCATCTTCAATATATTGCTTATAATCATCAATGATTTTTTCATTACCAATATTTTTTATTGATTGTAATATGTTAAGATATTTTGATTCATTATGAGCAGATTTTAAATCTATTTTTTCGTTAACATATTTCCTGTATTTATTTGGAACCCAATAGCCATAACAGGTTTCTATTGCCCATGGTTTCAAGCTTAATTTAACATTTTTTTCATCGTCTTTATTATCTTCTTGGCTTTCTTTGGAGTCTAAGCCTATGGCCAATTTCAAATTATATGCCCCCCAAGCTTTACCGGGATTTGTATTTCGCGGACGTTCAGACAAAGTGCTAATTTTTTCTTCTATTTCTTCAGTTAATTTCAATTCTGAGAATGTAAAGGATATTTGATTGGTTGGCTTAAAATAAATTGACCCTGTTCTAAAAAAACCAATTAAATTAGATTCTGCAATATCAGTAACATCTATATCTTCAATAGGGATTGAATTCTCAATAATATATGAAAGATATCGTTTTATGTTATTAATATTTGACTTTGATTCCAGCAAGATCTCTTCATTTCTTTTAAAGGCAGACATTGATGCATTTGCAGAACCAGCATACCAAATAGAACCGCTATCGTTTTTTATATAGTATAGCTTTGTATGCAAAAGAGATGTTTCTTTATTTAAAAAGATATCAATTTGAGAGAATCCTAATCGCAATAATGATTTTTTTAAGCTTTTAAGATCTTTAATTTGCTCATTAAGTCGTTGACCACTCAAGCCATTAAATATTAACTTGATAATACATTTCTTTCGTTTCGTTTTGTTTACTTTGCCAAAGAATTTTTTTAAAAATGCAAGGCCGTAATATGCGCTGACAATCTGTACAATCTCAGCTCTTTTAAGTTGTGGAGTTACTGCATCAATGGATAAACTTCTAACCTTCTCTTCGTTCTTATCGTAGTACCGTGTTGAATAAAGTCTCATTTTTATATTGCCTCATCTCATGTAATTTCCACACATAGCGGTTAAGTAGAGAAATAAGTGACCCTTCTCATCTCTAAACTTCTTAACAGTTTTTTTACTTTTAAAAATTATAGCGAAATAAATGCGACTGGGTCACTTATTTCTCTCCTACGATTTGTTATGATGTCTTATTTTTGATGTTCTTACAGTTACAACGCAAAAAAGGGGTCAGGTGACAATGACAACTCT